>Ga0306923_10004452_pt1 | contig 13420 bp, 12 predicted proteins | sample sta12Can44000108_FD_203841 | JGI IMG/M metagenome (GOLD analysis project Ga0306923, IMG submission 203841) | Lab enrichment of tropical soil microbial communities from Luquillo Experimental Forest, Puerto Rico - statanox.12C.anox.44.000.108 (v2)... | ecosystem: Environmental > Terrestrial >... | reverse complement strand
CCCCATCCCCGCCGCATCCACTTCTTCCCCCGCCTGGGCAAGGTGATCCGGCTATTCCTGAAGAAGGACGTGGAACGCGCGGTGGTCAACCGCGAAATCTCCTACCGCTCGCGCCTCCAGACTGTGGAGGTCGAGGGCGACGTGGAATTGTTTACATAAATGCCCCGTATCCGCGTCCTCATCGTCGACGATTCTGCCCTGATGCGGCAGATGCTGACGGCCATCCTGTCGTCCGAACCGTCCATCGAGGTGGTCGGCACGGCCCCCGACCCGCTGGTGGCGCGCGAGAAGATCAAGGCGCTGAACCCCGACGTGCTGACGCTGGACGTGGAAATGCCGCGCATGGACGGGCTGGCGTTCCTGGAAAAGCTGATGACGCTCCGCCCCATGCCGGTGGTGATGGTGTCGTCGCTGACCGAGCGCGGCGCCGAAGTGACCATGAAGGCCATGGAACTGGGCGCCGTGGACGTGTTCTGCAAGCCGGCCGATGCCGCCTCGGGCGGCTTGCAGCTTTACGCCAAGGAGCTGATCGACAAGGTGCGCGCCGCGGCCTTCGCCCGCGTGCGCGCCCTGGGCGACCGCCCCCGCTCCGCCTCGCTTTCTACCCTGGCGGTGACCACCATCTACAAATCCACCGACCGGCTGGTGGCCATCGGATCAAGCACAGGCGGGGTCGAGGCCTTGCGCGACATCATCCTGGCGCTACCCCCCGACGCACCGCCGCTGGTGGTGACCCAGCATATCCCGCCCAAATTCTCGCACAGCTTCGCCGAGCGCCTGAACGGCATGGCAGCGGTGCGGGTCAAGGAAGCTGCCGACGGCGACCGCATCGTCGCCGGCCACGTCTTTATCGCCCCGGGCGACCGCCATATCGAGGTGCGCCGCTCGGGTGCCGCCCTGATCATCCATGCCTATGATGGCCCGCTGGTCACCGGGCACAAACCCAGTGTGGACGTGCTGTTCCACTCGGTCGCGCTTGCCTGCGGCTCCAAGGCGGTCGGCGTGATCCTGACCGGCATGGGCCGCGACGGCGCCGAGGGATTGCTGGCCATGCGCAAGGCGGGCGCCGCCACCATTGGCGAGGACGAGGCTTCCTGCGTGGTTTACGGCATGCCGAAAGTGGCCCGGGAACTGGGCGCGGTAGAGCGTGAACTTCCCCTCTCGCGTATTGCGGAAGAAATCCTTAGGCTGTGCCGCGCCGATTCGACAAGGACGAAAGATGAGCGATAGCACCACTACCCGGCTGCTGGAACTACTGGCCCGCTGGCAGGCTTTTTCTGAATTGCAGCAGCGCGCCTTCGAATTCCTGGCGAACGAAGCCATCGCCACCGGCGAGGAGTTTGAACGCTCCACCGTTGGCGCCACCAGCGTGCTGACCCGTATTGGCGAGATTGCCGGCAGCCAAGATGCCGCCGCTCAATTGCAGGGCGAAACTTTTACCGTGGTCCAGAAGCTGCAGGCGGCCGACCGCTCGCGCCAGGGCCTGGAACAGGTGGCCTCGGTGTTGCAGACCTTGCGCGTCCAGCATGCCGAACTGGTCGCCTCCACCCGCGCCACCGCCCACGTGCCTGAGACGGAAGCCATGCTGGATTCCTGGATCGAATCCATGGCCTCCAACGTCTCCCTGGCCGACTGGCGCCGCCGCCTGATAGACGCCCTGCACGGCCGTGAGCCCACCCCTCCTTCCGACGTCGGTGGGGACGAGGAATTATTTTAGGCAACAACGGTCCATATCCGCTGATCGCGCACAATGATCACAAAACCGTAACACGTGTAGGTTTGCCGCATTTCGACCCCAAGGGTATGGTCCTCCCCTAAAGTATGAAAAGCCGTTGGGGAGGTTTTCATGCAGCGGGTTCTGACGCGCTTTCCGTTGAAGGCGCAGATCGGCGCCATCGTCGCCGTCGCCATTGCCATCTTTGCCGTCATCGCCGCGGTTGTCTTCACCGGCAGCGCCGCCCAGTCCCGCCTGGCCGAACAAGCGGCGCAGGCGGCGCAGCTCAAGGACCAGGCCAACGGACTGGCCTTCTCGTTGCTGGACGCCCGTCGACGCGAGAAAGACTTCCTGGCGCGGCGCACCGACGAATATATCGCCGCCCACGCCCGCAGCGTCGCCGCTGCCCGCACTCACCTGACCGCCATCGAGAGCGACGCTGCCGGCCAAGATGCCGACGCCGCCCGCGCCATCCGCACCGGCATCGACGGCTATGCCGACGTCTTCGCCCAGGCCGTGGTCGCTCAGCGCACCATCGGATTTAACGAGAATGACGGCCTGATGGGCTCGCTGCGCAGTTCCGTCCACGCGGTGGAGGAAGCGTTGAAGGCCCATGAGGAACTGCCGCTGACGGTGCTGATGCTACAAATGCGCCGCACCGAAAAGGACTTCCTCGCCCGCCGTGATCCCAAATATCACGCCGAGATGGAGAAGCGCGCCCAGGAGTTTGCCAGGGTGCTGGACGCCACCGCCTTGCCCACCGACGTGCGCACCGACATCGCCGCCAAGATGGCATCCTATCATCGCGACTTTGGCTTGGTGGTGGAGGCCACCCTGCGCCTGGGCACCCTCTCCACCCACCTATCGGACAGCTACGACGGAATGGAGCCCAAGGTGGCCGCCCTGACCAAGCGCGCCGACGAACAGGCGGCCAAGGCTGCCGAGGCGCGCAAGAGCGAGGACGCCTTCGCCCGACGCAGCGTGATGCTGGCCCTGGCCGGCGGAACCCTGCTGCTGGTCGTGCTGGGCGGCGCCATCGCCCGCGGCATCTATATGTCCCTGCGCCAGCAGGCGGAGGTCATGCGCCGCCTCGCCTCGGGCGAATTGGACATCGAGGTGCCCGCGACCGGCCGTACCGACGAGGTCGGCGCCATGGCGCGCGCTGTCCAGGTGTTCAAGGACAACGCCCTGGAGGCCGGACGCCTCCGTGCCGCCCAGGAGGAAGAGCGCGTCCGCGCCGAGGAAGGGAAGCTGGCTGCGCTCCGTGCCATGGCAGACACGGTGGAGCGCGAGACCCGAGTCGCCGTGGAGAAGGTGGCGAACCGCACTGGCGCCATGCGCAGCAACGCCCTGGAAATGGCCGCCTCGGCCGAACTGGTCAGTTCGACCTCGCAGAACGTGGCCGCCGCCGCCGCCCAGGCGCTCGCCAACGCCCAGAACGTGGCCTCGGCCTCGGAACAATTGTCGGCCTCCATCGGCGAGATCGGCCAGCAGGTGGGTGCCGCGACCGCCACGACCGACCGCGCGGTCGAGGCCGCGACGCAGGCGGGCACGACCATCAACGAACTGGCCGATGCGGTTACCCGGATCGGCGAGGTGGCGCGCATGATCAACGACATCGCCGCCCAGACCAACCTGCTGGCGCTGAATGCCACCATCGAGGCGGCGCGCGCGGGCGAAGCGGGCAAGGGCTTCGCCGTCGTCGCCAACGAGGTCAAGAGCCTGGCCAACCAGACCGCCAAGGCGACCGAGGAGATCTCGGGCCAGATCAACGCTATCCAGACCACCACCCGGAGCACGGTGGACGCCGTGGCGACCATCACCACGGCCATCGGCGAAGTCAGCGGCATCACCACCGCCATCGCCGCCGCCATCGACCAGCAGGCCGCGGCCACCGGCGAAATCGCCCGCAACGTGACCCAGACCTCGGATGCCGCCGAAGACGTGGCTTTGCATATTGCCAGCGTATCGCGGGAGGCTTCGGCCACGGGAGACCGTGCCGGCGAGGTGCAGAATGTGTCCACCGAAGTGGCCGACGCCATCGACCAGTTGCGCCGCGCCCTGGTGCGGGTGGTGCGGACCGCCACCCACGAGGTGGATCGCCGCGCCCAGCCCCGCTATGATCTGCACGCGTCGGCCACCGTCCATGCCGGCGATGATACAATCGAGATCGAGACAGATGATTGCTCGCCGGCCGGCGCCGCCTTGTGCGCCGGCGGCCTAAGCCTGTCGGAGGGCCAGCACATCACCGTCTCCATCCACGGCCTGGGCGACGATATACCGGCCCACGTGGTGGCGGTTGACGGTCCGCGCCAGCACGTGCAGTTCGACCTGCCCACGGCTGACCAGGCCCTGTTGTCGACGCGCCTTCAGGATGCGCTTGCGGCGAAGTCGACGGCTGCCTAGAGTGCGATGACATTCGGTCGGCACAGGAATGCGCCGCCCTAATGTCTGAATGGCCCTCTAATTATTGAGACGGGTTATAGCCGGTCCAGCCGCTCGGTGACACGCGGCAGCCACAGATTGGCCAGCAGCGAAATCACCTCCAGCCGGGCGGCTTGGTGCGACTTGGTCAGTTCCAGGTCGATGCCGGACTGGCGCAGGTCCAGCACGGTCAGACCCCACAGGAACAGGTAGCGGTAGATCACCCGCTCGCCGAAGCCCTCGGCCAGGCGGAAGCCCAGCACCTTCTGCATCTGGGGCAAAACCTCGGCCATCTTGCGCTTGTTGCGGTCGGCCAGCGCCGACAGGCGCGAGCGGGTGACCAGCCAATCGATGCCCGATTTGTGGGTGCGGCGGCGCTCCTGCCGCAGGTCCCAGACCAGCTTGGAATAGACCCCGGCGCGGCTCAGCTCCCACGTCACCGGGTCCAACTGGCCCAGCAGGTCCAGGTCCAGCAGGCTGTCGTTGATAGGGGTGACCAGGGTGTCGGCATAGGTGTGGGCATGGCGGGCCAACGGCACATCCGACCCGGGACAATCCACCACCACGAAGTCGGTGCTGTCGAGCATCTCGGCCAGCTTGGCGTCGAAGGCGGAACGCTCCTCGGCGATGGCCTGGGCCTTCAACTCGGCCTGCGACGGCATCACCACGCCGAAGGCGGGGATGGGCAGTGGCACGCGGGTGCGCTCGACCCAGGCTTGGCGGTTGGCGAAATACCGGGCCAGCGATTGCTGGCGGTGGTCCAGGTCCAGGCAGCCGACCTTGAATCCCATGCGCAACAGCCCCACCGCCAGATGCATGGCGACGGTGGTCTTGCCTGAACCGCCCTTCTCGTTGCCGATGACGATGATGTGGGCGCCATGCCCGGCCATGAACGTTCCGTCCGCTAGTGTCCTGCCTCCGAAATTCATAACATGAATTTCGGAGATAAGCAGGCCACTAACTTGTTGAATTGTCTGGTGGTTCTGAAATTCGCAAAATGGTGCGAATTTCAGAACCACCAGACTGGGTCCTTGCCGGCGGGCATGCTACACTATCTTTCGGTCAAGACCATTCCCTCGTCGCGCGAGTTCTTCCAGCCCATGGCGCCTCCTTCGACTTCCCTCGATCAGGCCTCGGCAGCCTTTGACGTCTTTCCCGAGCATCTGGCCGGGGTGCTGGCCGATCTGTCCTGCGTGCTGTTCCGGCGCGAACTGCTGCCCGGCGGCGAGATTCGCTATCCTTGGATGTCCGCCAACGTGCGCGAGATTTTCGGCTACGATCCGGCCGAGATGACCGTCAGCAGCAAGGGCGCGCTGAACGCGGTTCATTGGGCCGATCGCGACGCCCATGTGGCGGCCATCCTGCGCTCGGCCATCTCCATGAGCCGTTGCCTGGAATCCTTCCGCGCGGTCACCGCCGAGGGCGAGACCCGCTGGTTCCGTGGCTCGTCGGCACCCCGAAAGCTGGATGACGGGCGCCTGGTGTGGGACGGCGTGTGGATCGACATCTCGGGCTGGATGCGCGCCGAGCACCAGTTCCAGACCGTCATGGACCACGCCGAGGACGTGATCCTGACCCTGGATTCCAAGAACGGCATCGACTGGGCCAACGCCGCCACCGAGCGCCTGTTCGGGCGGTCGCTGGACCAGATGCTGGGCCAGTGCCTGTCGCACCTGATGGCCAGCCCCTGCCGCCCCGACATGCCCGCCCATCTGTCCGAATGCGGCATGGGCGACGTCATCCAGTGCTTCCCGCGCGGCACCCAGGAAGTGATGGCGCGGCGCAAGGACGGCTCGGTCTTCCCGTTCGAGATGACGGTGTCCGAGGTCCGGTCTGATGGCCGCCTGTCCCTGATCGTCATCGGCCGTGACATCACCCGGCGCAAGGCCACCGAACTGATGCTGGAGGAGACCGAGCGACGGTTGCGCTCCATCGCCTCCAACCTGCCGGGCGTGGTGTTCCAGCGCGTGCTCGACCCGGACGGGACCTTTGCCTATCCCTACGTCTCCGACGGCATCGAGGAGATTCTGGGCTGCGAGGCGGCAGACATCGTCTTCGACTCGTCGATCCTGTTCGACGCCATGCTGGACGGCGACCGCCAGCGCCTGCTGGAAGCCCTGGTGGTGTCGGCCGACACCCTTGAGGCGGTGGACGAGGACGTGCGCGTCACCGGGGCGGACGGCCGCGTCCACTGGCTGTCGGGTCAGTCGCGCCCGCGCCGGCGCGGCGAGACCATCGTGTGGGACGGCCTGCTGCTGGACGTGACCGACGAGGTGGAGGAGCGCATCAAGGCCGAGCAGGCCGTGCGCGAGAGCGAGGAGCGCTTCCGCCTGGCCTTCGCGGCCGCCGTGCAAGGCATCATCATCGCCGGCACCGACGGCACCATCCGCCAGTGCAACCCGGCCTTCCAGCGCATGACCGGCACCGAGGCGATTGCCCCCATCGGACTCAACATCCGCCAGTTCATCGATTCCGAGTCCCTTCCCCGCTCGGCCAAGGTTGGCGAGAGCTTCGCCTTCGACCTTCAGCCCCAATTGGCCGACGGCAAACTGCGACACTGGCGCGTCCAGGGAACCACGTTCTCGGCCGTCAGCACCGACGCGGCGCCGTCGCTGCTGATGAGCGTCCAGGACGTCACCGATTCCGTGCTTGCCGCCGAGGAGCGGCGCCAGCTGGAGATGGCGCTGACCGAGGGCCAGAAGCTGGAGGCGCTGGGACGCCTGGCCGGCGGCGTGGCGCACGAGCTGAACAACATGCTGGGCCCCATCCTGATGGGCGCCGAGATGATTACCCGCACAGCCGAGCTGGACACCAAGAACGCCGAGCGCGTGGGCCGCATCATCTCGGCGGCCAAGCACGGTCGCGACATCGTGCGCAATGTCCTGGCCTATTGCCGCAAGGAACAGAAGGTTCTCAGCGAACTGGATGTCGTGCCGGTGTTCTGCGAGTTCTCGGAACTCGCCGCCTCGATTTTGCCGCCCTCCATCAAGGTGGAGACCCATCTGCACACCCCCGAGGCCCACGTGGTGGGCGACGGCCCGCAAATCACCCAGGTGCTGCTGAACCTGGCCAACAACGCCCGCGACGCCATGGACGGCGAAGGCACGTTGCGCCTGTCGCTGGATATCGTGGCGGGCGATCGGCTGGTGCCGCGCCAGACCCGCAACAACCTGGGCCGCCCCCGTAAGGGCGAGGACCCCTCACGCTCGCCCTTCGCCAATCTGGACCACACCCTGTCCTTCGTGGACATCCGCATCAAGGATTCCGGCTGCGGCATGCCGCCCGAGGTGGCCGCGAAGATCTTCGACCCCTTCTTCACCACCAAGCCGGTGGGACAGGGCACCGGCCTGGGGCTGTCGGTGGTTCAGGGCATCATCAAGGCCATGGGCGGCGCCATCGCCGTGGGCAGCGCCCCCGGTTGCGGATCAGAGTTCAGAATTGTTCTTCCGCTAGTTGAACCCGCCCATCTTGCCCAAGGGCGGGATTAGGTTTATCACGCTCTCGAACATTGCCGAGAAGAGGCGCCCATGAGCCGTATCCTCATTGTCGAAGACACTCCGCTGATGCGGGAATCCCTGGTGGACGTGCTGACCGCCAGCGGTCACGAGGTCACCACCGCCGACAACGGCTTGCAGGCGGTCGAACTGATCGCCGGAGGCGCCGCCTTCGACATCATCATCACCGACATCATCATGCCGGAGATGGATGGCATCCAGGCGATCCTGGAAATCCAGACCATGCAGCCCGATGCCCGCATCATCGCCATTTCGGGCGGCAGCGCCCGCATGGAAAAGGCGCAAGGCCTGGAGACCGCCCGCCGCCTGGGCGCCGTCGCCGTACTGGAAAAGCCTTTCGAGGTGGATACTCTGCTGGCCGCGGTGGATACGGCGGCCGGCTAGGTCTAGGCCGGCGCCGTAAAGGCCTTCTGGGCGCCGTTGATGGTCCGGATGCAATAGCTCCAGTACTCGCGCGCCATGGCCAGTTCCCGAGGATCGCAGGCTTGGCCTTCCGCATGCGGCTTGGCGGTGGCGGCATCGGCGCCGCCGAAAGCCTGCCACGGGTGGCCGTCCATGGCCTTGCGAGGGGCTACCAGCGGCACCGCGGCGATCTCGCCCGTGGGCTGGGGCGTCATCACCGCAGGGCGGAAAATCTCCGAGAACCCCAGATCCTGCCAGTCGCACCATCCGGCGTCGACCCGCTCGCAAAGCAGGCGTGACCAGGCGATGAAATCGTCGCGCTCGGCCACCGAGCCGAATTCGGCCACGTGCTTGGTGAACTTGTAGGTGAGCTGCGCCCAGGCGTGGCCAGCCGGCCCCACGAAGCGGGCGGCGTAGCGTTCCCGCACCCGCGCCTTGCTCAAGTGGCGATCGGCTTCCAGCACGCTGGTGACCACCATGGCGTCCAGGCCGGCCTTGTCCGCGGCCTTGCCCTCTCCATCGTAGCTATGCGCGGCCATGCAGCCGTCCTGGTCGCGGAACACCGCCACCAGCGGCTCCCCCAGGTGAGCCGACAGCGCTTTGGCGAAATGGTCAAGCGCCGACGTCGGACGCGCTTCGGCGAGGGTGACATAGAGGTAGACCGGCGGCAGATGAGCCACCTCGCCCGCAACCAGGGCGTCCACCACCGCCTCGGGGATTTCGTCGGCGACCGAATAGATGGAACCGTCGGGGAACCCCAAATAGACGCCGTCGATGACGCCGACGCCATCGTCCACATAGGCGTATTCCACCAGGCAGAACGGCGCCATCTCGCGGAAGACGGCACGGTTGGCCGGGTTGGCCGGCTGGCGGGTCTCGCCCTCGGCCGCCTGGGTCGCCAATTGGTCCAAAAATTCCTGCACCGCCAAAGCGGTATCGATCCGCACACGGATCACGTCATCGCAGGATTTTTCTATTGGCATCCTTCCCCGCGGCACCCCTTGCCGCCTCCCGAACACGTCGCCCATGGCGTTCACTTTACCAGACCAAGATCGCTCAGGCATCGGCTTTCCGTTGTGACCGCCGATGATTGTTGACTCGTGCGGCCCCGCGAGTAGCTTTTCCCCTGCTCGGACAGAAGCAAACGGGCCAACAGGGATGGACGAATGGAGTACTTCCTCCAACAGTTGATCAACGGGATCACGCTTGGCGCGATCTATGGTTTGATCGCCATCGGCTATACGATGGTTTACGGAATTATCGGCATGATCAATTTCGCCCATGGCGAAGTCTACATGCTGGGGGCGTTCATCACCCTTATCGCCTATCTCGCCGCGACGACCATCGGCGGCAGTTCGGTGGCCATGGGACTGCTGATCGCGCTGGCCGCCACCATGGCGTTCACGGCGCTGTGGGGCTGGGCGATCGAACGCATCGCCTACCGCCCCTTGCGCGGTGCGCCCAAGCTGGCGCCGCTGATCTCGGCCATCGGCATGTCCATCGTGTTGCAGAATTTCACCCAGATCACGCAAGGCGCCCGCGTCAAGCCGCTGCCGCCCGTGATCAAGGGCGGCATCACCCTGATGGAGGGGGCCGATTTCACCGTCAGCCTGTCCTATCTCCAGATCGCCATCGTGCTGCTGACCCTGGCGCTGATGGGCATCTTCACCTGGATCATCACCCGCACGCCGTTGGGCCGCGCCCAGCGCGCCACCGAGCAGGACATGAAGATGGCGGCGCTCTTGGGCGTGGACGTGGACCGCGTCGTCTCGGCCACCTTCGTCATCGGTGCCACGCTGGCCGCGGTGGCCGGCCTGATGGTGACCCTTTACTACGGCGTCATCGACTTCTACATCGGCTTCCTGGCCGGCATCAAAGCCTTCACCGCCGCCGTGCTGGGCGGCATCGGCTCGTTGCCCGGCGCCATGCTGGGCGGCCTGCTGATCGGCCTGATCGAGGCCTTCTGGTCGGGCTACTTCTCCATCGAATACAAGGACGTGGCCGCTTTTTCCATTCTTGTTCTGGTGCTCTTGTTCCGCCCCACCGGCCTGCTGGGCCGGCCGGAAGTGGAGAAGATCTGACATGGCCGTGCTGCGCCTCCGCGACGCCGCCGTTGACGCCGTGCTGGGCGGCGTGGTCGCCGCCGCGCTGGCACTGCCCATGCTGGGCTTCCGCCTGGTGGATTCGTCCCAAGGCCTGTCGCTGGGCGTTCGCCTGGACTGGGTCGTATGGGCGGCACTGGCGGTGGCGGCCGGCCGCTTCGCCCTGAACCTGCTGCGCCTAGCCCGCCCCGGAGCCAAGCCAAAGGACAAGGCCAAAGCCTCGCCGTTGCGCGAGCGCCTGCTGGCGCCGCTGCGCAACGCGCGTTCGTGGGCGGGCTGGGCCATGATCGCCTTTGCCGTGGCCCTGCCCTTCCTGCCCTTTGCCGACCGCAACCTGGTGGACAAGGCCACTTTGGTGCTGATCTACGTCATGCTCGGCTGGGGCCTGAACATCGTCGTCGGCTTGGCCGGCCTGCTGGACCTGGGTTTCGTCGCCTTCTACGCCGTCGGCGCCTATTCCTACGCCCTGCTGTCCACCAAACTGGGCTGGTCGTTCTGGGTCTGCCTGCCGCTGGCGGGGATGTTCTCGGCCAGTTTCGGCGTCGCGCTCGGTTTCCCGGTGCTGCGCCTGCGCGGCGACTACCTGGCCATCGTGACGCTGGGCTTCGGCGAGATCATCCGCGTGATCTTGCAGAACTGGCAGGATTTCACCAACGGCCCGCAGGGCATCACCGGCATTCCCCGCCCGACGCTGTTCGGCCTGCTGTTCACCGCCTCGGCCCCCGAGGGCAGGCAGACCTTCGCCGATTTCTTCGGCCTGGACTATTCGGCCAACCACCGGGTCGTCTTCTTCTATTTCGTCATTCTGCTGCTGGCCTCGCTGACCAATCTGTTCACCCTGCGCATCCGCCGCCTGCCCATCGGCCGCGCCTGGGAGGCCCTGCGCGAGGACGAGATCGCCTGCCGCTCGCTGGGCCTGAACCCCACCACCATCAAGCTGTCGGCCTTCGCCACCGGTGCCATGTTCGCCGGCTTCGCCGGCTCGTTCTTCGCCACCCGCCAGGGCTTCATCAGCCCGGAGAGCTTCACTTTCATCGAATCGGCGGTGATCCTGGCCATCGTGGTGCTGGGCGGCATGGGCAGCCAGGTGGGCGTGGTGCTGGCGGCCCTGTTGCTGGTGGGCCTGCCCGAATGGTTCCGCGAGTTGCAGCAATACCGCATGCTGGCCTTCGGCGGCGCCATGGTGCTGATCATGCTGTGGAAGCCGTCTGGTTTGCTGGCCTCCCGCTCGCCCACCATCAGCCTGGGAGGCCGCCCATGACCTTCCAGCCGCTGCTTGAGGTCGAGCACGTCACCATGCGCTTCGGCGGCCTGGTGGCCGTCAACGACCTGTCCTTCATCGCCGCCCGCAAGGCCATCACCGCGGTGATCGGCCCCAACGGCGCCGGCAAGACCACCCTGTTCAACTGCATCACCGGCTTCTACAAGCCGCAGGTGGGGCGGCTTGCGCTGCACCACGACAGCGGCCCAGTGCTGCTGGAGCGCCTGGACGACCACCGCATCTCGTCGCAAGCACGGGTGGGCCGCACCTTCCAGAACATCCGCCTGTTCCCGCGCATGAGCGTGCTGGAGAACCTGATCGTCGCCCAGCACAAGGAGTTGATGCGGGCCAGCGCCTTCTCGCTGGCCGGGCTGCTGGGGCTGAAGCGCTACCGTGCCGCCGAGACCAAGGCGGTGGAGCGGGCACGCTATTGGCTCGACAAGGTGGACCTGTTGCGTCTGGCCGACGAGGAAGCCGGCGCCCTGCCCTATGGGTCGCAGCGCCGCCTGGAGATCGCCCGCGCCATGTGCACCGACCCGCTGCTGCTGTGCCTGGACGAGCCGGCGGCCGGGCTGAACCCGCGCGAATCGGCCGAGCTCAACACCCTGCTGACCGGCATCCGCGACGAGCACGGTATCGGCCTTCTGCTCATCGAGCACGACATGAGCGTGGTCATGGGCATTTCCGACTGGGTGGTGGTGCTGGATTACGGCCGCAAGATCGCCGAGGGCGTGCCCGCCGACGTGCGCCGCGACCCGGCGGTGATCCGCGCCTATCTGGGCGAGGACGAGGACGACACGCTGCCGCCCGAGGTGGCCGACGACGTGAAGGGGGGCCTCTAGATGCTGGCGGTCGAGAACCTTCACTCCGGCTACGGCCGCATCCAGGCCCTGCACGGCATCGACGTGACCGTCAACCAGGGCGAGATCGTCACCCTGATCGGCGCCAACGGCGCCGGCAAGACCACCCTGCTGATGACCATCTGCGGCAAGCCGCGCGCGAGCCAGGGCCGCGTGCTGCTGGACGGGCAGGACATCACCCAGATGCCCATGCACAAGATCGCGCGGCTGGGCTTGGCCCACAGCCCGGAAGGGCGGCGCATCTTCCCGCGCATGAGCGTGCTGGAGAACCTGCAGATGGGCGCCGTGGTGGCCGACCCCCAGTATTTCTCCAGCGACCTGGAGCGCGTGCTGGAGTTGTTCCCGCGCCTCAAGGAGCGCCTGAACCAGCGCGGCGGTACCCTGTCGGGCGGCGAACAGCAGATGCTGGCCATCGGCCGCGCGCTGATGAGCCGGCCGCGCGTCCTGCTGCTGGACGAGCCTTCGCTGGGCCTGGCCCCGCTGGTGGTGCGCCACATCTTCGACCTGATCGAGCAGATCAACCGCGATCAGGGCGTCACCGTCTTCCTGGTCGAGCAGAACGCCTATCACGCGCTGAAGCTGGCCCATCGCGGCTATGTCATGGTCAACGGCCGGGTGACGTTGTCGGGCACCGGCGCCGAACTGCTGGCCAACAAGGAAATCCGCGCCCACTACCTGGAAGGCGGAGTGAGCCAGGCATGATCGAGAACCTGATCGACAGCGTCCCCGTCTTCGTCGGCATCACCATCGCCTTCATGGGCGGCTGCGCCTTCATGGCCGGCCAGGCGCTGGCCTCCACCTGGCGGCCGCTGTGGCAGGTGTTCCCCTACGCAATCGGCTTGGGGCTGGCCGACCGCTTCCTCGGCTTCGCCCTGTTCGGCGGTCGCCTGTTGTCGCCGGGCGGCTTCCTCCTCGATACCCTGGTGCTGACCGGCATCACGCTGGCTGCCTACCGCATGACCCAGGCGCGCCGCATGGCCGGCCAGTATCCCTGGCTGTACGAGCGCGCCGGCCTGTTCGCCTGGCGCAAGCGCGGCTGATCGCACTGACCAGCCTTTAGGCATGGGCGAAAAACGGGCATGCCACCCCGTGCCTGGGGTGATAGCATGCGCGTTCAGTCAGGATTACCTGCAAAGAAAACA
>Ga0306923_10004447_pt1 | contig 13429 bp, 11 predicted proteins | sample sta12Can44000108_FD_203841 | JGI IMG/M metagenome (GOLD analysis project Ga0306923, IMG submission 203841) | Lab enrichment of tropical soil microbial communities from Luquillo Experimental Forest, Puerto Rico - statanox.12C.anox.44.000.108 (v2)... | ecosystem: Environmental > Terrestrial >... | reverse complement strand
ATGATGGAAATGGCGGTGGCGTCGAACCGCTCGCCGACTGGAGCGCTGGCGGCCGGCAGGTACGGCATCGGCATGCTGTCGATCGGCGGCACCTCCGACGATTCGCTCAAAGCCCACGCCGCCAACTGGGGCGTCTACGAGGAAAGCGCCCTCAAGCACGGCAAGACGCCGGATCGCCGCAAGTGGCGCATCGTCACCTTCGCCCATGTGGCGGAGACCGGCGAGCAGGCGCGCGTCGACATGAAATTCGGCCTCGACGACTTCCGGCGCTATTTTGCCGAAGTCGCGACCTTCCCCATCGTGCCAGCCGACATCACCGGCGATCCGGCCGATTACCTGATCTCATCGGGGCTCGCCTGCATCGGCACGCCGGACGATTGCATTCGCCACTTCGAGCGGCTGTGGAAGGGCTCGAACGGCGGCTTCGGCGGCGTCCTTCTTCTCGCCCACAATTGGGCGAGCTTCGAGGCGACCAAAAAGAGCTACGAATTGATGGCGCGCTACGTGCATCCGCACTTCCAGCGCCACGCCAATGCGCGTCGCCAATGGAGCTACGACGACGCCAAGGCGAAATACGCCTCGGCCGGCGACCAGTCGCGCGCCGCGGTGCAGGCAGCGATCGACAAATATCAGGCGCGCCGCGGCTGAACCCACGCGCTTTGCCGGGCGACAAAGCTCTCGCGTCTCTACGTCAGCAGCGGCGCGCGCCGCAACCCACGTCTGCGGCGGAACGTGAGCGAGCCGCCGATGAACGTCCAAACAACCCTCGAATTGCCGTGAAATCCAGACCACGCCATCATTCCAGATTTCACCATCGGCAGCATGCGCGATTCGATCCTGAGGTGGCTGACCGGCTCCCACGGCGTCCATGCCGAGACCTTGATGGTCGTGGTCGGGGCGCTGGCCGGCTTCGCCCCGCAGAATGCCGCATTCCGCTCGATCGGTCCGCCGGACACGCCGTCGAATGGCGCCATCTATGCGGCCGAGGCCGGCGGCCAACGCTACTATTCGGCGACCGCATCAACGGCTACCTCGCGTAGCAACGCAGCGAATACGCCTATCCACTGTGGAGCCTGGTCGCCGGGGCGGCGCTGAAGGCTGGCCTCACCGAAAAAGACCTGCCCGAAGTCGTGGAGATGTTCGACCAGATCTCGAAGTCGGTCGGCACGACCGACTTCGGGCTGCCGCGGACCGTCAAGAGCCATCCGTTTCATCGCATGCCGCGCCAGGCGATGGAAGAATTGTGGCCGCGCGCCAAAACGCTGTTGAGCAATGCCGACGGCGTGCTGGTGCGCGGCCTCTCCGGCCTCGAGTCTAATCCCGAAGGCCGCACCAGCGTGCCGGAAACGCATTGGCCGCTAGTCGTGGCGCGGGTGGCGCAGCAATTCATCGTCATGGCGAAAGACGCGCTCGATCCGCGGCTCATGCTGTCGCTGATGATGGAATCCGTCATCGCTTTGTCGAAGGTCGATCCGCAAACGATTCCGCAGACGCCGCCGCCGTCCGCTGACGTCTAGGTGTCGTCCGTCGTGGCGGAGGACGCCGCAGGCGCCGCCGCGGCGAGCGACCGCTCGCGCAGTAATAACGTCTGCAGCGCCGGCACCACGACCAAGAGCATGACCGGGCCGATCAGCATGCCGCCGACGATGACGGTGGCGAGCGGCCGCTGCACCTGGCTGCCGATGCCGGTGGAGATCGCCGCGGGCAAGAGGCCGATGCAGGCCGACAGCGTCATCATCAGGATTGGCCGCATCTGCTCGCCGACGGCGTGGAACATGCCCTCGACCGGTGTCAGGCCGCGTCCGGCGACCTGATAGTAGCCGTTGAGGATGAGGATGCCGCTCATCACCGACACGCCCATCAGCGAGATGAAGCCGATCGCAGCCGAGATGCTGAAGTCGAGGTCGAACACGTAGAGCGCCACCAGGCCGCCGGACACCGCGAACGGCAGCCCGAGCAGCGCCAGCATGCAGTCGCGCCACGAGTTGAACAGACCGTAGAGCAGCACGACGATGAACAGGAAGGTGACCGGCAGAATGACCGCGAGCCGCTTCTTGGCCTGCTGCAGCCACTCGAACTCACCGGCCCAGTCGATGCGATAGCCGCTCGGCAGCTTGATGGTTTCGGCGATGCGCTGCTGCGCTTCGGTGACGGCGCCGGCGAGATCGCGGCCTCGCACGCTGAACTTGATCGGCACGTAGCGCTGATTGCGCTCGCGGAAGATATAGGAGGCGCCGGTGTTGAGCGAAATCTCGGCGAGGTCGCCCAACGCAATATAGGCGTTGGCGCCGCTGCCGGTTTGAAACCCGACTTTAAGGTTCCGCACGTCATCGATCGTCTTGCGGTATTCGGGCAGAAGCCGCACCACGATGCCGAACTGGCGGTCGGACTCCAACAGCATGGTCGCGGTGGTGCCGCCCAGCGCCGCCTGGATCACGCTATTGATGTCGTTGACGTTGAGCCCGTAGCGCGCCGCCTTGGCGCGATCGATCTTTATGTTGAGATTCGGCTGCCCCAGCACCCAAAACGCGCCGAGGTCGGCGATGCCCGGCACTTTCGCAATTTCGGCCATCACCGAGCGCGCAATCTTCTCCAAGGTCGCGAGATCGGGGCCGATGATCTTCGCCGAATTGGCGCCTTTGACGCCCGACAGCCCCTCCTCGACGTTGTCCTGGATGTACTGCGAGAAATTGAAGTCGATGCCGGCGAACTCGTTGTTGAATTCGCCCTGCAGGTCTTCGATCAGCTTGTCCTTGGTGTAGCCGACCGGCCACTGCTCGAACGGCTTCAATGGCACGAAGAACTCGGCATTGAAGAAGCCGGCCGCGTCGCTGCCGTTGTCGGGACGGCCGTGCTGAGAGACGACCGTGATCACCTCGGGATGGCGCAGCAGGACTTCGCGGATCCGGTTGACGATCGGCATGCCAGCTTCGAGCGAAATCGTCGGAGGCATAGTGGCGCGGATCCACAAATTGCCTTCCTCCAGCGTCGGCAGGAATTCGCTGCCGAGCCGCGAGCCGAGAAGGAGACTGATAACCAGGAAAACCCCGCCGATCGCCACAGTGACCTTGCGGTTGTCCAGCGACCAGCGCAGCACCGGGGTGTAGACCGAGCGCAACGCACGGACCAGCACGGTCTCGACTTCGCTGATGCGCTCGGAAATCAAGAGCGAGGCGAGGCACGGCGTGACGGTAAACGTCGCCAACAGCGCCCCGATCAGCGCATAGGCATAAGTGCGCGCCATCGGGCTGAAAATCTGGCCCTCGACGCCTTGCATAGTGAACAATGGAATGAAGGCGGCGACGATGATGGCGGTGGAGAAGAACACCGCGCGGTCGACCTGCAGGGCGCTGATCAGGATCAGGCGCAAGCGGTCGGTCCAGACCGAGGCCTGCGTCAGATCCGGCGTGCGTGTCGGATCGGCGCCCCAGCGCCGCTCGGCAAGATCGTGCAGCAGTTGCTGCCGGCGCACCGGATCGGCCTGGAAATTGCGGTAGATATTCTCGACCAGGATGACGGCGGCATCGACGATGATGCCGAAATCGACGGCGCCGACAGAGAGCAGATTGGCGTCCTCGCCACGGATCACCAGGATGATGATCGCGAAAAATAGCGCGAACGGGATATTGGCGCCGACGATGATAGCGCTGCGCATATCGCCGAGAAAGATCCATTGGATGAGGAAGATCAGCCCGCAGCCGAAGAGGAGATTGTGCAGCACCGTGGCGGTGGTGACGTTGACCAATTGGCTGCGGTCGTAGAACGGCACGAGCTTCACGCCAGGCGGCAGCGTGCCGTCGGCGTTGATCTTCTTTATCTCCGCCTCCACCCGCGGCAGCACGTCGTTGGTGTGCAGCGTGCGGTTCATCACGACGATGGCCGCGACCACGTCGTCCTCATGGTCGCGCCCGGCTTTGCCGAGCCGCGGCACGTAGCCGATCGAGACCTTGGCAACGTCTTTCACCAGGACCGGTACGCCGTTGACTTGGCGCAGCGGCACGTTTTCGATGTCCTCGACTTGGTAGCCTTGGGTTAGATTGGCGTCGCCGCCGGAATTGATCAAGCCGACGCCGCGGATGTTCACCGACTGCTGACCCATATTGATGGTGCGGCCGCCGACGTTGGCGTTGGCGTTGCCCAGCGCGGTGATCACCTGCGGCAGCGTGACCGCATAAGCGTCGAGCTTATGCAGATCGACCTCGACGTCGAATTCCTTGGTGGTGCCGCCCCAGGTATTGACCTGAACGACGCCGGGCACGGTCAACAGCCGGCGCTGCACGATCCAGTCCTGGACGGTGCGCAGATTGGTCAAGCCGAAGTGCGGCGGGCCGACCACCTGATAGCGAAAGATCTCGCCGACCAGGCTGGTGGCCTGGATGATCGGCGTGACGTTGTTCGGCAGCGTGACGTTCTGCTGCAGATTGATCGCGGTCTGCGTCAGCGCGAAGTAATAGTCGACGCCGTAATAGAACGTCACGCGGACGAACGACAGACCGTAGAACGAGGTCGAGCGGATGACGTCGACGCCGGGAGTGGCGGCGAGCCCGACCTCGATCGGAATGGTGTAGTAGCGCTCCATCTCCTCGGCCGAGAGGCCGGGCGACTGCGCGGTGATTTCCAGAATCACTGGCGCCGGATTCGGATAGGCCTCGATATTGAGCCTGGTAAACGCGAACAGACCGGTGCCGAAGAACACCAAGAGGCTCAGCAGGACGAGCGGGCGGCGCGTCAGCCCGAAGATGAGGAGGCCCTTCAGCAAGGTTGATTCCCTCGCGCCGTCATGCTTCGCCGAAACATGCTTTACCGACTGCCGGATCGCGCCCTTAATCAGCGAATCAGCGGTAAGGTTCGCACTGAAAACCGTCACGTCGTAGCGATTATGGGCAACATCGTCACTGGTATTAGTGACAGTGCCCGCCAAACGTTTATGACACTCGCTTTTGGATAATCCGGACCAGCCGGCGGCGCGGGGTCTGGAACGCACCTCGCCGTCGCGCTCTGGTCGCGCGACGCCGGGCCCGCCGCAATGCGCTGAAATGAGGCACGCAAACGCCGCCCTCGGGGAAGTTCAAGTCCCCCGAGGGGCGTCCGCCCAACTGCCGAAGTGTTAGGTGTTTACCAGTGCTGGCAGCGCTTGTGCGCGACCGACGCGTGCATGGCCTTGTCGGCGCCGGCCCAAGTCTTGAAACGGGAGTGCGTGCCGTTGTGGTGATGGCGGTAGTACCACCGATACTTACCATCTTGCGAACCGTGTTGGGTCTCGTCCCAGACGCGGCAATAGCCGCTCTTCCACGTGACGACTCCGTAGTCGGTGCTGGCCGGTGCGGCCGCGCTGAGGCCGAGTACCAGTGCGCCAAGTGCAAATGCCAATTTTCTTTTTAGCCCTCGTTTGTAGCCCAACTGTTGTTGCCCAAAGTCGTTTCAACCATGGCTCACGACACTTGATCTAGCGCAAAAGCAATATCCAGCACAAAAATTGCGGGTGTTGCGCCGCAACATGGGGACAATGCCTGGCGCGTGCTAATGCAGTTTGACCTGTGGCTCGGTGCGCCGCGTGATGAGGCGGGCGAGCGTATCGAGCGCGACTTTGACCGGACCGTGAAGCTCGTATTCATGCATCTTGTAAAGCGACAGATACATGAAGCGGGCGAAATAGCCCTCCACGAACAGGCTGCGGCCAACGAGCTTGCCCATCAAGCTGCCGACCGTCGAGTATTCGCCGAACGAGACCAGTGAGCCGAAATCGCGGTAGTGCCACGGCTCGAGCGGTCGCCCGGCGAGCCGCCGCTTCAGCTGCTTGAATAGGTGCGTCGCCTGCTGGTGTGCCGCTTGGGCGCGCGGTGGCACCGTACCTCTCCGTTCGGGCCACGGGCAGGCAGCGCAATCGCCAATGGCGAAAATATCGTCGTCGCGGGTGGTTTGCAGCGTCTGGCAAACCACCAGCTGGTTGATGGCGTTGGTCTCGAGGCCGGCGATGTTCTTGAGGAATGCCGGCGCCATGACGCCGGCTGCCCACACGACGAGCTCGGCCACGATCACGCGACCATCGGCAAGCGTGATGCCGTCCGCCGTTAACGCGGCAACGCGGGCGCCGGTGTAGACCTTGACGCCTAGCCGGCGCAGCAGATCAGTGGCGGCCGTTGCGATCCGGGACGGCAGCGCCGGGAGAATACGTTCGGCGGCCTCGATCAGGTGCAACGTGATATCCTTGTCGGGATCGATGCGATCGAGCCCGAACGCCACCAGATCCCGCGTGGTCTTGCGCAGCGCGGCGGCGAGCTCAACGCCGGTGGCTCCGGCTCCGATGATGGCGACCTGCAGCTGACCTGGGCGCAGCGGCTCGGTCTGTCCTTGCGCGCGCAAGCACGCATTGATCAGGCGCCGGTGAAATCTCGCCGCCTGCTCGGGTGTCTCCAAACGGATCGCGCGTTCGACGACCCCCGGCGTCGCAAAATCGTTGGTGAGGCTGCCTACCGCGAGCACCAGGGTGTCATACGGGTAGCGGCGCGCCGCCGTGACCTCGGTGCCGTCCTCCTCGACAACCGGGCCGACCAGCACCTCACGCCGGATGCGGTCCAGGCCGGTCATCGCGCCGATGCGGTAGTGGAAATGATGCCAATGGGCCTGCGCCAGATAGTCGAGCTCGTGGTGGCCGAGATCCATGCTGCCCGCCGCGACCTCGTGCAGCAGCGGCTTCCACAAATGGGCGCGCATTTTATCGATCAGGGTTACGTCAGCTTTGCCATGGCGCGCGAGCTTATCGCCAAGTCGCGTAACAAGCTCGAGCCCGCCGGCGCCGCCACCGACGACAACGATGCGATGAGGGCCGGGCGCACGATCCGTGATCGAAGTCTCGCCGGTCCGCACCGCACCATCCATCGTCGACTCCCGCGCGGCGTTACAGCACGGCAGATGACGAAGGCTGCCACACCGCCCGAGGCCGGTCCAGAGAGCGCGGCCTGCCGACAAATTCGCGCGTGACCGAAGCCGCCAACGGCGCTACGGTACGGGCGCTTGCCGTCGTCCACGTCGTATTAGTCCATGTCGTATTAGTCCATGTCGTCGGAGCAACCACCATGTCCACCATCACTGAGGCCACTCCGCTGGCGCCGCTGCGCGCCAAATCCGGCTGGATCATCGCCCTTGGCGTCGTCTACGTCATCGGCGGCTTGATCGCGCTGGGCAGCGTCGTCTTCGCCACCGTCGTCACCGTCTATGTCGTCGGTTTCATGATGCTGATCTGCGGCATCGCCGAAGTCATCAATGCGTTCCAGCTGCAATCCTGGGGCAAATTTCTGCTTTGGCTGCTGCTCGGCGCGCTCTACATCGTCGCCGGCTTCCTCACCTTCGAAAATCCGCTGCTCGCCGCGGCGATGCTCACGCTGCTGCTCGGCGTAGCGCTCCTGGTTTCCGGCATCATGCGGATCATTTTGGCGTTCGGCATGCAGGCGGAGGCACCCTGGATCGGAGTGGCCCTGTCCGGCGTCATCACGCTGCTGCTCGGCTTGATCATTCTCGCCCACTGGCCGGTGTCGGGCCTCTACATTCTCGGCATCTTCCTCGGCGTCGATCTCGTGATCGCGGGCGCGAGCTGGATCGGTATCGGCTTCGGCTTGAAGCGGCACGCCTAGAGCTCTTCGGCGATCCAGCGTGTGACCGAGCGTTGAGTCGGCGACCAGCCGAGGCCGGCGGCGATCTTGCCGCGCACGCGGCTGTTCGAGCCGAGCGAATACACCGCCATGTTGCGGCCGAAGGCGGCGTTCGCCTGTTCGGCCGACCAGGATTGTGCGGCGGCAAGTCCAAGCCGCGCCGCGACGGCATCGGCGATCTCGCCAAGGCTAGCCTCGCCACTCTCGACATACATGAAAGCACCCGCCGGTGCCTTGGCGATGACGAGCCGGTAAAGCGCCGCGACGTCGGCGATGTGCACGTTCGACCAGCGGTTCAGTCCGCGTCCGATATAGCGCGCGATGCCGGATTCCTTGGCCACGCGCACCAGCGCCGGAATTTGCACGCTCTCAGCCTGTGGCCCGAGCGCGTTGCCGTAGATCATCGCGTTGCAGAGCACGACCGCGCGAACGCCGGAGGCGGATAGCACCAGTCGATCGATGGCGACGCGCGCGGCCTTGTCGGGAAGCGGCGCGAGCGGCGTCGCCTCATCGAAGATGCGCTCCGACGGCTCGCCCATGGCGGTATCGGCGACGATGCTGCTGCCGCTACTGTGGATGAAGGGCTTGCCGGAGCCGGTGAGCCCCGCAAGCAAGGCTTCGACCGCGCCGCGGTGATCGCTGTTCGCCGCATTGACGACCGCGTCGGCAGCCTGCGCTTCGGCGCGCAACAGCGTCGCGTCGTCGAGCGCGCCGATGACCGGCACGATGCCGTGAGCCGCGACCGTGTCGGCTTTGCGCCGGTCGCGAACGAGCCCGCGAACCGCATGACCGTCGGCAATCAGGGCGCAAGCGACGGCGCCGCCGATAAAGCCGTTCGCGCCGGTGATGAAAATTCGCATCGTGGGTCGCACCCTAGCACGTCGCCGCGACGGCGCCGCGCTGGCCAGCACCCCGTGCCGCCGCCACGCCGCGAGCGGCAACAGCAATGTCCACCTGGGCTTGTCACTCGGGCCTGATGTTGGCTGACCGGATCACCTTACCCCATTTGTCAACCTCGCTGGCGAGAAGCCTTTTATACTCATCGGGCGCCATCACCAGCGAAACACCGCCCAGCTCGGCGAGCCGCTCCTTGAATTTGCGATCGGCGAGAGTGGCATTGATCGCACTGTTGAGCTTGGCGATGATGTCCGTTGGCGTATCTTTTGGCGCACCGACCCCGGAAAGCCAGCTTGCTTCGAAACCCGGCAGCAGTTCTCCCAAGGTGGGAACGTCGGGCAGCCCATCCGCCCGCGCCGCGGTGGTCACCGCAAGGGGGGCGAAGCTTGCCCGCCTTGATGAGTTCGACGCCCGAGGGCATCGCGCAGAAGTAAACTTGGACTTGCCCGCCCATAAGGCCTGTGAGTGACGGCGCGTCGCCGCGATAGCGCACGGTCAGCATGTCGATGCCGGCCATCGGTTTGAACAGTTCGCCCGCCATCTCTGGCCCCGTTCCGTTACCGGGCGTCGCCACGCTGAGCTTGCCGGGATTTGCCTTGGCGTAGGCAATGAACTCGGCCATCGTCTTGGCTGGAAACGATGGATCGACCATGACACGAAGGGCACCCGCACAATGGCGGCAACCGGGGCAATATCGCGGATAAAGTTGAAGCTCAGATTGTCGTACAGCGTCACGTTGATCGCGGCCGGCGGCCCGATCAGGAGCAACGTGTAGCCGTCGGCCGGCGCCCGCACCACCAGCCCGTCGCGAGATTGGTGCTGGCGCCCGGACGATTTTCCACGGCGAACTGACCGCCGAGCCGCTCCGACAGCGATTGGGCCAGAAGACGCGCGATGATGTCGGTGGCGCCGCCCGGGGGCAAAGCCGACGACGATGCGCACCGGCCGCGCCGGATAATTTTCGGCCGCAGCGAAGTTGCTTGGCGCGGACAATACGGCGGCGCCCGCGACCAGATGCAGAAATCCGCGTCGGGGAAGCTTCAAGCCAATACCCGCGTCAACGTCATCACTATCCTGGAAGCCGATAAAAATGTTTTCCGCCGGACAATGCTTGCGCCTTCAGCACGCCTCCATCGGCGTCACCATCTTGACGCCCGGCAACACGATGCCGCCCCGGTTCCCGATTTCGGTGCCGCCGTATCGGTCGGCGAAGACCGCGGGCAACGGGCGACCGTTCGCCGGGCAAAGCCAAAGGCGAAGCAGATGGCGCTTGCGCTCCGGTTCCGGCCAGTCCTCATAGTCGGTGCGGTCGTGCAGAATCACGTGGTTATGGATTAGCTGGATGTCGCCGGGCTTGAACTCGATGTCGAGATAGTTTGACGGATCGTTGGCAAGCGCGTCGAACAGGTCGAGGGCCTCGATTTGCTTCGCTGTCAGCCGCGGGACGTCGGCAAAGCGTTGCGCCGACTGGATGTAATAGCGATTGCCGTAGATCACCGAGAGCTGATCGGCATACCAGTGAAAGATCGGCGTTTCGTAGTAGCCCTTCTTGCCCGCCGGCACTTCGCCGCGGCGGTCAAACCAGAAAGGCTCGAACAGCACGGCGGTGAGATCGGGATGCCGGCGGAACATCTCGTTGTAGATGAAAATCGAACTGACGATGCGGCTCAAGCCGCCGGCCCTGGCCGTTTTCAGGCACAACAGCGCGACGATATCGGCGGAGTCGGTGTGAAAAGTCTGCTTGTGCGTCGTCTGATAAATCCGCGCGGTGGGGTCGTCGATGCTGCGGCCGAGGTCCTTCACATGGCCGAGGATATGACCTTTGCCGTTCTGCGACACCGGCCTGCCGATATGGGTGCCGATGCCGAGATACGCCGCCGCGGCCTCCTCGATCGAATATCGTTCGACCGGCAGACCGCGCAGCACCGTGAAGCCGCGGCCATGCAGCAAGACGTCGTCGCGGATTTGCGTCAGTCGCTTGCCGAGCTGCGGCAGTTCGAAGTTGTGGCGGTCGATGGCGCTGTGATCGATATGCCGATCCAGGATCGCGCGGACGGCGGCGTCGATCTCGGCAATCTCCGGGCCGCTCAGTCGATAGGTGAAGGCACCCGGATCTTTGAACTCAAGGCTGCGCCACGCCGACGGACCCTCGATGGGCTTCATCGGCATTGCCACTGCGACGGCGGCATCTGATTTGGCGAGATGGCTCGTCACGATGCTAGTGTACGCTACGACACGGCATTTTCGCAAAAAATTAGACAGCCGAGCTCAAGCGGTGTCAAGTATGCTACCATGCCGCCGTTCGCGGCACCGCGATCGCGCGCTCTAACGCCGGGAGGACCATCATGCGAAACACGCGATTTGAGGTTCGCCCGACATCGGGTGCGCTCGGCGCCGAACTGCTCGGCATCGATCTGTCTGATCCGCCGGATGCCGAGGGCGCGGCTGAAATTCGACAGGCATTGAACGAGCACGGCGTCGTCTTCTTCCGCGATCAGGATTTGTCGCCCGCGCAGCACATCGCGTTTGCCGAAACGATGGGCCGAATCAACGTCAACCGCTTTTTCAAGACCGTTTCGGGCCACCCGCAGATTGCGGAAGTGAGGAAGGAGCCAGCGCAGACCACCAACATCGGCGGCGGCTGGCATACCGATCAAAGCTACGATCAGATTCCGGCGCTGGGGTCGATCTTGCTCGCGCGCGAGGTCCCGCCGCGAGGCGGCGATACGATGTTTGCTTGCATGGCGCAGGCCTACGACGCGCTGTCGGACGGCCTGAAGAAAACGCTGAAGGGACTGCGTGCCGTTCATACCAGTCGGCACGTCTTCGGCGCCAAGGCCCATGAGGCCAACCCGGAGCGCAAGGATCGCTTCATCAATGCCGAATTGGCGACCCAGGACGCCGTGCATCCGGTCGTGATCCGCCATCCTGACAGCGGTCGGCCCACGCTTTACGTGAACGGCAATTTCACGACGCACTTCGAGGGTTGGACCGAGCGGGAAAGCAAGCCGCTCCTGGATTTCCTCTATGCCCACGCCTCACGACCCGAATTCCAAACGCGTTTCAGATGGGAGCCGGGCTCCATCGCGTTCTGGGATAACCGTGCCACGTGGCACTACGCGCTGAACGATTATCAAGGCGAACGCCGATTGATGCATCGCATCACGATCGAGGGCGTGCCGCTGGAAGCTGCCTAGGGGGCAACAGAGCGATGATGGCTCGGTGGACTCCGCGGCGCGCAGCGGGATTGCCCGCAACCTAGCTGGCCGAAGCGCTGGCTTCGTGACAAGCTTCGCCGACAAAAGCGAGGGGAGCCTTGCCCATGGTCAGCGTCGGCAGCGGGGAATACGTCTACGAGCCGGTGGAGAATTGGGCGAAATTGCCGCCCGGTTGGTCGTTCAAGGAGATCGGCGGCGTCGGCGTCGACAGAAACGACAACGTCTACGTCTTCAATCGCGGCGAACATCCGATGATCGTGTTCGACCGCGACGGCAATTTTCTGCGTTCGTTCGGCGAAGGTTTGTTTCCCCGCGCCCACGGCGTGTTCATGGCGCCCGACGATACGATCTGGCTGACCGACGACGGCGACCACACCGTCCGCCAGTGCACGCTCGAAGGAAAAGTGCTGCTGACCATGGGCATCTCCGGCAAGCCGGCGCCCTATATGAGCGGCGAGCCGTTCCACCGCTGCACCCACACAGCGATGTCGCCGGAGGGCGACATCTACGTCTCCGACGGCTACGGCAATTCGCGCGTCCACAAATATGCGCCGAACGGCAAGCTCATCATGTCGTGGGGCGCGCCCGGCACCGATCCGGGCGAGTTCAACATCGCCCATAACATCACCTGCGATGCCGACGGCTGGGTCTATGTTGCCGACCGCGAGAACCATCGCGTGCAGGTGTTCGACGGCAACGGCAAGTACGAGACGCAGTGGAACAACCTGCACCGGCCGTGCGGCCTCTACATGCCGGCCGGCAAGTGCCCGATCTGCTACATCGGCGAGCTTGGGCCGGTGCAGCCGGTGAACCGCAACGTGCCGAACCTCGGCCCGCGCGTCACCATCGTCGACAACACCGGCAAGAAAATCTCGCGGCTCGGCGGGCTCGGCCCCGGCCTCGGTCCGACCGAATTTTTGGCGCCGCACGGGCTCGCGGTCGACAGCCGCGGCGACCTTTATGTCGGCGAGGTGTCGTGGACCAACTGGCCGCAGACCTTCAAGGACCAGCCGCGGCCCAATGATCTCCGCTCGCTGCACAAATTCCGCAAAGTCGCCTGAGACCGCGCGCGAGATTTACCGCGCCGAGGACGTGCCATGAGTGACGTGCTGTTGCCGACCTCGCTGGTCGGCTCCTATGCACAGCCGGACTGGCTGATCGACCGCAAGAATCTCGCCGGGCGCTTTCCGCCGCGTGTGCGGGCGCGGGAGCTGTGGCGCGTGGCTCAGGAATTTCTCGACGAGGCGCAGGACGACGCGACGCTCCTCGCCATCCGCGACCAGGAGCGCGCCGGTCTCGACATCATCACCGACGGTGAACAGCGCCGCGAAAGCTACTCCAACCGCTTCGCCACCGCGCTCGAAAATGTCGATATCGACAATCCGGGCACCGCGCTCGACCGCTCGGGTCATCCGAACCCGGTGCCGCGCATCGTCGGCAAGATCCGCCGTAAGCGGCCGGTCGAGGTCCGCGACGTCGAATTCCTGCGGGCCAACACCGACCGCACGATCAAGATCACCGTGCCCGGCCCGTTCACTCTGTCGCAGCAGGCGCAGAACGATTTCTACAAGGACGAGCAGGAGATGGTGCTCGACTATGCGGCGGCGGTGAACGCCGAGATCAAGGATTTGTTCGCGGCCGGCGCCGACATCGTGCAGATCGACG
>Ga0306923_10004444_pt1 | contig 13431 bp, 12 predicted proteins | sample sta12Can44000108_FD_203841 | JGI IMG/M metagenome (GOLD analysis project Ga0306923, IMG submission 203841) | Lab enrichment of tropical soil microbial communities from Luquillo Experimental Forest, Puerto Rico - statanox.12C.anox.44.000.108 (v2)... | ecosystem: Environmental > Terrestrial >... | reverse complement strand
CAAACTCTTTATCGGACAGGTGCACGACAATGTCTTTGAGTTGCTCCAGTGTAATTGCGGCCATTGTTTACAGACTACCACGCTTTTGCTCCGCCATCGAGCGTTTCAGACTGGCATCCTGTGCTCTGATCTTGGGGCGACACTCTTGAGGGATCGCTTTCCCAAGAATGTGTTTCGATTATCTTGTTGCTTAAGATCGAGTCCGTCGGAGTACTGCGGCGCTACCAAATGCATTTTCCAAAGCGAAAATAGGGTCGACACGACGATGATTCGGGGTTCGCCCCGGCAAGCTGCCTCCCGAGCACCTTGCGACGGGTGACCTCTCGCAAATTTTCTAAATTTGGTCAGGCTAATGTGCTCGCGTCGTGAGCGGGGTCTTTCGCCGCCCATACGCACGACAGAAGTTTCCGAGCTTTAACAGCATAGCACAGAAGGTGATCAACCAGGCTAGCATCGCGATATAAACACCAATTCGCGGAATGACCAGCAGGAACGGCATCCCGGTGGCATTGGCAAACATGAACGTTGCGACCGTGTACATCCCTAACGGAAAAACAAGCGACCAGTACTGCGGGTCATAGGTAATCGGCACGCGCTCAATCACATGCCTCCAGAAGCCAACAATGACTAACAGCGGAATCCACCAGGTTCCTGTCGCCCAGAAAAATAGTGTAAAACCGCCGATAAAGGGTTGGAAATTGTGCAGAATTTCCCAATTTTTGGAGCTGAGGATCAGCCGAGCACCGGCCAATGTTGTAATCGCCAGCGCGCCCATATTGATCCAATACGGGGGTGAAAGTTTCGCTGGCTCCATACGAAGAAAGATCCAACGATAAACGATCAAAGCGATGAACAGGATATAAAACATCGCACCAAGCAAATAGTCGCAGAGGGCCCAAAATAGGATAGGTATCATCAGGCCAAGCGTCTGAGCGACCAGTGTGCCAAGGACAGTTAACGATTCCGTCGCGACCGTCACCAAAAGCCAGGATCCGTTGATCGCAACCTCGATCGAAGGCTTAGGCTCGGCCACGGTAACGGCTGCAAAGAACGTGTAGATCAGAATAAGCCAGAGCAAAACGGCAAACACCCAGAGACCCGCCGCGACGGTGATGAACGGCGTAAGAATGGCAAATTGTACGCCGAGCACGGCGGTTCCTGCGACCATGGTCAAGAATGTCACTCCCCGTGCATGATGAGTTAAATCGGCGATCAACGCAGATCTGAACAAAGCGATTCGAAGAACGGTGATACCCCAGAGGACGACATAGAAAATCACGTTCAACCAAAGCAACACCTCTGGGAGTCCAGGAAAACCCTCGAAGTGCATCGCCAGCGACACGATGCCAGTCGCCATAACAAGCGCGAAATAACCTGGAAAGAAATCCTCAATAAATGAAGGCTTATCCTCCTGGGGGGGTGAAGTCATCCCGGTTCACCTTTCAAGACCCCGCAAATAGAAGAACAGCCCACCGTTGAGCACGAAACAAACAGCACTTGCCAACGCAGCCGGGAGCGCGGTCTCCTGGTAGCCCGCGAGAAATGTCTCCATGGTAGTGGTAAAGAGCCATAGCTGAAGGAGCACAATGATCATCTGGAAAGCGGCGATCCCTGAGACGATCGTTGCCCGCTGTTTCCGGGCGAACTGAGACATTCTCATATCACGCCTTCCACGTAGCCGTTCGCGAACACTTTACCCTCGCGCACTTCCAGACCGACTCTCGGCAGCGGACGCCGTGGGGGACCTGCCACGGGTTCGCCGTTTCGAATGTCGAACCAGCCTTCGTGACAGGGACAGTGCATTCGCCCCAAATCGGGTCTCGGCAAGACGGGGCAGGAAAGGTGAGTACACTTTTGCCCATAAGCGACAAAATTTGTATCAGATAGCCGGACAAGGATGCATCGGTTTCCCCGTTTCGGATACTCAAAGAGCTTTGATTGACCAACCGCCAACTCGTTCACTGAAGCAATCTCCTTCAATGGAGGCTTTCCAGCGGCTTTCCTCCAGACTTGGATCAGGATTATCCAGAACTGACCGGCAACGAACGCTGCGCTGGTCAACATAAGAAACGCAACGAACTCGCGTCGCGAACGGTATTCGTCCTCCGCCGAGTCGAGGGAAAAATCCTTGCGCCAAGCCGGCTGATCTTTTGCCGGCCGGCCATCCGGGGCAATTGAGACAACCTCTTCGTCAGGCATAAGCGTCCTCAGGGTTTATTCCATCCAACAAAAGATCTTCTTCAATGACATTGCCAATCGTCGGCTCATACATCGCCGAAAGCACATCGAGTTGCTCCGGAACGTTATTCTTAGGGACGAGCATTCGCGTGCGCGTGGTGATTGTTTGCGCGCCGAACACAAAGGTGTTGATCGGAGCGGAGTTCGGACGCAGGCGGGCGATTTCCTCCTCCGTGCCGAAGAACAGGGCTTGGCTCGGACACACCGACGCGCACATCGGCAGTTTGCCGATCGAGGTACGATCGTAGCACTGGTCACATTTCATCATCAGCTCCATGCGAGTGTTCATCTTTGGAATACCGAAGGGACAAGCCAGAACACAGTTGTTGCAGGCGATGCAACGCGGCTTTCTTGCCGATTGCACCACGCCGTCCGCAGTACGCTTGATTGCATGGGCCGGACAAACTTCTGCACAGGTCGGCGAGTCGCAGTGCATGCAAACGACCGGCACAGTCTGCGTCGAGTTCGCCCGATCGATGTAGTCGAGCTGAATCATCGAGTAGCCCTTGTGTGTGTCGCACTCCGAGCAAGCTTGCACGCACGAGTTGCACCCGATGCACCGGCTCGGATCGACGTAAAAATAGCGGTTCTGGGTAGCAGGCATAGGTTACTGACCATTTCGCGCCGCCTCGGCCGCAGGCGCTTCGGCTTTGCGCAAACGCACCGCACATACCTTGTACTCCGGGATGTGCGAGATCGGATCTTGCGCGGAAATTGTAAGCTGGTTAGCGCTCTTCTTCCCCGCCCAGTGATACGGAATAAATATGGTATCCGGGCGAATCGTTCTGACCACACGAACCTGGAGGGTGACCGTGCCACGCCGCGATTCAGCCGTAGCCCAGTCGCCCTCTTTGAGGCCAAGTTTTTGAGCGAGCATCGGGTGAACTTCTATGAAGGGGTCGGGGCACTGATCAACCAACGGACCAATTCGCCTGGTCTGCGTCCCCGAGAGAAAGTGACTGATCACACGCCCCGTGGTGAGCATCAATGGATAGTCAGAGTCGGCGTCCTCGGCTGGAGGACTATACTTGGCAACATTGAAACGCGCCCTGCCATCCGGAAAATAAAAGGGCCCCTTCCCTTTCGCGATCGGGTTCCATGAACCCGGCTCGAATAGTCGAGGCGTCCCCTGATGCTCGTCGGAAGGGCATGGCCAGAAAACGCCGAGTTGCCTCTCGATTTTCTCGTACGTAATGCCGGAGTAGTCCGCAACCCCACCTTTTGATGCGATCCGCAGTTCGTCAAAGATCTCGCGCGGCGATTGGAAATTGAATCCGTGAGGGCGTTTCAAGGCTTGCGCAATATCCTGGATGATTCTCCAATCCTCGCGTGCCTCCCCGGGACAATCGATTGCTTTGTTGATCTTGATCACTCTGCCCTCCGCACTTGCAACGATCCCTTCGTCTTCCTCCTGCAGCGAGCCGGGAAGAATAATATCTGCAAAGCGTGCCGTATCGTTGAGGAAGAAATCAACCGCTACATAAAACTCTAGCTTCTCGAGAGCGCGTCGGACAAAGTTGTTGTCAGGTAAAGAGACAATCGGATTGAAAGAGATCGAGAGCAGTCCACGAATTTCGTTGCGATCAATTTTTCGGATGATCTCGTAAGCGTCTACGCCGGCTTCCGGCAATTCAGTGGGATCTACTCCCCAGACGCTCGCTACGTATGCGCGGTGCTCCGGGTTGCTGATGTCACGCATCCCGGGCAGCTGATCGCACTTCTGGCCATGTTCACGTCCACCTTGACCATTCCCTTGTCCGGTGATCGTTGCGTATCCACAGCCTTCTCGCCCAATTCGCCCTGATGCCAGGACCATGTTGATCGCCCCCAGAACATTCTGAACCCCATGGCTGCTGTGTTCGATACCTCGTGCATGCATGAGAAAACTGGTCTTGGCTCTTCCCCACCATTCTGCAGCCTGGAGAATGCCCTTCTCCGCAATGCCTGTGATCTTTGCGGTCTGTTGCGGCGTCCATTCCTCGACAGCGGTCGCCAACTCGTCGAACCCGACAGTGTGGTTTTCGACGAACGCATGATCGATTAAGTCGTTTTTGATCATCAAATGGAGAATGCCGTTAAACAAAGCAATATCTCTCCCTGGTTTGATCGGAAGCAGAAGGTCGCAAGTCCGCCCGATCGGTGTAATTCGGGGATCCACCACGATCACTTTGGCCCCGTTCTCGCGCGCCTGCCAAACGTAGTCAGTCGTAATGGGAGCACACTCAGCGACATTCGCTCCGCTAATCCACACGACCTCAGCCTTTAAGATGTCGCTCCATGGATTCGCTGCCCGATCGACGCCGAAAGCCTTCTTATTCCCGGCCCCCGCGCTCACCATGCAAAGCCGGCCATTGTAATCTGTATAAGGGGTCTTCAGGCAAACGCGCGCAAACTTCCCCATCAGATAAGTCTTCTCGGTCGTGAGGCTCGCTCCGCTCAGACTCGCAAATGCAGACGGACCGTATTTTTTCTGGATGCGATCGATCTCTTCGGCAACTTTTCTGACTGCCTCTTCATAGGGTACAGGGCTGAACCCATGCGGATTTGCCGGGTCTCGCTTGTAGGCATGGAGCAAACGGTCCGGATGCGCACCCTGCAAATAACGCTTCACTCCTTTTGGGCACAATTTTCCTTTATTGAACGGGAATGCATACCAAGGTTCATATCCGATCACCTGATCGTGCTTCACCAGGAGCTGAATCCCGCATTGCTGGCCGCAAAAACAGCAATGGGTTTCTACGACTTTATCCGGCACAACACCGGGATCCAATCGCATGCCGGTCGACTTTGAAAGATGCGGCCCGAATTCCTCTGTGATCGACTCCGGTTGTACGACAAGTGTGGCCATAGACCTCCATTAGCAGCTGTTCACCGTTCAACGGGACTTCTGACTTCTGTCTTCTGACTTCTGTATTCTCTATTCTGTAGTCGGCATCTCAAGGATGGAAATTCTCCCGGTCTTCAAGGTCGAGGGGGCCTTCGCCAAGTCCCGGATTTACTGGTTCCGGCATGACCGTCGGGAGCGCAACACGTTCAACATCCGAAACACGAGGGAACCGCAGCCGACCCTGGGCCAGCGCTAACAGCGCTCGGCGGCACCGAGGACAAATCCACTGATAATGCTCACCCTGGTCATGAGCGGTCTCATAACGGTAGCCCAGCTCCCGCTGGACCTTTATCAAGTCTTCCACGTGCATACGGGAGGAAAACGCATGTCCGCACCTTCGGCATTTGGCAGGCTCTTCGGCTCTGGCGACATCCTTATAAAAGCTAACACCAATTTGCGCGGGGCGTTGAAAGATATGGAAGAACTTTCCAAATGGGAGCCAAAGGAGCGTGACGATCACCGTTACCGCGTGAGTCAGCGACAGAAATTCATAACCGTAGCCGCGCAACCAGGTGTAACTCACCGTCAGCAAGAGACCCGTGAGACTCACGGAAAACAGCAGAACCAGCGGCAGGATATCTTCCCGGAAAAGCTGAATCGAGGCGGCTCCTTCATCACGCATTCAGCGGTGCATGGCAATCATGACACCCGCAATAACGAGGAAGGCTGCCCAGACCAGCCCGTGAAAGAGGATAAAGCCGAAAACGGATTCGACTTTGAAAACAGAGGTCGGGAAGCCGAACACAAAGATCCGATAGCTGTCCAGATCTCCTGGCACAGATTCGAACATAAGCCAGCCAAACACCAGGGGAAAGGTGATCAAAGCTGCAATGATACAGCCCCACATGATCAGCCAATGGGCTAACCATCGATATCTTCCTCGCAACCAGATGAAATGATTCAGCACAAAATCTGCAGATACTCTCTTTAACCAATTGATCGCGTTCTGTTTTCGGTATGGCCGCTTGAAGAAGGCTTCCCAGCCGCGCCGCCAATACAAGGCCGTCGGCGGCCGTTGGAGCCACATGGTGTAACGGTAAGTTAGCCCGAAGGCGGCAAACAACGAAGCGAAAGTATAGGCCACAAGCGCAGCATCAAACCGGGAGAGATTTCGGGACCCGAAAATGATAGCCGCACCGAGTAGCACCGTTACAATCGCCGCCCAGGTAACCGACTTAACCACTTCGCGCTTCATCACGATCCTTTAAACTCAGGGGGGTGGTAGGGGCAGATCTCCGAGCTGCCCGCCAAGAATCGCGCCCTCGCCTTATGAGGCTGACTTGTTGGAGCGGCCGGCTCGGAGATCCGGCCCTACCTCCCGTCATATAATAGTACGTCTATACTCGTGCGTTTTTGCGGCCGGTCAAGACAGCGTTTTTAGGCAGGTGGAGCCACCCTGCGCACCGTTCCCGGGTGGGCATAGTCGTGCAGCCACTTGGAGACGATTCCTTGGCGGCACGCCCGGGCTTGGCCTCGCGCTTGACGCTGATGCGGTAAGACGGCTCCTCCGGACCGGAGGACTTCGAGTAGGTGCAAAATCTCTTGCGAGGATCTGCATTTCTCTTTCGGTACGCGCCATTTTCCGTTTGAATGCAGGCGCAAACATTGCGCGATGTGAGGTCGCTCAGGAAATCCTGATCATCCTACGGGCTGGCCGATTTTGTCGCGCTTAAGGCGGCCTGCAGTCTGGCTTCGTCCTCGTGCGAAAGCGAGGTCATCAGGATTTTGCCACCTAGCCCCTTCAGTTCTTCCAGCATCCGGTCCCTGTCCGGGCTGGGACTCCTGGTTAAGGCGAAAAGCGCTGAACTGCTAGGAATCAGCGTGGCAGTCAATTCTCTCATGAAGTGATCGTTGATTCCCACGTCGGTGAGCGCACCAGGAGCAGCACCTGCCGCGGCATTAAGTAAAATCAGGTTGGCCAGCGATCCACAAAAGCCTTGGAAGACCGCGGTGTCGGAGATCAGATTGCCCTCGTGGTGCAACTTAATCTTACCGCTTTCGTCCTTAACGGCGACTACCGTCCGCAAGGTCCAGCAGTTGTTCGCTTTGTAGCTCCCGCAGCTTAAGACGAACCTCCTCCGCCTTATGGGGTTCATCGAATCCAACGACGACTAAATTACTCATTTGTTCTCATCTTAGCATAACCAATTGAATTGATAAAAGCGCGAGAAGCGCCTTACGATGCGCTCCTATGCCGCGTAAAACTAAGCCGCGCCTGCGTGCGGTAACGATCAAAAGCAAAGAATTTCTTATATTTGTAAAGTTATTTCTATACATATATAGTGATTAGTATTACTCAGCTCTTCCAGCACCTGCTCCCTGTCCGGCGACGTCTTCCGACAAGGACGAAAAGAGCCGAACCCAGGAATAAGCGTTAGCCGGAGCGGCTTCGTCTTTGGCGCCAACGGACTCGGCTTCCTCCTGATGTTTTTGGCCACAAGCGCTCCGTCGAGGATGAACTCTTCGACGCTGCAGCCACAAGCGGCTGCCTGTCGCTCCAAAGCGTCGGGTCAATTTGTCAAATTCGGTGATCTGGATCTTCAAGCCACGAGATTCTTGAAAAATGCACTAAAGTTTCAAGATCCATTGCCGTGGTAAAAGCTACCTAGAAATGAATCATCATGGCGGGATTCGCAAAAGGTCTGGACGAAAGACGAAACTGGTCGCAAATCGGTCAAAATCGATTATGAAGGATGAGATAATCAGAACCCTGGAACCAGGTGCGCGAACCTAAACTTGGGCAGTGGATAGAAAAACAATTTCATGACTGCCCAGAACTGCGCGATATGACACACGCATTCTTTATGACTCTCGGCACCTTGGCGGGCGTTATGGCTTGCCTTGCGGTCTTCGTCGCAGCAACCCAGACTATTCTGAGGCTTTACATTTCGCCTGCCTCTTGGGGGATCGTCGCTTCCCTCATCGCCATTTGTACACTGTGGACAATCTGGGATGGGCACCAGAGAGAGATTTATTTGCACAGCGTTGAAAACGAGCATGAGAAGGCTCAGGAAGCCGAAGCGTGGCACCAATTCCAGCAGCAACACGATTCAGGCTTTCGCAGGTCTCTAGCTAAGACTTAGGCTTCTGACAGACTCCTATGTCACATCGCCCTTTGAAGCGATCATAAACGCAACCGCAGAGGTGCCGGATAAGGCGTTCAGAGATTGATACCTCACTGGGAACCACATTTCGCTCAAGAGCGCGAGAAACATCCGCAATCTCTGATGGAGGAGCCTCGCGAGGGCAGGATCGGTGCTTGTACCCGATTCTATCTGCTCTGACTAATTTGGTGGAAACCCGTCAAAATCCTCGACGCGCGCTTTGATGATTTGGGCAGTGATTTTACTTCGACGCTCTGTTTCTTGCCGGTAATATGGAGTCGGGCAGCAACTGCAGATCCAAGGCACCAATCGACATCCGATGAAGCTGAGAACATTTATATTATTCGTTTGTTTCATATTTTTCGGCTTTCTCGTTCCCCTTTGGGCTGCGTCATCGCAAGGGAGTCCCAGCCCCAGCCCCAGTCCCAGCCCCGCTCCCATATCCACTCTTGAGCCAAGTAAAATCGATCCTCTCATTCGGGTACGGCAGATGGTCGAAAACGATCCCCGAAATGCGCCGGACATCGTTACGAAAGCGATACAGGCCGACCCGCAGCATTCCATTTTTTACGCGGGCGAGGTGGTTCGGTCCGCGATTCGCGGCCTGGGTAATTCAATCTCAGAAGTTGCAATTTCATTGTTGGTCGCGGCCGCCGTCAACGCGCGCCCGCAAGCAGCTCTCCAGATCGTCCGCGTTGCAGTTGGAGAGACCCCTCCTAAATTACATCCGTCTATTGTGGCAGCAGCGGTCGCGGACGTACCAGACCCGTACGAAGATGTCATCATCGTCCACCGGCGAGAAGGATCTTCAGAAACTCCGCGCGTGGTTGAAAAACGGAACGCGTTCACCATAAGTAAGGTTTTCGTGACCGAAGGCAAGTCTACGACACCGGACAGTAAGTCGGTAGTAGCGGAAGGAAAAGCCGTCGCAACGGAGGGTAAAGAGCCAGTCGGCCCAGAAGTTTTGAGCTATGAGCCGGGCACCGGTCCCGGCAGCATGACATTGGCCGAAGCAATTATTCAAGCCGCGATCGAAGGTGGCTCAACGGCAGGACTTGAAGCGCTGACCAAGAGTGTCAACTTCATCTTATTTTCGACAACCCCACCCCTTGAAGGGGATCCGGCAGATCCAAATAGTATAACGATCCCTCTGCCCACACCCTCGCCCGTCAGCCCCTAGTGTACCGTCTCGCATGTAATGATGACGTCGTTGCGTTCAAAATGGGCCGCCGGCAAGGCGCGAGGAGCGCGCATATCTAGCGAGGCCGCGCCTCAGACCGGCGAGATCTAAGGGTATCATGATCGGATTGGGAGCAGCGCTGACGGGCCGAAGCGGCCTCGCTACAGCGGGACCAAAATTTGTTAAAGGTCCGGGTCATCGCCTGGGCGTTCTCAGCATACCGCGTTGGTTCTTGGTTCGCATGTGCATTTACTGGTGGTGAGGAAAGCCGATACCTTTGCCTAGTTCCGTGGTCCCGCATATAGAATCCTTGAAAAGCAAAACGGGCGAACGATGAATGCGCGATTCCGAAAAAAACTTGACTCATCTGCAACGAGTTTTGCTTTTCAAGGATTCTAGATCGATACTGACTCCGAAGCCGAATCGATTCACGTTCTCCGATTCGAAGGTGCCAAGGAGAATCGATTCCTTTCTCGTAAAACCCTTCAAGATCGCAGTTCGTCTTGCTGTTCAAATGCCAGCAGGGACCACTCGCAACATCAAGTATTTGAAGCAAGCTCTTTCGACCACTTCTCCGCGCTTGCCTCGTAAGCTGCGAGGCACTCCCTTCATGTTTCAAACTGCCGCTCCGGGCCAATAACCTCCGTTTAAACCCTGGCGATCGAGATCCCCTTTGAGGCTCTGGTTGAGGTGAGCAAAAACGAGTTGTGCAAATCCGGGTTCTGGCAACTGGGACATCTGAATGCAGCACGTCGGATTTCCGCTGCTTGCTTTGCCATTTGTCCGAATGTTGATCCTTCCGTGCCTTCTGTCGAGTCGCCGCACCAAATCTTGCGCCTTGTAGGACAACCCGCGTGGAGCGCTACGCTGTGCAGTCGCCGAAGATCAAGTTAGAAAGGAAGAAATTTCAAATGAAAGCGTCTATCGAAACTTCAATCGATGCGGAGGTTGCGACGCCTCAATCGGTTGATATCCCGAAGTTTACCTTCAGTCATATTCTAGCTCCAACGGACTTTTCTCCCAATTCGGCCAGGGCGGTCGACTATGCAGTTCAACTCGCGCGGCGACTGGGAGCTAAGCTCACGTTGGTCCACATCGTTCCTGAACCATCTGCTCTCGATTACCCAATTGAAGGAATTCCAATCCAGGAGATCGAGGGATGGAAAGCAGAAGCAGAGAAAAAAATGGCGGACCAACTGGCACGGGCAAAGCTTCAGTACCAGGAAGTGGACTCGGTCCAGCGAACTGCTCTTCACCCGCGCGATGAAATCATCAGGGTCGCAAGAGAGTTGTCAGCCGATCTCCTGGTTATTTCTACGCATGGCTACACCGGCTGGAAGCACTTTATGTTCGGCAGCGACGCCGAAAAAATTTTCGAGCACGCCTGCTGTCCGACTTTGGTCGTGCGAAGCGAAGGTACTGCTGGCAGGCGGTGATCATTCAGCGTCTTGAACGCTGTTGCTTCCGGGAAAAGCAAAATGAATTTTGCAACGAATTACCTGGGCCTTCATCTGCACTCTCCCATCGTGCCTTCGGCGTCTCCGTTGACAGAGAACCTGGACAACGTCAAGCGCATGGAGGACGCGGGAGCCGCGGCCATCGTTTTTCACTCTCTATTCGAGGAACAGCTTCACCCGTGGCGACACGAGTTTTTCTCCGGCCTCGGTGAGGAAATCGAACGCTTTGCAGAAACGCTGCCGAATATTCCTCACCCCGAAAGTTTTCGAGTCGACCCGGACCAATACCTTGAACGTCTCTGCCGAGCCAAGGCATCCGTCCAGGTACCAATCATCGCCAGCTTGAATGGTTACACGGAGGGGGGTTGGATCGAATTCGCAAAGCAGATCCGGCAGACTGGCGTCGATGGTTTGGAGTTGAACATCTACTCCGTGCCTGCTGATCCGAACGAAAGCTCGATCGAAATTGAAACGAGGTATCTTCGGATCGTTTCAGCCGTAAAAGCCACTGTCAAGATCCCTGTTGCGGTTAAGCTCAGCCCATATTTCACCTCGTTTGCAAACGTGGCGCGGAAGTTCGTCCAGCAAGGCGGCGCGGATGCATTGGTTCTATTCAACCGGTTTTACCAACCGGACGTTAATCCGGAACGACTGGAGGTGGTTCCCGACGTCGTTCTGAGCACTCAGGAAGCGCACCTGTTGCCGCTGCGTTGGATAGCCATTCTGCGCGGGAAAATTCAGGCCGATCTAGCGGCTACAGGCGGTATTCACTCTGCTACTGAAATCGTGAAGCTACTGATGGCCGGCGCGAACGTCACCATGGTCTGTTCCGCCCTGCTGCGTTACGGGATCGCTCATCTCACCACACTGGAACAACAACTCGCCGTGTGGATGGAGTCGCATAAGTACGAATCCGTCAATCAGCTCCAAGGTTGTATGAGTCAGCTGAATTGTTCGGACCCGGCGGCGTTTGAACGCGCACAGTATATTCGTGCGGTTGCACGATTGCCTAGGACCGATCTCCAAGCGGACCGTCAGCATTAGGTGCACTGAACTTACGACCTCACCGTAAAAGCGGTCGCCTCGGAGATGCGACCCTACCAGTCCGACCGAGCTTCCACCAGCCAGTTCTTCCTTACTCAATTTTTCGTAGCGTAGCCATGAGCGCATCTGCCGCACTCGGGTGAGCCAAGGGGATATCGCGAAATTGGTCAACAGGCGTCTCCAAGCGAATGGCTATCGACGCGATATTGGCAATCACCGCGGCATGATCTCCGACAACCAAACATCCCAAAAGCCTCCTGGACCGCGAATCAACAAGCGCCTTCAAAAATGTCGGCACTGGATCAATCACACTTCGATCGTCGTCGGAAACCAACCGCATGCTCTCCGACACCACATTGAATTCAATCCCGCTTCTGGACGCTTCGTTTTCCGCCCACCCTACGGAGGCCACTGCCGGTTCAGTGTGAATGCAGCGCGGATTCCACCGAGGATCATAGCGACTTTCATGTCCCAAGATGGAGTTTATCGCGACGTTCGCCTGGGAGAAAGCTGTGCTATCTAGAAAACTTATTCCCGTGACATCGCCCACCGCGTAGAGACCTGGATTCGGTAGACGCATATGAGCATCGACCTGGAGGGCGGAAGAATCGTCTATCCCTAAGGCCTTGAGACCGAGTCCTTCCGAGTTGGGTCTTCGTCCAGTTGCCACCAGTGCCACATCGGCATCAATCGTCTGTCCGCCTTGGTTACGGACCAGGATGTCGGTCTCGCTCTCTCTGATTTCGTGAAGCGCCACTTCCTGATTCCGGATGATTCTAACTCCGCGCATCTCGAGCGCCTCAGCCACGCGATCCGCCGCTTCCGGTTCCCAACCAGGCAATACTTGGTTCGCTTTTTCGATCAGCGTCACTTCTGAGCCCAGGGTGCGATAGATTGAGGCGAACTCGCATCCGACGTAGCCGGCACCAATGATAACAAGCCGCTCCGGTAAAGCATTCGTCCTCAGGAGTTGGTCGCTATTTACCGTTCTAGGGCGCGAACTGTCCTGGAAGTCCGGTCTAGAACCTGTAGCTACGATAATATTGCCGGCTGCTACGGTTGATTTAAGGCCCCGCCCGTCAATGATCTGGAGAGTCCGATCGTCAAGGAACTCTCCGTGCCCGCGGATAAGATCGACGTTCAATCGCTGCAACTCGGCTCGAAAATCATCAACGAGGCGCAGCGTAACCATTCGCTGCGCCGTCATCCAATCATTTAGAGTTACCTTCAACAGATCAACCCTGTTGCCGAAACGGCCGCTCTTCAACCTCTCGCGGAACTGGCGCGCACACCCCAGCAACGCTCGGACGGCATAGGATCCTCGGTGGAAGCAAGAACCTCCGATATTGGCTCCCTCGATGATGGCCGTCCGCAAGCCCCGCCTGGCCCCTAATAGCGCAGCCCATCGCCCGGCAGAACCCGAACCAATAACTCCTAGATCATAGTGCCGTGCCATTGCTTAAAGCTTTATTTTTGCCTCCACGATTTCCGCAAGTCGATCGTAACTCGTGGTGAAGCCAA
>Ga0306923_10004443_pt1 | contig 13433 bp, 16 predicted proteins | sample sta12Can44000108_FD_203841 | JGI IMG/M metagenome (GOLD analysis project Ga0306923, IMG submission 203841) | Lab enrichment of tropical soil microbial communities from Luquillo Experimental Forest, Puerto Rico - statanox.12C.anox.44.000.108 (v2)... | ecosystem: Environmental > Terrestrial >... | reverse complement strand
CCTCGAGCAGGAACGCCTCGAACTCGTCGTCGGCGCGGTCCACCTCGTCGATCAGCAGTACCGCCTGGTCGCCGGCCCGCACCGCCTCCAGCAACGGCCGCTCCAGCAGGAACTTCGGCCCGAACAGCGTGTCGACGGCGTCGCCGGTGGCGATCTGGCGCTCCGACAGCGCCCGGATCTGCAGCATCTGCCGCGCGTAGTCCCACTCGTAGAGCGCCTGGTGGGTGTCGATGCCCTCGTAACACTGCAGCCGGATGAGCCTGCGGCCGAAGACGCCGGCGAGCACCTTGGCCGCCTCGGTCTTGCCCACCCCGACCTCGCCTTCGAGCAGGATCGGGCGTGGCAGCGACATCGCCAGGAACAACGCGGTGGCCAGGCCGCGGTCGGCGAGGTAACCGCCCTGACGCAGGAGGTCCGTCAGCTCACCGACGGTCCGCGGTTGCTCGGCCAAGTTTCTCCCTTGCCTGGGATCTCAGGTCAGCGTGCTGCGAGGCTGTGGGTCAGCCCTGCTTGGCCGGGCCGAGCACCAGGTCAGCGACGGTCCCGCCCTGGCTCAGCTTGCCTTCGCGCTCCAGTCGGTCCCGCCAGGCGGCGCGCAGGTCGTCCTCGGCGCCATCCACCTCGCCGAACCCGACATCGGCCATCCGCTTGCAGGACTTCCCGGTGCCGATGTCCTCGAGGTCGGCGCTGGTCTGCCCCTGGGCACTCCAGATCCCGCGCAGTACTTCCAGCGCCTCATCAGGCTCGCCGCTCATCTGCGCCTCCTCTCGGCCGGCACCGTTCTCCCAGCTTGACTGTAGTTCCTGTGCCGAACCACAGCGAGCGCCGATTAACGGTTTCCTTATCGGCGGTAGTCGCACGTCACTTTCGGTCAGAGCGGGAGGAAAGGTAAGTATTACTACAGGGGGAGGGTAACGGGACTTTACGCGTGCGATGCTTACGGTCGCCACTGTGGCCACGCTCGGGGCGGGCGCAGGGGTCCCATCGCGCCGTGTTGCGGGGTTCGGGCTGGCGATCCAAGTCAGGCATGTCTTGCGTGGCAGCGCGCCCACGGCACCGACCATCGCAACTCCTGGGGGAGTGACGACGCAATGAAACGGTTCGCGGTGACGGCGGCGCTCGTGGTGTCCACCGTCCTGGTAATCGCGCAGCCAGCCTCGGCGAGCTGGCAACAGCAGAGCACCCCGACCCCGTCGGGGTCGAATCCGACCTGGTCGCTCAGTGCCGTGTCCTGCACGGCCACGGCCACCTGCATGGCCGTGGGAAATGTCGGCAGCAGCCTTCTTTCCGAAAGCCGCAGCGGCAGCACCTGGACGATCGTCAGCATCCCCGATCCCGGCGGCGGGCAGCTCCCCGGCATCTGGTGCACGTCGTCGTCGTCCTGCGAGGCGGTGGGGCAGTTCGACAGCGGCGGCACCACGGAAACGCTGGCCGAGGAATGGAACGGCAGCTCCTGGAGCGTCCAGTCCACCCCGAACCCGGCCGGCGTGACCTCGAGCCAGCTCAACGACGTCTCATGCGTTTCCGCATCGCGCTGCGAGGCCGTGGGCGAGGCCACCATCAGCGGCGGCAACATAGAGACGCTGGCCGAGGAATGGAACGGCAGCAACTGGGCGATCAAGAACACCCAGGACGTCGGCGGCGCGATCATCAGCAAGCTCAGCGGCGTCTCCTGCACATCCGCGACCGTGTGCGAGGCCGTGGGCGAGTCGCGCACCGGCAGCAACTTCCCCGCCCTCGCCGAGGTGTGGAACGGCAGCAACTGGACCATCCAGAGCACCAGCCTGGGCACGTTCAGCCCGCTCGAGGGAGTCTCGTGCACGGCCGCGAACGCGTGCACCGCGACGGGTGAAGGCTTGGCGGCGCGCTGGGACGGCTCAAACTGGACGACGCAGGCCATCGCCAAGCCGGGCGGCAGCACCGGGAGCGCCGACCTGAGCCGGGTGTCGTGCACGGACAAGACCAGGTGCATGGCAGTCGGCAGCTTCCCCAAGGACGCCGTCGAGACGGCGATCGCCGAGCAGTGGGACGGTACCTCCTGGAAGATCAAGCCCACCCCCATCACGTCGGCCAACGATTCGAGCGGGCTCAGCGATGTGTCGTGCACCTTCGCCACTGCGTGCACCGGGGCCGGCTTCTACCACGACCCGAACGGGCCCAACCACGCGCTGGCGGAGGACTGGTCGCTGCGCTGGCAGCTCCAGGCACCCTTGATCCCGTTTGATAATCCACTCGCCAGCAGCCTTGATGCGGTGTCCTGCCCGTCCACGGCCTTCTGCGCCGCGGTCGGCGGCGAGGAGCCCACCGGCGGCGTGTTCGACGCGCTCGCCGAAATCTTCAAGGGCCAGGCCTGGCTCATCACGAGCACGCCCAACGCTTCCAACAGCAACCTGGACGCGGTGTCCTGCACGGGGGCGAAGGCGTGCACGGCGGTGGGCGATGTCGACACCGGCGGCGGGACGCTGTCCACGCTCGCCGAGCGCTGGGACGGCACCAACTGGACGGTCCAGTCCACACCCAGCCCGGCGGGCGCCGTGCACAGTTTCCTGACCGCAGTCTCGTGCCCGTCCGCGAAGTCGTGCATCGCCGTGGGGTTCTTCACCAACGGCTCCGGCAACCAGACTCCGTTCGCCGAGCACTGGAACGGCACCAACTGGACGATTAAGACCACACCGAGCCCGCCGGTGGACCCGGCAACCCAGCTCAACTCGGTGTCCTGCATGTCCTCGACCTCATGCGAGGCCGTCGGCACGTCCACCACCCAGACCTGGGCCGAGGTGTGGAACGGCACAAACTGGGCGATGCAGAGCATCCCTTCACCCGCCGGCGGCAGCGACGTCCGGCTCCGGGGCGTGTCCTGCACCGCCTCGAACGCCTGCACGGGGGTGGGCGCCTACTTCAACGGCGCCAAGCTGGTCCCGCTGGCCGAGCGCTGGAACGGGTCGGCCTGGGCGGTGCAGGCCGCGGCCGTCCCGTCCGGGAGCAGCAGCCAGTTCTCCAGCGTGTCGTGCGGCACCACGCAGTTCAACATCGGGTGCAACGCCGTCGGGTCCGTCACCAAGAACGGCATCATCCTGCCGCTGGCGGAGAACTGGAACGGCTCGGCCTGGGCGGTGAAGCCGACCCAGTCGCCCGATCCCAACGTGACCCGTAGCAACATGACCAGCGTGTCCTGCTCGTCGCTGATCACCTGCATGGGCATCGGGTTCTATGACACCTCGACCGGGGTGGAGGCCCCGCTCGGCGAGCAGTACTCCTGATCGCCGTGGGACGAAGCACGGGCCGGGCGGTGACGCCCAGCCCGCAGCGCGGTTGCAATTCGCAGAGGTTCCTGGTTACGGCTTAAACCCGTCCAGCCGGGGGGCGCTTCACTAAGTGACCTGGGCCGTTCGTAACGATGAATTCTTGGTGGCTCAGCCGTGAGCCATTCGGGGAGGAGCGCTTTGATGCAGCCCAAGGAGCCAACGCCCCGCCGGGCGGGGCGCGTGCTGGTGATCGACCCGGCGGGACGGGTCCTGCTCCTGCAAGGATTCGATCCGGCCAACCCAAGCAGCCTGCACTGGATCACCATCGGCGGCGGCACCGACCATCGCGAGGGAACAGCAGAGGCGGCCCTCAGGGAACTGTGGGAAGAGTCAGGCATCAACGCCACCGCGGGCGAACTGATCGGCCCGGTATGGCAGCGCACCACCGAGTTCAGTTTCGACGGCATACGCTACCTGCAGGAAGAGGACTATTACGTCCTGCACCTCGGCGAGGTGCAAGTCACCCTGGCCCATCTCGATCCCATCGAGCGCGCAACCATCACCGGCTACCGCTGGTGGAGCCGCGAGGAACTGGCTGCTACGACGGAGGCGTTCTTCCCGGCCGAGCTGCCCGAACTGCTGCGGCTGGCCGTCGACGCCAGCTAACCCGGCTTCGTGCCCCTGACATGCGGCGGTCAGCGGGCAGGTCGCCGTCGTCCGCCGCGCAGACGGGCACCGAAGAAGATCAGGGCGACCAGGAACACGATGACGCCAATGATCAGCAGATAAAACAGGCCCTTGACTGCGACGCCGAGGATACCCAGGACTATGGCCGCGATAATGAGCAGCAGGAAGACGACCACCGTAAGGCCTTTCCGTTTTAGCGCCGGGCCAGGCGGCGTTCACCGCTGGCGCCGGGCTGGTAGGTCAATCCGTAGTGCTCGAACAGGCCGGGTTCGTCGGTGGCGGCCAGTTCGCCGTCCGTGTCGATCTGCAGGGCGTTCTTGACCTGTTTTTTCGAGTACGCCACGCGTACGTGGGAGGGTGCCACGGTGGCACCGTTCAGCGGCACGAAGGTCAGCCTGTGCCGTCCGATCATCCCTACCCTGACTGAGGCAAACGCGGGGAGATCGGTGCCGGTGTCCACGTAGATTGCCTCCAGCTGGCCGATCTTGCCACCATCCGTGTCCACCACGTCATGATCGCGCCAGTCCCGGATGTTGTCTGCCTCGAACATGATCGGTCGATTCCCTCGCCGCAGCCTGGTAAACAAGGCGCTCCGGCCTGGCACTTCATTTGTTTGGGTCACTGTGCGGCAGTGGATCCCCTTACCCCGGCTCAGGTTCGCGGAGGATTGGCTGGTACACCGCGAGGATGTTGCCTGAGCCTGCCCAGGTCCGGGTGGACAGCAGCTTGAGCGAGACCGGCGGGCGGCCGGTGAACAGCGGGATCCCTTCACCCCCGATCACCGGGAAGATGGTCAGGTGCAACTCGTCCACCAGGCCGTGGACGAGCAGGTCATTCCAGAGCTGCCGGCTCAGCTGCACCAGGATGGGGCCTCCGGGCTGCGCCTTGAGCGCGGCGATCTGTGTGTAGAGGTCCGTGCCACGCACAATGCGGGTGGTGTCCTGCCACGGCGCCAGATCCTCCGGAGCGATGGTGTTGGAGACGACAACCTTGTCCGTGGCGGCTATGAGCGCCGCGAACTCGCGCCGGATCGCGGTGCCGGGCGGGGTGTCGGCCGGGGGGCTGGGATAGGACACCCAGTAGTCCTTGTTGGCCAGGAAGGACGTACGCCCACTGAGGAGCAGCGTGCTGGCGCCGCGCAGCAGCTCGGTGTTGTACTCGTCGAACGCCTCGTTCGTGCCGTAGTCCTCGTGCCAGTAGTCGAAGAATCGGTCGAACGTCTTGTTGGCCGCCTCGTAATAACCGTCCAGCGTCTGGAAATTGCTGACGATCAGCTTCCGCATGGGGCGATGGTAGCTGGGGAACTAGTTGGACTTGAACGACCGACCGCGCCGCGCCTCACTCTCATCAGTCTGGTGCAGCGCACCCGCCAGTGACCAGTCCATCAAAGTGTCTCGGCGCCGAGCCGGGCGAGGACTTCTGGCATCGTGGCGCCCGGCGCGGTCCGCGTGACCGTCCACTTGGCGACACATTCCAGCGTTTCGTCGTGGAACGTGAGCACGAAATGGCGACTCCCGCTCCACTGGCTTTCATCGAAGCGTTCATGAGCGCGATTCACCTCCATCAGCTCCGCGATCCACGGCGCGCCGCGAACCTCATCTTCCACTCTGCGCAGCAAGTCACGCCGCTGAACCTCGTCCACAACAGCATCATGGCGCGATCCCGCCTTCCCGGTGCTTTCCGGCAGTATCACGTTGATTCGCTCTTGCCGGCGCATGTCAGGGGGCACGTTGCTGACTTTCGCGCTGCACGGCCTGTGCTTCGTATGGTGTTGTCCCGGCTGGGTGAGCCGCTTGGCATGCTGGTGCCGTCCGGTGAGTGACGCCGCGCATGGAGGGAGATGACGGTGGCCACCTTCGTACTCATTCACGGCGGCGGCGATGTCGGATGGTACTGGCACCTGGTCGGGCGAGAGCTGCGGCGGCGTGGCCATGACACCCTCGCGCCCGACCTGCCCTGCGACGACGACTCGGCTGGGCTGGCGGAGTACGCCGACACCGTAGTCAAGGCGATCGGCGGCCGCCGTGGCCTGATCGTAGCCGCGCAGTCCCTCGGCGGGTTCACCGCGCCGCTGGTAGCCGCCAGGGTTCCCGTCGACATGCTGGTCCTAGTGGCCGGGATGATCCCGGCCCCGGGAGAGGCTCCCGAAGACTGGCCGGCGAACACCGGCTTCGATGGGGTCATGCGCCAGCAGGCGCAGCGATACTCCGGACAGGATCTGATCTACCACGACGTACCCCCGGCGCTGGCCGAGCAGGCTCGCCGCAACGCGCGCGAGCAGTCAGATACTCCCGGGCACGCCGCGTGGCCACTCGAGGCCTGGCCGTCGGTGCCGACCCGGTTCGTGCTGTGCACTGAAGACCGGCTGTTCCCGCCGGAGTTCATGCGCCGGGTGGTCGCCGACCGGCTTGGCATCGTTCCCGATGAGATAGCCGCTGGCCACGCCGTCGCGCTTAGCCGCCCGCAGGAACTAGCGGACCTGCTCGCCAGCTATTCGGCGCCAAGCCGTGAATAGTGCGATCGAGGCGCGCCGCATTAGTCGCAGCTCGGCCGCTCGTTATGGACTCCGGGCTGACCGACTCAGCCAGGCTATTCGGATACGGCGTCGTAGGCGGCCACCACGATGCCGAGCGCCCGGCCGTCGCCCATGCCGCCCTGGTCGAGCATCTGGTTCATCACGTAGGACACGGTCATCCTGGCGTCCAGGTCGACGACGACCATCGAGCCGCCGCCACCCGCCGAGCCACCGGTTAAGCCCTGCCCATGCCGTTACTCTGCTGGCTCCACACACTGCGTGACCGGCACAGGTTGTGCGCCTATGGCATCGGGTCTTCCTCGCTGGGCCGCGCGCCCTGGGGTTCCGCTGCGGTTCAGCCGCCCCCGCCCCGGGCGGCCAGGCTCAGCACGTGCAGGGTCAGTTTCCCTGTTTGGTTCGGGAACTCGACGAGCGTCCCGTCACCACCTGCGGCGTCGTAGACGCCGGTGCCGCCCGTGAGCGCGGCGGCCAGGCCAGCTTTAGCCTGCGCAGGTATTACATCCTTTACTTAGCCAACCCAGCAGCCTGCGTTAAGGAGCGGTCGTATCCGGGTACGCGCAGCAAATGAGAAAGATGCAATACAAGGCCCTGGGTTTGCTGGTCGGCGTGCTGGGAGGGATGCTGGCCTCGGCGATCGTCGGCAGGGTGTGGAAGCTCACGCCTGGCCATGACGAGGCGCCGGAGGCCATCGATACCCGGCGAAGCTGGACTGAGATCCTCACCGCCGCCGCGCTGCAAGGCGCGATCTTCGCGGTCATCCGGGCCGCGGTCGAGCGCGCCACCGCAGCGAGCGCCGAGAAGCTGGCTGGTGAGCAGCCAGGGGCGGAGGTAAAACGCCAGCAAGAGGAGACGGCCGGGCAGAAGTGAGCGAGCGGGCCCGTTACATCATCTAAAGCGCGGTCCGGAATCTGTCTCACGAGGTGAATCCGAGAAGATCGTCCACGGGTCCGAGAATGCCTGTCGCGGCGACTGCCGTGTTCCGCGCAGCGTTCCCATCCACGAACTGCAGCAGTTCCCAGGACGCCAGAAAGACACTTGACGCGAGCGCGATGCGCCCCGCGTCATTCGACGGCGGCGGGGCAGCGGTAGCGGTCGTCTGCCAACCCCGTGCTGCTCGCAACCATTTGATGAGACTTTACTGAACCTTGACCGTTGGTTTACCTTATGGAAGAATGCTCAGCACCGGCCATGTGCGGTGGCCGTGTAACGGGGGTGACGACCGTGGGTAACAATCAGGCCGCGATACTAGTACACGATGTCGCCGTGGCCGGGTACCGCGATGGGCGCCTGGAACTGGTGGCCATCACGGCTGACCCCTCGGGCCTGTGGAAATCTGTGTGGCACGCGTCGCAGAACAAGCCTGGCGGTGAGGTTTGGGAGGGCTGGGAGTCGCTTGGGAACCCGCCCGGAGGGGTCTCGCTAGACTTCGGGCGAACAGCCGCCATCGCACGCAACGCCGACGGGCGGCTTGAGGCCGTCACATTGAGTAGGAACGGGGATGCCTGGCACGCCTGGCAGCATCACCCCGGCCGTGACTGGACAGGCTGGCGTTCGCTGGGCGCGCCTACGGACAACGGGGACTCAATCGGCTGCCCGGTGCTGACCGTGAACAAAGACGGCCGCCTGGAGTTGTTCACGCTCGACCGAAATTCGAATACGGTGTGGCACCGCTGGCAGCAGACCCCCGGCGGCGACTGGTCGGCTTGGTCTTCGCTCGACGCCCCTGACGGGGACCCCATCATCGAAGACGGGCTAGAGGTGGCCCGGAACGGAGACGGGCGCCTGGAGGTATTCGCGAGCGCGGGGGGAGTATGGCACCGCTGGCAGCGGACCTCGGGTGGCTGGTCGGCCTGGTTTTCGCTCGGGACGCCCCCGCCCGGCCTCAACTCCAGGATCGCGCCGGTGGTGGCCCGGAACGGAGACGGGCGGCTGGAGGTGTTTGTAAGCGTCTTCGAGGGCGTGTGGCATCGCTGGCAGCAGACCCCCGGCAGTGATGACTGGTCGGCCTGGGCCCCGCTCGGGCGCCCCGATCCCGGCGACCTCATAAATACCATCGCCGTCGCCCCGCATGCCGACGGGCGGCTGCTCCTGGTCGCTAATCCGGCCGGTAGCGGCGTACTACCGCACGCAGGGACGACCCCCTCGCCGGCGTCGAGCCACTCGCTGTGGCAACGCGCGCAGCAATTTCCGGGTGACACCAGCTACGCCTGGACCGACTGGTCACCGCTCGTGAGCACGCCGGGGATCAGGATCATGGCGCCCAGGCTGGCTTCGGACCCGATCCAGCGGCTGCACCTGTTTGGTGCTGTCGCTGCGGGCACAGCGGGGGTATACCTAGCGAGCCAAACGTCGGTGAACGGCCATCACTGGACCACCTCGACGTGGCAGCCCCCGCCAGAGGAAATTGAAGTCCCTCCAGATCTATAACCACCCCGGCGCAATATCCTCGTGCAAGCGGCCGGCGGTTCGGCGAAGCCGATCGCGTACGAGGCCAGAATTCGCCCAGCCCGGCCAGCCAGCCCGACGATGCCTTCCTTATCAGGGCAGCCGAAGGCGATTGCAACCATGCTCAATCCGGTCCCTGAGCTGGCCTTATCGTCCGTGAGCGTCCGTCGTTGTATGCCGCCGCCGTCGCGGTTGTCACGCAGTTGGTCACTCAGCCTAAGCGCCAAGCTCGGATGAGACCGGCCATGATTCGTTAGCTGGGGTCGTTCTAGTAGCGCTGCTTGTGTCGGCGGCCGCCTGCACCGCGGTCGGCCACCACGCCAACAGCAGCGGCGCGGCTAAGACGCTTGCCGAGTCGTGGAATGGCACCAGCTGGTCGGTGGTGCCCACCCCCAACCCCCCGCCGGTCGGCGGCTCCAGCTACCTCAACGGTGTGTCGTGCGTGTCGGCGACCGCCTGCACCGCCGCGGGCGACTACCACACCAGCGGCTCCCCCGAAATGACACTGATCGAGTCGTCAAACTAAGCCGCCCGGCACCCGGGACCACCGCCGTCGTGCTGGCCAGCCTGCCCGGTCTGCACCCAGACACCGCCGACAGAATGCATGACCGTCGACCTTCATGCCGTCGGCGATCAGCGCAGCACCGTCCCGGTCATAGTGGTTTATGCGGACGCGGCGTAGCAGGACAACGATCTCGTGTTCTGCACCCGCACCGGGACTCCGCTCGCGGCCGGAACGTCCGCCGGTCGTTCCGCGCCATCACCAAGGCGGCCGAGATCGGGGAAGGCTGGACTCCCAGCGAGCTGCGTCACTCGTTCCTATCAATCCTCAGCGACAGGGCGTGACAATCGAGGAGATCGCCGATCTCGTTGGGCACAAGACAACGGTCGTGACGCGGAAGGTCTACCGGTACCAGCTCAAGCCCGTGATCACCACAGGCGCGACAATGATGAATTCCATTCTCGACCGGCAGAAGGGAGCCACGTCCGCATGACCCACTGGCTCCCCGGTTGGCTCCCGCGGCTAGACAGACTTTCGAAAAACTGGTGGGGCTACGTGGACTTGGACCACGGACCTCTTCCTTATCAGGAAAGCTCGCGCGCTTCTGACGTGCTCCAGCCGGTGCTCGGCCTGCTGTTGCCGTCCGTCAACGTCCGTCGTCGCCCGCTGAAGGCGTCGAAGAGCGATAGTCACTCAGTTAGCCCTGGATATCCCTGCGGGACGCCCGTTCCGGGCTGAAAATCGGGGTGGCTGCCCGTTGACGCCGCGTGACTATGGTCGTTGGAGGCCGTCAGTTAGCCGGGCGCTGGGGCCGCGCTGTGGGACCTTCATTGTCGCTTCGAGCACGCGGATCAGTTTTCTGCTTGTCCCTTTGCGGTCCTGCGGGCAGCCGCTTGCTGTCTGACGATGCCGGGGAGGTGCCGGGTGCTGGAGGAGACTGAGGACCGCGAGGTGATCATCGAGCGGGTCGCGGCGCTGGATATCGGTAAGGCGGAGGTGATGTGCTGCGTGCGGGTCCCGGCAGAGGGCGGGCGGGGACGGCGGGCGCAGGAGGTGGCGGCCTATCCCACGATGACCGGGTCGCTGCTGCGGCTGGCGGACCGGCTGGCGGCCTTGGGGGTGGCCCGGGTGGTGATGGAAGCAACGTCGGACTACTGGAAGCCGGTGTTTTACCTGCTGGAGGCGGCCGGGCTGGAGACCTGGCTGGTCAACGCCAAGGACGTCAAGCACCTGCCCGGGCGGCCCAAGACCGACAAGCTGGACTGCATCTGGTTGTGCAAGGTCGCGGAGCGGCAGATGATCCGGCCTAGTTTTGTCCCCCCACCCCAGATCCGCCGGCTGCGGGATGTCACCAGATACCGGGCTGACCTGGTCGGGGCGCGGACCGCGGAGAAGCAGCGGGCGGAGAAGCTGCTGGAGGACGCCTGCATCAAGCTTTCCGTGGTGGCCTCTAACATCTTCGGGGTGTCCGGGCGGGCGATGATGGCGGCACTGATCGCCGGGCAGCGTGACCCCACGGTGCTGGCGCAGCTGGCCCGGGGCCGGATGCGGGTCAAGATCGGCGCCCTGGAGGAGGCGTTCACCGGGCATTTCACCGATCACCACGCGTTCTTGCTGGCCAAGATGCTGGCCCGGGTCGATGCGATCGACACCGACATCGCCGCGCTGGACGCCAAGATCGAGGAACTGATCGCCCCATTCGCGGCAGTGGTGGACCAGCTCGATGAGGTCGACGGCGTCGGCCGCACCGCCGCCGCGTGCGTGATCGCCGAGATCGGCACCGACATGACCCGCTTCGCCACCCCCGGCCACCTGGCCTCGTGGGCCAAATACGCCCCCGGAGTCAAAGAATCGGCCGGCAAAAAGAAAGGCAAAAGCACCACCGGGCACGGTAATCGCTACCTGGCCCGGGTTCTCGGCGAAGCCGCCATCGGCGCCGCCAGAACCGATTCCTTCCTCGGCGAGCGCTACCGGCGGATCGCCCGCCGCCGCGGCAAGAACAAAGCCAACGTCGCCGTCGGCCGCTCTCTTCTGGTGATCTTCTGGCACCTGCTGTCTGACCCGCAGGCCCGCTACCACGACCTCGGCCCAGACTTCTACGACACCCACATCAGCAACAGCCGCACGATGCGCTCCCACGTCCGCCAGCTCCAGGCCCTCGGCTACAAGGTCACCCACGAACCCGCCGCCTGACCCACCGCCGCCCCGAACGCGGCTCCGCCGCGTGCTGCCGCTCCCCGGTACTCACGATTTTCGGATCAGTCACTCTGGCCTGACCCCGAGCCTCTGAGACCTGACCCGCCGAGATCCCCCATGACGGGTGAGGTTCGGCGGTTCGGCTGGCATGAAGCTTGCGGCGTGCTCGCCGGTCATTTTCTTCATAACGATGCGCATGCGACTGGGATGCGCCGCCGCAGGACCGTGTGCGTGGTCCTCATCGGGATAGCCCTGGCCGCCGGTTTGCTGATTACGGGGTGCAATGGAACCCTCAGCGGTGGGAGTCTGCCGACCCGTAGCCCTCGGGCAACCCCAGCCGCAGCGGCAACGACCCCCGCAGCGGCAACGACCCCGGCAGCGACCAGCAGCTCCGGGTCGTCGCTCATCTGGCTCTGGGTGGCGCTCGGTGTGCTTGCTCTCATCGTTATCGCCGTCCTGATCGCCCGGTCCGGCCGTCGCAGGCCCAAGGCTGCCGACGTTTGGCGATCCCGGGCCCTCGACGCCTACGCGCAGGGGTCGGCGCTATACGACGCGATGCGGATGGCGGAGGCACCCGGGGCACTCATTGCACCGGACGCCGCCGCCCGCTGGGCCGACATCCAGCGCCGTGCCGACGACCTGGGGCAAGCGCTCTACGCGATGCGTGAGGCCGCGCCCGACGAGGACAAGCGGATGCGCACCGCTGACGTACTCGCCGCCCTGCAGGCGGTCCGCACCGCGATGGCTGCCGAGCGCGGCACCGATATCTCCCAGGTACCCCCGCCGGACCTGGTCCACAGTCGGCTCCAGTCCTTCAGGGCGGCGCTCCAAGCCCTCCGCGAGCCCGACGGTGGCGTGCCCTACTGAAAGCTGCTTCAGATCTAATAGGGAACTCGCGTTCATGGACTACATGCCCACTTCAGTTGTCCAGCGCGGCCGCTCATGAACGCTGCGACGGTCAGTGCCATCGCTGGCGCAGTGGGCGTAGCGGCAGGCGCGCTCATCTCGTCGGTCGGAGTGCTGCTTCGCGAGCGGCTGGTGAACCGCCGGGAACGCGACGCTCAGCAGGAGCTGCGCAAGCAGGCGCTCACGGATCAGCGCGACGCATTTCAGCGTGAAACTATTCTGAACCTGCAGGACGCAATCGGCCAGCTGTGGTCTCTGTCAGCGGATGCCTACAACCAGGCAGCCCGGCGGCAGGCTAGGACCGGCGAATGGCCCCGTACCGTCGTAACTGACCTGCCGGATCTGAACAAGGTCTCGCAGCAGGTCAAAGCTCTGGGAGCGCGAGTGTTCGATGAGGAGTTGCGGGAGCTGACAGCCAAGGTGATACGGGGGGTCTGGGCTGGCATTGAAATCTCTGACTGGAGCCAGCAGCCCGAGCACATGGAAGCCGCCCGAGAGCCGTTGAATCAGCTACACGAGCAAGCCCATCGTCTGCTCAAGTCGCTCTACCCGGACCCAGCCGCCTGATCCGTAGATTCCTGTTCGGACATCCGGAGCTGTTCAGAACAGTCCGTGACCTCGGACGCTTCCCTGCCCGTAGTTCATGTGAGTCCGGGCAAGCGCAAAGTCGTCCGGCCGGGTGGCTCCCAGCGTGGCTCCCCGGCGTCAACGCGGAGCGCCCGGCTCAGCGACCCGGCGAGGGTTTCAGGTATCGATCGTGGCGACTTCCTGCACGGTCGGCGGCGGGCCGGCCGTCGGGTCGGCGCCGTGAAGATCCGGGATCACATGAGTGGCGATGTACCGCTCGTGTTCGGACTGCGGGTTCTGCACCAGGTCAGCCAGCAGCTCAGGCGCGCGGTCCTGCTTGACGCCCTCC
>Ga0306923_10004440_pt1 | contig 13436 bp, 9 predicted proteins | sample sta12Can44000108_FD_203841 | JGI IMG/M metagenome (GOLD analysis project Ga0306923, IMG submission 203841) | Lab enrichment of tropical soil microbial communities from Luquillo Experimental Forest, Puerto Rico - statanox.12C.anox.44.000.108 (v2)... | ecosystem: Environmental > Terrestrial > Soil... | reverse complement strand
GAGTCACGATCCGTCCGTCGAGGAGGTCGTTGCCATCCTTCACATCTGCCAGCGCGCCGACGATGAGTTGGCGTTGTTGCAGGATATCTGCGGGCGCGTTCGCCACGTCGTGCATGCCGCAGCTGTCGCTTTCGCCGCGCCCACCGGTCGCGGTTGGGAGATCCTGGCAGGCGACGGTCCGCGGATGGAGCCGAACATCGCCGAGCGTGTCATCGGTGCGGGGATGACGATACTGCCCCATCGCGTGCGGGATCGGCTCGAGGCGGCAGCCGTCGTGCAGTATGGAGGCACAGCGATCGGCGCGCTCACCGCGCGCTGGACGGTTGGGACTTCACATGACCTCTCGCGCGTACCGGGCGTCCTGGCAATGGTCGCGGCGGCGGCCGCGCCGCTCGTGTCAGCACTAGTGGCGCGGCGCGCGCGGTCGAACCCGCCTCACGGCCTCGAGCTGGTCGGTCTCACGCCCTCGGTCCAAGAGCTACGGCGCGCCGTGGAGCGGGCGGCAACCGCGCCCTTTGCGGTCCTCGTCGAGGGCGAAAGCGGCAGCGGAAAAGAGCTGGTCGCGCGCGGGATTCATCAAACGGGGCCGCGGCGCGCTCGGCCGTTCTGCATACTCAATTGCGCCGCGCTTCCCGACGATCTCGTGGAGGCCGAGCTCTTTGGCCATGCGCGCGGCTCGTTCACGGGAGCCATCGCGGATCGCCCGGGCGTATTCGAGGAAGCCAACGGCGGCACGCTGTTTCTCGATGAGATCGGCGAACTCTCGCCGCGCGCGCAGGCAAAAGTCCTGCGTGTGATTCAGGAGGGCGAGATCCGGAGGATTGGCGAGAACATTGCCCGTCGCGTCGACGTCCGCGTGGTGTCGGCCACCAACCGGGACCTTCGGCGCGAGGTTGACGCGGGCCGGTTCAGGTTGGATTTGCTCTATCGCCTAGATGTGGTTCGGATCCAGGTGCCCCCGCTTCGCGAGCGCCGCGAAGACATCGCGCTCCTCCTCGATCACTTCTGGGCCGACCTGACGCGGCGGACAGGAAGCCGAGCGGTGCTGTCGGCCGGGGTTCGAACGGCGCTGATGGCCTATGACTGGCCGGGCAATGTCAGGGAGCTCCAGAATGTGCTCGCCGCGCTCGTCGTCAAGAGCCCGAAGCGCGGCGTCGTGCCGCCGACCGCGCTGCCCGCGCAGGTCGCGACGGTCCCTCAGCCCGCGGCCTTGCGCCTCCGGGCAGCTCGAAGAACCTTTGAAGACGCCTTCATCCGCGCCGCGCTGGTGAAGTCGGGAGGCCATCGCGGCCGCGCGGCCGACCAGCTCGGCGTCACCCGCCAGGGCCTGACGAAGCTCATGGCTCGCCTGGGTATCGAGTGAACGCTTGGCGGGCAGCCAGGCGAGCGCCATAATCGTCTCCCGCTGTGACGCGCTACTTTGCCCGCCGACTGCTGCTCACGGTTCCCGTACTGCTGGGGGTCGCCACGCTGGTGTTCTCGCTCATTCATCTCGTGCCTGGAGATCCCGTGCAATCGATGCTCGGGGAGGCGGCTTCGCCTCAGGAAGTGGCGGATCTGCGCGCACGGCTGGGCCTTGATCGTCCGCTCTACGCGCAATACGGGACGTTTCTGGCGGGCCTCACCCGCGGCGACCTTGGAACGTCCTTGCGCACCAACCAGCCGGTCGCCGCCACGATTCGTGAACGTATCCCGGCGACGTTCCAGCTGGCGTTCGCCGCGATGGCCGTTGCCGTCGCTCTCGCGATCCCGCTCGGCATCGTCGCCGCGGTATATGCCGGCGGACCGATCGACCTTGCGGCCACGACCCTCGCGTTGGTCGGCATCTCGATTCCGAACTTCTGGCTCGGCCCACTCATGGCGATCATCTTTTCGGTTGTGCTCGGATGGCTGCCGGTGTCCGGACGAGGCGGCGCCGCCTATCTCGTTCTGCCGGCGGTCACGCTCGGCGCGCCGCTCGCAGCGGTTCTCGCGCGCATGACACGCGCGAGCATGGTCGAGGAGCTGCGGGAGTTATACGTGCTCGCTGCCCGCGCGCGGGGCGTTTCGCCGTTTCGTGCGGTCGTCCGCCATGCGTTTCGCAACAGCCTCATCCCGGTCGTCACTGTCCTCGGCCTGCAGTTTGGGGCGGTGCTGACCGGCGCGGTCATTACCGAAACGATCTTCGCCTGGCCCGGTGTGGGCCGGCTCCTCATCCAGTCGATCAGTTTTCGCGACTACCCGGTGGTCCAGGGCTGCATCCTCCTCATCGCGATCACGTACGTCGCGATGAACGTGTTGACGGATCTCGTGTACGGCCTGCTCGATCCACGGATTCGGTTCGATTAGTGACCAGAACGTAAGGAAGCAAGGAATGCTCAGAATCGGGACCTTCATCGTGGTCGGCGCTGCGCTTCTCGCGCTCCTCGGACCGTCCATGACGCCCTTCGACCCCGCCGCTCAGACGCTGCCGTTGCGACTCGCACGGCCGAGCGCAGCCCATCCGTTCGGCCTCGACGAACTGGGGCGCGACATTCTGGCTCGCGTTCTGGCCGGCGCTCGCATTTCATTTCTCATTGGATTGACGGTTGTGTTCGTCTCGGCCTCGGTCGGGACGCTCCTAGGCGCGGCCGCCGGCTACTTCGGTGGGCTGTTGGACGACGCGATCAGCCGGGTGATCGACGTGCTGCTCGCGTTTCCCGGTCTGCTGCTGGCCATCGCGCTGGTCGCGGTCCTCGGACCCAGCCTGGCAAACGTTCTTGTGGCGCTGACGATCATCGGCTGGGTTGGCTACGCGCGGCTGGTTCGTGGGCAGGTGCTTCGGGCGCGTGAGCTTGACTATGTGCAGGCCGCGCGCGCGCAAGGCGCGGGTGTGGCACGCATTCTCTGGCGACACGTGATTCCTGCGGCGCTGCCGGCCGTCGTTGTTCAGGCGACGCTTGGCATGGCCGGCGCGATTGTGAGCGAAGCCGCGCTCAGCTTCCTCGGGTTGGGCGTGCAGCCGCCGACGCCGAGCTGGGGCACGATGCTGAACGGCGGCCGCGCGCACCTGCTCGACGCGCCGCACCTCACGGTGTTTCCGGGGCTCGCCATCGCGATTCTGGTCCTCGGGTTCAATTTTCTCGGCGACGGTCTACGCGACCTGACGGATCCGAAGCACCAGCATTGACCCTGGCGAGGGCTTGAAGCTGTGCGCTCTGCGGATCCCTGTCCAGGCCCCGCCTGATCCATTCAGCGGCCGTCGCCTGATCGGCAACGCGCGCAGAGAGCGCGGCGATCTTCGTCGCGTGCCCGACAAAGTCCGCATCGTCGACCACGAGCGCCTCGTAATCGAGGAGGGCGCGACGCGCGTCGTCGAAGTGGTTCTGACGCTCCGCGACGGTCGCGAAGAGCAGCAGCGCCCCCGGCTCGATCGGGAACCGTGCAATCGCGCCCTGGAGGCGGCGCTCGGCTGTCTTGACGTCGCCCTCTTCGAGCGCCGCGCGTCCCGAAAGCATGAGGATCTCGCTCGTAGCCCCGGGCATCGACGCGGCCCGTTCGAGCGCCTCCCGCGCCCTGCCGAGCTCTACACGGTCTCCTCGAGCCAGCGCAGTCTCGAGCCAGATCTGCCCGAGCGCCTGGTAGACCGCGCCGTCGTCGAGCCCCCGCTCGAGCGCGCCGACCAGCGTTGTCACGGCGGCGTCGAACCGCCGGGCCCGCGCGTGGGCCAGCGCGACGGCAATCGTGCGCGCGGCGTGACCGCGGTCGAGGCTGGCCAGTAGCTGCAATTGTTCAAGATGGTCCGCCCGACGATCGACCGCGGCGAAGATATCAGCGAGCTCTTCCCGTGCCGGAATCAAGGCCGGGGACAGCGCGACAGCCTTTTGAAGGGCGCGAAGCGCGTCTGACGTGCGTCCCTTTTCCCGGAGGCAGACGCCCATCAGGCAATACGCATCGGCGATCCGATCGTCGAGCCGCACCGTCTGATCGAGGGCCGCGAGCGCTCCGTCGATGTCCGCGTTTCGATAGCGCGCCAGCGCCAGCTTGTAGCAGATGCGGGCGGCGCGATCGTCGATGCGCATCGATCGCTCGTAGGCATCGACTGCCCGGTCGTACCGCTGCAACTGATAGGTGACGTCGCCAAGCTCCTCCAGGGGGCGCGTCGCGAGGCGATCGAGCGAGGCCGCCCGCCTGAAGTCTCGTGCCGCGGCTTCCAGATCGCCCCGGTCCGCGCGGCGGCGATAGGTCTCGCCCCGCCGCAAATACGCGAGCATGGAGTCGGGCCTGAGCGCGATCGCGCCGCTGTACGCCTCGATGGCGTCGAAGGTTTCATCCTTCCCGAGTGCATCGTCGCCCCGGACGAGCAGCGCCTGATAGTCGCGCTGGCGCCCGGCCACCTGGCCGGCGAGTACGGCGCCAGCCAACCCCATGGCGAGCAGGCCGACGACGGCGATCGTTTTCGTCATAAGTGCAACAGGTTCAACGACGTCCCGGGATTGGCAGCCTGCGCCAGGTCCGGAACTTTGGGCCGGAAACGGGGTCTAAGTTACCATAGTGGAAGTCTCAGTGAAGCAGGCGAGAGTCGTCAGTTGGCCCGAGGTCGGCGGCCGTGAGGCGGCGCTTGTGCAGCGCTGCGCCGAAGGCGACGAGATGGCCTGCGCGGATTTGGTCGCGGAACACCAGCGGATGGTGGTTCAGCTGGCCATGAACCTGCTTGGCGATCGCGACGAAGCACTGGACCTCTCGCAAGAAGTCTTTCTCCGCGTCTTCCGGACCATCCACAGGTTCCGCGGGCAGTCCAGCCTTCGCACGTGGATCTATCGCATCGCCGTCAACCAGGCGCGCAATCGCCACCGGTTCTGGCGCCGGCGTCATCGCGCCGATCAGGTCTCGCTCGATCAGCACATCAGCACGCACGGCGACTTCCTTGCGGGAGGCCAAGACACGCCCGACCGAGTGCTGGCTCAAAAGGAGCTCGCCGCGCGGATAGAGCGCGCGCTCGGTGAGCTGCCCTTCGATCAGCGAACCGCGATTGTGCTGCGCGAGGTTGATGGGCTCAGTTACGAAGAGATCGCATATTCACTTGGCGTCGCCGTAGGTACGGTGAAATCGCGGCTGACGCGCGCCAGGCAGACGCTGCGCGCAGAGCTTCGCGAGGCGAGGGTGGGATGAGGCCACTGGACTGCGCGGCGGCCGGGCGTCTTCTTCAGGCATTTTACGATCGCGAGCTGCCGGTCGCCGACGAGATCGCGATGACGGGGCATCTGGAATGGTGCGATCACTGCGCCCGGTCGCTGGCTGAGCTGCGCACCATCGGGTCGACGATCGCCGCCGTCGTGCCGGGCCACGGTGTGTTGTCACGCGAGGAAGCCGCGGCATTCAACGCGACGGTCGTCAACCGGTTGAAAGCGGAGAACGACGCGTCGATGCTCGCGCGGTTGCGGGACATGTTCGACGACATTCGACTGGTGTATGCCGGCGTCGGAGCGGCTGTCGCGACGGTGGTGTGCGTGGTTATCATGCTCGGCATGATGCGATTTGCCACGAGCGAACGGCCAGATTCCCTGGCAGCGATTGTGACGCTTGTGGCCACGCCGCTTGAGTGCGAGACGGGCCTCGACGTCCTGGATTCATCGGGCTGCCGGGCCAGGTGGGAAGCGCGCTTCCAGCGCGCCAATGAGTCGGCGGAGCAAGACTCAGTCTTCGCGCTCGACGCCGTCGTGACCCATCAGAGCGGCCAACTCGCGAACTTGGAGGTCCTGCGCGCCGGGCGCCACGCTGCGGCAACGGGGCAGGCGAGGGTGATTGAAGCCCTGCTCGACTCCGTTACACGGCTGCGCCTCGAGAGCGCCCCGCCTGGCATGGCGCTTCCGGGAAGTGTCCTGTGGCTCGTGCAGCACGCCACGGTTCGGGCGACCGTCATCAAGCCGCCTCTCGAACCGATTGTGCCCCCAGTGCTGAAGAAGCGTGCCGGCACTCAGCCGCTGACGACCGAGCGCACCGTTCTTTGGTCGGAGAACGCCTCGGCACCGGTCCGCGCCTAAGCCAAGCCGCCAAGCTCACCGCCGTGGCCGCTCGACGTGAGCTGACACCACGTTGTTCATCGCGTCGGTCGCGCGCAACGTCACCCCACGCTCTCCAATCTCCCCGTCGATCGTCAGCTCGTAGTGCTCGCTGAGCGAGTCCGAGATGCCGTCGACCGGGAATACGGACTGCCACCTGAGGCCGTCCTGCGAGAACTCCACGCGCTGAATCGGTGAGTGGTCGTCCCTCACGTCGAACGTGATGACCGTGCGGCCGCCGTCCGCATGCACGCTGCCTATCGTCACCGTGGGCGGCGTGTTGTCGATCTCGAACGCCACGCTGTCCATCTCGCCGGCGAGAGTATCGGCCGCGGAGTTGGACGGCGCGTCGGACGCGACAATCCTGATGAAGTAAGTGCCATTGGGAACCGTCGTCGTATCCCAGACGAGGATCGTTTCGGACATCGCCTTGCGAAGGGTTTTCCACGTCCCCTCCCCTTCGCGGCGGTAGAGAACGTTGTACACCAGCTCATCGTCGTTCTCATCGTCGGCGCGCCAGGCGACTGTCTGGAGCCCCTTCTGATACGTGCGACGCCCGAGAGACGACGCGCCGCTGCTCTGTGCCGCGGCCTGTGCGGCCAGTTTTCGCTCCGGTGTCGTTTGATCCTCAAACCCCGCCAGATCGGGCTCGCCGGCGGAGAACGGCTTCTGAAACACGATACCGGGCGGGTAAATCGTGATGGAACGGACCTGCGGGCGAAGATTGCGCTGAAGATAGGCCGCGCTGACCGACGTGAGCACGGGGCTCGCGTTCTGTCCCGTCAGCACCGCGCGCCACTGCAAATAGCGCGCTTTGGGGCTGGTGATGGGTGAACCGTCGGCCTTCGTGTAAGCCGACGACCACGGGCTCCACGTGTCGTCCGGTGTGTCGGTGTTGCCCGATCGTGTGAACAGCTCCACGCGAGTGCCCGGTGGGGTCGTCCCGCGCCAGCTCAGCGCACCCCAAGTCGCGACGATCTGCGCGTCGTGACTTTCAGACTCGTAGGTGCCGCGAGAGGCTCTGGCGGTCGAGAGGCGAAAGAGCTTGCCCGGATTGGCCGTGGCGTACAGCAAGCGCCCCCGCGTGTCCGTGAAGAACGTCGTAATCTGCTGCGCGGGTGCGCGCGCGACAAGAGTCGGTCGCAACGGCTCACCCTCGAGGCGATATAACTTGCCCTTGTTCCCGGTGCCGACGAGCACAGCGCCGTTCTGGTCGAACGTGAGATCGTAGGGCGAATCGTCGCGTGAATCCCAGAGCTCGTCCCACACGCCGTCGGGCGAGATGCGGTAAACGGCTCCCTTGGCAGCGCGCCGATCTTCACGAGGGGAGGACGTGGTGCCGCCGGCGGTGTCGGCGATCGACATCGACGTGACCTCGGCGGATACGGACGCGACCGGCGCTCGAGCCTCCGACGGGCTGCGCTCTCCCGTGTCGGTCGGGGTCGACGGCGAAGATGTGGAGGCGCTGCCGTTCAGCGCCGCGAAGTACACGACGCCCTTGTCATCGAAGCGAAAGGATCGAATCTCTTGAAACGGCGAGTCCAGGAGCACGAACGCCTTGCCGTCCGCGTCGACACGAAGCACCCGGCCTGGGGTGCTCGTCCCCACGAGAAGGTTTCCGCGACGGTCGAAGGCCAGGGCTGTCGCGTGCGTTGCGCTGGTCTTGTAAAAAGGCTCGCCCTTTCCGTCCGGCGTGATTTTGTACACGATCCCCTTGTCGCCGGTGCCGGCGAACACATTGCCGTGGCGGTCGACGGCCAGCGCCCAGATGTACTTGTCCTCGTTGCTGAAGAGCACCCGGCTGTTGCCGTTTCGATCGATCTGATAGATCTTGCCGTCCGGCGACGTGCCGACGTACAGACCGCCGTTTGGGGCGGCGGCCAGCGCGTGGACCTCGAGCTCGGTGCTGTCGAAGAACACGGAGCCCTTGCCCTGCGGGTCGATCTTGTACACCTTGCCTTCGTTGCCCGTGCCCGCGAAGAGCGTTCCGTCGGGCTGCCCGACGATCGACCAGAGGAAGGGCGCAGACGTTTCGTAGACGAGCTCGGTCGCCGGACCGAGCGTCAGCTCGCCTCGGTTGTCGATCGACAAATTCTCCACGTCGCCCTTCAGAAAATCCGTCTGCGTGGCTGTCTGGAAGAACTTCGCTGAGGAAGCACCGAGGGGCAGTGCGAACGCGACAACGGCGCAGACCATGCCTGCGCGGCGCCGAAAGGAGGGCCTCAAGCTTGTCTTCCGGCAACACTCAAAGAGAGTGACAAAGTAGCCTTAGCCCCCGGCGGAGATGGTAATCGTCAAGGTCTTCAATCCGGTGACGGCGTCCTCGGTCACGAGCGTCCATTCGCCGAGCGTCGCGCTGTGCAGCGGGTTGAAGTTGCCGCCGTTCCGCTCGCCCTCGAGCACACCCAGAACCGAAGGCGGCAGCGAAGAGAGCATCTCGCCGCTCACCACGGCTCCCGACTCGGAGCTCATGAGCTTCACGTAGAGCGTGTCGTTGCGGCGGCCTTTGTTGACGGCCTTGATCATCTGGTCGATGCCGCGCGAGGTGCCGACGCCCGAACGCGTCTCGCGCTGTTCCGCCAGGCCGAGCCGGGCGCCGTCGGACACGACGAGCGTCAAGGCACCGCTCGCATTCGGCGGGATGTCGATAGGAACGGTGCGCAGCTGCGCCTCGCCGCGATACGTGCGCAGCAGTATCTTGAGAGGCACGGTCCGCCCGGCGCGCGGCCGCGGATCGTCGAGCCACACCCGCTCGAGGACGGCCGTCTTCGGCCGCTCGGTCGTCGTGACGTCAATCTGGAGACCGTCCAAATCGACTTTCTCGTAGTCATTGCTCATCAGGTTCAGGATGGGTCCCACGACGTAGGTGGCCGCCGCGATCGAGGCCTGATCGCCGGTAAAAATGTTGTTGAAGACGATCGCCTCGTGCTTCCGGACGTTGGCGGTCCCGTGCACGCTGAACGTCGCGGCCTCCATGCTCCGTTCGTACGACATCAACGTGTTGAGCAGGCTGGCGTAGGTCATCAGCGGGCCAAACAGCGGGTCGTTCACGACAGTGTATTTGAACGTTCTCGTCGGGGCGCGGCTGGAAGCGAGCGAGACCGTGACCGGAATCATTCGCGGACCCGAACCCAGTCGTCCCGCAATCGCCGTCGCGCGATCCTGCAGGAAGGTCCCGATGACTTCTGCAGTGCTCGACAGCTTGATTGAAGAGAACAGGCTGGGGAGCACGGCGTAGACGTACGCACGCGTCATCGGGAACTCGGTCGGTCCGAGGTTGTACATCGGATGACCGAACGCATAAACACGATCGCCGTCGATGTGGGTGACCGTGCCCGTGCCGCCGAGCGTCAGATCGCCCCCAACGAACATGACGCCAACCGCGTCGCCCGGCTTCAGCGGCCCTTCGAACGGTTTCTCGCCGGCGTGCAGTCCGGACGCGCCGCCCCCGGTCGGGACGAACCCCTGATCACGGAACGCGGTCTCCAGCAGATCGGCGAGCTCCGGCTCGAACCCGGAAATGACGAGCGGGGTGGCGATAGGACGGAGCAGCGTGCCAAGCTGGCCTGCATTCAAGTCGGCAACGGTCGTTGCACCGTTCAACCGGGCGTCAGTCGGGCGGTCGGCAAAGGGACGGTTCCAGCTGAGGGCCTTCCGGAAGGCGGCAATCAGGTTGTCGCGCGCCAGGGGGGAGTCCGGGTACAGCGGGACCGAAACCCGAAGCCGCGCGGCGCCGGGTCGCCCGTTGTTCCCGGGCCCGGTTCCACCGGGCGCGTCGCCAAACTGCGCGGAGTCAGTCATCTCCGCAATCGGCGTAATACCGGCAATCGGCTCCTTCGAGAAGCTGCCGAGCGCGTAAGACACGGCGCCAACCAGCTTGCCGTCGATATACACCGGACTGCCGCTCATGCCGGCGATCACCCCGGTCTGCGCCAGCGGACCACCTTCGAGCTTCGCGAGGATCAGGTTTCGATTCGGCCCGATGACGTTTTCGAGGACGCCGAGGATATTGACCTTGAAGTCTTCGACATGCGTCCCATCGAAGACCGTTCGCCCGATGCCGACCATCCCGGGCCGGACGTCGCCCACGGCCATCTGCGCGGTGGCACCCGAGACGGCTTCTCCCCAAATCGCTGGAAACGACAGGGCGAGGAAGACCAATCCTGCTGCGGCTCCCGCCGTCGCAACGACCTGACGATGAAGCATTTCGCTCCATTTTGACACGGATTGCCCAGGTTTGTTATCGTGACACCTTCATGGCTGGCCAGCCGGTCACTTTTCAGTTCGGCGCCGCGTGGCGGTGGTATTGGGCCCCGACTGAAGAGGCGTCCGCCTTGGCCTGACCGAGCCACTGCGCGAACGAGTTTTCGAGAGCCTCTTCAGCCTGACGGGTGAAGAGGCTTTTTTTATGGGCAAACCGCTTCTGTGTGTGACGGTGACGGCGGCGACGACCGCCGAACTGCGCCGGCGGCGCGACGAAGCCACCGCCGCCGATCTTGTGGAGTTGCGGCTCGACGCCCTTCGCGATCCGGACGTCATGGGCGCATTGTCGGGCCGCAAATCGCCGGTTGTCGTCACCTGCCGGCCCAGATGGGAGGGTGGCGAGTTCCAAGGATCGGAGGAGGAGCGACGGCGCCTGTTAGCTGCCGCGCTGGCGAGCGGCGCAGAGTACGTCGATGTCGAGTGGCGCGCGCGTTTCGACGATTTGACTGCCGGACCCCATGCCGCGCGTGTCGTGCTCTCCATGCACGACTTCGAGGGAGTCCCCGACGACCTCACCTCCAAGCTTCGAGCGATGCGGTCCACGCTCGCCGGTTTCGTCAAGGTCGCCATCACCGCGAAACGCCTGACCGATTGCGTCGCGCTCCTCGATCTCGCGCCCGAGGCGCGACGCTCAGGCCGGCTGGTCCTTCTGGCGATGGGAGATTACGGCCTGACGACGCGCATTCTCGCGGGCCGCTATGGCTCGGCCTGGACGTATGCGGGCGCCCTGCGGAGCGTCGGACAGATCACCGCCGAAACGATGCAGAACCAATACCGGTTCCCGTCGATCAGCGACGCAACCCGGGTCTACGGCATCGTCGGCGGCTCCGTTCGGCATTCCGTGTCGCCGGCGATGCACAACGCGGCGTTCCGCGCGCTGAACCTCGACGCCGTCTACGTTCCGTTCCCATCGGTCAGCGCCGACGACTTCGTCGCGTTTGGCAGAGCTCTCGGCATCGCCGGCGCAAGCGTGACGATTCCCCACAAAGTCGCCCTGTGCGATCGACTCGACGAGATGTCCCCGGGAGCCCGCCGGATCGGCGCGATCAACACTATCCGCGCGGAACGTGGTCGCTGGATTGGCGACAACACCGATGCCGGCGGGTTTCTCGAGCCGCTGCAGGGGCGCGTGCCGTTGTCCGGCTTGCATGCCGCGGTGCTCGGTGCGGGCGGTGCCGCGCGTGCGGTCGCCGACGCCCTTTCCTCGGCGAGATGCTCCGTGCGCATCCATGCCCGGCGGCCGGAGCAGGCCGAGAGCGTTGCGATGCTCACGTCTGCCGGCGTGGGGCCATGGCCGCCGGAGCCGGGGACCTGGGAGCTCCTGATCAACTGCACGCCGATCGGATACGGGAACGACGAGACCCCGGTGCCGGCCGACCAGCTCACGGGCCGGTATGTGTATGACCTGGTTTACAACCCGCCGGTCACGCGGCTTCTGCGGGACGCGGCGGCGGCCGGCTGCCAAACGATCAGCGGCGTAGACATGCTGGTGGCGCAAGCCTGCGGGCAGTTCCGGTGGTGGACCGGCCTGCGGGCGCCGGCCGGCATCATGCGGGCTGCCGCGCTCGAGCGCCTCGCCGAGTCGACGCGCGAGGAACAGCAGGTCGTGTGAGGGGCCGATGAACATCACATCGTTCGAGGAATTCAAGGAGCTCGCACGTCGCGGGACCTTCGTGCCGGTCTGCAAGGAGATCGTCGCGGACCTGCTGACGCCCGTGTCGGCCTTTCTCAAGATCGCGGAGAACGCGGACTACGCGTTCCTGCTCGAGAGCGTCGAAGGCGGCGAGCACGTCGGGCGCTACTCGTTCCTCGGCAAGGATCCGTTTCTCATCCTGCGGGCCACGCACGCGGGGCACGCCAGGAGCGGGCGGACCACGATCGAGCGCGGGGGCGTGACGACGGAGAGCGATCGACCATTCGTCGAGACATTGCGGCATCTGATGGCCGATTTCCGATCGCCGTTCGTGCCCGAATTGCCTCGCTTCACCGGAGGCGCGGTGGGGTACCTCGGTTACGGTGCCTCGTCATGGTTCGAGCCGGTCCTCGGCGATCTCGGCGCGGGCGTCGACGGCGCCGATCAGGCGGGGTTCATGCTCTTCGATACGGTCCTGGCGTTCGACCACGTCCAGCATCGCATCCTGATCATCGCCAACGCGCGAATGACGCCGGACGAAGACCTTGAATCGCTCTATCAGTTCGCGTGTGCGAAAATCCAGTTTCTCGAGCGCGAGCTTGAGCGTAACCTCTCCCGCACGCGCGGGACGAGCGGCAACGGTCTTCGGATCACATCGAACCGCACGCGCCAGCAGTTCGAGGACAGCGTCCGCGCCGCCAAAGAGCACATCGCCGCCGGCGACATCTATCAGGTGGTGCTGTCGCAGCGTTTCGAGGCGGACGTCACCGCGGATCCATTTACCGTTTATCGCGCGCTCAGACACGTCAACCCGTCGCCGTACATGTACTTCATCCGCATGGGCGGAGTTGCCGTCGTCGGCTCCTCTCCCGAAATGCTGGTCCGCGTCGAGGGCGCTCGCGTGGAGACGCATCCCATCGCGGGCACGCGTCCAAGGGGAAAGAGCAGCGAGGAAGACACCAGGTTGGCGGAGGAGCTGAAACGTAACGAGAAGGAGCGGGCCGAGCACGTCATGCTCGTCGACCTTGGCCGCAACGACGTCGGGCGGGTCTCGGAGTACGGATCGGTCCGCGTTCCCCAGTTCATGGGGCTCGAGCGCTTCTCGCATGTGATGCACCTGACCTCGATCGTCGAAGGGAAGCTGGCGGATGACCGCGACCGGCTCGACGCCCTCATGTCGTGCTTCCCGGCGGGAACGGTATCAGGTGCTCCCAAGGTCCGCGCAATGCAGCTCATCAAAGAGCTCGAACCGAGCGGCCGCGGGTTGTACGCTGGCGCCGTCGGCTACCTCGACTTCGCCGGCAATCTCGATTTCTGCATCGCGATTCGAACAGTCATCATGTCGAAGGGGAAGGCGTACGTGCAGGCGGGCGCGGGCATCGTCATCGACTCGAACCCGACCGCCGAGTACGAGGAGACGCGCGACAAGGCCAAGGCGCTCTTCCGTGCGCTCGAGCTCGCGCAAGGCGGTCTCTGACCATGGTGCTTGTCATCGACAATTACGACTCGTTTACGTTCAA
>Ga0306923_10004437_pt1 | contig 13437 bp, 12 predicted proteins | sample sta12Can44000108_FD_203841 | JGI IMG/M metagenome (GOLD analysis project Ga0306923, IMG submission 203841) | Lab enrichment of tropical soil microbial communities from Luquillo Experimental Forest, Puerto Rico - statanox.12C.anox.44.000.108 (v2)... | ecosystem: Environmental > Terrestrial >... | reverse complement strand
GTGCGACGGCCTGGTCATGGACGGCGTCATCGAGTGCCCCAAGCACAACGGCCGGTTCGACTACACCAGCGGCAAGGCGCTCGGCGCGCCGGTCCTGGTCGACGTGCGCACCTACCCCACCAAGGTCATCGACGGCACGGTCTACATCGAGGTCGGCTGATGCCGGGGATGGCGCCGGCCATCGTGATCGCCGGGGCGGGCGAATGCGGCACCCGGGCGGCGTTCGCCCTGCGCGAGGAGGGCTGGGACGGCCCGGTCATCCTGGCCGGAGCCGAACCGTCCGCGCCGTACGAGCGGCCGCCGCTGTCCAAGACCGGTGAGCTCAAGCCGATCTGCGACTCCGGCGCGCTGCGGGAGGCGGGCATCAGCTTCCTGCCCGGCACCGAGGCGGCCGGCCTGGACACCGCGGCGCACGTGCTGGAACTGGCCGACGGCCGGCGCCTGCCGTACCGTTCGCTCCTGCTCGCCACCGGCGCGCGGGCCCGGCGCCTGCCCTCCGGCGGCGCCCCGGTCCACGTCCTGCGCACCCGGGCCGACTCGGCCGCGCTGCGCGCGCGGCTGCGGCCGGGCCGACGGGTCGCCGTGATCGGCGGCGGGTTCATCGGGCTCGAGCTGGCCGGCGCGGCCGCCTCGCTTGGCTGCGCGGTGACGGTGATCGAGCTCGGGCCGCGGCTGATGGGCCGCGCGGTCCCCGCCCGGGTGGCGGCGGTCATGGCCCAGCGGCACATCACGGCCGGGGTGGACATCCGGTGCGGGACCGGCGTGACCGGGCTGGCCGAGACCGCCTCCGGCGTCGCGATCGCGCTCGCCGAGGGCGGCACCGTCGAGGCCGACGTGGTGGTGGCTGGCGTCGGGGCGGCGCCGGAGACCTCGCTCGCCGAAACGGCCGGGATCGAAACCGCTGACGGCATCGTGGTCGACGCGCACTTCGCCACCTCGGCCCCGGACGTCTTCGCGGCCGGCGACTGCTGTCGTTACCCGCACCCGCTCTACGACGACCGCCCGCTGCGGCTGGAGTCGTGGCGGGCGGCGCAGGAACACGGCACCGCCGCGGCCCGGGCGATGCTCGGCGGCACCGAACCCTACGCCGGCGTCCCCTGGTTCTGGAGCGACCAGCACGACTACACCCTGCAGGTCGCGGGCCTGGCCGATGCCGTGGCAGGCGAGGTCGTCCGGGCGCGCCCGGACGGGGTGGAGATCTGGTTCGGCCTGGCCGGTGACGGGAGGCTGATGGCCGCGGCCGCGGCCGGCCCGGGCAACGTGGTGGCCAGGGACATCCGGCTCGCCGAGATGCTCATCGCGCGCCGGGCCGCCCCGGACGCCGCCGCGCTGGCCGACCCCGCCGTCGCGCTGAAGTCCGTCCTCCGCTCGCCCGTGGCCAGCTAGCGCGCACTAGCATCCCGGTAGGCGAACCCTGAGGAGGGCTGATGTTGCGTTTCGGTCTGTTCGGCGCCGGGAGGATCGGCCGGGTCCACGCCGCCTCCCTGGCGGCGAACCCGCGGACAGTACTGGCCGTCGTGCACGACCCGGTCGAGGTCGCGGCGCACGAGATCGCCGCGCTCTACGGCGCGACCGCCACCGGAGACGCCGACGCGATCCTCGGCGACCCCGGCATCGACGCCGTGATCATCGCCTCGCCCACGCCCACCCACGTCGACCTGCTGACCGCGTGCGCCCGAGCGGGCAAGGCGGTGCTCTGCGAGAAGCCGATCGACCTCGACCTGGCCCGGGTCGATGCCTGCTGGGAGGACATCAAGGGCCTGAACGCCACCGTCATGATCGGCTTCAACCGCCGGTTCGACCCGACCTTCGCCGAGGTGCGGGAGCGGGTGGCCGGCGGGGAGATCGGCCGTCTCGAGCAGCTTCTCATCACCAGCCGGGACCCGGCGCCCGCGCCGGCCGCCTACATCGCCTCCTCCGGCGGCCTGTTCCGGGACATGACCATCCACGACTTCGACATGGCGCGGTTCTTCCTGGGCGAGGTGGCAGAGGTCCAGGCCATCGGGGCCAACCTGATCGAGCCGTACATCGCCGAGGCGGGCGACGTGGACTCGGCCGTCGTGTCGATGCGCGGGTTGGGGGGCGAGCTGTGCCAGATCACCAACAGCCGGCGCTGCGCGTTCGGCTACGACCAGCGGGTGGAGGCGTTCGGCGCCGGGGGGATGCTGAGCGCGGGGAACCAGACCGCCACCAGCGTGCGCCGCTCCGGCGCGGACGGCACCGAGACCGCCCCGCCCTACCTGAACTTCTTCCTCGACCGCTATGCGGCCGCCTACCGGGCCGAACTCGATCACCTGGTCATCTGCGTCGAGCAGGGCCTGCCCCCGAGCCCCGGTTTCGCCGACGGCCGGGCCGCGCTGGTCCTCGCGGACGCCGCGACCGAGAGCATGAAGACCGGCCGGGCGGTGCGGGTGGAATCCTAAACTGCGGCGATTTTCCCGCGGCCGCCTGGTCTATAGATAGAAGGGACCAGAGAACGCGGGGTAGCCGATGACGGTCAGCGAGGAGTTCACCGGCCTGACCGGCCGGTTCCGGGGTGAGCTACTGGCTCACTGCTACCGGATGCTGGGCTCGGCCGAGGAGGCCGAGGACCTGGTACAGGAGACGTACCTGCGGGCGTGGCGCTCCTACGAAGGGTTCGAAGGCCGTTCCTCGGTGCGGACCTGGCTGTACCGGATCGCGACCAACGTCTGCCTGACCGCGCTCGAGCGCCGCGGCCGCCGGCCGCTGCCGTCCGGGCTCGGCGGGCCGGCCGAGGACGCCGAGACGCCGGTGGTGGCCGGGTCGGAGGTGCCGTGGCTGCAGCCGCTGCCCGACGCGCTGCTGGCCGGGGAGCACGACGATCCGGCCGCGGTGACCGTGTCGCGGGCGGGTATCCGGCTGGCCTTCGTCGCGGCGCTGCAGCATTTGTCCGCCCGGCAGCGCGCGATGCTGATCATGCGGGACGTGCTGCAGTGGCCGGCCGCCGAGGTGGCGGAGCTGCTGGGCACGACGACGACCGCGGTGAACAGCGGGCTGCGGCGGGCCCGCGCCCAGCTCGCGCAGGCGATGCCGGCCGAAGACGAGCTCGCCGAGCCCGCCGAGCCCGACCAGCGGGCGCTGCTGGACCGGTTCGCCGCGGCCTTCGAGAACGCCGACGTGAGCGGGCTGGCCGAGCTGCTGCGAGAGGATGTCGCGCTGGAGATGCCGCCGCTGCTGACCTGGTTCACCGGCCGGCGGGCGGTGGCGCGCTTCTTCGCCGCCTCGCCCGTGTTCGCCGCGCCGGGGCAGCTCCGGCTCGTTCCGGTCATGGCCAACGGGCAGCCGGCGTTCGCGGCCTACCAGCGCGGACCCGACGGGACGTACCGCGCCTACGCGGTGACGGTGCCCACGGTCACCGCGTCCGGGATCGCGCGGATCGTTACTTTCTTCAACCCGGCCCTGTTCGGGTCGTTCGGCCTGCCCCCGCAGTACGACCCCGTCACCCCGCCGCCTGGCCAGTAGAGCACCCCGCCGTCACTTCTTCGCCCCTGGTGCTGCTGCGCTCCTGGCACGCTACCGGAACTGGTGGTATGTGGCTACCGTCCGCACGGAACATCGTGGATGTCCCAGCAATGTCGCTCATACACGATGCCGCTGAGCTTGCTGGCGCGGCGGATAACCGTGCAGGCGCGAGAGTGGGACTTTGGCCACTCTGGCACCGCCCGAAACGGAACCTAACGACGTGGATGCCACATCCATGCTGCTGGAACAGCGTGGATGTGGCATCCACGCCTTATTGGCCGGAGGCGGGTGCTTCTCACCAGGCACGGCAGTGTTCCCGAAGCCCGGCAGCACCAACGGGCCGGCGCCGGGCGCGCGCCTCTGGTCCACGATCAACTCAAGCCACGCGGCATTGCGCTCATACAGCGTGGATGTGGCATCCACGCCATAAGCCTGGTCACCCCCGGAGGGTGGTCGCATCCGCGAGGGAATCTGATCACTGTTGTCACACCGTTCCCGGCGTAACGAGTCTCTCGGTCAGTGGCGCCGGTTCGGGCGGGGGGCGCGGCGACTTCGGGGGATCCGGCTGGTCTGTAGTGGTAGGCCGCCGAACGGGCGGCGGAAACCCCAGCACCCCGGAGCAGAACATGAGCATCGCAGACAAGACCGTCCTGATCACCGGCGCCAACCGCGGCATCGGGCAGGCGCTGGTCGAGGAGGCCCTGAGGAGGGGCGCCAGCCGGGTGTACGCCGCCGCGCGCCGGCCCGCGGGCCACCCGGACGAGCATGTCACGCCGTTGACCCTGGACGTGACCGACGCGGCGCAGGTTCGGGCGGCCGCCGATCGGGTCGGCTCGCTCGACGTCCTGGTCAACAACGCCGGCCTGGCGCTGTTTGACGGCCTCGGCGACCGCGCCACGCTCGAGCGCCACCTGGCCGTCAACCTGTTCGGCACCTACGCGGTGACCGAGGCCTTCCTGCCGCAGCTGACCAGTGCCCGCGGCACCATCGTCAACAACCTGTCGCTGAACGCCCTGGCCCCGTTGCCGGTCCTGGCGGCCTACTCCGTCTCCAAGGCGGCGGCGTTCTCCCTGACCCAGTCGCTGCGCGCCTCGCTGGCCGAACGCGGCGTGCGGGTGCACGCCGTGCTGACCGGCCCCGTCGACACCGACATGGTCCGGGCCCTCGACATACCCAAGGCCTCCCCGCAGTCCGTCGCGCGGGCCATCTTCGACGCGGTTGACCGCGGCGAGGAGGACATCTTCCCCGACCCCCTGTCCCAGTCCCTGGCCGACGGCTGGCGCAACGGCGCCGCCAAGGCCTTCGAGCGCCAGCTCGCGGAGCCTCGCTAGCCGTCGAGCAGCGACGCCAGGCGGGTGAAGATCCGCTCGACGTTCCAGCGGTTCTTGCCCCAGTCGACGAGGGTGAGGGGAAAGCGGCTCTTGCTGGTGATGTACACCCGGTCCTCGGGGTCGACGTAGACATGGATGTTCTCGCCCCAGGTCCGGACGTTCACCCCCGCCTTGGCGGTTATCTGCCCGGCCGCCAGGTCCGACTCCCTGACCTTGAAACCGCTCTGCCGCACGGCCTCCAGGCAGGCCTGGCTGATCTGCTCCCTGGTGCCGGGAAAACGCATGTTGTTCCGATAGGTCACAGTCATGTCCGCGGGTGAACTCCGTTCCGGCTGAACTGGCGGGCCCGGGCGGCGTCTTCACCGGGCCGGGCGGGATCTTCCGCCATCATGCAGGCCAGTGCTGAAGCGCCACTGAAACGGCACTGGAAGCACCAGCCGACCGCTGATCGTGGACAGTAACCCGCGGAAGATGGGGGGTAACTGTCCACGCTCTAGAAGGGAAGCGGAGCAGCCCACCGGACGGCTGCACTCTAGGGCGGGGCGGGGCCGCTGGAGCCGCGGATTTCCAGGCGCGGCGGCAGCAGCACGGTCTCGCCGGGGGCTTCGGGGTGATCGATGCGGGCCAGGAGCTTGCGGGCGGCTTGCTGTCCCAGCTCGAACGCGGCGGCGTCGACGCTGGTGAGCCACAGCGCCCGCAGGCGGGCGAAGACGGAGTTGTCGAAGCCGACGAGGGACAGCTCCTCGGGGACCCTCACGCCGAGGGCCGCGGCGGCGGACAGCGCGCCGACGCAGGTCAGGTCGTTGGCCGCGAAGACGGCGGTCGGCCGGCCGGGGCCGCTCAGCAGGCGCACCGCGGCGCGGTACCCGCCTTCCTCGCTCATGTCCCCCGCCTCGATGTGGATGTTCCCGGCGAGGCCGGCCGCGCGCATCGTGTCCTCGTAACCCTGCATACGAAGCCGGCCGGCCACGCTGGGCAGGCCGTGGATGTGGGCGATCCCGGTGTGCCCGAGCTCGATCAGGTGCCGGACCGCGAGGGTCCCGCCGAGGTGGTTGTCGTTGGCGAGGATGTCGGCGCGGGGGAGGTCGACGTCCAGGCCGCGGCCGCCCACGGCGACGGTGGGGATCTGGCTGGCCGCGTCGATGATGGCCTGCGACATGGGGATCGATCCGGCCAGGACGAGCCCGTCGACCCCGAGGTCGATGAACGACCAGGTCAGGGTCTCGTCCAGCATCCGGTCGATGCGGCCGTCGCCGAGCAGGATGTGCTTGCCGCCCGCGTGCAGGACCGGGGTCAGGCCGTCGAGCATGTCCGCGAACCAGGGCTGGCGCAGGTCGTTCAGCAGCACGCCGATCGTGTGCGACCGCCGCTCCGCGAGCAGCCGGGCCGCCGCGTTGGGCCGGTACCCGAGCTCGGCCACGGCCCGCAGGACGGCCTCGCGGCTGGTCGCGCTGACCTTGGGCGAGTTGCGGAGTACCAGCGAGACCAGCGACTTGGACACCCCGGCCCGGGCCGCGACGGTCTCGAGGGTGGGCTTCCTGGCGGTTCGCCCGGGAGCTGCCACGTGACCCTCCTCGCTAGGTTGGAGCGCTCCAACCTTACGAGGGGAGGCGGGTGGTGTCAACGAGGAGGCGGGTGGTGTCAACGAGGAGGCGGATGGTCTCAACGAGGAGGCGGGTGGTGTCAACGAGGAGGCGGGCCGATGTCGGCGCGGGGTCAGTCCGCGCCGGTCCAGTCGCGGAGCACGTCCTCGGTGTGCTCGCCAGCTTCCGGGACGCCGCGGACGGGCCCGGAGGCGGCGTCGCTGAACCGGTAGGGCATCCGCACCACCGACCGCTTCTCCCCGTCGCCGTCGGTGACCTCGACGACGGCGCCGCGCCCGGCCACCGACGGGGCGGCGAGGACGTCCCCGGCGTGCCTGATATCCGCCCAGGCCAGCCGGGCCGCGTCCAGGTCGCGCTTGAGGGCGTCGCGGTCCTGGTGACCGGCGAACCACGCGGCCATGACCCGGGCCCGGGCGCGCAGCTTCGGCTCGAGCGGGGCGCCCGGATCCGGGTCGGCCACGCCGAAGCAGGTCTTCAGCTGGCGCCACAGGTACCGGCGGTCGGCGGAGACCAGGATCGGGCCGCCGGGCGCGGGCCACACCTCGCCGCGGGCCGAACGGACGGGGTGCTCGTCGATGCTGTAGTGCGTGTAGTCGTCGGTGGCGAGCATCGCCTCGAGCATGCTGAGGTCGATGTGCTGGCCGGTCCCGGTACGGTCGCGCAGCCGCAGCGCCGCCAGGATCGCGATCGTGCCGTGCAGCCCGGCCAGCGCGTCGGCGACCGCGAACGCGATGTCGGCCGGCGGGTCGCCGGTGATGTCGGCCTGGCGCCCGATCAGCCCGGCTTCGGCGTGGATGACGGGCGCGTAGGCGGCCCGTTCGGCGTCATCACCGTACTGACCGAACCCGGAGATCGACAGCATCACCAGCCTCGGGTTGACGGCGGACAGCGCGGCCCAGCCGGCCCCGAACCGGTCGAGCACCCCCGGCCGGAAGTTCTCCACCAGCACGTCGCACGCGGCGGCCAGGTCGAGCAGCCGGGCCACGCCGGCCGACTGGTGCAGGTCGAGCACGATCGACCGCTTACCGGCGTTGACGTGCGAGTACAGCCCGGAACGGCCGCGGGTCATCTTGCCGAACGCCTGCGTGACGTCGGTGCCGGGCAGTTCGGCCCGGACCACGTCGGCGCCGAGGTCGGCCAGGATCCGGCCGGCGAGCGGGCCGGACACCGCCCGCGACAGGTCGAGCACGCGCAGGCCGTCCAGGGGTCGCTGCGTCATGGCCGGCGCCCCTAGTACGACCGGGGCAGGCCGAGGACGTGGGCGACCGCGCGGCGCAGTGCCGCGCGGCCGGTGCCGAGCGCCTCGGCCGCGACCAGGACCCGTTCGGCGTTCAGCCCGTCGAGCAGGTAGCCGAAGCCCCGGCCCTCCTCCCCCACCCGGTCGCCCTCGTCCACGCACAGGCCGTCGTAGCTGACCTCGCAGGAGGCGACGGCGTTGCGGCCGACCTTGGGGATCGGGCGGATCGTCACCGCGGGGTCCCTGAGCGGGGCGAGGAACAGGGTCAGCCCGTCGGTGCGCTTCGCGCACTCCCCGGCGGGCGTGGTGCGGGTCAGCAGCAGGACCCGCTCGGACTCCAGCGCCTTGGACGTCCACACCTTGCGCCCGGTGACCAGGTAATGGTGGCCCTCGCGGACGGCGCGGGTGCGGATGGCGGTGGTGTCCAGGCCCGCGTCCGGCTCGGTGACGCCGAACGCGACGTGCAGCTCGCCGGTGGCGACGCGGGGCAGGTAGCGCTGCCTGAGCTCGGCCGAGCCGTGCCTGACCACCGGGTGCATGCCGAAGATCGACAGGTGGATGCTGCTCGCGCCGTTCATGCACGCGCCGGAGGCGGCCACCTCCTCGAGCACGATCGAGGCCTCGGTGATGCCGCGGCCGCCTCCGCCGTATCCGGCCGGGATGGCGATGCCGATCCAGCCGCCCTTGGCCATCGCCTCGTAGAAGTCCCACGGGAACGAGTGGCTCTCGTCCCGTTCGGCCCAGTACTCGTCCGGGAACCGCGCGCAGACCTCCCGGACCGCCGCGCGGATGGCACGGTGGTCCGGGTCCTCGGTGAAGTCCACGCGCCGCTCCCGGCATGCTCGCCCGCTCGATAGTCAGAACGTAACATCCCCCAGCCCTTCATCGGCCCCTGCGCCATCTCCGGGTGGTCGTACTCGTCGTGCCAGTTCCACCAGTTATACGGCGCGGTCTGCGGATAGCCGTCGGGTGAGTCCTCCCAGGTCTCCTGGCGCCCGAGCGCGGTCAGGTCGAGGTAGCTCCAGGTGCTGCCCAGCGCCTCGTCGCCGCGGTTGTTGACGAAGTAGGTGCGGAACACCCGGTCGCCGTCGCGGAAGAACACGTTCGTGCCGTGGTATTCGTCCACGCCGAAGTCGACGTCCCAGTCGCTGGTGATGGTGTACCAGGGCCATTCCCAGCCCATCCGCTTCTTCAGCCGCGCGATGTCCGCCTGCGGGGCGCGCGAGGCGTAGGCGAACGTGGTGTCACGCGCGTTCAGGTGGACGGGGTCGGCGACCTGGTCGGCCATCAGCGAGCAGCCGTGGCACGCGTGGTCGGGCCAGCCGACCACGCCCGGCTCGAAGAACGCGCGGTAGATGACCAGCTGCCGGCGGCCCTCGAACAGGTCGAGCAGGCTCGCCTTACCCTGAGGTCCTTCGAACTCGTAGTCCTTCTCCACCAGCACCCACGGCATCCGGCGGCGCTGCGCCGCCAGGGCGTCCCTGGCGCGGGTCAGCTCCTTCTCCTTCACCAGCAGCTCCTGGTGCGCTGCCTCCCACTCCTGGGCGGTAACGATCGGGGGGGTCTGCATCGTGGTTTCACCTTTCTGTTCTTGTCGTCTGTTCTTGTCGTGTTCAGGCACCCCGGTCGAGGTGCTCCTTCAGGGCGTTCAGCGGGCTGTCCCAGTCGCGGGCCAGCGCGGCCAGGAACTGCTGCGCCACCTGCATCGGCGCGGAGCGCAGCCGGTAGCGCACCCGGCGGCGCTCGCCGGGTTCGGCCGTCACCAGGCCCGTGTCCGTCAGCAGGGCCAGGTGCTTGGCGATCGCCTGCCGCGTGATCGGCAGCCGGGCGGCCAGGTCCGTGGCTGTGGCCGGGCCGCCGGAGGCCAGCGCGGCCAGGATGGCCCGCCGGCTGGGGTCGGCCAGGGCGGTGAAGACCTGCTCGGCGACCGCCTCGATGTCAGCCGCGAGGTCAGGTGGCATCGAGGTAGCCGGCCAGCTCGCCCAGCTCGCTCGCCCAGCCCTGGAGATGGCCGTCGTAGGTCTTGCGGTGGGCGTCCTCGGGCAGCTGGGCGAACCCGGTCTCGACCACCGTGAGCCGCGTGCCGGCCCCGGTCGGCTCGAGCGTGAACTCGACGTAGGTCCGGCGCGGGTCGTCGTCGGGCAGTTCCTCGAGCTGCCAGGTAAACCCGAACACGCTCGGCTCCTCCACCCGTTCCACCCGCATCTCGACCGAGTACCCGCTGGCCCAGCTCATCCGGGCCGCTCCGCCCGGGCGCAGGTCGATGTCCGCCTCCTCACCGAACCAGGCGGCCAGGCCCTCGGCCGTGGTGAGCGCCGCCCACACCTTGGCCGGCGGATGCGCGAGTTCCATGGTCCGCTCGATGCGATCGGGGAAACCCATGTCAGCCTCCAACTAGTAGCAACCGAACGGTTGCCAATCTATAGCAACCGAATGGTTGCGTCAAGGCGTTCTTCGAGTTCGCCGGCGGGCTGATCACCCGGGTCACCGACTTCTGGCCCGAGCCCTACGAACCCCCATCCGGGCGCGAGCACCTGGTCGAGCGCTGGTAACCCGGCCCGTTCGTGCACGACGATCAGGGCGCGTTCTTCGAGATCGAGCTAGCCTGAGCGGCGCGCCTCGGTAAATACTGGCCAGTAGGATTCCCCGGGAGGCTGACACTTGGATGAGAACCTGGCCAGGCAGGCCGAGCTGGCGCTGGAGCGGCAGGGCGACCACGACTCGCTGTTCTTCGAGGGCAAATGGCACAGCAGCGGCCAGATGGCCGACCGCGCGGCCAGGCTCGCGACCGGGCTGACCGAACTCGGCGTCCGGCCCGGGGACCGGCTGGTGGTGCTGATGGCCAACTGCCCGGAGGTCCTCATCACCTACAGCGCCGCCTGGCGCGCCGGGGCGGTGGTGACGCCGCTGATCTTCCTGGTGAGCGAGGACGAGCTACGGCACGCGCTGGTCGATTCCGGCGCGGTCGGCGTGGTGACCACGGCGGAGTTCCTGCCCAAGGTGTCCGCGGCCCTGGTCGGTGCGCCATCGGTGCGGTTCGTCCTGGTCCCCGGCGCGGGGGCCGAGGCGGGCCCCGCCGCTCCGGGGGTTCCGGTGCTCGACTTCGCCCAGGTGGAGACGGCCGAGCCGGGGTCGATCGCCGACCGGTCGGGGACCGACCTGGCCGCCTTGCTGTTCACCGGCGGGACGACCGGGAGGTCCAAGGGCGTTCCGCTCACTCACGCCAACCTGTTCTGGTGCGGGTGGGCCGCGAACCAGAATTCGGAGCGGGCCAACGTGAACACCGCGCTCGTGCCGCTCCCCCTCGCGCATGCCTACGGGCTGCTGGTCTTCTGCATTGGATTTCACCGGGACGAGGGCGGCAGGACCATCCTCATGCGGTGGTTCGACCCGGCGAGCTGGGTGAAGCTGGCCGAAGAGCACCGGGTGCAGGTCAGCGCGCTGGTGCCGTCGATGATCCAGATGCTGCTCGGCCAGCCGCTGGAGAAGGCCGACCTGTCCGAGCTGACCTTCATCTCATCCGGTGCGTCACCGCTGGCCGAGGAGGTCCGGCGGGAGTTCGAGGCCCGGGTGCCGAGCGCGATGATCTACGAGGGATACGGCTGCACCGAGTCGGCCACGCTCATCTCGTCCAACCCCTACGGCGCGCGCCGGGTGGGCAGTGTCGGGCGGCCGGTGGCCGGCTGCGAGGTGTCCATCCAGGATGACAGCGGCGCGGAACTGCCCGCGGGCCAGGACGGCGAGATCTGCGTGCGGTCGCCCGGCGTGATGACCGGCTACTGGCGCAGCGAGGACACCTCGGCGCTGGCCGGCGGCTGGCTGCACACCGGCGACATCGGGCACCTGGACGCCGACGGCTACCTGTACGTGGTGGACCGGAAGAAGGACCTGATCCTGCGGGGCGGGTTCAACGTCTTCCCGCGCGACGTGGAGGACGTGCTGCTGGCGCATCCCGCGGTGGCGCTGGCCGGGGTGGTGGGGCGGCCGGACGTGCGGCTCGGCGAGGAGGTCGTCGCGTTCGTGTCGCTGCGGCCGGACGCGTCGGCCACCGCTGACGAGCTCACCGAGCACGCCAGGCGGCACCTGGCCGCCAACAAGTACCCGCGGGAGATCACGATCGTGCCCACGGTGCCGCTGACCAGCGTGGGCAAGCTGGACCGCAAGAAGCTGCGGCAGTGGGTCAGGGGTGAGCCGCCGGCCTGAGCCCTGCTGGTTAGACCTGGGCTGGTTAGACCTGGGCTGGTTAGACCTGGGCTGGCCGGATCTGGCCGGTGACCTCGCCGAAGCCGATCCTGGTGCCGTCGGCGGCGGGGGCGGTCGCGCTGATCGCCACCTCGTCGCCGTCCTCAAGGAAGGTGCGCACCGACCCGTCGGCCAGCGTGAGCGGCTCGGCGCCGCCCCAGCTCAGCTCCAGCAGGCAGCCGCGCTGATCCCGGTCCGGGCCGCTGACCGTGCCCGAGCCGAACAGGTCGCCGGTCCGGATGGACGCGCCGTTCACGGTCATGTGCGCCAGCATCTGCGCGGCCGTCCAGTAGGTGGTGGCAAACGGGGGGCGCGCTACCGGCTGGCCGTTCAGCCGTACCTCGAGCGCGAGGTCCAGGCCCCACGGGCCGGCGTCGGCCAGGTAGGGCAGCGGCTCCGGGTCACGCGGCGGCGGGCTGATCCTGGCGTGCTCCAGCGCCTCGAGCGGCACCACCCACGGCGAGACCGACGTGGCGAACGACTTGGCCAGGAACGGGCCGAGCGGCTGGGACTCCCAGGCCTGCAGGTCGCGGGAGGACCAGTCGTTGAGCAGGAACACGCCGAACACGTGCTCGGCGAACTCGCTCACCGGCACCGGCCCGGACGCGCCGGCGCCGACCACGAAGCCGACCTCGGCCTCGAAGTCGAGCCGCCGAGAGGGCCCGAAGGTCGGGCCGGCGGACCCGCGGCGCTGGCCGCACGGGCGGGTGACCGGGGTGCCGGACAGCACGATCGTGCCCGACCGGCCGTGATAGCCGATCGGCATGTGCTTCCAGTTCGGCGTGAGCGGCTCGCCGTCGGGCCGGAAGATCCGCCCGGCGTTGGCCGCGTGGTACTCGTTGCCGAAGAAGTCCACGTAGTCACCGGGCGTGAACGGCAGGTGCAGGCGCACCGCGGACAGCGGGCGCAGCGCGGCCTCGGCCGCACCGCGGTGCCGCTCCCCCGGCTGGCCGGCGGTGAGCAGTTCGGTGATCCGGGCCCGCACCTCGGTCCACCGGGCGCGGCCCTGCGCCATGAAGGCGTTCAGCGACGGCTCGCCGAACACCTCGTCGCCGAGCGCCCGGGCGAGATCCAGCACCGAGTCACCGATCCGGACCCCGACCCTCGCGTCGTCGCCGTCTCCGCCATCGGAGAACACGCCGTAGGGCAGGCTGGCTAGCCCGAACACCGACCCCGGCGGCAGATCCAGCCAGGTAGCGGCGGTCAGGCGTCCTCCCCGTTCCGGCCGTTGCCGCCGTCATCGCCGTCTTCGCCGTTGAGGTGGCGGATGGTCTCGCCGACGTAGATCTGCCGCGGCCGCGCGATCTTCTGCTCCTTGTCGATGGACGCCTCCTGCCAGTGGGCCAGCCAGCCCGGCATCCGGCCGATCGCGAACAGCACCGGGAACATGGCCACCGGGAAACCCATCGCCTGGTAGATGATGCCCGAGTAGAAGTCGACGTTCGGGTACAGCTTGTGGCTGATGAAGTACTCGTCTTCCAGCGCGATCCGCTCCAGCTCGAGCGCGATGTCGAGCAGCGGGTTGCGCCCGGTCACCTCG
>Ga0306923_10004433_pt1 | contig 13444 bp, 13 predicted proteins | sample sta12Can44000108_FD_203841 | JGI IMG/M metagenome (GOLD analysis project Ga0306923, IMG submission 203841) | Lab enrichment of tropical soil microbial communities from Luquillo Experimental Forest, Puerto Rico - statanox.12C.anox.44.000.108 (v2)... | ecosystem: Environmental > Terrestrial >... | reverse complement strand
CGACGACGTCCGCAACGTGCAACCCTTCGTGCTGAATTCCGCGGAGCTGCCCAAATACAACGTCAAGTACGTCGGGCGCCAGCAGGTCGACGAACTCTCTACGTATGTCTTCGACGTCGGGCCGAAGACCATCGAGAAAAACCAGCGCTACTTTCAGGGCCGCGTTTGGGTGGACGACAAGGACCTGCAGATCGTCATGACCGACGGCAAGGCAGTGCCCGACATCGTCACCAAGAATAACGAAAACGTGTTTCCTCGATTCCGCACCTACCGCCAGAACATTGAGAAAGGCTACTGGTTCCCGGTCTACACCAGGGCGGACGACTATTTGCATTTCCGCGCCGGCGATGTGCACATCCGCATGACCATCCGGTATTCGAATTACAAGCGTTACGGAAGCACCGTAAAAATGGGCCAGGCCAAGGAAGTGAAAGATCAGTGAAGAACAGCCTGGACGACCTGATCGTTTCCGTCTGGCTCCGCGATGGGGATTTTGCCGCTTGTTCGCGAAGTTTTTGGATAGTTTGCGATTTCCGCCGATGTTCAAGTGCCCGCCCAAAAACTGTACCTATTGACAGTTGAGGTTTAGATAAAAGGAAAGCAACGTAGACTGCCACAGCCGGACTGGAACAGGGCAAACTATCCGTGTCGTTGACGAAGCGCGGGATGCGGGGTCTGATGGTTGTATTGGGGAAACTGGGGGACTGTGTTGCCAGCCGCAAACTCGTCTCAGCCCTGCCATTTCGCGGGTTTTTGTCCCTGGGCCTTTTGGCTTTGACGGCATGTCTGAGCGGCTCGCCGCAAGCCGCGGCAAATTGTGAAGACCTCCCCGCCGGCAAATCATTCTGGATCCGGCTCCTCGATCCGGTGGCTTCCTACAGCTCTAAACCCGGTGCGACCGTCCGCGCCGTCCTCATCCAATCGCCCGAATGCAATTTGTTGCCGGTATTCCCCGCCGGGCTCGAAGTGGACGGCGAGGTTGTTGCGGTAAGAAGAGTCGGGTTGGGGTTCAAGCACGACACCGCAAGCGTCGAGCTGATTTTCGACCACATTGTGACAGCCAGCGGCACCGTGCTCCCGATTGCCGCGCAAGTCGCCGAAATCGACAACGCCCGCGAGAGCGTGTCCAATGGCGTGATTCACGGGATACGCGCAACCAACACCCCGCAGGGACGCATCACCAGCCGCCTGATTCACATGCCCACCTTTGATCCCTATTCGGACATGGGTCTCATCGTCTATCGCGCCTTTACCTTCCTGCCCGAACCCGAAATTTATTTGCCGCCAGGCACCGACCTGCGCCTGCGCCTGAACGCCCCGCTCTTTGTCGGCGATCAGCCCGAGCTTCCGCACGTTTCTTTCCAGATGGACGAGTACGAGCGTGGCGATGTCGAAATGCTGCTCGGCAAGGTGCCCTTCCGCACCGCGACCGGTCACGGCAAGGATGCCGACCTCGTCAATCTTCTGTTCGTCGGCTCTGAGGAACAAATCAAGGGAGCGTTCGCCGCCGCGGGCTGGATGCCCGGTGATCGAAATTCCAAAAATGCGTTCTTTCACGAGTTCGGCGCTTTCTTGACCTATAGCAATTATCCGACCATGCCGCTCTCGCGCCAGTTCCTGAACGGCCAGGTCCAAGACATGACCTGGCAAAAGAGCTTCGACAGTTACGGCAAGCGCGAACATCTGAGGATTTGGGAGCAGCCATCGGCGGTTCTGGGCCAGGAGGCCTGGCTTGGGGCCTACACGCGCGAGACCAGCGCCGCCCTTTCCCTGAAGTACCACAAGTTCATTCACCACATCGACGCCAATCTCGATGACGGCGTGAACATGCTTGTGCGCGACCTCACTCTTTCCGGATGCGTCGAGTCCGTGCGGCAACTGGCGCGGCCTGAGGTTCCGCAACTGCTAGTCAACTCGACGGGCGATGAAATGCGCACCGACGGCATGCTGGCCATAGTGGAGCTGAAAAACTGTGAGCGTCCTGACATCCGCTACACGCGATCGAACCCCTTGATCCCGATTCGCCCCCGCTCGCGCTTTGCCCGGTACCTCCGCACGCAAGTCCTCGTTTACAAGAGCGACGTCGTTCGCGGCAACATCATTTACGGCGCTTTTGACCTCTTCCGGATGGGCGTCCATTCTTTGCGCCACCGTCACGATCCAAACGGTGGAGAGTACGAGGACGGCCTGCCAGTTTCGCCCGTGTCCCCCGAAACTCTCTTTCCACAAAACCGGCCCGGCGAAATTCCCTTGGCCCGCTAGTTCCCTTGTTTTCGCCGAGCCTTTCTAAGACTTCCGCTGTTTGGCGGGCTCTGCCCGTTTGTGCTAACTTGCGCGCTTCCACAAGCCACGATGAAGCAAGAAGCCCTGGTCACCACGACTGCTCCGCCGGACGCGCTCACCGTAGGCGCGATCGGCATCCTTGCCTACATGCTCGGCAACCTCCTGCACGAAGGCTTGGGACATGGAGGCGCTTGTCTCCTGGTCGGCGCCAAGCCTCTCGTGGTTTCTTCGGTTCACTTTGAATGTAGTTCCGACACCCGCCTTGTCTTTGCCGGCGGCACGCTGGTTAACCTGCTCGCAGGGGTGGTATCCTTTGCCCTCGGACGGCTCACCGGGCCAGGCTACCCGCGATGGAAATATTTCTTCTGGATCGCAATGACGGTGAATCTTTACGCCGGCACCGGATATTTCCTGTTTTCCGGCATCGGCGGCATTGGGGATTGGGCCGGGTTCATTGAGGGGCTCGGCCACCAATGGGTCTGGCGAATCGGGCTAACGATTCTCGGTGCCGTCACCTATGCGCTCGCCGCGCGCATTAGTCTTCTCGAATTGCGTCCGTTCATTGGCGGCGAGAAAGCAGAACGCTACCGACGCGCAGTGCGCTTGACGTCGATTCCCTATTTTGCAGGTGGAATCCTGATGTGCATCGCCGGCGCGCTGAATCCCAAAGGGATAATCCTGATTCTGATCTCCGCCGCGGCATCGACCTTCGGCGGCACCTCGGGACTTTTGTGGGCCACAAACTGGCTCCGGCGCGGGACGTTGATTCCTTACGGACCCGCTGCCGAACCGCGACCCATTCGCAAAAACTGGCCGCTGGTTGCAGTGGCCTGCGCGGTCGCGATAGCTTTCATCGCCATCCTGGGCCCAGGCATCCGATTGTCGCATTGAACGCTTTCACGCTGGCATAGGGCGCGAGCCGCGATGCCGGATGTTTACTCGACCGGACAGATTCGTTCCAGGACCCGACGGCTCCTATTCGTTGGCGAGATGAAGCTCCGCACAGGGCCAGGCACACCTGGAAACCTCAACAAAAAGACCGAGCTAGCTGGAACTTTTTCGCCGCCCGGCTCGTACTAGCAGCCAAGGAGCTTTCCATGAACCAATCGCCCAGGGGCCTTTTGGGGTTTCTGCCGACAACAGCTTTGGTAGCCTGCAGCTTACTTCCACCGCTTGCCACCGCTCAGACTTCGTCCAATTCCGAAGAATGGATCCACGTCCGCGTGGAGAGCCGCGAGGACAAGACCAAGACGGTGCGGGTGAACGTGCCCGTGGAAATGGCCGTCAAAGTACTGCCTGCGATCAAGAACAAAAACCTCTGCGACGGCAAAGTGCACATTGATTCCGGACACCTCGACGATGTCGATCTCCACACCATGCTCGACGCCCTGAGGATCGCAAAAGACGGCGAATATGTGACCGTGCAAAGCAAGGAGGACGACGTGCGCGTCGCCAAGAGCGCGGGCTTTCTCTACATCCATGTGACCGAGAAGAAACCTTCTGATAAGGCCGCTAAGGCAACGGGCGACAAGGATTCTGCGGCCAAAAGCACCACCGCTAAAGAGTCCAAGGTGGAGGTCAAGGTGCCCATGAAGGTGGTGGACGCCCTGCTTTCCGCCGGGAAAGACGAGCTGAATGTGGTCGCCGCGCTCCGCGCGCTTTCGGCCAATGGCGACATGGAACTCGTCAGCGTGAAGGACGACGACAACACAGTTCAGGTCTGGATCGACTCGAAGAGCGTCGCTAACTGAGCGTCGAAGGAGGGGTCATGGTTTTTCTCGCCAAGGCCGCCCTTGGATTAGGAGCGACGATGGCCGTTGCGGGCGCCTACGTTTTTCAGGAAGGCGTGATTCGGGTGGACGTGGACGAAAACCGCGCTGACGGCTCGCACGTGCACTTCTGGGTGCCTGCGACTACGGTTTCCGCGGCGCTGCGACTCGCGCCACGACACTGTCTGGAGGACACCGCGACAAAGGCTAGGCCGTTTCTGCCGGTGCTGCGCGAGATTTCCAAGGAACTCGAGAAATATCCCAACGCCGAACTCGTGGAAGTGCAGGATTGGACCGACCATGTCCGCGTCGCCATGGTGAACGGCAAACTCGAGATCGACGCGGTTGGGAATGACGAAGTCGTCCACGTGAGACTTCCCGCCGAAACCATTCGTCACGTGGCCGATCGCCTGGAGGACGCCGCGCCCGGAATCTGAAAGCGCGCCACAGGCCTTCCTTCCATCGCACGTTGCATGTGCGCACCAAAACCGAGCGGCTAAGTCTTCGCCGCTTCCTTGCCCGGGGGAAAATAGACCTCGTCCTGAATGCCCCTCTTGTCCCAGCCGGCGCGAAGAAGAATCCCGCGGCCACTCTCAACCATGTTGGGGTGGCCGCAAAGATAGGCGGTCGTATCCTCGGGCGTCAGTCCCCACACATCCAGATACTTCCGGATCAGATCGTCGGTGCGTCCTTTCTCGCCTTTCCATTCCGGATCTTCCCAAGGGCGGCTGACCGTCGGGACGTACCTCAGCCAGGGTGCCTCTGCCGCAACCTTCTCCAATTCATCGCGGTAGCCGAATTCCGCCGACCGGCTGGCGCCTTGAATGCAAAAGAGCCGGTGTTCGCCGGGCATCGGGGTGCCGCCTTTCTTCCAGTCCGCGTACACAGTGCGAATGTAACTGGTGTACGGCGCGATGCCCGTAACCGTAGCCAGGAGGAAATGATTCTTTCTCCCGCTGCGGAGGTCGAGGGTAAAGCGCCCCTTCGCAAACCTGCGCAAAAGCAACGGAGCGCCCTTGTCCATGGCGTGGAGAAGCGGAGTCAACTCGCCGTTCGGAACACGCTCAACAAAGAACTCCAGATTCTTTTCATAAGGCGAGGAGCAAATCGAGTAAGCGCGCTCGATGCGCTTGCTGTCGACTTCGACGCCCAAAGTCGCGTACTGCCCGGCGAGGAAAGAGAAGTCTCCTCCAGTGTCCACGTGCAGCACAAAAAGATCGTCTGCCACAGCGCGACGATCGAGAATGGTGGCCGCCAGGAATTTGTCTGGATTCATGAAATTGCGCTCTCCGCCCGTTCGATGCATCGTTCCGAAAAACGATTCGGGCGGGAGGCTGGCGTTGCCCGCCCAGATTCCTCTTTCCTGCCGTCCTGACCATTACTCGTAGGCGAGGGCTTCGACCGGATCGTAGCTTGAAGCGCGCAGCGCCGGAATCGCGGCGCCCGCGGCCGCCCCCACCAGCGCTAGGCCGATCGAACCGACAACCCAGCCCGGCGTCAGCAGGATCGCCACCGACGGGTTCGTTTCTTTCAGGATCGCCTCGGTCAAAAAGGTGATGCCGATCCCGACAACGCTTCCGACAACCGTCAGCACCACGATCTCTCCGAGGAGCATCTTCACTACGTCAAACCGTGAGAAACCCAACGCCTTCAAGATTCCGATTTCGCGCGTCCGCTCCATCACCAGCGTGTGCATGTTCAGCAGCACAACCAGAAAGCTGATCACGATCCCGAGGCCCACCATCGTCCGGATGAACGGCTTCAACTCTGGAAGATTCGAGGAGCTCATCAGGGTGACGTACTCCGACATCGAACGGATGCGGTTTTGAGGATTCAGACTGAGAATCTCCTCGCGCGTACCTTCGGTGTCGCCCTTGCTTCGCACGAAAAACATGGAGACGCGTTTGTCGGCTCCGACCATGTCCTGGCCCGTCTTGAGCGGAATAAAGAATCTCGCGCCCTTCCCGTGCGCAACGATCCCGCAAATGCGGAACTGGTGATTCACGAGCGTGACCGTATCGCCCACTTTCAAATGCCGGGTTTGCGCGATAACGTCGTCGGCCATGGCATCGTCGGGCGCCTCGAACGCGTGGCCGGAGCGGAAAATAAATCCCTGGCTTAGAGCGTTGAAACGCTTGAAGTCGATGCCGTAAATGATCATCAGAGTTTTTGGGTCACTGATGATGAGCGTCGGCGCAACCTCATCCACGCCGGGCAAGCTTTCAATCTGATCGCCAAGCGATTCGGGCATTACGGCACTCGAGAAGGCAAAGAAAATGGAAGAGTTCGGTGGTTGCACGAGCAGATCGGCGCCAACGCCTTCCACCCGCTTGCCCCATTCCCACAGCACGCCGGACGTAAGTCCGACAATCATAAGGATCAGCACGACTTGAATGGCAATCGCGAGAATGGTCAAAGAGCAGCGCAACGGCCGCGCCGCCAGGTTGCCCCAGAACATCTGCACCAGCGAGAAAGGTCCCTCGTTCGAATCTGCCATGAAAAGTCCCGTCCTAACGACTGTATCATCGGCAAATTGTGTGGGTCAAAAAGTGGTGGCAAAGAAGCGAACAAGTTTGTAGCACGATTCGTTCCGAGCCGCAGCAACTTTCTTTGCGCTTGTGTTAAGTTTTCAACAAAACAGTGGATAACTTTGTGGAAAGACAAGGAAAGCACCGAGTAACTCCACAAATTTCAATACGATGATGCGGTTTGCACCATTTTTGTGCAATCGCTTCCGCGCATGCAACCTTCGAAACGTTTTACCCGGCAATGCCTCGCGCCTCCGCTCTGAACAACTGTTTGAGCGCGCTGATTCCTTCCACAAAATGTTCCACGGAGTTTCACGAAGCTCCATTGTCGCGAAGCGTGTGTGCAATTCCCGTGCGATTAGTGGCAAATTTTTTCGCACGAAGTAAGACGCTAGTACCACTTGGGAGGACGATCTAAATGCACTTTTATTGTCTGTTTCGCGTCCGTGATGTCGTACCAGTGTCCGTAGGTCTTCCATCCATCGGCCACCACTTGCACGAGCACGCGTCCGAGCGGCGCGTCGGGAACATGCGCGATGCCCGACTGGTTGGTCTTCACGTTGACTTCAAACTTTTTGTTCTTTAGCACGGAGTGCTCTTCCACGGTCTTTAGGTACACGCTCGCATTTTCCACCGGCTTTTCCGAGTCGCCACCGGTCACTATGATCGTGATGCGGTTTTCCGGTGAAGGAGCCTGTTGTTGTTTCTTTGATTGATCCTGATGGGCGAAGAGCAGAACCGGCAGCGCAACCGTCGCGGCTAACACCAATCGTGAAACAAACCCGCGTGTGACCATGGCTATTGGATGCTATGTTGGCTGCTTGCTGTAGAAACGTCAAGCCGAACGGCAATTGACTCGCCCTTCAGGCTCTTGTAACTTTTTCTGCACTGCTGGAGTTGGCGGACCTGTCGCCCAGCCGTCCCCACGGCCCTCAGTCACTCTGCCATTTTTGCGTCGGCCACCGTGGCCTTGCGCCTCCGGCCTTAGATGAATCAGGAGTGAACAATGGGATTTGCGACGAACGCGATACATGTCGGCCAAGAGCCGGAGCCAGCGACCGGCGCCGTGGTTGCGCCGATTTACCAGACCTCGACCTACGTCTATGCCGAACTTGGAAAGACCCGGAGCGGCTACGACTACGCGCGCACCAACCACCCCAACCGCAAAGCGCTCGAGAAAACTGTAGCGAAACTCGAGGGCGGCCACAGCGCTTACGTGTTTAGCTCCGGGATGGCTGGGATCGACGCGGTCTTTCGCCTGCTTCGGCCGGGCGACCACGTTGTGATTTCGGAAGCGGTTTATGGAGGCGTGTACCGTCTCACGACTCAGCTTCTGGTGCACTTCGGACTGGAGTTCAGCTTCGTCGACACGACGGACCCGGCAGTCGTTCTCGGCGCGCTTCGTCCGAACACGAAAATAATTTACATCGAGACGCCGACTAATCCCACCATGCGCATCACGGACATCACCGCGATGGGCAAGCTGGCTAATGAGCGGCACGCCACCCTGGTTGTCGATAACACCTTTCTCACCCCTTATCTGCAACGGCCCATCGAACTTGGCGCGCACATCGTCGTGCATTCCTTGACCAAATACCTGAACGGCCATAGCGACGCGACCGGAGGTGCAGTGGTCCTCACGCGGCCGGACGATGCCGAAAGAATCTATTTCATTCAGCGATCGGCGGGCTCCGGCCTCGCGCCCATGGACTGCTTTCTGACATCGCGAGGGATCAAGACCCTGGCAGTGAGAATGCTCCAGCACAACGCCAATGGCTTGGCAGTCGCGCGTCACCTCGACGCCCATCCGAAGGTGCGGAAGGTGTTCTATCCGGGGCTGGCGTCGCATCCACAGCACGACCTGGCGCGGCGCCAGCAGAAAGGTCCCGGCGCGATGCTGGCATTTGATCTCGGCTCGGAGGCAGCCTCGCGCCGGTTCCTGAACCAGGTCAAAATTTGCTCGCTGGCCGAGAGTCTTGGTGGCGTGGAATCGCTGATTTCCTTGCCGGCGCAAATGACGCACGCGTCCATGCCCAAGGAAATGCGCGAACGCATCGGTATCACCGACAGCCTCGTGCGCTTGTCGGTCGGAATTGAAGACGTCGAAGACATCATGGCCGACATCGATCAGGCATTGTTGTACGTGTGACGATCTGGGCGCATTGCGCTGGCCGGCCCTTCGGTCTGTAACTAAGGTTGGTGCGCTTCGACCGATTCTCCGAGCCATGAGAGGTAGGCTTCAGAACCGGAAACGATCGGCAGCACTACAAATTCGGGCGTGTCGTAGGAATGAAGCCTCAGCACTTCGCTTTCTAGCTCGGCCAGGCGCTCGGTGCTCGTCTTAATGATCAGCAGATACTCACTGCTGTCTTCCACCTTCTCTTTCCAGGTGTAGAACGACTCAATCGCGTGCGTCACGATATTCACGCAGGCGGCCAGACGCTTTTCTACGACCAAGCGGGCAATCTTGCGCGCCTCTTCCAGCGTTCCACAGGTCACCAGAACCACCCGGTACTTCGTCTCGCGTCCCATCAGGCGTTTCTCCGCACATGATTGTATACGGCTCGGCCGGAATCGGTGACTGCCGGCGTGGACGGCCATGCGACGAACAGAAAGCAAATACGACCGGAGTGGTGGCGGTGGCCGCTTCGACACTAATGCCAACAAAGTTCTATCGTCCGATCTTGTGTATGCAACAGAATTTGTTATCGGAAGACGGCTCGTCGCCTGAGCCGGAACTGAGCCGCGCATCCTGCTTTAGGTGAAAGCAGGACGCGCTGCGGCTGAGGGGAAGCTCGGGCGCGAGGGATCTTAAAGCACGCATGAAGAACGCTATCGAAGAGAAACTGACAAAGCTCATTCATGAGTATGGGCGGCACCTGTTGGGCATTTTTGTCCTGGTGCTGCTGGTGCACGACGTTTTTGGCACTCACGGATTTCTGGCCATGCGCCGCAAGCAGCAGGAAATTCAGAAAGTCAGCAGCGAGCTCGAGCGCCTCAACAAGGAGAATGCCGCGCTGCAGCGCGAGAAGCAGGATTTGAAGACGGACCCGCAGGCCATCAGGCGACTGGCTCGCGAAGAGCTGCAATTGGCCCGTCCGGGAGAGGTCATCATCAAGTTGCCGCCGCCGGCGCTGACGCCGAACGAGCCTCCTCCGGCAAAGCCCTGACCGCGCTCCTTTTGAAGCGCGTCCGGAAAACCGATAGCGCCAGCATCGCAAGAAAGATCACGCACAGCCCAAGCGTCGCCATCGGAATGGAACTCTGCCGCTTCGGCAAAATCGAAAATCGTCCGTACACAAATTCAATGTGGACCCAATAAACAAGCAGCGAGGTGGTTCCCAGCTGGATGACTGGACTAAAGCCCTTCTGCGCAAACCCCCAGCGACACCACGCATAAATGAGGAAAAGGATGATCGCCAGCACGCCGCAGCGCGCCAGAAAAAAATCAGGGTGCGAGTGCCAGTAGTCGTGGACGGCGTAAAGCTGCACGGGAGAGAGTTCCGGCAGAATTGACAGGCCAACCGCTAAAAGACCCGCGCACCCCAGGTATGCAAAGAACCGTGCTTCCCGGCGGCGCGCAAATTCCGTGAATATCAAAAAGCCTACGCCCAAGCCGGCAAAGGCAAACGCCGTCCACGGGAAAATCGGAAACAGCCAGGGCTGCGGCTGGCTAAAAGTGTGCACACCGTTCAGGTACGACTCGAACGGCCAGGGTAGAAACTGAGGACGCCAGGTCGTCCAAAGAGGCGGCGTAAGCACCGCGATCACCGCAGCCGTCGCGAACCCCCCGATGATGCTGCGAAATCGGGCAGCGTCGACCGCAGCAGCGGCCGTAAACCAGCAGAGCACCCCCATCAACATCATGGAAACGCCCAGAATATTCAGAATATCGACACGAAGAAGGTCGGTCCACGGCACCCACTTGTAGCCGAGCGCGTATTCCTGAATGCGAAACACGATGCCCAGGCCAAAGATTTCTGCGCCGCGACGAATGGTCTGCCGGGCGATGGCGTTACGCCCGATTCCCTTCTCCCGCAACCGTTCGGTGACCAGAGCGAACGACAGGCCGGCGAGAAAAATAAACAGCGGGGCGGGGAGCGTACCGCCAAGCTGCGACCATTTATACAGCTGGGTCTCTCGCAGATCGGGCCGTAGCCAGGAGTCGTAGCAGTGCGTTTGAAACATTAGTAGGCACGCAAGCCCGCGCATCCAGTCGATGTAAGCAAGACGCTTCAAGGTGGAGACTCTTCGGCCACTCTACAGCTTCCGGACCGCCCTTTTCGTCGGGGAAGCAAGTTTGTGTAGAGTCTAATCAGTGGCGGGGGCACGAGGCAAGGAGAGAGATGAAGCAACTGGGCTTATGGCCAGTCGTCGGAATCTGGGCGGCGTTTTGTCTTGGGGGAGCGCTGTACGCCTCTTGGCTAGGTTATGGCGGCAGGGCGTTCGCGGCTGCGCTGATGAGCTTTGCGTTTTTGCTACTCGTGACCTTAGTCATGGCCGCCCGAGGCGCTGCAGAGGGAATTGCCGCAAGATTCGGCCCGGCCGCTGGACTCTTGCTCGGCGTTTGTGTACTTCTGGCATACCTCGTGTACCTGGTGGGAACAGGAACGTTCACCGTGGGGCGCGCCGGGGCGATCGCGGGGCTGATTTTTCTTCCCTTAGCACTAGCTGTGTCCGCACGCGGCGCGCCCGCCGGGACTTGGCAGGACTTCACCACGATTCTAGGCGTGTGGGTGTTTGTGAAGTTCGGCCCCTCGCACTGGCTGTGGTCCTATCCGGGCTCCCGCTTGGCCTACGGACTGACAGTGCTGATGGCAGTGAACAGCGCCCTGGCGTCTTTCCTTCTCGTCAGGCGAGCCACAGGCGTGGGGTACTCGATCGGCTGGGGAAAAAGCTGGACCGGCTACATTCTGGGGAGCTTTCTCGTCTTTGCATTGATTGCGATCGCGCTCGGGACAGGAATTCACTTTATCGCTTTCGCCCCGCAATGGAGCAGGTGGAGCACATTTGTGGGACTCTCACTGGCCATTCTCATGTTCACGGCGTGGCCCGAGGAATTGCTCTTCAGAGGCTTATTGCAGAACTTCCTGGCGCGGGCTTCGAAGAGCGAGCTGGCCGGATGGTGGACGGCCTCGGTGCTCTTTGGATTTTCGCACATCACCAATTTGGGCTTTCCGAACTGGCGCTACGTAATTCTCGCATCCCTCGCCGGCCTGTTTTATGGCTGGACGTGGCGGAAAACCGGGTCGATCTTTGCCTCTGCCCTGGTGCATGCCGCGGTCGACGCCTCCTGGCACTTCCTCTTCCGCACTATCTAGCGCTGCTAGTTGTGTTGCGCCGGAACTTGACGGACCGCGATGAAATGAGAATGCCAGGATTGCCCGCGGCGGACACAGGGTGCGGCGCAAGAGTCAATATGCCGGCGAACTGCGGCTACTCGAACCAGTTGCTCCGGTAGGCGAACCACCAACTGAATGCCACGAGCGGAATCGTGGCCGCCACGGCCCACCAGAGCGGCAGCACGAGGTCGGCGAGCAAGCCGAGCGAGCCGAACGTGATCCAGAAGATCTTGCGCTGCATCCGTGCAGTGTAACCTGATTGGTCGCTAACGGTCGACCCGCTGGCTCCGAATTTCTTCGGCAGGTAGGATAAATGGTCAAGATTCGCAGGGGTGCAATCGGACGGAGCAATGGCGGGCTAACACAGCGCGAGGATTTCGCGTGGAGTGCCGCGAAGATGCGGATGTGCTGATCGTTCTGTGTCACGGCAGACTGACGTATGGCAACACACAAGCCCTGAAGGATGAAGTGAGGAACCGGATTCCAGGGCATAGGAGAATGGTGCTCGACTTGAAGGAAGTACCCCCCAAATGGACAGTTCGGGTCTGGGTACCGTGATGGCTCTCTACGTGTCGGCGCGCACGCGTGGCTGCAAGCTGGAGCTGCTCAATGCGAGCGATCAGATTCGTGCCTGTTCAGCGTCACAAGTCTACTTTCGTTGTTCGAAGCCGCGGGGCACCACCATGGAAAAACAATCTGAAGGTACTGCCTTCACACTCGAAAGATCTCCGTTATTTCACGCGAACTCGCCGCCTCGTTTGCATAAGTGAAGGTGCCCTGTTCGCGCATTTCGTGCGCCGCCCGCAGAAACGCGCCAAGCGCCGCGCGACAAAGCGAGCTGCCCACGCTGACCCGTTTAACGCCTAGCGCTGATAGCTCGGCGAGACTCAGTAGCACACCCTGCAGCCCCATGAGAACGTTCACCGGACGATCGACGGAGCTCACGACCGCAGCTATATCGTCTCTGGTGGCCAGGCCCGGCGCGTAAAGGACATCGGCTCCTGCCTCCTGATAGGCCTGGAGGCGTGAGATCGTGTCTTTCAAATCCGGACGCCCGTGCAGGTAGTTCTCTGCGCGCCCAGTCAGTGTAAACGTGAACGGGAGGGAGCGCGCCGCCTCGGCTGCCGCGCGAAGTCTGTCGGCCGCATGCTCCTTTTCGTAGATAGGAGGATCGGCGCGACCGGTCGCGTCTTCGATCGAGCCGCCGACAACACCGGTAGCCGCGGCAAGCCGGATCGTTTCTGCCGCAACTTCTGGCGCATCCCCGAATCCATTCTCGAGGTCCGCGCTCACGGGCAGGTCGGTGGCCGAGGCGATCGAAGCAATGTGAGCGACGATGTGGTCGCGGCCTACCGTGTTGTCGCATTTCCCGATCGAGAACGCATAACCCATGCTTGTCGAGGCAAGCGCTTGGAAGCCCATGTGGGCGAGCAGGCGAGCTGTGCCGGGGTCCCAGGGATTGGGAATGATGAAAGCCCGATCACCCTCGTGAAGCGCTCGGAAGTTGCGTCCTTTTTCCGTT
>Ga0306923_10004431_pt1 | contig 13445 bp, 13 predicted proteins | sample sta12Can44000108_FD_203841 | JGI IMG/M metagenome (GOLD analysis project Ga0306923, IMG submission 203841) | Lab enrichment of tropical soil microbial communities from Luquillo Experimental Forest, Puerto Rico - statanox.12C.anox.44.000.108 (v2)... | ecosystem: Environmental > Terrestrial >... | reverse complement strand
TGCGCTTCGGTGTAGTCGGTGTGCTGGCCATGCAGCGCCGGGAACATCGCCGGCAGGCCGGCGCCGGCCGGGCCGTGGCAACCTGCACAGGCCGGAACGCCCTTGGCGGCGATGCCACCGCGCCAGATCTTCTGGCCTTGTTCGACCGTCTTGCGGTCCTTCGATTCGCCGAGCGTCAGCTTCTGGCTTTCGAAGTAGGCCGCCAGCGCGCGCATGTCGGCTTCTTCGAGCGGAGCCGCCATGCCGCTCATCACGGGGTTATTGCGCTCGGACGGCTTGCCGTTCCACGACTTGAAGTCGTGCAACTGCTTGTAGATGTATTCCGCGTGCTGGCCGGCCAGCTTGGGATTCTGGGCGATCGTACTGTTGCCGTCGGCGGTGTGGCAGGCGACGCACACCGTGTTGACGGTCTGCTTCGCCTTTTCCATGTCCAGCTTCGCGGCGGCAGGTTGATCGGCCGCGATGGCGGACAGGCTGGCGAACAGTCCTGAAAAGAGCACAGCCTTAAAAGTCGGCTTCAACATTGGTCCCCTCAAACCCGTGTCAGTCTTCAAACCTGTTATTCTAAGGCATTCCTTGGCTTTCAGGCCACGCGCCACGGCGCATCTCTCCGCATGTCCCTGTTCCGCCACGCCCGCTTCGAGACTTCCTTCGCCAAACCCCAGGCCCTGCCTGAATCCGACGCGCCCGAGATCGCCTTCGTCGGCCGTTCCAACGCCGGCAAGTCGAGCGCGCTCAACACGCTCGTCGGCCACAACCGGCTGGCCTTCGTCTCCAAGACGCCCGGGCGCACGCAGCTGATCAACTTCTTCAGGCTGCCCAGCGGCGTCGCGCTTGTCGACCTGCCTGGCTACGGCTACGCCAACGTGCCGGAAGCCGTGCGCCGGCAGTGGCAGAGCCTGCTCGAACGCTACCTTTCGCAGCGTCCGAACGTGATCGGCGTCGTGCACATCATGGACAGCCGTCACCCGCTGATGCCGCTGGACCGCCAGATGCTCGACTGGTTCGCCCCGAGCGGGCGTCCGATGCATATCCTGCTGACCAAGTCGGACAAGCTCTCGCGCGGCCAGGCCGCGGCGGCGCTGATGGAACTACGTCGCGAACTGCCGCAGTGGGGCCCGAACGTCACCGCGCAACTCTTCTCCAGCCTCAAGAAGGCAGGCGTCGAGGAAGCAGAGCGCGTCGTCGGCAACTGGCTCGAGCAACTGATTCCGGATGCCGACGCCAACTTGCCCGAGTAATCAGGGCAGGGGCCGCGAAGGCGCGGGAACCTCGTTGCGGACACACGGGACGACGCGCATCAAAGGCACGGCCCCGGTTCGTGCAGTAGATTTCGGCCCTTGCAAAAGAAAAACCCCCGGCAAGGGGATATGCACCGGGGGTGAACGCCTCTCGTAAGGCACCCGCTCAGGGAGGTGAAGCGGGAGACGGTGGAACACCATCCGCTCGCTCTGATTCCCCGCGGCAATCAAAGTTCCCGCGACGACAATTCACTCGACCCGCACCCAGACAGCCTTCCGTTTCATTTCAGACCCGGATTCCGCAATGACACCACTGACCGCCTCGTTTCCCGCCGGCCGCATGCGCCGGATGCGCCGTGACGACTTCTCGCGCCGCCTGATGCGCGAGAACCGCCTGTCCGCCGACGACCTGATCTACCCCGTCTTCGTCCTCGACGGCAAGGACACCACCGAGCCGGTCGGATCGATGCCCGGCGTGGCCCGCGTGACCATCGACCGCCTGCTCGGCGTGGCCGAACAGGCCGCCGAACTGGGCGTGCCGGCGCTGGCGCTGTTCCCGGTCGTCGGGCAGGACAAGAAGAGCGAAGACGCACGCGAAGCGTGGAACCCGGACGGCCTCGTCGCGCGCACCGTGCGTGCGCTCAAGGAACGCTTCCCCGAACTCGGCGTGATCACCGACGTCGCGCTCGACCCGTACACCACGCATGGCCAGGACGGCCTGATCCGCGCCGACGATCCGCGCCGCTACGTGATGAACGACGAGACCGTCGAGGCGCTCGTCAAGCAGGCCGTGTCGCACGCGGACGCCGGTGCCGACGTCGTCGCGCCGTCCGACATGATGGACGGCCGCATCGGCGCGATCCGTCAGGCGCTCGAAGCGCGCGGCCACATCCACACGCGCATCCTCGCCTACTCGGCGAAGTTCGCATCGAGCTTCTACGGCCCGTTCCGCGACGCCGTGGGCTCGGCCGGCAACCTCGGCAAGGGCAACAAGTACACCTACCAGATCGACCCGGCCAACTCCGACGAAGCCGTGCGCGAAGTGGCGCAGGACATCGCCGAAGGCGCGGACATGTTCATGGTCAAGCCCGGCATGCCTTACCTCGACATCGTGCGCCGCGTGAAGGCAGAACTCGGCGTGCCGACCTTCGTCTATCAGGTCAGCGGCGAGTACGCGATGCTGCAGGCCGCGATCCAGAACGGCTGGCTCGACGGCCGTGCCTGTGTGCTCGAAGCGCTGCTGTCCTTCAAGCGCGCCGGCGCCGACGGCATCCTGACCTACTCGGCGCTCGACGCCGCCCGCTGGCTCAAGGAAACCGCCTGAGCGGATGCTCGTAACGCGGGCCATGGGGCCGGGCGACCTCGACCCGGTCTTCGATCTGCAATGCCGGGCCCACGGCCCGGACTACCACGAGCCGCGCGCAGCGCTCGCCAGCCGGCTCGAACGCGGGCGCGGCTTCTGCCTCGTCGCGGAACTCGGGCGGCGGCCGGTCGCCTACCTGCTTGCGCATCCGTGGCGGGGGCCGGCGCCGGCCCTGCATCGGCCGCTCGCAACGATCGAAGCGCCCGACCATCTGTTCCTGCACGACCTCGCCGTACTGCCCGAAGCGCGCGGCAGCGGCGCGGGCGCCGCGCTCGTCTCGACGCTCGTCAAGCGCACGCGCAGCGCGGGCTTTGGCGAGATCCGGCTGGTCGCGATCGCCGGCGCGGACAGCTTCTGGCAGCGCCAGGGCTGGGCAGCGGTGTTGAACGCTAAGCTCGATCGCAGCTATGGCTCGGCGGCGCGCCTGATGCGCCGTCCGCTCGACCGCACGCGCGCCGGGCTTTAAGCCTCAGGCCGCGGCGGCCGTCGGCGGCGCGGGCCTGAAGCGGCGCCGGTAGGCCGCCGGTGTCGTCGAGGTCTTGCGTGCGAAGAGCCGCGAAAATGTCGACAGGTCCATGTATCCGACGCGCTCTGCGATCTGCGCGACGCCGAGCCGCGAACCCTCCAGCAGGCGCTTCGCCTCGGCGATGCGCAGGTCCTGCAGGCGCTCCAGGGGCGTCGCCCCGGTCTCGGCCTTGAAGCGGCGCAGCAGCGTGCGGCTCGAAACGTGGAACTGGCGCGCGAGCGTGTCGAGGTCGTAGCGGTCGCGCAGATGCACTTCGAGTCGCCGGCTCACCGCGCCCGAAAACGCCTGCTCGATCTTCGGGATCAGGTTCGGATCGATGTAGGGCGTCTGGCTGGCGCGGCCGGCATCGATCAGCGCGAAGCGCCCGACGGCGCCGGCAAGCCAGTCGTCGACGCAGTCGCGGACCAGCATCAGTGCGAGATCCGCGTAGGCCTGGAAGGCGCCGGCCGTCAGCCTGTCGCCATCGCGTACGACGAGTGCGTCATGTTCAAGGCGCACGTCCGGATAGCGGCGCGCGAACGCCGGCGCGAGCATCCACGCCGTCGTGGCGCGGCGCCCGTCGAGCAGGCCGGCCTCTGCGAGCAGGAACACCCCGCCGCATATCGCCGCCGCTGGTTTCTTCTTTGCCACGCGGCGGATCAGCGCGACTTCTTCGCCGAGACCCGCGAGTACGCCTTCGATGTCGCGCATGCGGGCGAAATCGAAGGCCGGCACGACGAGCAGATCGGTCCGGCCCGGCGTCTGCACCGCGAGTTGCATGCCGCCCGCCAGCGTGACGAGCCCTTCGCACACGCCGACGACGGCCACCTCGAAGGGTGCGGGAACGTCCGGCCGCTTGTGGCGGCTGATGCGGTTGGCGAGGTGCAGCACGTCCGCGAAACCGAGGACTTCGGCGCCCATGCAGCCGTCGTAGGCAAGGATCGAGACCTTCATGTGTCGCTCCCCGTGGCTGGCGAAATTGACCAAGAATATGGCGATTACGCCACGCGATGCGGCAGGAGCGCAATGGCAATCTCGCGCCATGTCCCCCGAAAAACGGAGTGAGCCATGAAGCGACAACTGGCGCTTGCCGCGCTCAGGGCGGTCCTGAGGCCGCTCGGTGCGCTTTCGCCGCAAACGGCTGCGGCATTCGCGTTCCGTCTCTTCTGCCTGCCTTCCGGGCGCTCGCGGCTGCGCGAAACCGAACTGGCGACGATGCAGTGCGCAAGGATCGAGGCGCTCACGATCCGCTCGCTGCAGGTCCGCACCTATCGCTGGGGCGACGGTGCGCGTCCGGTGCTGCTGCTGCATGGCTGGGAGTCGCGCGGGGCGCGCTTTGCACCGCTCGTGGAGCGCCTGCTCGACGAGGGCTACAGCCCGGTCTGCTTCGATTCGCCCGGCCACGGCGATTCGGAGGGCGACAGCGCGACGATCCTCGACTACGTCGCAATCAGCGAGGCGCTGCAGCAGCGCCATGGCGATTTCGAAGCCATCGTTGGGCATTCCTTCGGCGTGCTCTGCGGCTTTCTCGCACTTGGCGAAGGTGTGCGCGCGCGTTGTGCGGTTGCCATCAGCGGTGTGTCGGAGTTCCGTTACCTGCTCGATTCCTTCAGCGCCGAACTGCGCCTGTCCGAAGCCACGAAGCGCGCATTGCGCGGGCGTATCGAGCAATTCTTCGCGCCGCTCGACGACATCTGGATGCGCTTCTCCGTCGCGCGCAGCGCGGCGGACCTGCACCAGCCCGTACTGCTGATCCACGACGAAGACGACCGCATGGTGTCGCCGGGCCAGGCGCTGCGGACGGCGGCGCACTTCGGCACGCAGGCGGAACTGATGCTCACGGCCGGCCTCGGCCACAACCGGATCCTGGGCGATCGGCTGGTGATCGACCGCATCAGCAGCTTCATCCAACGCAAGACCGACAGGCCGGCGCTGCGGGTCGTATCTGCAGGCGTGGTTGCCTGAGCGGCGTCCTTTGGGGCTCCCGGCCGGCTGTCGCTTGCCAAGCCGTGCCGGGCGGGACTATGGTCCTTCTCCACGCCGCCAGACGACGGCCGCCGGGGAGAAGAACATGAACGGACATCCGCAGGCCGCCACGCAACCCGTCAAATTTCAGCCCGGCCCCTGAGCCATGTTCGCCTGGGCCGACCTGCTCGCCGGACTTTCGATCGCCGGTCTCCTGCTACCAGAGGCCGTCGCCTATTCGGGCATCGCCGGCCTGCCGCCGCAGGCAGGTGTGGCGGCGCTGCTGGCGGGGCTCATCTGCTACGGGCTGGTCGGCAAGAGCCGCTTTGCCGTCGTCTCGGCCACGTCCTCGTCGGCGGCGGTGCTGCTCTCGGTCACGCACTCGATCGCACCGAACGGCGGCGCGCTCCAGATCGCGCTCTCCGACGGCCTCATTGTGCTGACCGGCGTCGTCTTCCTCATCGCCGGCTTCGCGCGGCTCGGCGCGGTGTCGAGTTTCATCGCGAAGCCCGTGCTGCGGGGGTTCGCGTTCGGGCTGGCGATCACCATCGCGCTGCACCAGATGCCGAAGATCGTCGGCGTCCAGCCGGGCGGCTCCGATATCTTCCATTTCACCGCCGGACTGTTTGAGCGCCTGGCCGCCTGGAACATGTACGGACTGGCGCTGGCGGCGGCGGCGCTCGTGCTGCTGAAGATCTTCTCGCGCTGGCACGCGGTGCCCGGCACCTTCATCGTGATCGCCGCGGCGATCGCGCTCGACGTCAGCGGCTTCACGGCGAGCCACGGGATTGCGGCGGTCGGGCCGATCCACCTCGCGCTGAACTGGCCGGCGCTGCCCGATCTGCCGCGTTCCGACTGGCTCCGCCTGGGCGAACTGTCGGTCGCGATGGTGCTGATCCTCTATGCCGAGTCGTACGGTTCCATCCGCAGCTCCGCGATCCGCCACGGCGACGAAACCGCACCGGATCGCGATCTGATGGCGCTCGGCATTGCGAACCTCGCATCGGGGCTCTTCCACGGCATGCCGGTTGGCGCCGGCTATTCAGGCACGTCGGCGAACGAGGCAGCGGGCGCCCAGAGCCGCTTTGCTGCGTGGAGCGGCGCGGCGGTCGTGCTGGCCCTGCTCGCGCTCCTGCTGAGCTGGATCGAGCGCACGCCCGAACCGGTGCTGGCGGCAATCGTGGTCCACGCGGTCAGCCATACCATCGACTTCAGCGTATTCCGCCAGTATTTCCGCTGGCGCCGCGACCGCATCGTCGTCGTCGCGGCGGCGTTGGCGGTACTCGTGCTCGGCGTGCTCGACGGCCTGCTCGCGGCGATCGGCGTGAGTCTGTTCATCATGCTGCGCGAATTGTCGGAGCAGCACGTGTCATGGCTCGGGCGGCTCGGCGACAGCCACGACTACATCGATCGCGCCCGTCACCCCGAAGTGCATCCGATTCCGGGCATGCTGATCGCGCGTCCGGAATCGCCGCTTTTCTTCGCCAATGCCGAACGCATTTTTTCGCGGATCGCGAAGGAGGCCGAGGCCACCACGCCGCTCACGGCCGTCATCGTCAGCCTCGAAGAATCGCCGGACCTCGACGGCACGAGCCTCGAGGCGCTGCGCGACTTCGCCGCCGTGCTGCAGCGGCGCGGCATCGTCTTCCTGCTCGCACGCGTGAAGGATCGCGCCCAGGACGTCCTGCGCGGGGCCGCGCTTCCGGAGTTGCAGGAGGCCTGCTACGCAGCCTGGAGCGTCGACGACGCCGTGACGCTCGCGCAGACGCGCCACGCGGACCGCGCGAGCTAGCGCCGCATCATCACCGTCTCGACGATCAGGATCACCACGGACACCGCGTTCGCGAGCATCGCACCGGCGGCGAGCGAGACGACGGTCGTGGTGGCGAGCGGCGTCATGCCTTCGCCGGACACATGCACGGCCCAGCCCCAATGGATGGCGGCGGCGATGAGCTGGAGGTCCGCGACGAGGCTGGTCGCCAGATGCACGGCACCGATCTGCGTGCGGTCGCCGAACTTGAGCACCGTCGCGATCAGGTTGACGACGATCGCGACGAACAACTCGCTGACGTTGTGATGCAGCGGGTTGTCGATCTCGCCTATGAAAAAGCCGAAGTTCAGCGTGGCGGCCAGGACGATGAAGAAACCGAAGACGACCTTCTCCAGGTTCATGCGCTACTCCCTTGGATGCTTGTTCCGGGCGGGTGACGCGGCTGCCGCCGGATTCTGCGCCTAGTCTCCGAACAAGGGCAGCGTATAGGGTCTCGCTTCGCCTTCGTTGGCGCGGTTCTGGACCGCGTCGGCCGACTGCAGGCTGCCAACGCGCACGCCGAGCAGGCGCAGCCGCCTGTCGAGCGGCACGCGCTTGAGACATTCGCCCGCGGCGCGGCGGATCGTGGCGGCGTCGGCGGTGGGTAGATCCAGCGTGTGATCGCGCGTGACGGTGCGGAAGTCGTCGTAGCGCAGCTTGATGCCGATCGTGCGGCCGAGGTAGCGCTTGCGTGCGAGGTCTTCGGCCACGCGCACGCAGAGGTCGGTGAAGATGCCGGACAGCGTGTCGCGGTCCTGCACCGCATGGAGGTCGCGTTCGAAGGTCGTCTCGCGGCTGATCGACTTCGGTTCGCTGTAGGTGACCACGGGGCGGTCGTCGCGGCCGTGCGAGGCCTCGTGCAGCCACGCGCCGTAGCTCTTCCCGAAGTGGCCGATCAGCCATTGCGGCTCGGCCGCCGCGAGTTCGCCGATCGTGCGGATGCCGAGCGCTTCGAGCTTCGCCGCCGCCTTCGGCCCGATGCCGTTGACCTTGCGCGCGGCGAGCGGCCAGATCCGCGTCGGAATGTCGGCCTCGGTGATCAGCGTGAGGCCGTTCGGCTTTTCGAGGTCCGAACAGATCTTCGACAGCAGCTTGTTCGGGCTCACGCCGATCGAGCACGACAGGCCGGTGGCCTCGCGCACGGCATCCTTGATGCGCTGGGCGGTTTCGCGCAGCGGGCCGGGGAGTTCGGTCAGGTCGATGTAGATCTCGTCGATGCCGCGATCCTCGATTTCCGGCGCGATCTCTGCCACGGCCGCCTTGAAGAGCCGCGAGTAGTGGCGATAGGCGTCGAAATCGGTCGGCAGAAGAACCGCGTCGGGGGCGAGCGCGGCGGCCTTCATCAGGCCCATGCCCGAATGCGCACCGAGCGCGCGGGCTTCGTAGGTGGCGGTCGTGATGACACCGCGGCCGGCATAGTCGCGCAGGCGGAAGAAGATGCGCGCGCCGTCGGGGCCGGTCTCCGGCTGGTGGCGCCTGCCACCGCCTATCACCACGGGCTGCCCGCGCAGTTCGGGGTAGCGCAGCAGTTCGACGGACGCATAGAACGCATCCATGTCGAGGTGGGCGATGTGGCGGACGGGCGGCGTGCTCATGCGGGTCGGCTTGGCGAACCGGTTATTGTCGCCGATCGTCCGGTCAGATTCCGTCAGGAACCGTGCTTTCCTCGACGGTCATCACGCGATTGCGGCCGGCGCCCTTGGCCGCGTAGAGCGCGATGTCGGCGCGGCGGATGAGTTCGCTGGCGCTGGTTTCGGGCTCGGTGAGGCTCGCCACGCCGAAGCTCGCCGTGATCCTGCCGATCAGCGGCAGTTCGAGCGCGGCGATGGCGGCGCGCAGCTTTTCCGCCACGCACAGCGCCTGCGACGTGTCAGTGTCGGGGAGCAGGACGAGGAATTCCTCGCCGCCGAATCGCGCGACCAGGTCCATGCCCCGCAGCGACGTCGCCATCGTGTTGGCGACCGCCTGCAGCGCGACGTCGCCCTGCTCGTGGCCGAAGCGGTCGTTGATGCGCTTGAAGTGGTCGATGTCGACGAGCATCAGCGAGAGCGCCGCACCGGAACGGCGGCTGCGCTTGAGTTCGTAGTCCAGCCTTTCGTCGGCGGCACGCCGATTGGCGAGACCCGTCAGCGCATCGGAGCGGGCCAGCGCGTCCAGTTCTTCCACCGCGTCCTGCAGTTCATGCGTGCGCGCCGCGACGCGTGCCTCCAGTTCCTCATTGGCTTCCGCCAGCGCCTGTTTCTGCCGCAGCAGCGTCGAGGTCATGCCGCGCAGCGCTTCGCCGAGGCGGTAAAGCTCGCGCGTGACCTGGCTGGTCGGGATCTCGCTCGTGGTGTCGCCGCCTTCGATGCGGCGGGCGCTCGCAACGATCGCCTGCATCGGCTTGATCACGACGCCGGCGAGCAACCAGGCCAGCCCCATGAATGCAGCGATCGCGACGAGACCGGCGATGAGCGTGGTGTCGCGGGCGTGGTGCGCAAGCCGCAGCGCGACTGTTTCCGGCTGGCGCACGACGATGCGCCAGCCCAGGTCGGTCGCGCCGGCATGCGTTGGGAGCAGGGCGGCGGCCGTCATGAAGCGTCCGTCGCTCCATTCGAGCAGCGCATGTCCGTTCGGTGCCGACCGGGGCGGCACGGGCGTGGCGCCTTCGCGATTCGAAAGCAGCAGATCGCCAGCGCGGTTGTAGATGAAGAGTTCGACCCCGTCCGGGCGGTGGTCGGCGGAAAAGAGCCGCAGCGCGATCTCCTGCGCCCAGCGCCAGCCGCCATGGGCGCTGAGCACGCCGATGACCGTTCCGTTGCTGTCCCGTATCGGCGTCGCGAAATCGAGGAAACGTGGTGGCTCGCCGTCAGGCTGCGGAGGCAGGAACTTGGCCAGCATCTGCGCTTTGTGGAGATCGCCTATGAAGGGGCCCTTGAGCGCCGGCGCGAACCACGGCCGTGCAGACGCGTCGTGGCCGATCAGGATTCCTTCGGTTCCGACGCGTACCGTGCCGTGAGCGTCGGCAATGCCCATCCAGACATAGTGCGGCAAGCGCGAATGGACACGGTCGATCAGCGCCTGCGCCTCCTGGGGCGCATCCAGCACATGCTTGATGGGCTCGGCGTCGGCGAGCAGCCCGACTTCGCGCTGGCGTTCGTACAGGTGGTCGCTGAGTGCGGCTGCGGTGCTGGCCGCCAGATCCTGCAGCGCGCTGCCGCGGTCCTGCGCGATCTGGTCCTGCGCACGCGCCCCGATGACGAAGGACAGGAAAAGGAAGATCCCAAACGCCAGCAGGCCGAAAAGCGCCGTGATCAGCAGGCGCTCGGACGGAAGTTTGGGACGTTTCTCCATCGCCGGATTATCGGGCTTCGATGATGCCGGGCCTACCGTCGAAACGATTGGTAACGCTTACTTTGGCGTCTGGGCGTTGCTTTCATCCAGATGCTCGGCCTTCCAGCGCATCGCCGTGCGGATGCGGGTGGCGCCGCTCGGGTGATCGAAGAAGATGAACTCCTCGACCGGACCCGGGTTGATCTTGCGATATTCCGACAGGCGCAGGGCCACGCGCGCGAAGGCGTCGGGCTCGCGGGCGGCGTTGAGGCCGTAGTAGTCCGCTTCCTGTTCGACGCTGCGGACCATCGTGTTCGTCAGCGGCGTGATGGCCGTCATGAACAGCGTGAAGGCGGCCATGACGACCGGAGCAACCGCGATGTCGCCGATGTCCTGCACGCGCCAGCGTGCGCCGTAGCGTGCGAGTGCCCACTGCAGCGCGCGCCGGATGAAGGCGAAGGCAGCAACGCTGATCAGCCCGAAACCGACGATCAGCTTGATGCCGTGGTTGAGCGTGTAGTGGCCGATCTCATGGCCCATGACGGCGCGGATCTCTTCCGGCGTCGTGCGCTTGAGGAGATTGTCGTTGAGCGAGACGCGCTCGGTGCCGAACAGGCCGCTGACGTTGGCGCTGATTCGCGTGCTCTGGCGCGAGGCGTCGAATTCGTAGACCTCGGTGGCCGGCACGCCATTGGCGCGCGCCATCGAAAGGATCTGGCTGCGGATCGGGCCGTCGGGCAGCGGTTTGTAATCGTTGAAGAGCGGCGCGACGAACACCGGCACCACGGCGATCGAGATGGCGAGGAACACCGTCGAGATCGCGCTGCCCCACAGCCACCAGTTGCGCGGCGAGCGTCGCACGGCGGCCCAGATCAGCGCCGCAAGCGGAGCCATGAACACGATCGCCACGACGAGGCTCTTGCCGGCCTCGGAGAACCACTGCCCGAGGCTCTCGTTCGACAGGCCGTAGGCATGCTCGCGGAAATACCCTTCCCAGAGATTCAGCGGCAGCGAGATCACCGTCAGCACGATGACGTATGCGGCGATGTAGAGCATGTCGGCGAGCCAGCGGCGGCGCGTGAAGCGCGCGATGCGGTCGCGCAGGCGCGCCGACAGGCCCAGTCCCATGAAGAGGCCCGCGAACGCGAGCGTCCAGACGAGATCGACGAGCAGCAACCAGTAGCCGCCTTCGAAGTAGGCGTCGGAGCGCAGCCGGTCCGCGGCCGACTGCGTGGCGAGCCAGGCCTGCGTGGCCTGCTCGGCGTCGAAGGCGTGTGCGGCGGAACAGAGTCCGAAGAGCAGGGTCAGCAGGAACAGCGGTTTGCAGAGGCGGATCATGGCGGATTCTTCTTCTCGGGTTGGCTTGCGCGATTATCGCCATCCACCACAAAGCCTGCTGCTCCCCGTGTATCGGCGTGTATCGCGCGCCCGGCGCTTGCAAACGCCCGCGGCGACGGCACACTGCGCGGGTCTTCCTGCGGATGCGGCCATGGACTTCTCGGGCGTCGATACCCACCTGCTGCTTTGGGGGCTTGCGAGCGCGGCACTGATCATCGTCGGACTCGTCGGCACCGTGCTGCCGGCCCTGCCCGGCACTTTCCTGATCCTTGCCGGCATCGTGCTCTACGCCTGGGCCGAGGATTTCCGCCATGTCGGCCCGTGGACGCTCGGCATCGTCACGCTGCTCGCCGTGATCGCCTGGGCGACGGATTTCTTCGCCGCGCTGCTCGGCGCAAGACGCGTCGGCGCCAGCAAGCTCGCCGTACTCGGTGCTGCGATCGGCACCTTCGTCGGCATCTTCACCGGCTTCGTCGGGCTCATCTTCATGCCGCTCCTCGGCGCCATGATCGGCGAGTGGATCGCCGAGCGCGACACGCTGCGCGCCGGGAAAGTCGGCATCGCGACCTGGCTCGGAATGCTGATCGGAACCGTCGTGAAACTCGTGCTCAGTTTCCTGATGATCGGGGTATTTCTGGTGGCGCTGTTGTTCTGAGCGAGACGTCGTCGCGATGAACGACATGGCGGAACGCGTGTCCGCCATGCGCGAGGTGATCCTTCAGAAATGCCGGGCGGATGTCGACACCGCCGAGTCCAGCTTGCGGGAACCAAGCGAAAGTCAGCGTCCGGGCACCTTCGTGGCCGTGGTACTCACCATCGCCAGCGAGTGCGTTCTGCGGAATTGCGACGTCGAAATACAGCCCGACTTCATGGTGTTCCGCTCCCGCGTACGAAAAGAAATTCTCCACCAGGAGAACGAGCGCTCCGGCGCGGGCTTCCAGGCCGAGTTCTTCGCCAATCTCGCGCACGACGGCATCGGCACCGGTTTCGCCCGCTTCGACGCGCCCGCCCGGCAGCGACCAGAAGTCGTCGCGTTCCAGACGATGGAGCAGCACGCGGTCGTCGCGACGGATGATGGCGGCGGCACGCAGGTGGAAGCGATGGCTATCCGTTTCGAAGGAAATCATGGGCCCTGAGTTGTGTCTTCATTGCGCGTGCTGTGGCTCCCGGCGTCTCGCCGCCGCAGCGTACCCGAAACGGATCTGGCGCACCTACCCACGGACGGGGCGTTCTCCTACGCGCCGGCCTTGGATCGGCTGACACGCATGCCGCGTCTGTCTCCCTAGACTGGTCCTGCGCAACCCGAGCCGGCCATCGCAGGCACCTGTGTCGAGGGTGAAGGCCCCATTGAACGACCGATGGAGGCGGCCCAGCCGCCCATGTGTGCGATCGGGCGGACCGGTTGTGTGTTCCTCGCAGCGCCGGCCACGAGCGGGCGCTTCCAGAACCAACCCTAGTCGGAGAATCCAAATGACCCAATTCATCAACGAACGACCCGTCGGAACGGGTTTCGGCAGCGGGATCACGCACTACGGCGACGGGCCGGGCCCTGAAGTCATGGCGTCCAGCACGCTCGAAGGCGATGAAGTGATGAACACCGTCGGCGTGAGCCTCGGCAAGATCAAGGAGATCATGATCGACGTGCCGCGTGGCCGCGTGGCCTATGCGGTACTCGCCTCCGGCGGCGTGCTCGGGATCGGCGGGAGATTTTTCGCCATTCCGTGGGGTGCGCTGGTGCTCGATACCGGCCGCAAGTGTTTCGTCCTCGACGTGGATGCGGAGCGGCTCAAGGCCGCACCGGGTTTCGACAAGGACAACTGGCCTTCGATGGCCGACCCGGAATGGGCCCGCGAAGTTCGCGCCTACTATGGCCAGCGCGACTATCACTGATCGGGCGCCATGGCTCGACCC
>Ga0306923_10004428_pt1 | contig 13448 bp, 7 predicted proteins | sample sta12Can44000108_FD_203841 | JGI IMG/M metagenome (GOLD analysis project Ga0306923, IMG submission 203841) | Lab enrichment of tropical soil microbial communities from Luquillo Experimental Forest, Puerto Rico - statanox.12C.anox.44.000.108 (v2)... | ecosystem: Environmental > Terrestrial > Soil... | reverse complement strand
GTCTGGTCGTAGACGGCCGGCACCATCTGGCAGGCGACGAACCGGTTCCAGATGAGCTGGTACAGCCGGTGCATGTCGCGCTCGCCCATCTGGTCGAAGTACGGCTCGACCCGCTCAGGCGTCCACTCGAGCGAGGTGGGGCGGACCGCCTCGTGCGCCTCCTGCGCCGCCTTCTGCTTCGTCCGGTAGAAGTTGGGCTGCTCCGGGAGGTGATCGTTCCCGTAGGTCTGGCCGATGTGGCTCCGCACCGCGTCGATCGCCTCGGTCGAGAGCCGCACCGAGTCGGTGCGCATGTAGGTGATGAGGCCGACCGCGCCCTCGTCCCCGAGCTCGACGCCTTCGTACAGGCGCTGCGCGAGCGTCATCGTCTTCTTGGCGGTGAAGCCGAGGCGGTTGGCGGCCTCCTGCTGCAGCTTGGCCGTGGTGAAGGGAGGCGGCGGGTTGCGCCGGCGCTCCTTCTTGTCCACCGCCGCCACGACGAACCTCTCGCGCTCGAGCTCCTGCACGAGCGCGCGGGTGGTCTCGCCCTCCTTGAGCTCCGCCTTCTGGCCCGAGAGCTTCACCAGGCGGGCGCGGAAGTCGGGCGGCACGGCCGCGGCGAGCTCCGCCTCGATCGACCAGTACTCAACGGGGACGAAGGCCTGGATCTCGCGCTCGCGCTCCACCACGAGCCGCACCGCCACCGACTGCACGCGCCCGGCCGACAGGCCGCGCCGCACCTTCTTCCAGAGGATGGGGCTGATCTGGTACCCGACCAGCCGGTCCAGGATGCGGCGCGCCTGCTGCGAGTCGAACCGGTTCTGGTCGAGCGCGAGCGGTTCCTGGATCGCCCTCTGGATGGCGTTCTTGGTGATCTCGTTGAAGAGGACGCGGCGCACGCGCTCGTTGCCACCGCCCGCGCCCAGCTCCTCGGCGATGTGCCAGGCGATGGCCTCGCCCTCGCGATCGGGGTCGGTGGCGAGGAAGACGCGGTCGGCGTTCTTCGCGGCGCGCTTGATCTCGGAGAGGACCTTGGCCTTGCCCTTGATGACGTCGTAGGCCGGCTCGAAGCCGTTCTCGATGTCGACGCCGATCTTCGACTTGGGGAGATCCTTCACGTGCCCGACCGACGCCTTCACGTCGAAGCCGCGTCCGAGGTACTTCTTGATCGTCTTCGCCTTCGCCGGCGACTCGACCACCACCAGGCTCGGACCGGCACCGCCCGCCTTGCGCGCGGCCGTGCTCTTGCCAGCGCGGGCGGGCGCCTTCCGCTTCGTCGTCGTCTTCGCTTCGGTCTTGGCCTGGGTCGGCATCGTTTCCTTCGTTCGAGAGACTTCGTGGCGTCGCGGCTCGCTACCCGCGGCGCAGGAAGAGATGACCGGGGCGCTGCTCGCAGAGCCCCCTCAGCTCCAGGACGAGGAGCGCCGACATCGCAGCGGCCGGCGTCACCCCGGCGGCCCGCGCCACCTCGTCCGCGTGGCGCGGCACCCGCCCGAGCGCCGCGAGCACGGCCGCCTCGTCGCCGTCCACCTCCGGCTCCGGCGCCGCCGGCAGCGAGAGCTGCCCGGCGAGGCCCAGGGCCTCCAGCAGATCGCGGGCGCTCGCCGCGACGCGCGCGCCCTGGCGCAGCAGCGCCAGCGGCCCCGCGGATCCCTCGAGCCGGACGTCTCCGGGGAGCGCGAACACCGGCACGCCCTGCCGGCGTGCCCACGCCGCCGTGATGAGGGCGCCGCTCCGCTCCCCAGCCCGAACCACCAGCACCGCCTCGCTCATCCCGCTCACGAGCCGGTTGCGCTTGGGAAAGGTCCAGCGCTCGCCCCGCTGCCCGTCCTCGTACTCCGACACGAGCGCGCCCCCCGAGGCGACGATGCGCTCGAACAGCGGGCGATGGGCGGCCGGGTAGGCGACGTCCAGCCCGGTGCCCAGCACCGCGATCGTCCGGCCGCCCGCATCGAGAGCGGCGGCGTGAGCCGCGCCGTCGATCCCCTCGGCCCCTCCCGACACGACGCACACGCCGGCGCGCGCCAGGTCGCGCGCGATCTCCCGCGCCACGTCGAGCCCATACGGGTCCGGATGCCGCATGCCGACGACGGCGACGCGCCGCTCCGAGTCGGGCCCGAGCGCCCCGCGCACGCGCAGCCGTCCGGGGGGTTCCGGGATGGCGGCGAGCCGCGGCGGAAACCGGTCGTCGCCGCGCTGCAGGGTCCACGCCGAGTCCATGAGGCGGGTCCCTATACTCGTCGCCTCCGGCACGGTCAAGCGGGAGCGGCGGCGACTTGGCTAAAAACCTCTGGGGTTTCCGGGACCTGCACGATCGGCTCGCGCGCACGCCCGCGCGCGCGGGCGAGGCGCGGGTGGCCTCGCCGCTCCGGTGAGGAGCCGGGCGCTCGCCGCTCGACGAGCGAGCGGGCTTCCATGTGCTCGCTAGTCGCTGCCCGCGCCGGCCAGTGGGGCGGCGCCAGCTGCGGCGCGCATCTCGACCTTGTCCCCGACGAAGAGCTCGCGCAGGCTCCTCACGACCAGGGCCGAGGAGGAGGTCTGCTGGGCGTCGACGACCACCAGCGTCCCGACGTCCTCCTTCGGCAGCGAGGGGTCGCGCAGCGGCGCGTTCGAGTCCTGGCCGTACGGATCGCCGGAGCGGATGACCGTGAAGACGTTCCCCTCCTCGACGCCGTCCTGCCGGCCCTTGTCGAGGAACACCATGTGGTGCTCGCCGATCTCCGACACCAGCTGCTGCTGGGTCGCGACGATCACGCCGGCCAGCGCGCGCTGGTTCGCCCGCGGGTGCACCTGCTTCACGACCTTCTGCGTGAACGGAGCGAGGAGCGCGCCGCGCTCGATGGGCTCGAAGGCCTGCGCGATCGTGAGGGTGACCGCCTTGTCGTCGACCGCCACCACCTTCCCCGCGCCGATGATGACCGACTGGTACCCGAAGAGCTCGCCCGTCTCGGGATGGCGCACGGGGCGCTCGGTCCGGTAGAGGACGTACGTCTCGCCGCGCTTCACCGGGGCGGCCGCCGTGAACTTCGCGTAGGCGCGATCGTCGATCGTGAGCAACTGCTTGTCCTCGAAGGCGGCGGTGAGCGTGCCCGACTCGGCCAGCTCGCGCGGGGTGACGAAGCTGTCGCGGCGCGCGAAGAGGCCCTTCGGCGGCACGTAGCCGATCTTGTACGGGCCGACCACCGCCACCTCGTCGCCCTCGCCGATCTCCTGCGGCTTCTTCATGTCGGCGCGGGACAGGTCCTCGAGCTCGCGCGGCGCCTGCAGGTCCTCCTCCGCCGCGGCGGGCGCGCCCTGCGCCACGTCGAGCGGCTCGACCCGGCCCGGCGCCTCCTCGGCGGAGGGGTGGAAGCGGATCACGCTGCCCGGGTAGATGAAGTGCGCGTTCGGGATCTCCGGGTTGTAGGACCAGACCTTCGGCCAATACCACGGGTTGTTGAGGAAGCGCCCCGAGAGATCCCACAGCGTGTCACCCGGCTTCACCGTGTACGCGTCGTCGAGCGACGAGCGCGGCGCGGGGGCCGGCGCCGGCGCGACCGCGACCGGCTCCCCCTCGAGCTGCGCCGCGGCGGGACCGAGGTCGACCCCGGGCTGCTCGGCGGAAGGCTCGGCCAGCGCGGCGGCGGGGAGCAGCACGGCGAGGAGGAGGCGGGAGGGGCTCATGGGGAACGGCTCCTGGCCCGGGCTCTGGCGCGCGCGTACCGCGCGACGTCCCGGGGAGACGTCCAGATGTTCTGGCAGCGCTGCAAGTGAGTCAAGAAACGCAGGGCACCGAAGGTGCGATGAAGCCCACCTGCCGCCCCGTCCGCCCACGATCGCGCCGGTGCGAGAAGAACGCGTCCGGCTCGCAGGCGGTGCACCGCCCGAGCACCTCGATCCGCTCGCGGCAGAGGCCGGCCTGGCGCAGCACGATCTCGTTGGCGAGCCACAGGTCGACGCGCGAGCCGCCGCCGCGCGGCTCCGCCACCTTCGCACCGAGGTCGGCGCGGAACACCTGCGCCAGATCGGGGGAGACCTCGTAGCAGCACGGTCCGATGGCCGGGCCGATCGCGGCGAGCAGGTCGCCGGGGTGCGCCGCGACCTCGCGCCCTAGCGCCTCGACGGCGCGCGCCACGATGCGCGCGAGCGTGCCGCGCCAGCCCGCGTGGACCGCGATCACGGCGCCGGATCGCGGATCGCCGATGAGCACCGGCACGCAGTCCGCCACCGCGACGCACGCCGCGAGCCCGGGCAGCGTCGACAGGACGGCGTCGGCCTCCTCCAGCGGGAGGGAGGGCTCGCGGGCGGTCACCACCCGGTCCCCGTGCACCTGCCGGACGCGGGCGAACTCGAGCCCGGTCGCCTCGCGCAGCGCCCGCCAGTTCGCCTCGACCGCCGCCTCGTCGTCCCCGACCGCGCCACCCAGGTTGAGGCTGCCCCACGGCGCGGCAGAGGCGCCGCCGCGCCGGGTCGTGAAGCCGTGGGGGAAGGCGGCGAGGAGCGCGCTCGACAGGAGTTCCATGCGAGCCCCTCCCATGTCCGACACGGCGCGCCAGTGCAACCTCGACCCTCGGGCCGCGCCGCGGGTCGGCGGGCGTCCGGCGCCGTTCCCGCCACGGCCCTTGTCGGCGGGCGCGCCCCTTACTAGGCTCCTTCGTCCCACGATGCCTCACCCCATCCGTACCCGCGTCGGCCGCAAGCTGCTCCTCGCGGTCGGCGTCCCTTCCCTGGTCGTCTCGCTCCTCGGCGTGCTCTGGCTCCGCGTCGAGACGCGCGAGGTGGCGCCGGCGCTGTGGGGGTTCGTGCTCGCCTTCCTCGCCGTGCTGGCGCTCGCGATGGCGATGGTGCACCTCATCTCGGTGCGGCTCGTCGTGGAGCAGCCGCTGAAGCGCATCGTCCGCTCGCTCAAGCGCGCGGAGCAGGGCGACTTCCTCCTGCGCGCGCCGGTCGAGTCGGAGGACGAGCTCGGCGAGCTCGCCAAGAGCTTCAACACCGCCCTCGCCGCCATCACCGATCTCCACTGGCGCCGGATCGAGGACGCGCGGTCGATGGAGTCGCTGCAGCGGGAGGTGGCGCTCAAGGCGCAGGTGGAGGCCCAGGCCAAGCTCCTCGACGACGCGAACCGGCGACTCGAGGTGCGCCTGCGGGAGCTGACGCTCCTGGCGGAGCTGGCGCGCGCCACCAGCTCGACGCTGAAGCTCGACGAGCTCCTCGAGCAGATCACGGCGCGCATCGGCGGCGCTTTCGGGTACGAATCGTTCGCGGTGTTCCTCGCCGACGAGCGCACGGGCGAGCTGGTGGTGACGAGCACCTTCGGGGTCGACGCCCAGGTGAAGGGGACGCGGGTCCCGCCCGGCGAAGGGCTCGCCGGCGTCGCCGCGCGTGAGCGGCGCCTCGTGGTCGCCCGCGACACGCACGGCGACGAGCGCTTCCCGGTGCAGCGCTGGACGGGCGGGCAGCACGGGTCGGTGCTGGCCGTCCCCATGATCGCCCAGGACGCGTGCGTCGGCGCGCTCGACTTCTTCAGGCCCGCGCCGGACGCGTTCGGCGAGGACGAGCTCCGCTTCCTCGAGTCGGTGGCGGGCCAGGTCGCGATGGCCATCGCCAACGCGCGGCTCCACGAGAAGACGGTGGCGCTCTCGCTCACCGACTCCCTGACGGGCCTCCACAACCGGCGCAGCCTCTTCCAGCGCCTGGAGATGGAGCTCGAGCGATCGCGCCGCTTCGGGCACGGCTGCGCCATCATCATGATCGACGTCGACCGGTTCCAGGAGCTGAACGAGGGGCGCGGGCGGCTCGCCGGTGACGGCACCCTGAAGAGCGTGGGCGAGCTCCTGGCGAGCGCGCTCCGGCGCGTGGACGTGCTGGCGCGCGCCGGCGGCGAGGAGTTCGCCGCGATCCTGCCGCGCGCGAACCGGGCTGCGGCCCTCGAGGTCGCGGAGAAGCTGCGCCGGCTCGTGGCGGAGGCACCGCTCGAGCACGGCGCCGCCCTGCCGGGCGGCCGCGTCACGATCTCGCTGGGGGTGGCGGTCTTCCCCGAAGACGCCGAGGACCTCGCCACGCTGCTCGACTGCGCCGACGCCGCCCTCTTCGGCGCGAAGAAGGCCGGCCGCGACGCGGTGGTCGCCTACGCCCCCGGGATGCGCGACCGCCCCGGCCGGCGCCGCGACGTGCGCCTCACCGGGACGGTCTGACAGCCGGAGCCCGGCCGATCGAGCCGGGGGTCGAGGTCGAGGTCGGGGTTAACGACAGCCGAGCTCGAGCCCGGCATGCTTCGGGCTCGGGCACGTTCACGGGCCCAGCGCAAGCAGGGCCATGAGGCTTCACTTCCCGCCGCTCTCGCGTCCGTCGGCCGCGACCGGCGAGGACGTCAGGCGCGCGACATTCCCGGCCCGGAGCCGCTGGATCTCGATCTCGGCGACCCGGAGCAGGCGCGAGCGCTCCTGCAGCGCCGCCTGGAGGCGCTGCGCCTCCTGGGCCCGCATCTCGTCGCGGCGCGCCAGCTCCTCCTGGAAGCGCGCCTGCGCCTCGGCGAGCGCCCGCAGCGCGCGGGCGTCGGCCTCCTTGCGCTCCTGCTGCATTTGCACCTTCGCCCGAGCCGCCTCCTCGATCCGCGCCTCGGCCGCGCTCACGCGAGCGGCGGCGTCGCGCTCGGCGCGTGCCCGAGCCTCCCGCGCCTCGTGGAGCGCCGACTCGATCGCGCGCACCCGCTCGGCGTGGGCCGCCTCGGCGCCGGCGACGCGCCGCGCCGACTCCGCCGCGGCCGCGCGCAGCTCGTCCGTCTGCGCGCGCGCCTCGTCCCGCTCGGCGCGCAGCGAACGCTCCGCCTCGGCCCGCGCCCGGCCCGCGTCGGCGAGCGCCGCCTCCAGCTCGCCGGCGCGGCTCGCCAGCGCCTCGGTCCCGGCGGCCGCCTCGGCGCGCTCGGCGGTGCGCGCCGTCTCCACGTCGGCGAGGCGTGCGTTCGCCTCGCCGAGGCGCGCTTCCAACCGCTCGCGCCCGTCGCGCTGCCGCCCCAGGTCGGCCTCCAGCACCTCGATCCGCTTCTCGCGCGCCTCGAGCTCGCCGGCGTGCCGCTCGGCGGCGCCCTCCTCGCGCCGCTCCGCGAAGGAGAGTGTCTCGGCGCGTGCCGCCAGCTCCTTCTGCAGCGCGTCCTCGCGGTGGGCGTGCTCGGACGCCGCCGCGGCGAAGCGCCGATCGAGCTCGGACGCCGCCTCGGTTTTGCGCGCGAGCTCCTCGAGCAGCTCGCCCTCGCGCCGATCGCGCTCGGCGCCGAGCGCCTCGACCCGGCGCCGCCAGGAAGCCTCGCTGTCCGCGCGCGCCTGAATCTCCGACGTCAGCTCCGCCTCGACGCGCGCTCGCTCCGCGTCGCGCTCGTCGGCGAGCGCGCGCGCCTGCTGCAGCTCGGCCGCCCGCGCCCGGCCTTCCGCCAGCGCTCGCTCGAGCTCGCCCGAGAGCGCCTCCACCTGCTCGCGCAGCTCGGAGGCGGCGCGCTCCGCCTCGGCGAGGGAGCCGGCGAGTCCGTCGGCGCGCTCCCTCAGGTCCTGGCGCGAGGCGGCGAGGGCCGCCTCGCGCTCCACGGCGGCGGCGAGCGCCTGCGCCTGCTCGACCGCCGCGCGCTCCGCCGCGGCTCGCGCCTCGGACAGCTCGGCCTCCGTCTGCCGCGCCCGCCCGTCGAGCTCCGCGACGCGCCGCTCCGACTCGCGCGACAGGGCGTCGAGCGCGACCCGCGCGTCGTCGAGGTCGCGCGCCAGGGCGTCGCGGGCCTCCGCGAGCGCCGACTCGCGCCCCTTCGCCTCCTCCGCTCGCGCGGCCGCCTCGCGGGCGCCGCGCTCGACGGACTCCAGGGCCGCGGCCAGCTGGGCGGTGAGCTCCCCCTCGCGGGCGCGCCCGAGCCGCTGCACCTCGTCCAGCGCCGCGCCGGCGGCGGCGGCCTCGGCGCGCGCCTGATCGCGCTCCGCCGTGAGCGCGGCCTCGCGCAGCTCCGCCGCGCGCCGCGTCGCCTCGAGCTCCGAGGTCAGCCCGGCCACCCTCGACCGGGCGTCGTCGAGCGCGTGAGACAGCTCCTCCTCCCGGCGCGCCGCGCCGGCCCGCTCAGCGTCGAGGAGCTGGGTGAGGTTGCCGATCTCGCCGCGCGCGCTCTCCACGGTCTCGGCCAGGCCGGCGGCGCGCGCCGCGTGCTCCGCCCCCTCGGCGGCGAGCCGGTCGCGATCGTCCGCGGTGGCCGCGAGCCCTCGCGAGAGCTCCTCCGAGCGGGCCTCGGCCGCGGAGAGCCGCTCGGCGTCCTCGCGCGCCTGGGCCTCCAGGCCATCGATGAACGCGGCCCGCTCGGCGAGCCGCGCGTCGCGCTCCTCGAGCCCCTTGCCGAGGGCCTCGACCTCGGCGAGCGCCCGGGCCAGCTCCTCGTCCCGCACCCGCAGCGCCTCCGCCGCGTCCTCGACGCGGCTCACCAGCACCGCCTCGGCCGCCGCCGCGCGCCGCCGCTCGTCCGAGAGCGCCGCGTCGAGCGCGTCTGCCCGGCCGATCGCGGACCCGAGCTCCGCCTGGAGCCGCTCCTCGCGCGCCCGCGCCTCGGCCGCGGCCGCCTCGCGCGCGGCGTCGCTCTGCTCGAGCTCCGCCCGCAGCGCCGCGCCCTCCTCGGCGCGCGCGGACTCCGTGGCCTGGAGGTCGCCCTCCAGCTCGCCGACGCGCTCGAGCCGCTCCTGCAGCTCACGCGACAGCTCCTCCTCGCGTGCCCGCGCGGCGTCGCGGAACGCGCGGTACTCCTCGTCGAGGAGCGCGAGCCGCCCGTCGCGCTCGGCCAGGCCGGCCTCGGCCTCGTCGATGCGGGCACGCAGCGCTTGCGCCTCCTCGCCGGCGGTCCGCCGCGCTTCCTCGAGCTCGCGAGCGGACGAGTCCAGGCGTAGCTCCAGATCGCGCTGGACCTCGGCCGCGTCCTCCGCCGCGGCCCGGCCCCTCTCCTCGGCCGCCGCGAGGCGGTCGGAGAGTGCCGCCGCGTTCGCCTCGCGCTCGGCGAGTCGCGCCGCGTGCTCGGCGGCGGCGCGCTCCGCCGCCGCGCGCGCCGCCTCCAGCTCACCCTCGAGCGCCCGCCGCGCGGCCCCGGCCTCCTCCACCGTCGCCTGGTGGCGGCGCGCGTCTTCCGCCGCGGCATCGAGCTCCGCGGTCCGGCGCCGCTCCAGCTCCGCCACCGCGGCCTCGCGCTCTGCCACCAGCTCCTGCAGCTCCTGCTCGCGGACCTCGAACCGCTCCGCCTCGATCTCGAGCCGCCGCTCCAGCCGGGCGATGTCCTCCGCGGCCCCGTCGAGCGCAAGCTTCCGCGCGGCCAGGTCCTCGTCCCGCAGGCGCAGCTCGCGCTCGAGCTCGTGGATCTTGCGCTCGTGCGCGGCGACGACCTCGATGAGCTCCTTCTCCTGACCGAACTTCTCGAGCAGGAGTCCCTCGAGCGAGGCCCCGTGCTCGCGCTCTTTCTCGACGAACAGGTCGCGCGCCTCGGCGAGGCGGCGAAGGAGGTCCTCCACCTGCAGCCGCACGCCCTGGAGCTCGACCTCCTTCTCGTGCATCCGGTCATCGGCTTGCGCGACGTCGCGCTCGCGCGCGTCCCACACCTCGGCGAGGCGAGCGATCTGCGCCTCGCGCGCGCGGAGGTCCTCGCGCAGCACCTCCAGCTTGCCCTCCGGCGTCGCGAGGCGCCCGCGTTGCGGCGGCGGCCTCGGGCGGCGCGCCTCGGCCACCAGGTCGGCGCGGCGCTCCGAGATGGAGCGGAAGGTGCGCTCGAGGAACAGCCGGTCGTCGTCGGTGATGGCGCTCCGGCGAGCGCGCCGTGGGACGGGCGGCGGCGTGGGCGCGGTCGGCAGCGAGCTCAGCGCCGGCGGCACCGGCCCGGGGCGCACCTCGACCACCTCGTCCTCCAGGATGGCGTCGTCGGCGGACTCGAGCGGCTCGCTCATGACGAGGAGGTTGGAGACGAGCTGCCGCAGGGCCCCCGTATCGAGCGGCATGCCCAGGTAGCCGTTGGCCGCCGCGGGCGTACGCGCGTGCTCCTCGAGCGCCTCGTGCGGGGCGTCGGACGAATAGAGGACGACCGGCAGCCCCGGCTGCTCGCGGCGAAGCCGGCCGCACAGCGCGAACCCCGACGCGTCGGGCAGCTCGGCCCGGGCGAGTACGAGGTCCGGTCTGCGGGCCGCGATCTCGCGCTGTCCGTCCGCGGCGCTCGCCGCCACGGAGGTCAGGTGCCCGTCGTCTTGGAACAGGGACGCGAGCGAGAGCGCGAAGCTATTGTCCGGCTCGACGATGAGGACGCGCTTGGATTCCATGAGAGGGCCTGGAAGGGTAAGCGAGTTTATCGCCCGCGCTGGAGGCAATCTAGGCACGGGGGCACACCTTCACCGTCTCACCCGACAGGCGCATGAGATGGGTGTCGAGCGGGGGACACGATCGGTCCGTCCCATGCGTGATGGCGTCGCCGAAGTCCTCAGGCGCCCGCGCCGGCGAGGGCATCGCGGAGCCGCGGGCGCACCTTTTCGAGGTCCGCCTCGTGCTTGAGCACGAGCGAGAGCGTCTCGGAGACGACCGGCTCGTCGAGCGTCTCCGCTCCGAGCAGCGCGAGCGCGCGGGCCCAGTCGAGCGTCTCCGCGATGGAAGGCGCCTTCTTGAGGTCGAGCTGGCGCAGCTTCGCCACCACCGCCACTGCCTGCCGCGCCAGCGCCTCGGTGACCTCCGGCGCCCGCGCCCGCACGATGGCGAGCTCGCGCGCCTGCGTCGGGAAATCGAGGTGCAGGTGCAAGCAGCGCCGCCGCAGCGCATCGGAGAGCTCCCGCGACGCGTTCGAGGTGATTACCACGCGCGGAGGCGACCCGGCGCGGAACGTGCCCAGCTCGGGGATCGTCACGGCATAGTCCGACAGCACCTCGAGCAGGAACGCCTCCAGCTCGGGATCGGCCTTGTCGATCTCGTCGACGAGCAGCAGCGCGGGGTCCGCGCTCGTCACCGCGTCGAGGATCGGCCGCGGGAGGAGGAAGCGGCGGCTGAAGAACACGTCGCCCTCGGCCTCGATCCGGTCGGCCGCTTCGGAGAGCGTCCGCGCCCCCTGGAGCGCCTGGCCCACCTGATCGCGGAGGAGCTGCGTATAGAGGAGCTGCTTCGCGTACTCCCACTCGTAGATGGCCTGGGCGGCGTCGAGGCCCTCGTAGCACTGCAGTCGGATGAGGCGCCGCCCCGTCGCCGACGCGAAGGAGCGGGCGAGCTCGGTCTTGCCGACGCCTGCAGGGCCCTCGACGAGGATCGGCTTGTCGAGCCGGTCGGCGAGGAAGACGGCGCTCGCGATCTCCCGCGAGGGCAGGTAACCCGCCGCCTCGAGCGCGTCTGACACCGCGTCGACCGTGTGGAACATCGCGTCAATGTAATCGGCGGGGGCGGCGGCGGGCACGCCGGCGCGAAGGCAGAAGGTGCGCTGCGCCCGCACCTTGCGCGCGATGTCGACGTCGGGACCGTCACCGAACCGTGGGTCATCCTGGAAGGGTGCCTGCAGACCCTCGACTCCGCGGCGACCCATGTTTTACAGCCTCGCCCTGAGAGTGAAACCGCCAACCGACCGATTTTCCTCAGAGGCGAATGGGGCCACCCCTCGGCATGCCGCTTGAAGGGTTCCGGTGACGAGTCCTACCGGAGACCGACCAAGGTGTACCCGCCTCGAAGCTCCAGCCTGAAACTCGATTCGCGGGACGCCATCTCCTCCTTCTCGTCCAAGTCGATCGTGGTCGGATGATCGACTCCCTCCACCGTGGGGAGCCCCAGCGAGGGCGAACCACGGAGTTCAAAGCGGGCGCCCGACGCCCAGAGCTGATGAGGCCGCGAAGAGCGGCCTCTCGCTTTTTCGGAGCGCCGACCCACGCCGGCCGCGCTGGCGCGGGTGCCCGGCCGCCCCAGTGCTAGGCCGCGGCGCGGATCGTCTCGTTCGCGGCGCGCTCGGGCGGCGCGGGTGCGGGGGCGCGATCGAGAGGCAGCGCCCAGGCGGCCGCGACGGCGCCGAGGCGCAGCACGCCGCCGCCGACGAGGAGGGCGCGCAGCGGTGAGCCGCTCGCCGCGGCCACGAGCGAGCCCCCGGCGGCCGAGGTGGCGGCGAACGCGGCGCCACCGGCCGCGGCCACGGCGGCGAGGTAGAACGGGCGCTCGCGCGCCGGCGCGACCTCGAGCGGCAGCGCAAAGCTCGCCACGCCTTGTCCGCCGAGCAGGATCCCGCCGAGCGCGGTCTCGATCGCAAGAGGCCAGAGCCGGCCCGGGCCGCTGGCGAGCCAGGCCCACGGCGAGAGCGCCAGGCCGGCGGTGCAGACGACGAGCACGCGGCGCGCGCCGGCCCGGTCGACGATCCGGCCCCACCCGGCGGCGCTCGCGATCTTGGCCGCGGCGAGGCCCGCGCCCTGCGCGGCGAGCAGCGCGTAGCCGGTGCCGAGGTCGCGCAGCAGGTAGAGCGTGAAGAAAGGCGCCGACAGCCCGCACGCGCCGTTCCAGGCGACGGCGTAGACGAGCATGCGGCGCGCCCTCGCGTCGTGGAGCGGGCGCGCCATCGCGCCGATCATCCAGCGCGCCGGCTCGCGCCGCGGCGGCCCGGCATGCTGACGCGCCATGAGGACGACGCTGGCCGCGCCAGCCACGCTGGCGAGGCCCGCCAGCGCCTGGAGCACCGGACCGGCGGCCGCCGCGCGCTGGCCCCGGTCGAGCGCGAGCCCGGCCGCGAAGGCCAGGGCGCCGCCGGCGACGGTGCACCACGCCGTGCGACGCCCGAAGTACCGCCCGCGCGCCCGCCCCGGGACCAGCTCGCCCATCCAGGCGTTCCAGGCGTTGTTGGCGACGATGCCAAGGCCGTGATGTGCGCCCGCCGCGACGAGCAGGAGGCCCCGCCGCGCGTCAGGCCCGAGCGGCAGGACCGGCAGCAGAACTAGCGGCAGGAACGCCTGCCGCGACAACGCCACGGCCACGAGCGCGGTGCGCCGGTGGCCGAAGCGCGCGGTCAGGAACGCCCCCGCGAGCTGGAGCACCTGCGCCACGACCGGGAGGGCGCCGACGAGCCCCACCAGCTTCGCGCTCATGCCGAGGTGCAGCGCCCAGCCGGTAAGCGCTGCTCCGCCGCAGCAAGCGCTCACCACCTCGGCCGTCGCGCCCTCGGCGGTGCACGCCGAGAGCGACCTGCGCAGGCGGGAAGGCGGGCGGTGGGTTGGGGAGCGACGGGAGGGGGCCACGGCGAATCGCCGCGCACCTTAGCAGTGACCCGGGCGGGGCTCAACGTGGGGGGCAAGGGGGTGTAGGAGTGGGACGGGAGCGGGCGAGCGATCGGGCGACCTCGACCCCGACCTCGACCCCGACCTCGACCCCGACCCCGACCGCGACCGCGACCGTCGTCGCCTCGACCTCGACCTCGACGGCGAGAGGGCACGCACGCCATTTCCGCCTCCCTGCTTCGCGGTGAGGGAGGCGGAAATGGCTTACCTTTCAAACGC
>Ga0306923_10004427_pt1 | contig 13448 bp, 14 predicted proteins | sample sta12Can44000108_FD_203841 | JGI IMG/M metagenome (GOLD analysis project Ga0306923, IMG submission 203841) | Lab enrichment of tropical soil microbial communities from Luquillo Experimental Forest, Puerto Rico - statanox.12C.anox.44.000.108 (v2)... | ecosystem: Environmental > Terrestrial >... | reverse complement strand
AAAGATGGGATGAAGCAATTTCAATAGACTGGCTGATGCTTTGATAGCGATGCGATTGGAGAGCCGCGACTGTGGAAACGATATTACGTTGAAACTCCTGATCGACCGCCGGATGTACTCCGCCAACATCATCTATCTGGTAAGCCAGATGCTCCTCCGCAAAAATCTGTCTCACAACGTCCCGCCACCAATGCGCCACCTCCTCACTGATATGCCAGAAGAGGTAGCGATAGACTAAGGTAATCGCGTCGAGGAAGTCTGGTGTACGGCACCCGCAAATAAACTTATTCCACTGCGACAAATATCTCCCGCCAGAGCTGTCAAGAACCGGAACACCTAGTGCTCCGCTGATGTAGAGGGCGAGCCGCTCCGCGTGATCCTTAAAAACAGTCTCACGAAACAATGCGGCGATGCGATACCGAGCTCTTTCGCTGTCCTGAGTTAGCTCTCTGGTTTGCACGTACAATCGGCTAAATCGATCCCCCGGCATACCTCTCAGTCCTTCGATGTCGTTACAATTGGGATTTTCGGTCGATCGGCCAAGTTCGAGAGTGCTCTAGGCAAAGAACGGCGGCAACAGAAGTGTTCCAGGAACGCCCTTCCAACCGCACAGCAGTTACCTCAAATAGCTGATTCGCTTTCGTTCCAGCCGGTAACCCGCGCCCGCTGATGCCATTTTTTACTCGCGTTCCAGGACCGCAATCCGCCCGCCGAGAGTAGGGAGGGCCTACCCAAAAAAGGCCAGCCGGTGGGCGGGGCACCTATTTCGATTGTGGCGAACCCCTTGACCGTTCTTCGGCTTGCTCAGTCAAACGCTCATACTCATTCGCGACTCTGAGCACAGTTTGTTTGGCCTGCTCGTTTGTCAGGCGGTCCGCCAGCGCGCGCTTTTCCCTTGCGCGATCACGCCAGTGTTCAGGATCGTTGATTAAGGAGGCGGGCATGTCCGCAGAGAAACATCGCAGGCGGACACAGGTTCCAGGTACATTTTTTACGGTCCTGGACCGATCTCGAAACAGGGTGACCGCGTGGGCGGCTCCTCATGTGATTCGTCGCAACGATCACCTTATGGCGCGGCGTAACCATCGTTAACGGTCCATTAACCCTAACGGGTACTAATCGCGGTTAACTTGCCGTAGATTTAAGGTCTGCTGAGGAGCAGTCGTGACAAACGCGATCGCCGTTCAATCGCAAGACTCCATGCGCTTACGCGCCCGTTCTTACATGGCATTCGTCCTTACTCCCTCGCGGCCGACCAGCGCGTGGCTGGCGCAACTGGACAAATGGAGCGAAAATTCACCAAATTTTTTCGCCAGTAGACCCATCATTCTCGATCTCGCAGGTGCGGCTGTTGGGGGATCCGAAATTGCGTCATTGATCACGGATTTGACAGCGCGCGGCATCCGCATCATGGCCCTCGAGGGCGTAAATGCGATTCAGCTATCCCCATCACTGCCGCCCGTTCTGAAACGCGGACGCTCCAACGGAGGCGACATGACGGGAGCGGCGGACGGAGCTAACATAACCGGACCGCAGCGACATCAGGAGCCGAGTACGTTGATCGAGGGGCCAATCCGCTCGGGCCAATCGATTGTCTTTCCCAATGGCGACGTAACTGTGCTTGGCTCGGTGTCCCCCGGCGCCGAAATCGTTGCCGGTGGCTCAATCCACATTTATGGCGCGCTGTGCGGACGAGCCATGGCCGGTTCGGCGGGGAACCGGCGCGCGCGGATTTTCTGCAGCAAGAACGAAGCCGAGCTCGTCTCGGTCGACGGCTATTACTGTACTGCCGAGCATATGGACGCAAACCTTCGCAATCGGTCCACCCAGTGCTGGCTTGAAGATCGCGTCCTCTCGATAGCAGCCTTAGATATATTTGGTGGGAGATAAAAAGATGGCAAAAGTCCTCGTGGTCACCTCTGGCAAGGGCGGTGTGGGCAAGACAACATCCACCGCGGCCCTAGGTGCCGCTCTCGCGCAAGCAGGGCAGAAGGTTGCGGTGATCGATTTTGACGTGGGACTGCGCAACCTCGATCTCGTGATGGGAGCGGAGCGGCGGGTCGTCTTCGACTTAATCAATGTGGTGCAGGGGATGGCGAAGCTTTCGCAGGCTCTGATCCGGGACAAAAGATTGGAGACCCTATGGCTGCTGCCGGCTTCGCAGACGCGAGACAAGGATGCTCTCACCGAGATAGGTGTTGCAGGGGTCATTAAGGAGCTGCGGAAAACATTCGATTGGATCATTTGCGATAGTCCCGCAGGTATCGAGCGGGGCGCAACGCTCGCAATGCGGTTCGCCGATGCCGCGGTTATCGTGACCAACCCGGAAGTATCGTCTGTGCGCGATTCCGATCGTATCATCGGCCTCTTGGATTCCAAGACTGAGAAGGCGGAGAAGGGGGAACAAATTGAAAAACACATGCTCATCACTCGCTACGACCCGCAACGTGCGAAGCGCGGCGAAATGCTCAACATCGAAGATGTTCTCGACATCCTTTCCACACCACTTCTAGGGATTATTCCGGAAAGTCAGGAGGTCCTGCGCGCCTCCAATCTTGGCTCGCCCGTTACGCTATGCAATGCAGCGAGCGCTCCGGCGCGTGCCTACCTCGACGCCGCGCGCCGGCTCAGGGGTGGGGTCGTTCCGATGAACATCCACGGTGAACGGAAGCGTTTGTTCGGTAAGCTGTTCAGGAGAGCAGCATGACCCTCTTTAGCCTGTTCCCCCGACGACAGGGGTCGGCTCCCCGAGCGCGGGAACGGCTCCAGATCCTATTATCACACGAGCGGTCAATTTGCGGTAAGTCCGATCTGATCAGTGTCCTACAGGAGGAGATTCTCACGGCCCTTGGCAAGCATATCATCGTTAGTCAGGACCACATCACGATACGGTTGGATCGTGGTCCAACGCTCTCGACGCTAGACATAGAAGTCCTGATCCCCCATTCCAGCCCCATGCCCGTCTCCAGTGTTGATCGAGACTTTGGTAAGACGCTGAGGATGGCGCATTCGATCGCCGAATCACTTGGTGGCATGGCTAGCCGAACATCAAGATATTGCACCCCAGTATCGCCGGATGTCGCTCCACTCCGCGCGAAATGTACGCCGCGAGAAAGCGGATGAGACATGCGCGTTTTGTTAATTGAGGATGACGCCAGCATCGCTCAATCCATTGAGCTGACGCTGAAGTTCGAGAGATTCAATGTTCATTCCACTGATCTTGGCAAACAGGGTGTTCGTCTCGGCACGTTGTACGACTACGACATCATCCTGCTTGACCTGAATCTGCCTGACATGTCGGGGTTCGAAGTCCTCCGGTCGCTGCGCATCTCCCGGGTGAAGACGCCTATTCTAATCCTTTCGGGCCTTGTCGGGATGTGTGACAAAGTCAGGGGTCTTGGCTTTGGTGCTGATGATTATCTAACCAAGCCGTTTCACAGGGATGAGCTTGTCGCGCGCATTCACGCCATCGTGCGCCGCTCCACAAAACATGCACAATCTGTCATCAGGACCGGCGATCTCTGCGTCAACCTCGACACCAAGATGGTCGAAATCAGTGGCGCTGGCGTGCACCTCACTGGCAAGGAGTACACGATACTGGAGCTTTTTCCTGCGCAAAGGCACTGCACTTACTAAGGAGGTTTTCCGCAGTCATCTTTACGGCGGCCTAGATGAGCCGGGGAACAAGATCATCGACGTCTTCATCTGCAAGTTGAGGAAGAAGCTCTCAAACGCGTCGAGCGGGAAGAATTATATCGAGACGATACGAGGACGTAGCTACGTGCTTCGCGAGCCGAACGGTGATAAGGCGCGTCGCGCCGCCTGAACATCACGAGTTCGATATCCTGCAATCTGAACCTCTGGCGCGGGATCCGGCAGTAACGCGCCGCTCCTCCGGCTACTCCACGGGAGGGCGGATGCGCTGCTTGAGTTACTCAAGGACATCGGGGTGATTCTGCGCCACCTCGAGGATCGTGGTACATTCCTCGACAGAAAGACTTTGTTAGGTAACCGCCTTTGCAAGTTCCTGCATCCATTCTTCGGCGATACGCTCCGTGTCGGATGAAGGAGCTGCAGCGATCCGTTGCTGGTAGTTCTGCTTCACGCTTGCCACCCGCTTGTCGCAGCTGCAGTCTGGTCCAGCTTTTGGTCCGTGATGGCCGGCTACGCGTCCTCGGAGGGGGCCGGGGATTGTGCTTGGGCGTACGCGGCACACGATGGTCGATATCTTTGAACGACTAAAATGTCTTGACCAAATGGGATCGCAGGATATCTTTCGTACCGATGCCATCGCTCACCGGTTCATGCAAACTCCCATTTGGTAGCGCGTTGACGTACCCAGCCGTTTTTCGCTCCACACACCCCTCGGCCGTTCATCTGTCGTTTTCACATCTTTCCAGGCGACTATCTGTTGGGCCTCGGCCTGAGTAATTTTTTGAGTGATCCTTTGACATTCATCGAATAGCCGCTGTCCGTCTTCGACAGCCATTTGCAACCGCTGTGCCGCACACTTTTGGTAGATCTCTAGGGCCTCGGGAATGGAGCGCGTTGCTGACAGTTTTGTGACTAGCTCTGACCAGAGTGAAATTTCCGAGTTCACGCGCTTAAGCCATGCACGACTGGCTTGTTCATACGTGTCGATAAGTTCCTTTTGCAGATCTGCAGCGTTTGGCCTTGCACTCATACCGTACCTCGATACGGGACATGATGCAGCGATCGATCAGGACAGACTAAGAACGATGGGTCAAGCCCTATCCCGCCCATTGCGCCACCAGCCGCTTTTGGTGCTCGTGATTGCCGAGTGCGCGCGAATTAACGGACCCTGGTGGGAGGTTGATCTACCAGGGTCCTGACAGCCGTTGTTTAACCAGGGAGGTTCCAACAGAGGCTGCCGACAGCCTTTCCAGCGCAGCGAGGGTCTTTCTTCGTGAACGCATCGCCGCGTAGCCTGGTATCCAGTCACCCGTCTCGATCAATCGGCTTATGCGCTCCGGTTCTCCCACCACCACGCAAGACTGATGATCAGCAAAACTCCCGCCGCTGCCAGCTCGTGATAGCTGCGCCTTGGCAGAGCAAGAGCGATGAGTGCGATGCTTGCGGACACTAGCAAGGCGGCAAGGACGCGCAATATTTGTCGGAGGAGGCTATCCAAGCATATCTCCGCGAGAACTCCCCGACAATGCTATTCTCGGTATCCCCGTTCTGGAAACAGAGCAGGGATTTTTATTGGAGTTCGGTTGGTACTTCGATAAAATGGATCGCTTCACAGTCCTTGCAAAAGTAGAGGCCGAGACAAATGGTAAGCTCCACCTCAATGGAACCTATCAAATAGCTGGTCTGTAAACCTTCGAATCCCTCGCTCACTCACGTTCACCTTTGTCGATAGCGCAGCATTCAAGATATCGCTGCGGCTCATCAGTACGCGCAATAAGAGAGCGTCGGCCTTGCAAGGAGCCGCTTCAAGGCCGACGCTCCTAACCCCGCTGAAGCGTCTGGGGATGCTGACAGGGCCGAACGCTTACTATCACATCGCAATATTCTGACATCCGTTCTGCGTTACCATAGACAGGCAAACGGTGGTCGGATGGTTAGTGAATTTCTAACAAAAGCGCCGGCTTTAGTGCTGAGGTACCATATTAAACCGCGATCCTGCTCCAGCACCTAACTCGTCCACTGGCATTTAACCATCGAACTAAAAGTTCCGTTACGCAGCTCTATTACGTTGCCTTGAAGCCTCTAATATTACCCCCTCTAAGGGCACGAGGCCGTGAAATATATCAAGCCGCTCGTTTCAATGGTCGTGTTCGCAGGCCTCGGCCTCGCGGGGTGCGCTTCGATCGATGAGTTGAAAGGTACTGTGTCCACGTGGTTTTCAGACGCGACCGATAGGGTTCTGCCGGAGAAAGTGCTGAGTGAGGATGCAAACAAGGCGTCAAAGAGAAAGGACCAGCAAGCGCGCAAACCGCAACAGCGGCAGACCGTTGAGCGTCCAAACAAACTACCGGCCTCCGTTTCCGCTGAGACAGTCACGCCGCAAAGGGCCGACGCGCAATTCACGCCGCCCCAGCCTGCACCGGTGCGGTTGGATACACCCTGGCCGCAGGCGCCAGCACCCGGGACCTTTTCACGCTGAGATTGGCAGTCGAAGACCAGCCCTAACATTATCACCGACGCATAGCTCGGGCATCGAAGTCCGCCGCCCGCTCGAGAATTGCCTTGGTGTGCTCGTCAGGCTCGAACGGCTGGCCTTTAATAATGCCGATGATCGGAACGGCAGCTATTTCCAGATGCTCTCACCATGTTCATCGAAACGGGAATTGCATCAGCTTAGCTTGCCGATCGTCATTGATCGTCCCAAGACGAGCGTCACCCTTGAGGGTGATTTCTGGAAGGCTCCCTAAAGGACATTGCGCACGAGCGGTACGAGACCTTGTCCCACTTGGTAGGTAGCATGAAGATAATCTGCCAATCGAGCAATCTGTCATAAGCTTTCGCATGTATGTTCTTTGGTACTACATAGATAAATCTGCTCGGCGTCGAGCAGTGGTTGAGCGGCGTGAGAAACTGTCCAGTAGGCCGAACGTCTGAAGCGGCGCAATATCCGCTCCCCCTGGAAGCTTTCGACGACATTTTGCCGGCGCCAGGCGAAGGTGTAGCGGTGCCATCACCGTATCGTGATATACTTAACGGGAATCAGTGATTCGAGCCTTTGGGTCTGGTTCGCGACTGGGCCAGGGCGGTGGGGGTTAGCGCGTCCGCGCCCACCGCCGTTACCGGCGCCAGGAGCTTTAGCGGCGGTTTCTGGCGCCGTGCCGCCTGTCATCGCACATACATCACTTACATGATGTGCGTACGGTATAAGTTTTGGCGATCAGAGACTCGGGCACCAAGCCTATGGCAATCGCGCTGAAATCTCGAACGGTTAGCAGAGGCTGGCGTCCGAGGGATCATATCACCCTGTCAGCTTGCATGGCGCCCTATATTTGATCACCGATCTCGGCCGGAACGCTCTGGCGGATGCCGTGCGGTGAAACGACACCAGAGCCACCACCGCCCAGGAACCCTAACCCGCCGCCGCCACCTTCACCGCTGCCATAATCCTCGGCGGTGATCCCCACCTAGAGGCGCGCACCACCAACGGCTTCACTAATTTTTCACGAAACTCTGATGGTTTAGGGTCGAGTAAAGCGTCAGTGCGTGCCATGTCATATCCACAAAGTATCTCCCTCTCCCCTTTTGAATTGTTCGAACGCGCCGAAGCGTTTTGGACGTATCAGAAGGCATCCCCAACCAAGCCACGATATTTCTTACTCTGCCACTCAATTAGGTTGGTCCTTAGAGCGTACATAGCTTCACGTCGCTCCCTCGCAGAGGATGAGCTTAAAAGGATTTTTGGACATGATTTACTTAAGCTCCTCGGTGAAGCCAGCAGATTAGGTCTGGCCGTTAGCGCATCGGCAGAAAGCGAGATAGAGAAATTGACTGAGGCGCATGTGAAATATTTTACCTGCTATCCTAAACAAGTCGCAAATCGAGTACTTATGATCGAGCATTTCGTTAGCCAGCACGTAGAAGAATTGTTCGAAACCGTTCGGTCGAAAATTGTAGCCCAATAGGTTGCACCTGCTGCGACAATTGGGTCCGGTCGTTGGCAGTGACTGCGTCACGCGGGGAACACTATGAGCTATCGGCGCAGGCTTGGTGTAATGCTCTCGGTACTTTGGCTGATCGGACTGCCGATCTATGTGCTTATCGACACCAACCAACGCGCGAGCGAAACCCTCGGCTCGTGCATGAGCGTTGTTAACAACATTGATTGGTGCCTACCAGGTGCTGGTTTCGTGAGCCCAAGAGAAATGATTCATAATTTGGTAGGCGGTGACCGAAACACTGTAGTCCTATGGGCTCTCATGATGGGGCCGATCATCGGCTTCTGGCTCATTAGCCGTATCGCCTTCGCTACGGTGCGCTCGATACGGCGATAATTTCAGAAGGTATAGTGCAGAGCCGTTCCATGACATCCGTTGCGCCGGGCACCGTCGTGCTTGGGTCGTGAAAGAGTTCGGCGTCAGGGACACAGATGGGCAAGGTATTAACCGAGCGGTGCCGATCACGTCCATCATTTTGAACATTGATGCGCGCTGGCGGGCGGCGCTCGTCAGCCGCGCTATTAGCTCAATGATTCTCTCGCAGCCCTTTAAGCCAATCTTCTACCGCACTCTTAGCCTGGTCGATCCTCGCTTTGGTTGGCGGTCCCGCGATTAAGTCGGAGAGCGCTATCACAGCCTCATGCCGTGCCTCAGTGAGATGCGTCTTACTTAAAAACATTGTCGCTGGTGTTGCGGCACGGATGGCCTCCCGTAGAATTGTGATCGTTGCGCTGCTGAGTGGTGCGGTTGATTGCGTATCGACTGCAGCTTTTGCTGCTATTGCAGCGTTTAACTCTTCATCCATGCTGAGCTTCCAGGCGGGCGGTATCCGTTTTCCGCTCGCTTGGCATACACAGCACTATCATCTACCCCCGGCGGATGATATGGCGTGTTGAGCGGCTGCCAGGATACTTACAGGGTTCCATGGCTTAGGCATGTAGACCACACCTGGTGGCAGTTTCTCGGGATATTCGCCTGCATTCCCGGACGTTAGAACCACCACAAGGTGTGGCCAGCGCATTTTCACTTCGCGCGCCAAATCGATTCCATCCATGACACCGGAAAGCCTGATGTCAGCAAAAATCATGGCCACGTCCTGGCCACGCAAGAGCATGGTTGCAAGCGCAGCTTCCGCGCTTTCGGACTCGACGATGTCGAGTTCAACTTCCTCAAGCACCAGTTTCGTGAGGTGGCGCAGTTCAGCGTCATCTTCGACAATCAAAGCTATCCGCTGTTTTGATTGAACTCGGCTCATGCTCTGCCCTGTTTAAACGGGCTCGGCCTCAGGATTTCGCTTAAGGACCGGTGGGCGTTATGCAACGCCAGCGCCCAGTCTCGCTTCGGTTCGCAAGCAGTATCGCAAAATTTCGGCTAAACGGTGCCCCGAGTCCAGACGAAGGAGAGTAGTTGCGGTGTTGGAGTAGCGACGGAGCGTCTCAAATTCGCTATTCTGCAGGGTAAAAGGTTCCAGACCGTACGGCACCTAAGTACTTCCTCTTGCACGGGAAAAACCCCGGCAGGGCCGCGAAGCGGTCACATTATCATGCGGCAATTGCAAATGATGGAAAGCGCCAAACCGGCGTGCAAACGGGGAAGTCAACATGGCATTCGTGAAAACGAGCGAGAAATCGAACGAACCTGTTGAGGCCGGCAAGACAATCGAGACGCAGGTGGAAGGGGAAATCCGTGAATTCGTCCGCCGCGACGTTGCACCCCAGCGGCGGCAGCCCGAGCACGACAGCGAAATCGTAGCGGGCAACATCGGCAACCTGCTCCAGCGCGTGGCCGGCACCTCGGTGAAGGAGATCGACAAGCTGGTCGCCGAGCTGCAGACGCTGCGGGAGATGCTGCAGAACGAAGGCGCCCGCGTGCAACGCGAGATCGTCGAGTACGCTTCCTTGAGTCAGGCCGCCATGCAGTCGACCCGGATCATTGCGGAAAGCCTGACGAGCTGGCCGAGCACGCGTCACGACTGAACCGAGTCGGCGCTCGTGGTCTGGCGCGGTTGATTTGACGCTCCTGTCAATGGTGCGGCAGTGCGCATAAGCCATAGCCGTGCCCGCAGTGGGGTTCTCTACTTTCTGCCGGCCTGCCCGCTGCATTCGGGGGAGACGTAGCAAGTCCGTCGTAGCACTTCCGTCGATGGGCATCGTGGAGGGGCGCGAAGGTAAGCGCATCCTGATTGAGGGGGACGGTCTGCGTTGGTCAAAATAAACCGTGGGCCCTATGCGTGCTTCATTTCCTCAACATGATCGCCGCTGCGCCGCGACCGAAGGCGCGCGGAATGGGATAAGTTGCCGGCGCCGGTGATCAAATATGTGCGCAATGTCGAGGTACTCGCCAGCCTACCTTGAGAATTAGATTAAGCTGAGGTTCCATGGCCGATTATTACTCCCTCATTGCACGCGCCGTCGCCGTTCTCGAAAAGAACAGCGGCGAGAACCGCCGAGCGCTTTACGAACGCGCGCGCGCGGCCTTGCTTGCTCAGCTGCGTGGGCTCACCCCCGCGCTTGATGAATCCGACATCACCCGCGAGCGCCTCGCGCTCGAAGAATCGATTCGCAAGGTAGAGGCTGAATCGGCCCGCGAGTTCGCCGAGACCACGCGTCAGCCGCCGGCGCCGAAAGTCCGCGCCACCGAGTCCCATCCCGAGCGGGCGGTCCAGCCGCGGCAACTCGAGCACGCCGCCGAGCTCCGGCGCGCGCGCGATCTCGACGAGCCATCTCCGCCGCCGCGTCGCTACCCGCCGCCGGAGGAAGGCCGCAAGGAAGCGCGCAGGGTCGATTCGGTCGAGCTTCCGCCGCTCGTCCCCCGGCCGCCAGCCGAGCGCGATCGCGGCCAGTGCCAGAGAATGCCTGCGTCTTTCGACCGCTTCGAGCCGCGAGCCCTGGAGTCGAAGGCGACGCACGAGCCGATGTTCGAGCCGCATCACGACCCATACGCACACCATGAGTTTTCGGAGCCGATGCTGGAATCATCGTTTCCGATGGATGATGCTCATGCCGCCGCGGGCGATGCCCACCGAGCCTCGCACGTTCCTGCGCTGGAAGACGAGGCGGCGCCGCGCACGCTGGCATGGCGGTCGTCGTTGTCCAGCCGGGGGCTGATCCTAGGACTTGCGCTGATCGCGCTCGCGCTCGCCGGGATTTACGTTTTGGTGCGGCAAGGGCCCAATCTGGTCGCCCTCTACCGTCCCATGCGCACGCCCGCGGTCGAGACCGTACGCGGGCCGCCGCCCTCCTCCATCGCGCAGCGGAAGCTCACAGAGCGGATCGAGCCCAACAGTCAGGTGTCCACGACCCCCGAGCAAGGCACGCAGGCCGCTGCCGCCATGACGCAGAAGGTGGTGCTTTACGAAGAGAATTCGACCGACCCCAACGGCAATCGCTTCGTCGGCTCGGCGATCTGGCACACCGAGACCCCCGGTCCCGGACAGCCGAACGAGCTGTCCGTGCGCGCCGATGTCGAGGTGCCCGAACGCAAGCTCAACATGACTTGGTCGCTTCGCCGCAACACCGACAAATCGCTGCCGGCGAGCCATACGGTGGAGATCATATTCAACCTTCCCCCCGACTTCCCCTCCGGCGGCATCTCCAACGTGCCGGGCATCCTGATGAAGGAGGCCGAGCAGACGCGTGGGGTGCCGCTTGCCGGGCTGGCGGTCAAGGTCACCAACGGATTCTTTTTGATCGGACTGTCCAACGTCGAGGCCGAGAAGGAACGCAATCTTCAGCTGCTCAAGGATCGAGCCTGGTTCGACGTCCCGGTGGTCTACAGCAACAATCGCCGCGCCATTCTGGCGATGGAGAAGGGCACCCCCGGCGAGCGCGTCTTCGCGGAAGCGTTCAAGGTCTGGAACCAGTAGGACCTTGCTGGACCCGCCATGCAGGGCGGCGCAGCGAACACGACCGGAGATGCGGATCGGTGAATGTGGAAGCCTGGGAAGCGGGCACCGTACTCAGACTTTCCGGACGGCCCATGTGGCCCGCCTTTGTACTCAATTTGATTGGACTTTCCTTGTAAGCCGGGCAAGAGCCGAGCGTCGAACGAATCGAACCCGAGGTAGCCACCTAAACCATTCCTGATCGTCAAGCCGGAAAGAAGGGCTCAGCGGCAGATTGAACCCGAACTGCATCCTTGTCCTCCGCGGTCTTCACCTTCATCGTTTATCACCAACAGTGGCCGAACAGTGCTTGGCGGATTTGTCCGTGATGCCCCGTGTCCGTGTTTCTGCCAATTCCCGACGCACTAGAGCAGGATGACTTTTCCTCAAATAGTCATCCTGCCCTATCCCTTTGCTTGAGCATATCCTTTTTCGCAAACCGGTCCCACTTTTGCGGGACATGCTCTAAGCTGCGGCGGGCCGGACCGGCTTCGGTTGGCGCGTCGTTTTCCCGCGATCATCACTGCCCAAGGCAACACACCTTACCCGTTCCTACAAGGAAGGCAGAAACTGGCGCGGCGGCGAGTTGCTTAGAAGGCCAATGCGTTGATTACGAGAATAACCGTGAACACGGCGCCAAGAGCTAACCCAAAAACCCAAGCGAAAAGAGTCTCTGCCTCACTCATAACACCAACCGACTTTACACATTAGTCGGGTGGATGCTGCGTCGGGTTCATGATATATCTATGAGATACAAACTGATTGCTATTATTGTCAGTCCCGCACTAGCGCAAGATTTTACCTACAAGGATTATGCGAAAGCATCATAGGTCTGGAGGCGTGGCTTTGTGTTCGGCATCTCCCAGTATATGTCTGCCGTTGCGCAGCCAGACGAAGAGCCCCCGTATCCGGTACGTACGGCTTTAAAAACGATCCCTCGGGGCCTCGACGGATAATCTGCTGGTTCAGTGCGTGGAGGCATACGTTGCAGCTAAGCCGGGCCTCTCTAACGCGCCGAGATCGAGGGCATCAAGCCGGGCAAGCTGCATGTGACCTATTCGGGGTGGGATGATAGGACGTGTGTCCCCTAATCAGTCTCCTCTTCGTGGGCCCGCCCCGACCCTCACTAGCCTAGCCGCGCGACCGCGAACGGCCGCCGCCTCGCGTTTAACAGCCGCCAAGGCGCGGCCGCCGGCGCGGTGCGCGCCCGGCGCTCGAAGGTTCTGATCGACCAGTGCTGCGGATCGCCGCCAGCCGCAGGTAGATCGCCGGTTCGATGCGCGGAGTAACTGCCGCCCTAAGTATGCAGCCGATAGCAGTGCCCGCCGCCCCTGTGTTTGACGCGCGCGCGACAGGCATCGAGCGTCGAGAATGAGCAGTCCGGATTTCCAACGGCGGTGCCACCTCGGAGATGCGCGCAGTACTTAGCCGCGTTGGCAGAGTCTTGTGGATAACAGACGAAGCCCATCGTCGAGAGAAGCATCGCGGCGATGAGCGCTAACTTTGAACGCGACATAGCAAGCCTCCCTAGCGAATTTTTCGGTTGCATTTTGTGCGTTTTCCGACCGTCCGCCGACGTCGCCTGATGAACGCCGACAAACGCTTATGTAACCCAAAATGCACCTTAAGGTTCCTTTGTTGAGGCCGGGCCGAAAGCATCAGGTCGGAGCGTACTTCTGCCGTCCTGGTCCGTTTCACCGGCAACGCTCGCGCGCTGCCATCACTACTCATATTGAAAGCAGAAAACGCAAATGACTCACGGAACCGTGAAGTGGTTCAATAGCCAAAAAGGCTTTGGTTTCATCCGGCCGGATGACGGAAGCAAGGATGTGTTCGTACACATCAGCGAAGTCGAGCGCGCCGGCATGTACAGCCTTAACGAGGGGCAGAAGATCTCGTATGAGGTCCTCGCCCGC
>Ga0306923_10004424_pt1 | contig 13452 bp, 11 predicted proteins | sample sta12Can44000108_FD_203841 | JGI IMG/M metagenome (GOLD analysis project Ga0306923, IMG submission 203841) | Lab enrichment of tropical soil microbial communities from Luquillo Experimental Forest, Puerto Rico - statanox.12C.anox.44.000.108 (v2)... | ecosystem: Environmental > Terrestrial >... | reverse complement strand
ACGTCGCGGCCACGACCTACCTTGGAGAGCTTGGCGGCTGAGGTATCGGGCGAAACGTAGACTTGCGCATCGCGGATGATGACGCCGTGCTCGATGGCAGCAAAGGCGGCGAGGGGAAAAATCAGGAGCAAAGCGAGGAGAAAGGTTTGGCTCAGAAACCGCATAACATTAAAAGCTATCGCATTGGTGGCCGAAGAGTGAAGTGCGATTGAACACTGTATTCACCACGGAGGCACTGAGCGCACAGAGAAGAACCGAAGGACTTTGATCTTGGAGTATTCTGAACCCATGCTGCGCGTGCTCGTCGTCCTGTTACTGGTGTTGTCGATAACTGGACTTTGCGAGGAATGGTAACTCCCTGCTTCCGAGAGATGCACCTGGCCCCATGACTCCCTTTGTCGTCTAACGGAGATCGCAGGGACTAAAGCCCAACATATTTTCAACTGCTTGCGGCGCGGCTGAAGCCGCGCCCTGATACGAAACCCTCGCACAATTGACTTCTTCCGAAAGCTGTGAAGGCGTGCTCCACCCTTTTGCTCCATGCAGAGGCGTGCTCCACCAAGAGACATTCGATGTAAAAAGGGGTCCCCTTCGACTCGCTTCGCTCGCTCAGGGTCTCAGCTGCGGGCTCAAACGCCCGCAAAGCGCTTCGAGTTCGACTTCGGCGGCGTCCGCCACGGCGGGCGGACTCCGCCTTCGCTCAGGATGACACACACAAGAATTTTCGGCTGTAACTGTGGGCTAAGTACTACTCAATGATGATCTGCGCCAGTAACTGCGGCTCGATATTCCCTCCGCTCACCACGGCCACTGTCTTCTTCGAAGCGGGTAACTCGTCCGCGTGGAACAGTGCCGCCGCAGACGTAACCGCCCCGCTCGGCTCCGCAACGATTCGCGAATCTTTTACGATGCGGCGTACTGCCTCGCGAATTTCGTCTTCGGTCACGGTGATAATGTCGTCAACGAACGCCTGGATGTGCTCAAAATTGTGTTGGCCGATCGACTGTGTACGCAACCCGTCGGCCAACGTGCTGGAAACGCGGTCGGCAGGAAGTTGTACGATCTTGCCCGAGCGAAAACTTTGCTGGGCGTCGTTAGCGAGCTCCGGTTCAACGCCAATCACCTTGGCGCGAGACCCGCTGAGCTTGATGGCACTGGCGATGCCACTGATGAGTCCGCCACCACCTACGGGGGCGAGAACGAGGTCCACATCAGAACAGTCCTCGAGTATTTCTAGGCCGGCCGTGCCTTGGCCGGCGATGATGAATTCATCATCATAGGGCGGCACGATGGAATATCCGTGCTTCCGCGACAGCTCTTCCGCCTTCTTCATGCGCTCAGCGCTAGCCGGGCCTACAAAAACAATCTCCGCGCCAAGCGCTGCGGTGCTGTCGATCTTGATCTTCGGGGCGTTTCGTGGCATGACGATCACAGCCTTTGCCCCCATGGCACGGGCAGCATACGCGACGCCTTGCGCATGATTGCCGCTGGAATAGGAAATCACGCCGCGCTTGCGCTCTTCGTCTGTAAATGACGCGATCTTGTTGTAGGCTCCTCGCAGCTTGAATGACCCGATGGGCTGCAGGCTCTCAGGCTTGAGATACAACTCGCCCAGCGAAGCGGAAGAAGATTGGCCCAGCGGAAGATAGTAACGAATGAGCGGGGTACGAGCAGCGATGCCGCGCAGCTTAGTCTGTGCATGTTTGATCTGTTCGAGCGTGACCATGGATAAAAGCTATCGCATAAGCAGACGGCAGTGAAGGAGGGTCACCGGGGAAAGCCCGACTCAACGCGAAGCAGGCAGAGCCGGTGTGGCCATTGGGGGCGTGGACGCCCCCAGTACAGCCGGTCTGGAGACCGGCGCTACATTCTAACGCGAGGCTCTAGACCTCGAGGATGACCGGCATGATCAGCGGCCGACGTGAGGTGTGCTTGACGATGTAGCGTTTCAGGTCCTGGCGAATTTTCTCTTTGATCATTCCGTAATCGCCGCGTTCCTCATCGCTGGAGCCTTCCAGCGTACTCATCACAACGCTGCGGGCCTGGTCGGAGAAGCCGTCCTCGACACCGCTGGGCGAAAATCCACGCATCACGATTTCCGGCGAAGTCTCAACCTTGCCCGTGAGCTTGTTAATCGCAATGATTGGGAGCACGATGCCGTCCTCGCTGAGGTGCCGGCGGTCGCGGATGACGAGATCTTCGACTACGTCACCCATTGAATTGGAGTCGATGCAGACGCGTCCAACGGCCACGCGTCCCGCCTTGCGCGCTCCAAGTTCATCAAATTCGAGGATGTCGCCGCTTTCGATCATCAGCACATGACCGACAGATCCGTGCATCGATCCCGCAAGCTCGGCATGCAGCTTGAGCTGGCGATACTCGCCGTGAATGGGAATAAAGTATTGCGGCTTGACCAGGTTGATGATGAGCTTCAGCTCCTCCTGGCTGGCGTGTCCGCTGACGTGAACGGGCGGCGACGAACCGTCCTCGTAGATGACGTGAGCATTGCGCCGAAACAGGTGATCGATCACGCGATAGATGGCCTTCTCGTTTCCGGGAATGATGCGCGAGGAGAGAACGACCGTGTCGCCTGGCTGGATGCGCGCATGCTTGTGATTGTCCACCGCAGCTCGCGAGAGCGCCGACATGGGCTCGCCTTGCGTACCGCTGATGAGCATGCAAACTCTTTCCGGCGGTAGATCGCGCGCCTGCGAAGGGTGAACAATTAAGCCGTCGGGGGCGTCGATGTAACCCAGGTCCTGCGCGATCTCGGTTGATTCCAGCATCGACCGGCCGACCAGCGAAACCTTCCGTCCGTGCTCGAAGGCCGAATCGATTGCCAGCTTGATGCGATGGATCGAGGACGAGAAGCAAGAGATGAACAGCCGGCGCTTGGTCGAGCTGAAAATCTCTTCGAATCGCGCACGCACGGCCCGCTCGCTCGGCGTATAGCCGCGACGTTCAACATTGGTAGAGTCCTGAAACAATGCAAGCACGCCTTGCTTGCCGTACTCGGCGAAGGCGTGCAGATCGAAGAGTTTGTTGTCAGTGGGTGTGGGGTCGACTTTGAAATCGCCCGTATGCATGATCACGCCGAGTGGTGTGTGGATGGCGAGGGCGACGCAATCGACCAGGCTGTGGGTGACCTGAATAGGACTGATGGTGAATGGTCCAATCTTGAAGGGCACGCCTGCTTCCACTTCGTTGAGCTCAGCGTCATCCAACAATCCATGCTCTTCGAGCTTGCCCTCAACGTAGGCCAGCGTAAATTCCGTGCCATACACCGGTACGTTCAACTCGGAGAGGATCCACGGCAGCGCGCCAATATGGTCTTCGTGCCCATGGGTGAGGACAATGGCGCGAACGTGCTCGCGATTCTCGGTAAGGTATGTAATATCGGGAACGACGATGTCGACGCCGAGCAATTCGGCTTCGGGGAACATCAGGCCGGCGTCGATGACGATGATGTCGTCGCCCCAGCGGATGGCCATGCAATTCATGCCAAATTCGCCCAGTCCGCCCAACGGAACGACTTGTAACTTCCCCGACGGCATTTGTGCTACCGATGCTAGCACAGCGCAGCGCATCGACTCTGCGAGGTACATTGTCAGGCGGGAGAATTGCCTATACTGATAGCAGTATGTCCTCGGACAGTATTGACTCCGGCAAGTCCCTGCCGCGCCGTGTACTCGAAAGAGCGATCCGCGGCGCATTCACAAAGGCGTATCAGACAGTCAAGGTCGATCCGGTTTCGTATTTACAGCATCTTCGCATTGCTTACGATTTGCCGGCGCTCACTTATGACGGTGTGTACTCGGTTGACCTGGCGCATCTGGACTACATCGCCGAAGATACGATTCGCGCGACCATGAAGATTGCTGCCGCAGAAGGCGCGGGCCTCGGCATGGGAGGGCTGCTGACAATCATTCCGGATCTCGGAATTCTCGCTGCCCTCACGATTCGCATGATTCAAAAGCTCAGCCTGATTTACGGATTTTCGTACAACACCGAGCAGGAAGAAGCGGAGCTGTGGGTGGCAGCCGCCAGCGCCGCGGGCGTGGACATCAGCCGCGATCTCGTCGAGAGGAGGCTCATTTCGAAGTTCGTTCCGCGCGCGATTCAGACCATCGCAGCCAGTGCCAGCAAAGAGATCGTGGAAAAGTGGACGGCGCGGCTGATTCCGGTCGTGAGCTCAGTAATCGGCGCGGGGTTGAATTATTACTTCATGCGCGTCTGGGGCGGGCGTGCCGTACAGCACTTCCGCAAGCGGCATCTCGAAGTACGTCAGCAGCGAGAAGCTGCTCGGGTTATTGCATTGCCAAAGTCGAGTGAGAGTTAGGAGCTAACCGCCTCCTCCACGGAAGGCGAGGGCTGCTCCTTCCCGAACTCCCCTTCCCACTTCGCCATAATCACACTCGCCAGGCAGTTTCCGAGCACATTCACCGCCGTGCGTCCCATGTCCAACAGGGGATCGACCCCGAGCAGAAGAAACAGTGGCGCGCTGGGTAGTCCTATCGATGCGGCAGTCGCCATCAGTACCACGAATGAACCTCGCGAGACCCCGGCAATGCCTTTGCTGGTGAGCATAAGCGTCACCATGATCATCAACTGCTGGCCGAACGACAAGTGGACGCCAGCGACCTGCGCGACAAAGATAGCTCCGACGGAAAGATACAGGCAGCCTCCGTCCATATTGAAGCTGTAGCCCGTGGGAATGACAAATGCGACGATCTGTCGCGGGACGCCGAACGCCTCCATGGCTTCCATGGCGCGAGGCAGAGCGGCTTCGGAACTGGTCGTGGCGAAAGCAATTGTTACCGGCTCGGCGACGGCACGGCCAAAACGTCGCACAGGGACACCAAACAAACGTGCGATGGGGACTAGAACTCCAAAAACGAAAATCAGGATGACAGCGTAGTAGGTAAGCAGTAGCTTCAGCAGGCTGCCGAGTACGGCGAATCCGGTGGTAGCGACCATGTAGGCTACGGCGGCGCCCACGCCGATTGGTGCGAACAGCATCACGATGTTGGTGAACTTGAACATCGTTTCGGCCAGGCTTTCGCAAAACGCCAAAATCGGACGGCGCCTGGTTTCGCTAATCATAGCCAGCGCAATGGCAAAAATCAGGCTGAAGACAACCACCTGGAGTACGGCGTTCTCGGCGACCGATTTGGCGATGTTTTCCGGAAAAATGTGCAGGATGAATTCTTCCGCGCTGAGCTTAGCCGTGGGGACGCTTTCGTTTTGCGGGGCGGCAGCCAGACTCACTCCAACTCCGGCCCTGGTAAGGTTAATCGCACCCAGACCTAGGAAGATTGCGATGGTGGTAACGATCTCGAAGTAAATGATGGAGCGGAGGCCGAGGCGTCCGACTTGCCGCAGGTTCGAGTGGCTGGCAATTCCCACAACCAGCGTGGCGAACAGCAGCGGCGCGATGATGGTCTTGATCAGGCGGAGAAAAATCGTTGCCAGAATGCGCAGGTGTGTGGCTACCGAAGGCAAATCGTGACCAACCTCCGCCCCTAACAGCATTCCGACGAAAATCCACGGAGTAAGTGAACGGCGAAAACCTGCGTAGGCCACGAGCGTAAGCAGGATGAGCCAGCGCATCAGCAGGAGCAGCGAGGCTGGCCCGTGTTGCAGCCAGATCAGTCCTGTCGCTGCTGTGGCTATGGTCGCGATAACCAGGAATACTCGCTCGCGATGTTGGCCGGCGCCCATGGCTTAACGGAGAATGTCCTCCAGTTCCACACCCCGATCGGTACGCTCATCCCGGTACTTCACAATGACAGGCGTATAGAGCGAAAGCCCCCACTCTCCGGCTTTGCCTTTGGTGACAGCACGCGAGCCAGGTACAACGACTGCGCTCGGCGGCACGCGCAGCGGTCCGGTCTCGCTGGAGCGGTGAATGGTTCCGTTCGGCAGGTCGAATAGTGGTGTCGAACGCGTGAGAATCACTCCTGCACCCAGCACGGCGCGTGCGCCGACGTGCGTGCCTTCGTAAACACCGCAATTTCCGCCGACCAGCACGTCGTCTTCAATGACGACCGGCGAAGCATTAATCGGTTCGAGCACGCCGCCAATCTGCGCTGCCGCGCTGATGTGGACACGCTTGCCGATCTGTGCGCAAGAGCCGACCAGCGCGTGCGAGTCCACCATCGAGCCTTCGTCCACGTATGCGCCGACATTGATGTACATTGGCGGCATGCAGACGACCGACGGAGCCACATAAGCGCCCAGGCGCACCGATGATCCGCCGGGCACTACCCGAACTTTGTCTTCAACGGCAAACCGCCGCACCGGATAAGTGTCCTTATCTACAAAACTGAGTGTGGCCGGCGAGCCGCTTTCCACCAACGCACCGATCCGGAAGCCGAGTAGAATCCCCTTCTTCACCCATGCATTGGTCTGCCACACGCCGTCGATCTTCTCGGCTGCGCGAATTTCTCCCCTGGTGAGAGCATCTCGAAACTGTTCGAAAGTAACGCGCGCAGCAGGGTCAGACGGTGCTGCCGCGCCAGCAGCATAGTGCCGCTCAACATCGTGCTGAAGGTTGCTCATCTAGCGGGCAGTATAAATGGTGGGAGGACAGCAATTAGCTATTAGCAGCTAGCAATTAGCGAAAAGCGAAAAGCGAAAAGCGAAAAGCGAAAAGCGTCTGTTTCTTCTGGCGATTTGGCTACTGGCCACTGCTACTGCACCGTCACCGAATGCGGTTGCAGCAGGCCGACCTCGGTCACAATCTTCTCCAGCTTGGCCCGGTTCTCCGGACGCATCGGGCACATCGGCAGGCGATAAACCTCTTCCATTCGTCCCATCATCGACAGCACTGCCTTGACCGGCACAGGATTGGACTCGATGAAGTTTGCCTGCATCAGCGGCAGGAACTTGCGGAAGATCATTCGCGCTACGTCCCAGTTGCCGGCAATAGCCGCCTGCGTCATACGTGTCATCTCCGCAGGGATCGCGTTCGAGGCGACCGAAACGATACCGACGCCGCCAAGGCCGATTACGGCAAGCGTGATCGCATCATCTCCCGAGAAGATGAGGAAATCTTCCGGCAGCGTACCGCAGACTTCCGCGATCTGGGCGATGTTCCCGCTGGCTTCCTTGACGGCAATGATGTTGGGAATCTCTGCCAATCGCCGCAGCGTCGCTGTCTCGATGTTCGTGCCCGTCCGCCCAGCGATGTTGTACAACATGACCGGCTTTTCGGAGGCCTCGGCGACCGCGTGGAAGTGCTGGTAAATTCCCTCCTGCGTCGGCTTGTTGTAGTACGGCGTCGCCGACAGGATGTAATCGACGCCCCGCCGCGAGGACGCTTCTCGGGTCTTCGCTACAGCCTCCTGGGTATTGTTCGACGTAGCGCCTGCCATGATCGGCACTCGTCCTGCAGCCGCCTCAATTGTGACGTCGATCACCCGCAACCACTCATCGTGTGTTAGTGTCGGAGTCTCGCCCGTAGTACCGCACGGCAGCAGAAAATCAATGCCGGAGCCGATTTGCCAGCGCACCAGGTTGCGCAGTGCCGGTTCATCAATACTGCCGTCTTGCCGAAAAGGAGTTACTAAAGCCGTGCCGCATCCACGCAGCGTCATGTTGCCGATTTACCTCGTGACAAAATTGTAGGCCGACAAGATGTGAAAATCAGAGCTGATTGAAAATATCTTTGAAATCGTAGAAGCCGGCCTTGCCGACGACCCATTCCGCAGCAAGCACGGCGCCTTCGGCGAAGGTACGCCGCGACTTTACATCGTGGCTTAGCATGATCCTGTCGCCGCCGGAGGCGAGCTCCAACTGATGGAAGCCCATCACGTCGCCTTCGCGTTCGGAAGTGATATCGAGGCGAATTCCGCTTGTTCCTTCAACCACCCGCTGCAGCGACATGGCCGTCCCTGACGGTGCGTCCTTCTTATGAATGTGATGGCGCTCTGTGATGTGCCCGCTGTATCCGTGCTGTAGAGCAGGGGCTGCCGCCTTCGCAATCTGAAAGAACAGGTTTACGCCGTAGGAGAAGTTTGCGCCAAACACGAGTGCGCTACCTGCCTGCTCCACTTCCTGCCTGATGCGAGGGATCTCGCCATACCAACCCGTGGTGCCGACCACCATCGGCTTGCGGGCTGCAATACAACTGGCGATGTTGATTAGAACCGCCTCGGGTGTCGTGAAGTCCACCACGGCATCAAGCTCACGCAGGTTGCCAGTCGTCAGCCACGCACCATGGGGATTCTCGACCTCGGTGAGGACGGATATCTTGTGTCCGCGCTCCTTCGCCACCTCCGCCACCAGGGAGCCAGTCTTACCGGCGCCCAGCAACACGAGATGCAGCGGCCGCACCATCACTCGAAAACCTCAGGATCGAGATCGTTAAAGAACCGCGCGTGCAGCGCCCTGATCGCTGCCGGCACGTCGATCTCTTCAATGACGAACGACATGTTCAGTTCGGAAGCACCTTGCGAAATCATGCGTATGTTGATTCCTTTCATGGCGTCGAAAACCTGCGCCGCCACGCCCGGCCGCTCCCGAATGCTCTCGCCGACGAGGCAGATAATCGCCTGTCGCCCGGAAAACTTCACATAAGCCAGTTTCTCCAGGTCGGCAGTAATCGCAGGAATCGCCTCATTCGAATCCACCGTCACCGAGATGCTGACCTCCGAGGTCGAGACGATATCGATCGGGCATCTATGCCGATCGAAAATCTCGAAGACCCTAGCGAGGAAGCCGTGCGCCATCAACATGCGCGCGGCAACGATCTCGATAATGGTGATTCGCTGCTTGGCCGCAATTGCCTTAAACAGTGCCTTCGATTTCGGCGTCCGTGCGACAATTCTCGTGCCCTCATTCGAAGGATTGCGCGAGTTCAACACCAGCACCGGAATGTTCTTCTCCACAGCGGGCAGCACGGTTGCTGGATGCAGTACCTTGGCCCCGAAGTATGCCAGTTCAGCGGCCTCGTCGAAGCTGATGATCTTGATGCGATGCGCGTCGGGGCAAATCCGCGGGTCAGTCGTCTTCATCCCATCGACATCGGTCCAGATCTCGATGCGCCCGGCGTTAAGTCCGGCGCCAGCCAGGGCCGCCGAGAAATCGGAGCCGCCCCGCCCAATTGTCGTTGTAATGCCATCGCGCGTTGAGCCGATAAACCCGCCCATCACCGGCACTTTGCCCTCGGCAATCAATGGCTTGGCATGGACCTCTAATTTGCCGTCGATTTCTTCAACTTGCGGGATGGCCTTGCCATGCTGGGCATCGGTGATGATAACCTTCCTTGCATCCAAAAGTACCGCGGGGATATTACGCGCCGTGAATGCGGCCGTTACCACAATGCTCGACAGCCGTTCGCCGAACGATACGACATAATCGGAGGTCCGTGGAGTGAGCTCGCCGACGGCTGCAATGCCGCGCAGCAAGTGCTCGAGCGACTCAAATTCGGTTTGCAGTTTGCTGTGTACTTCGGTAAACAGCCCGGTGTGAAGCAACTCGCCGGCAGTGGTGAAGTGCCGTTCGCGCACCTGATGGCAAAGCTCGACCGCCTTATCGCCGTCGCCCTTTCCTGCGGTTGCAGCCATGGCGAGCAGGCCGTCCGTCACTCTGGACATTGCGCTGACCACGACCAGCGGATGCTCGCTGATTCGCGACTTCACAATTCCGGCGATGCGATCGATGGCGGTGGCGTCTTCTACCGACGTCCCACCGAATTTCATCACGATCACGGCCGTACCGCCGCAGGAGGGAGTTGGTGCGCGTCAGCCTTCACGAGAGGTAGCCCGTGACTTTCAGGAGCTCGGCGTTCAGCAGTGCCGCTCCGGCCGCACCGCGAATCGTGTTGTGCGACAGCACCGTGAACTTGTAGTCCAGCACGCCACAGGGACGCAAACGCCCGACGCTCACGGTCATACCCTTGCCGCGATCAAGATCAAATCGTGGCTGCGGACGGTCCGGGGCAGCGTCATATACCAGCGGCTTCTCCGGGGCCAACGGACACCCCAGCTTGTGCGGCTCAGATTCGAAGCCCTCGAAGGCCGCGATAATCTCTTCCGGGGAAACCTTCTTCTTGAGCTTCACCGAAACAGACTCGGTATGCCCGTCTTCCACGGCGACGCGATTGCAATGGGCGGTCATGGGGAAATCAGCGGCATGAACGGCATGGCTGTTCAACTTGCCGAGGAGCTTCCTGGTCTCCTCTTCCATCTTCTCTTCTTCGTTCTTGATGAACGGAATCACATTGCCCAGGATATCGAGCGACGCTACACCGGGATATCCCGCGCCACTCACCGCCTGCATCGTCGTTACAAACAGCGACTCGACGCCGAACTTCTCGTGCAGCGGAGCCAGCGCAACCACCAACCCGATCGCGGAGCAATTCGGATTGGTCACAATGTATCCACCCGACTTCTTGCGCCAGCACTGCTGCTCGATCAACGCGAGATGATCGGCATTGACTTCGGGAATCACCAGCGGAACATCCTGCTGCATGCGAAAAGCCGATGAGTTGCTGACTACGGCACATCCTGCTTCGGCAAACTTCGGCTCCAGATCCCGCGCGATGCCCGCATCCAGCGCTGCAAAAATCACCTTCGGTGCGCAATCCGGAGTTGAAGGCGACACTTGCATATCGCCAATGTGTTTGGGGAGCGACGACTTCAGCCGCCACCGGACCGCATCACCATAAGCCTTGCCTTCTGAGCGATCAGACGCGGCGAGCCATGCGATTTCGAACCAGGGATGTTCCTCAAGCAGTTGAATGAAGCGCTGACCGACAACTCCAGTAGCGCCGAGAATTCCGACGGGAATTTTCTGCACAGGCATGTTCGTTAAAAATAAGTTTACATCAGGCGGGTTTGGGGATTATTCGATCCTCTCTCTGCCAGTGTCATCCTGAGCCGAGGCGGCGTCGTTCTGTGGGCCGCCGCAGTCGAAGGACCTTTCAACCTGCAGACCCTCCGCGTTGTCCGATTCGCTGGCGCACCCCATCCTTTCGCAACAGGGTGGAACAAAAACTCACTCCAACCGCTTCGCAATTTCTTTTGCAACTTCATCTGGCTGTTTTCCGCTCGTATCAATCGTCACCGTCGCCGTGCGGTACGACGGCAACCGCTCTTCATACAACCGACGAAACTCCTCAGCGTTTTCTGCCAACGGTCGAGGATTGTAGTCCTCGGCGCAATCATTACACCGCCGAAGCAACTCATCCACTGGCAATTCCAGGAAGACAGAAAGCACGCGATCATCACGCATGGCCGATTCATTCATTGCCTGCACGAACGTTCCGCCGCCCAGCGCAATCACGGTCGGTCGCGAGCACCCTGACACCACCGCCCGCAATGCGAGATGCTCAATCCTGCGGAACTCCTCTTCTCCGTGTGCCGCAAAAATCTCCCGTACCGTCATCCTTGCCTGTCGCTCGATACGTTCGTCCAAGTCAACAAATTCCCATCGCAGGAACTCGGCCAGGGCCCGTCCCACGGTGGTTTTGCCGCTGCCCATAAAGCCGGTTAGTACCACTATTGAGGGAGGCGCCCCAGAACGCGGCTTACGGGATGTCGATAGATCCTGCATGCAAGAAGCTGTAAACAATGAGCTTAGGGCATTCTAGCACCGTGCGGGACGGTGAATTCGCCGGGAAGTCGGACTGCCACTGCGACCAACGTGGCATTGAGGCGCGAACTACTACCGGGATATTGTTACTGTGCAAGTTCTTCAATTCAACAGCCGTACCATTGCTACCACAACCGTTCAACGGCAAATGCTTGCCCGCCAGTCGAACGAGATCCATCGGCTCAAGCAATCGCTTTCGCAAGACAGGCGGCTCTTAGGCCTGTTAGAAGTACCAAGGAGAAGCCTGCGCGCCACCAGGCTTCTCCTCGAAAGCGAACTCTGCATTCAGAGGCGGCCTGGTTCTTCCTCACTTTGCACAACCCAATACCCCCCGTTAGAATGTTTCCTTACGGCGCAGTGGCCCGTCCGCGTTAGCGGCGAATCGCGGTTTCGCACGCGACATCCCGGCACGTCCGCTCCTGTTGTTCTCCCGGCGTCAGGCGACAGTACATGGCTTTGCAGCAATCGGAAGCGATTGTCTTACGGACGTATCCCTTGCGCGAGGCTGACCTGCTGGTCACATTGTTTACTCGCGCCGAGGGAAAAATAAAGGGCGTCGCGCGCTCCGCCAAGAGGTCGCGCCGGCGCTTCGGCGGCGCACTGGAGCCTCTGACGCTGGTACGGGCCTACTGGGACGACCGGGAGCGGCAGGAGCTGGCGCGGCTGGACGCCTGCGACATTCTGGAGTCGCCGCTGTCGAACCTGTTGGATTACCCGCGCGTAGTCGCGCTCGAGCATGTGGCGGAACTGCTCGACGAGTTGCTGCCCGACCGCGAGGCGAATGACGCAATTTTTCGGCTCGCGATTTCCGTGTTGCGGAAGTTACAGGACGGGCCCATCTGGATGCCGTTGAGCTATTTCCAGCTTTGGCTGGTACGGTTGGTGGGCTTTCTGCCGGAGTTGACCACGTGCAGCAACTGCGGGTGCTCGCTGAACGGAAGCAAAGCGTACTATCACGCGCTGGCTGACGGGCTGATGTGCGTGCAGCATAAGCGCCTGGCGTCTTCGGAGTTGACTTCCGAGTCGCGAGCGATGGCCCTGCAGATGTTTCGTTCGCCGCTCGAAGCTTTGCCAAATGAGCCGTGGAATGCGGCCCACGGTGCTGATTTGCGACGCTATCTGGTGCAGATTGTCGAGCGTCATATAGAAAAGAAGTTAGTCACGGCAGTGATGTTGAACAAGCTGTAGATCTGGACTTTGTTAACTACGAATTACCAATCAAAAGTTACCAGTTACCGAATGCCTTTCCCACACAATCCGCTGACATTCCAGGAACTCATCCTTCGATTGCAGGCTTTCTGGGCCAATCACGGCTGCGTTTTGCAGCAGCCCTACGACGTCGAGGTCGGCGCCGGAACCATGGCGCCCGAAACTTTCCTCCGCGTGCTGGGTCCGAAGCCATATCGCGTCGGCTACGTGCAGCCCTCACGTCGCCCGGCCGACGGACGCTACGGCGAGAACCCCAACCGTCTCTTTAAGCACATGCAGTATCAGGTCATCCTGAAGCCGCCGCCGGCCGACGTGCAGCAGCTTTACCTCGCGTCGCTCGAGGCGATCGGCATCGACCTGCGCAAGCATGACATCAAGTTCGAAGAAGACAACTGGGAGTCACCGACGCTGGGGGCGTGGGGCATCGGGTGGCAGGTCATGCTTGATGGCCTGGAGATCACGCAGTTTACGTACTTCCAGCAGTGCGGCGGCATTGACCTCGACCCGATATCGGCAGAACTTACTTACGGCCTGGAACGCATCGCTGCGTTCCTCCAGGACGTGGACAGCATCTACGACATCACTTGGGTCGTCGGGCCGGATGGACGGCCCGTAAAGTACGGCGAAATCCGTTTACAGGATGAG
>Ga0306923_10004419_pt1 | contig 13453 bp, 10 predicted proteins | sample sta12Can44000108_FD_203841 | JGI IMG/M metagenome (GOLD analysis project Ga0306923, IMG submission 203841) | Lab enrichment of tropical soil microbial communities from Luquillo Experimental Forest, Puerto Rico - statanox.12C.anox.44.000.108 (v2)... | ecosystem: Environmental > Terrestrial >... | reverse complement strand
TAGATCGACGGCTTCGTAGACCAGCGCCTCCGGGCCTCCCACCTTGTGCACGCGCACGGCCTTGGTCATCGCGACTCTCCTGCGATTTGTCGATTGCGAACGAAGGCTATCGCGAGGGCCTTGTCAACTCGGCGGAAGTCGATCGGAGCCTTTGCGGTTGCGTTTGGCGAGCACGTTGAAGAACTCCACCGCCGCCGAAAATGCGATCGCGAAATAGATGTAACCGCGCGGAATGTGGAATTTGAATCCATCGGCGACCAGCGCCACCCCGATCAGCACCAGGAATGCGAGCGCCAGCATCTTGGTGGTGGGATGCTCGGCCACGAAGCGCGCCACGGCGCCCGCGGACACATACATGATCGCGACGGCGATCACGACAGCAGCGACCATGATGGCCAGATCCTGCGCCATGCCGATTGCGGTAATGATGGAGTCCAGCGAGAAGATCAGATCGATGACGATGATCTGCATGATGACGGAGATGAACGCGCTGGCCCCAGCCGCGCGATCTGCATTATCCTCCTCGCCCTCGACCTCGGAATGGATTTCGTGGGTAGCCTTTGCAATCAGGAACAGCCCACCGCCGATCAGGATGATGTCGCGCCAGGAGAAGTCGATGCCCCCGAGGCTGAGCAAGGGTTCGGTCAGGCCGATCAGCCACGTCAGCAGGCTGAGCAAGAGAAGGCGGAAGACCAGCGCGAGCGCAAGTCCGATTTGCCGGGCGCGCCTGGCCCGTTGCGGCGGCAAACGCGACACCACGATCGACAGGAAGATAACGTTGTCGATGCCAAGAACGATTTCCAGGGCCGTAAGCGTTACCAGAGCCGCCCAGGCCTCGGGGCTCGTGAGAAGCGCAATCATGGCTTGAGCGATCGCAACAAGCGGATCGCACCATCGCTCGCCACCACATAGACGGCGATCAGGCACAACGCGACGGTGACCGGGGCTTCGACATTGAAATCTCGCGCAAGCGTATAGATCGCAAGCACCCCCCACACCGCCATCAGGGCCAGCGTGAGCCAGCGCAGGCGCACGACGCGCACGGGGTGCAGGACATGGAAGGGAAGAAAGGTCGCAACCGTCAGGACGGCCACCGCAAGGCTGGACGCCGCCGGCGGCCAATGCAGCAGGAAGAGATAGAACGCAGCAAAGTTCCACAATCCGGGAAAGCCGCGAAAATGATTGTCCGCGCTCTTCATGCGACGATCGGCGAAATAAAGCGCGCCGCTTACCGCGATGCCGATGCCGAGCACAGGCGCCAGCAATGGAAGCAGCAACCCGCTCGCGGTGATCGCATAAGCCGGGACGAAAACATAAGTGACGAAATCGACCACGAGGTCGAGCACGTCGCCGGACCAGTTTGGCTGCAGGCGAGCAACGTCCAGCCGCCGCGCCATGGGTCCGTCGACGCCATCGATCACGAGCGCCAGTCCGAGCCAGGCGAACATTGCCGCCCAATGCTCGCGGACGGCTTCAAGCAGGGCGAGCAAGGCGACCCCTGCTCCGAGCGCCGTGAAGAGGTGCACCGAAAATGCGGCGGCCCGCATCGACGGTTTAGCGATCGAGGGATGCTTGACGTCGGCCCGTTCCATGAGATTCCGCGGTGAGCGCCATAGCAAACTATATCGTGGGCAGGGAACGTCAAATCCTCTCCACCAGCAGATTCGCTCCGATCGGCCAGTAAAGCCTGGCGGCAGGCTTGAAATTGTCGCGCGCAGCGCCGATTTTGATTGACATGAAAGATACCTCCGTCTCATGCGATGTTGCGGTGGTCGGCGGTGGGCCCACAGGCCTTGCCTCGGCGATTGCGCTGGCGCGCTCCGGGGCGGTCACGGCGCTGATTGCCCGCCGCGCGCCCTATGCCGACAACCGCACCACGGCGCTTTTGGGCGCGTCAATCGACTTCCTGAGGGAGCTGGAAGTCTGGCAGCGCAGCGAGGACAAGGCGGCGGCTCTGAAGGTTATGCGGCTTGTCGATGATACCGGCCGACTGATACGCGCGCCGGAGGTGCGGTTTTCGAGCGATGAAATCGGCCTTGATGCGTTCGGCTTCAATATCCAGAATCGTAGCCTGACGGCGGTTCTGGAAGAGCGTGCCGGCGAGCTTGCCAATTTGACACGCCTGGACGACGACGCCGAAATCGTCACGCCTGATGAAACGGCGGTTGCGATTCGGACCACAGGCGGCCGTTCCCTGTCCGCGCGGCTCGTGGTCGGTGCCGACGGCAGACATTCGCTGTGCCGCGAAGCCGCAGGCATCGAAGTTACCAGGCGCGAGCTGGACCAGGCCGCGCTGACGTTCAATGTCAGCCATTCCCGGCCGCACCGAAACGTGTCCACCGAGTTCCACACCTCGCAAGGTCCCTGCGTCTTCGTCCCCCTGCCCGGCGAGCGCTGCAGCGTCGTGTGGGTGGCAAGTCCAATGGAGGCCGCGCGACTTAGAGATCTCAGCGATGACGAGTTGTCCGAGGCCGCCGAAAGGCAGTCGCATTCGATTTTTGGGCGCCTCCGCGTCGAGCCGGGACGATACCTGTTTGCGCTTGCCATCGAGCGTCCGCGAGCATTCGCCAAGAAGCGCGTCGCGCTGGTTGGCGAGGCTGCGCATGTTGTTCCCCCGATAGGCGCGCAGGGGTTGAACATGGGGCTGCGCGACGCCGCCGATATTGCGGACATCGTGCGAGAGGCGAGCGCGGCCGGCGGCGATCCCGGGGCGCCGTCAGCGCTCTGGCGTTATGACCTGACGCGACGTGCCGATATCTTGAGCCGCACCTTTGCGATCGACATGGCCAACCGCTCCCTGCTGAACGAACTTCTGCCGATTCAGTCGCTTCGTGCTGCCGGCCTGCATCTGATCGGCTCGGTGCCGCCTTTGCGACGACTGGTAATGCGCGAAGGTCTGGCGCCGTCATGGCGGAGCCGTCGGGCAGGCTGATCGCCGCGAAGTGAGCATCCAGGCCTGGATTTCCGGACGCCCGTCGCTCCCTGCTGTGGCCAAAGCCATGGAAGATCAGGCCAAAATCCGTTAGCGCAGGATCGGGAATATCAGTGATTTTGGAGTGAATTCCGGCTGCAATATGTGAATGTTAAAATCGACCACTAGCGCGGAGAGCAATACTGGTCTATTCGACAGAGATGATCAAAGCGCGAACCGCCAAGTTCCAGATCGGGCAGATCGTGCGCCACCGGATCTTTTCGTTCCGCGGCGTGATCTTCGACATTGATCCGGAATTCAACAATACCGAGGAATGGTGGCTGTCCATTCCGGAGGAAGTGCGTCCTCACAAGGATCAGCCGTTCTATCATCTTCTCGCTGAGAACTCGGAGACCGAATACGTTGCCTACGTGTCCGAGCAGAACCTGTTGCCCGACGATTCCGGAGAACCGATCCGGCACTCACAGGTGGCCGAGATTTTCGTCAAGGATAAATCGGGCGGTTACCGCCCGCGCAATCCCTCGCTGAATTAGGCAGAGTGACGAACCAAAAAAGGCGCCTCTTGGAGGCGCCTTTCTTTTGCACGTCGGTCTCTTGCTTCGCTCTACTTCGCCGCGGCAGGTGCCGGAGCTGCACCACCCTGCGGCTGCGTCGCCTCGAGCTTCTTGCGCGCTTCCTCGGCGCGCTTCTGCAACTCTTCCTGCAGCTTCTTCTGGGTTTCCTCGAAAACCTTGGGATCAGTGGGCGGGCCGTCATAGGCCTTGGCGAAATCCCCAAGCGGCAACGGCAGCGTCAGAGGTGCACCGTTGGCGTTGATCGCCTGAATCACCAGATTTTGTCCCTTCTTCATGTTGGCAAGGAGGTCCGGCGTCGCCTCGTAGTCGGACATGCAGCCATTGGTAAAGCAGATCACGAAGGGTGACTGCTGCGGCTGGTTGTTGTCGACGATCAAGCGGGTTCCGTGAACCAACTGCATGCCGAGCGGCAAGGTGACCCGCAGGATCTTCTTTGGCTCGCCCTCGGGCTCGATGATCACGGCGGCGATCACCGGTTGGCCGGACTCGATGCGACCGTCCTTGCCGGTGAAGCAGACTTGTTTGGCGTTGGCGTCCTGGCCCTTGAGGCAGAATTTGGTCCAGGGCGCATAGATCAGCTGCACCTGCTGATCCTGCTGCTGCGGCTGCGCGGCGGGCGCCTGCTGCACCTGGGCGCTAGGTGCGGGCTGCTGGGCGGGCGCCTGCGCGGTCGGCGCGGGGGCTGCGGCCGGGGCCTTTGGCGCGGCCTTGGGGGCTGCCTTCGCCTTGGGGCTGGCTGCGGGCGCCGGGGCCGGGGTTTGGGCCCAGGCATTCTGGGCCGGAGAAACTGCCAGCGCTGTTACCGCCAACGAGGCGAGAAACAGCCCACGCGGCCCGACCGACGTGGCCAAGATACGGAAATTCATCGTGGAAAACCCTTTCTGAACGGGGGCGCCGAAAGCGCTGGATGGCGCCAAGCCAACGCTTTTTCGGGCGGCTTCTCCTAGTCAATTGAGGCGGATGCGTGACAGGTTGCGGCCAACTCTTCAACTGCCCGCTTTCATACAGGGGCGGACAGAAAGATCAATGCCAACAAGTGCCCTTACCATCGGCAGTCCGCGCGGTACCGGGCCGCCATGGTAAGAGATGGAATAGGCTGTTCCGAATCAAATCAGCGCGTTCCCATGTTAACTTTTAGGCGCATATCCGTCGGCATCATGGTCCGGTTTGCGCTTGCTTTCGCGCCATTGCTCGCCCTTCACGCTGGCCGCTCGTCTGCCGAAGAGAGTTACGCCATCGCGATGCATGGCAGTCCGGCGGTACCGGCGGGTTTCCTATATCTGCCCTACTTCAATCCGGATGCCCCTAAGGGTGGACGGCTCACCTGGGGTGTTCTCGGGACCTTCGACAGCCTCAACCCGATGATCGTGCGCGGCATTCCCGTGCAGCAAATCAGAAGCTACGACTTCGAGCGCGGTTATGTCGTGGAAAGCCTGATGGCTCGTGGCGAAAACGAGGCCTTTACGCTCTACGGCCTGCTGGCGCGAAGCATCGAGACCGACGACGAGAGGAGCTTCGTCACCTTTCGTCTCGATCCCAGAGGTCACTTCTCGGACGGAAAGCCGGTGCTTGCCGAGGATGTGTTGTTCTCATGGCAGCTCTTGCGCGACCACGGACGTCCGAACCATCGTCAGTACTATTCAAAAGTGGCCAAGGCCGAAGCGCTCGACCAACTGACGGTCCGCTTCGACCTCACCGGCGCAAACGATCGCGAGCTGCCCCTCATCCTGGGTCTTATGCCGGTATTGCCAAAGCATGCAGTCAACGCCGCGACTTTCGAGGAAACCTCGCTGACGCCGCCGGTCGGGTCGGGTCCCTATCGTGTCACCGAGGTCAAGCCCGGCGCCAGCGTAACCTTCACGCGCGATCCCAATTATTGGGGCCGCGACCTGCCGATCAATCGCGGCTTGTGGAATTTCGACCAGATCAGGTTCGACTTCTATCGCGAGTCCAACGGACTGTTCGAGGCGTTCAAGCGGGGGCTGTATGATTTCCGGGTCGAAAGCGAGCCGTTGCGCTGGCACGAAGGCTACGATTTTTCGGCCGTTCGGGATGGCCAGGTGATCCGCGAAACCATCAAGACCGGGCTGCCGCATCCATCGGTATACCTTGTCTTCAACACCCGCCGCACCCTGTTTTCGGATATCCGCGTAAGGAAGGCGCTTACGCTTCTGTTCGACTTCGAATGGATCAATCGCAACTATTTCTTTGGACTCTACACGCGCGAGGGCGGCTACTTCCCCGGTTCAGAGCTGTCGGCCTATGCGAGGCCTGCCGACGAGCACGAGCGGGTGCTGCTCAGGCCATTCGTCTCGCACGTTGCTCCCGACATTCTTGACGGGAGCTACCGCCTCCCGGTCACCGACGGCTCGGGCCGCGACCGCACGACAATGCGCAATGCCATTGCGCTGCTCGCTGACGCCGGCTTCGAGTTCGACGGGACGGTACTGCGGCAGCGCTCCGACGGAAAACCATTCGCCTTCGAAATCATGGTTGCGACCCGCGACCAGGAGCGGATTGCGCTTGCTTACGCCGCCAATCTGAAGCACGCAGGCATAGCGGCCAGCGTGCGCGCGCTCGACCCTGTTCAGTTCGATCAGCGCCGGCTCGGTTACGAATTCGATATGATTCCCAATCGCTGGGACCAGTCCCTTTCACCGGGCAACGAGCAGTCTTTCTACTGGGGAAGTGCCGCGGCCGACGTGCAGGGCACGCGCAACTACATGGGCGCCAAGGATGCCGCCATCGACGCCATGATATCAGCGCTGTTGAGCGCACGCAGCCGTGACGACTTTGTGTCGGCGGTACGGGCGCTCGACCGCGTGTTGATGTCGGGCTTTTACGCAATTCCCGTGCTTAACGTCAGCGAGCAATGGATTGCGCGATGGAATCGGATAGAACAACCGGCAGTTACCCCCTTGACGGGATACCTCCCGGAAAGCTGGTGGCTAAAGCCGGCTTCGCAACAGCGATGATTCGGCCAAGACGGGATCACGGGGCATTACTTGAACCAAGGCAATGTAACGCCGACGCTCGACGCATTGTTTCAGCGCATCCTGGCGCGCAAGCCGGATGCGCCGGCACTGATCGATCCACAAAACAAGCCCCGTATTACCGGGCAGTCGCCAAGGCAACTGACCTATGCGCAGGCCGACCGCGCAATCTCGGCGCTCGCGGCGCACTTCATCGAGTCCGGCCTGCCGGCGCATTCGGTGATTGCCGTGCAATTGCCCAACACGGTCGAATTCGTGCTGACCTTGCTGGCGGCCCATCGCGCCGGCCTCGTGGTCGCCCTGCTACCACTGCTGTGGCGGCAGGCCGAACTGGTCGCGGCCCTTAACCGCACGAGCGCCCGCGCCATCGTAATGACGGCGAAGGTTGACGGCGTGATCCAATCCGATTTCGTCATGAACGCCGCGGCGGAGGCGTTCTCGATCCGCCATGTCTGCGGTTTTGGCAGCGACTTGCCCGAGGGCATGGCCTCGCTGGATCAGACGATGGCGCGGCTATCAAATGCCACTCGGCATGTGATCCAGGACGGCCGCAAGGCTGCGATGGTTTCCTTCGACGTGACGGCCAGCGGATTCCGCGCTGTCCCGCGCACGCATCTGAGCGTGATCGCTGGAGGATTGGCGCTGTCGCTCGAAGCCGACGTAGAGCAGGGCATGACCATGATGTCGGCTTTTGCACCCTCTTCTTTTGCCGGATTGGCCTCCTCAGTCGTCGTTTGGTTGCTCTCGGGTGGAACGCTGGTGCTGCATCATCCCTTCGATGCCGATTTGCTCGAGCAGCAGATGGCCGAACATGCCTGCGATGCTCTCGTTGCGCCCGCGCCGCTCGCCTTGCGGCTCGACGAACTCGATCTGCCGACGCGCCTGCCGAGCCTGCGCAACGTCATCGGGCTGTGGCGCGCGCCAGAACAAGTGGCCTCCAGCGCGTCATGGATGACGCAACGGGTGTCGCTCACGGACGTCTATCTGTTCGGCGAAGCCGGATTGTTCGCAGCACGCCGCGCAGGCGCAGACGGCGCGCCTGCGGCGGTCAGGCCGGGACCCTACGGCGCGCCGCGTAAGCTGCCCGGCTCATCCGTCGCGGGAGAAATCCTGCTGACGCCGAAGGGAACACTGGGATTGCGTGGTCCGATGGTCACTGCCGCAGCATATGCGGCCCCACCGCAGTCAGGCGAGGCGTCGGACGAGCAACTGCCGCCCGACTATGTCGATACCGAATATGCCGCACGCCTAGATCGCGCAACCGGCGCCCTCTCCATCACCTCGCCGCCGGTCGGCGTCCTTAACGTCGGCGGATACCGTTTCCTCGCCTCCGACCTCCAGGAATGGAGCCGGCGTTTGGGTCATGGCGCGCTGCTTACGGCCTTGCCGGACCGGCTCAGCGGCCACCGTCTGGCTGGGCGCGCCCGGGACAACGCCCGTGCCCGCGAAGCGCTATCAGAACTTGGCCTTAACCCGCTGATGGTAGAGGCCTTTCGAGACCGCGCTAACCTGCCCTGATAGAGTCTGCTCGGTTCGTTGACGAGGCATTAAGACCGGAACACTAGCCTGACCGGAAGCTTTTGCTCGCGCCGGTCGTCAGATGTCCCAGCAAGGTCCGATCCTCATCATCGCGAATGGCGGACGCCCGGCGTTTGCCGATGCGCTCGAGGAAGCGCGGATGTTTCCGATTGTTGACGCTCGATGGGCCGATGCGGCGTCTGCCGTGACGTACGTTCAGCCTGCGGCCATCCTCGCCGATGGGCAGGGAGCTTGGCGCCTGGAGCTGCTGGCAAGGCAGGTCGCGAGGCGAAAACCTTACCTCCCCCTGATCGTGGTTGATCCTGCCGGCTTGTTGCCGGAGAACGCCATTCCGTTCGCGCTGAGAAACTCCGATCGCCTCGCAGCGCGCCTTCACGCCGCGTTGCGAATCCGTTCCCTGCACGCAACCGTGTTGCGCAGGCTTGCGGATGAATGGGCCGGGGCGCCCACGTTGCCCGATGTCGATTGTGCGCGCGATGCGACCGTGCTGCTGATCGGCCGCGGCGGTTCCTACCCCGCGCTGTCGGTTGCACTCGGCGAATGCATGGGAGTGGTCGGCGCCTTCAGCATTGAGGCGGCCGCAAGTCACCTCAGCAATCGCGATATCGATGGCATCGTGCTCGGCGAGGGATTTACGGCACGCGTGATGCATGCCTTCCTCACGGTATTGTCGGAGGACGCACGCTTCCGCAGTCTGCCGATCGTGCTGACATCGGACGAATTGGCCCCGGCCTACGAGCTGCCCAATCTCGAAATCGTCGTCGGCGAGCCGGCGCACATCGCGGCGCAGGCCCTGCCGCTGATCCGCCAGCACGCGCTTGAAACGCAGTTGACCCGAACGCTGCGCGCGATCGATGCGGATGGCTTGCTCGACGAGCAAACCGGCCTGCTGACGCTGTCTGCCTTCGATCGCGATCTTGTGACCGCCGTCAAGCAAGCCCTTTTGGAGGGCGGCGAATTGTCGATTGCCCGTTTTGCCTTCGACCCGGGCAACACGCGGGCGCGGCTTGACGGGGCACGGATCATCAGCCGATTGCTGCGAAAGACGGACTTTGGCGCACTTCAGCGCGACGACTCGGTCGTCGTCGTCTTCTGCGACGCCGATCTCCGTGCCGCGCACGGTATTGCAAGACGGCTCTCATCGGTCATGCGGCAGACCATGCACGGCCGACGCACTGCGCGCATCGAGCCGTCGGTCAAAGTGGTGACCCTCACAGCGCAGGACTCGGCGAAATCCCTGATGATGCGACTCTGTGGCGATGCCGACCGCGCCGTGTCGTGACACAGGCACTATGCCGCCTTCTTTTCCTCCGCGAGATGGGCGAGTTGGCGCAGGATGTCGGTAGCGCCCTTGAGACGCTCTTCCGGCGTTTCCCAATCCTGGAAAAACACGACCTTCATGTCGGGCCGCACCCGTGCGGCCTGGCCGTGCTGCCGGATGAAATGCACCAGGCGGTCGGGTTGTGAAAATTTGTTTTCGCGGAAGGTGATGACGGCACCCTTGGGCCCGGCATCGACTTTTTCGACATTGGCGCGGCGGCAATAACCCTTGATCGCGGCAAGGCGGAAAAGATAGCGCACCTCGTCCGGCAGCACGCCAAAGCGATCGCGCAGTTCGGCGGCGAAATTGTCGATCTCCTCGTCGGTGTCGAGATCGGCGAGCCGCCGGTACAGCGACAGACGCACGGCGAGGTCGGCGACATAGTCCTCGGGGATCAGCACGGGCATGCCAATGGTGATCTGCGGCGACCAGCGGTCGGCGGCCGGTTCGGCCACTCCAGCCTTGAGGTTGACGATCGCTTCTTCCAGCATCGACTGATAGAGCTCGAAGCCGACCTCCTTGATGTGGCCCGATTGCTCCTCGCCAAGCAGGTTGCCGGCGCCACGGATATCGAGATCGTGGGATGCAAGCTGAAAGCCGGCGCCCAACGTTTCCAGTGATTGCAGCACCGTGAGGCGCTTTTCGGCCTGCGCCGTAATCTTCTGCTGCGCCGGCAGCGTGAACAGGGCGTAGGCCCGTAGCTTCGAGCGCCCTACCCGGCCGCGCAGCTGATAGAGTTGCGCCAGCCCGAACATGTCGGCGCGATGCACGATCAGCGTGTTGGCGTTCGGAATATCCAGGCCGGATTCCACGATGGTGGTCGAAAGCAGGATGTCGTATTTGCCGTCATAGAAGGCGGAGATGATGTCTTCGATGGCGCCTGGCGCCATCTGGCCGTGGCCGACCGCGACCTTCATCTCCGGCACGTTCTTGTCGAGAAAATCCTTGATGCCGGCCAGGTCCTCGATCCGCGGCGCGACATAGAATGCCTGACCGCCGCGGTAGCGTTCGCGCAGCAGCGCCTCGCGGATCATCAGGGGATCGTGGGGCGCGACGAAGGTTCGCACCGCCAGCCGATCGACAGGGGGCGAGGCGATGATCGAGAGCTCGCGCACGCCTGTCAGCGCGAGTTGGAGGGTGCGGGGAATGGGGGTGGCGCTCAGGGTCAGCACGTGGACCTCGGCGCGCAGTTGTTTCAAGCGTTCCTTGTGGCTGACCCCGAAATGTTGCTCCTCGTCCACGATGAGAAGTCCGAGGTCGCGGAATTTGATCGCTTTGCCGAGCAGGGCGTGGGTGCCGATGACAATGTCGATCGACCCGTCGGCCAGCCCCTTTTTGACCTGCGTCAGCTCTTTCGCCGATACCAGGCGCGAAGCCTGCGCCACACGGACCGGAAAGCCCTTGAACCGATCGGCGAAAGTCCTGGCGTGCTGGCGTGCCAACAGCGTGGTCGGGACCACCACTGCGACCTGTTTGCCCTCGAGTGCCACGGCAAAGGCCGCGCGCAAGGCCACTTCGGTCTTGCCAAAGCCGACGTCGCCGCAGATCAGCCGGTCCATGGGACGGCCGGTTTCGAGGTCCTGGAGTGTGGCCTCGATAGCGCCAAGCTGATCGTCCGTTTCCTCGTAAGGAAAGCGCGCGCAGAACTCGTCATAGAGTCCTGCCTGCGCCTTGAGCTTGGGCGCCTCATGCAGCATCCTTTCGGCTGCTATCTTGATCAATTCGCCGGCGATCTCTCGGATGCGATTTTTCAGTTTGGCCTTGCGGGCCTGCCAGCCGGTGCCGCCGAGCCGATCGAGTTCGACATTGGTCTCTTCGGAGCCATAGCGCGACAAGAGTTCGATGTTCTCGACAGGCAGGAACAGCTTGGTGTCGCCGGCATAGTGCAGCTCGAGACAGTCGTGCGGCGCGCCCGAGACCTCCAGCGTCTGCAGGCCGATGAAGCGGCCGATGCCATGCTCGATATGGACCACCAGGTCGCCCGAGCTCAGGCTCGTGACCTCCGAAATGAAATTGTCGAGCTTGCGGCTCGCCTTTCGCGGCCGCACCAGGCGGTCGCCGAGAATGTCCTGCTCGCTGATGACAGCAACGCCGTCGGTCTCAAAACCGGCCTCCATGCCGAGCACGGCCAGCATGGTCTCGTTGCGCGGGGTTGCCTGTACGGTGCGCCAGGTATTGACGTAGGTCGCGTTGGCAAGCCTGTGGTCCCTGAGCATGCTTGCCATGCGGTCGCGGGAGCCTTCGCTCCACAACGCGATGACGACCTTCTTGCGGTTGGCTTGCAGGTTCAGGACGTGCGCCGCCACGGATTCGAAGACATTGACGGTGCCATCGTTGCGCTCGGGTGCGAAGTTGCGTCCCTGCCGCGCGCCGGCGTCGAACATATCAGCCTCATCCGGCAGGGCGAATGGTGTGAGACGCGCCAGCGATGCTTCATCCAGTCGCTTGCGCCACTCCTCTTCGGTCAGGTAGAGACGATCAGGCGGCAAGGGCTTGTAGAGCGCGCCGTCACTTGCATGTTCGAGCGCCTCGCGACGTGCTTCGTAGTAGTCGGCAATTTGCTTGAAGCGCTCGCGCGCGGCATCCTCGCCCTGCGGCTCGATCGCGATAGGCGCGTCACCGAGATAGTCAAACAGGGTGTCCATCCTGTCCTGGAACAGTGGCAGCCAATGCTCCATGCCTGGATGGCGGCGCCCCTCGGTAACGGCCTGATAGAGCTGGTCGTCGCGTTCGGGGGCGCCGAACTCGGCCGTATAGCCCATTCGGAAGCGGCGGATGGTTTCGGTGACAAGCTGAAATTCGGAGATCGGCACCAGGTCAAGCGAGCGCATGTCGAGCAGCGTGCGCTGGGTCTCGGCGTCGAAGGAGCGGATCGATTCCAGGGAATCGCCGAAGAAATCGAACCGCACCGGTTGCTCGAGCCCGGCCGGAAACAGATCGAGAATGCCGCCGCGCACCGCATATTCGCCCGCCTCGCGCACGGTGGATGAGCGGCCGTAGCCGTTGTGCTCCAGCCAGGCCACGATGGAATCCATCGGCACGACGTGACCCGGCGCGACCGACAAGGCCTGGGCGGCAACGGTCTCTCGCGCCGGCACGCGTTGCACGATCGCGTTGACCGTCGTCAGCACGAGCAACGGCTTGTCGCTGCCGGCAAGGCGGGCCAGTCGTGCCAGCGTCGTCAGGCGTTGCGCCAGGACGGCGCCGTGCGGCGACACGCGGTCATAGGGCTGACAGTCCCAGGCCGGGAATTGCATCACTGGCAGATCGGGCGCGAAAAATTCCAGCGCGCGGGCCAATTGTTGCATGCGCGGCCCGTCGCGGCAGACCACGGCGAGGCTGATCGCAGGCGGCTTTGCCCGCGCAGCGACCGATCGCGCAAGGTCGGAAATGACAAGACCCTCGGCGCCCTCCGCGACGTTCGCAAGCGTCAGGGCATGGCCGGGGGTCAGCAATTCTGCGGGGGATCGTGCTGATGGCTTCATGCTTCGTCAACCGCGCGAAACGCCTTGATGCGGTCGAACAGCGCGCTTTCATAGTTGGCTGATAGTGGCCGATCGCCGAGCAAAGCCGCGTAAAGATCGCCGTCAGGTATCTGGATCAGCCTTTCAAGCTCGGCCAATTCATGTTCGGAAAGCCTTGCGATCTCGGCATCGGCAAAGCGCCCGAGGATCAAATCCATTTCGCGGGTGCCGCGGTGCCAGCAACGAAACAGCAGCCGTTTGCGGCGCTCATCGAGGCCCGCGCTCGATCGTGTCGATCCGGTCATGACAACTTCCAACGCCAAAAGCCCGGACGTGCCGGGCGGGGTTCATATAGCGACGCAAGTGGGCGTTGTCAGCCCTCATCGCGCCCAAGTTTTCAACTGCTCCGTCGAAGCCGGGCTTGACCTTAGTGAGCGGATTTGACGTTCGCTACCCACCTTGCCGCGATTGCTTCATGCGAACGTCAGATCCAAAGCTCCACTAGCATTAATAATCTGGCGGTGGTCCTATGATTCTAACATTCGCAAAAGTGGCTCTCCCGATGGGGAGCGAATGTTAGAATCGGACCACCGCAATCCTTCGTCTTTTGGATTGTGTGCAACGAGAGA
>Ga0306923_10004416_pt1 | contig 13454 bp, 9 predicted proteins | sample sta12Can44000108_FD_203841 | JGI IMG/M metagenome (GOLD analysis project Ga0306923, IMG submission 203841) | Lab enrichment of tropical soil microbial communities from Luquillo Experimental Forest, Puerto Rico - statanox.12C.anox.44.000.108 (v2)... | ecosystem: Environmental > Terrestrial > Soil... | reverse complement strand
ACCAAAGGATCTGAACGGCTTTCCGTGCTCGACTTTCTCGTGGTGACTGTCGCCTGCCAGGAGCAAGACCGTCAGGAAGATCGTGTGCGTGAGGCGATGATCCGGGAGCTGGAGCGGTTGCCCAGCGGGAGGGGATCATCGATGACACAGTTCGAGCACCAGGCCGGGACACAGCGGACCCACGGACGTCGATCGGTCGATCAAGCCGGGCCGCCGAGGAGCACGGCCAAGAACGCCAGCGGGGTGACGGGAAGTACATAGGGATGACGTGACCTGGCCTACCGTGGGCATCGCTGGGGTATTATCACCCATTCCGCCGTCCAACACGGCGGCGAGAAGGACTGGGACATGGAGGAGCCGCAAGGGGCGCGTACGGCCGCTTCGCCGGGTGAAGGGTCGGCTGCGGCCCGGGCCGAGGTGATCTTGACGCCGGATCAGCGGGTGCGGGTGTTCATTTCCTCGACACTGGGGGAGCTGGCGGCCGAGCGGGCGGCGGCGCGGCGGGCGATCACCCGGCTGCACCTGGTGCCGGTGTGGTATGAGTCCGGCGCCCGGCCACATCCGCCGCGCAACATGTACCGGGCGTACTTGAAGCAGAGTCAGGTGTTTGTGGGGATCTACTGGCAGCGGTATGGGTGGGTGGCACCGGGGATGGAGATCTCGGGGCTGGAGGATGAGTTCCGGCTGGCCGCGGGCAAGCCGATGCTGCTGTACCTCAAGCGCCCAGCGCCGGACCTGGAGCCACGGCTGGCGGCGATGATCGACGGTATCCGGGCGGCCGGGACGGTGTCGTACCGGACCTTCGCCACGCCTCAGGAGCTGGAGCGGCTGCTGGCCGACGACCTGGCGGTGCTGCTGAGTGAGAGCTTCGCGGTCGAGCCCGGGGGGGCGGAGCTGCCGGCCGGCACGGTCACGTTCTTGCTGACCGATATCGAGGGGTCGACGCGGCTGTGGGAAACGGTGCCGGAGGCGATGGAGACAGCGCTGGAGCGGCACAACCGTCTGGTCCCCGAGGTAATCGGCGAGCATGGGGGTGTGGTGGTCACCTCCCGTGGGGAGGGGGACAGGGTTTTCGCCGCCTTTGCCAGCGCGGTGGCCGCGGTCGAGGCGGCTGGCGCGTGCCAGCTGCGGCTGAACGGGGAGGCGTGGCCGGCGGGGGCGGCGCTGCGGGTGCGGATGGGGCTGCACACTGGGGAAGCGCATGTGCAGCATGGCGACTACGCCGACCACGCGCCGATCAACCGGTGTGCGCGGGTCAGGGCCGCCGCGCACGGCGGGCAGGTGCTGGTCACCAGGACCACGCGCGACCTGGTGCAGGGGCGTCTGGGAGGCGGGTTTGGGCTGACGCGGCTGGGCGAGTTCCGGCTCCGCGATCTGGCCGAGCCAGAGCTGATCTACCAGCTGACCCACGCCGGCCTCCCGGCCGACTTCCCGCCGATCCGCACGCTGGCCGAGCTCACCGGCAACCTGCCGATGCCGGTGAGCTCGTTCATCGGCCGTGAACGCGAACTGGAGCAGACCTCGGCCGCGCTCGACCAGGCGCGGGTGGTGACGCTGACCGGGCCGGGCGGGGTGGGGAAGACCCGGCTGGCATTGCAGGCCGCCGCGCATGTGGCGCCACGGTTCGGCGATGGCGCATGGCTGTGCGAGCTGGCCCCCGTCCGCGACCCGGCCGGGGTGGACGATGCGGTCGCGGCGGTGTTCTCGGTCACCGCCCGGGCCGGGCAGAGCACTCGTGAGGCGCTGGTGGAGTTCTTGCGCAGCAAACAGCTGCTGCTGGTGCTGGACAACTGCGAGCACCTGATTGAGGGCGCGGCGGCGCTGGCCGGGGCCCTTGCCCGTGTGTCTGAGCGGCTGGTGATCCTGGCGACCAGCCGCGAGGCGCTGGGGATCGAGGGGGAGCGGCTGGTGCCAGTGCCCCCGCTGGGGGTACCCGGCGCAGGCGCCGACCTGGCGGCGATCACGCAGGCGGAGGCGGTACGGCTGTTCGCCGAGCGCGCGGCCGCGGTCAAGCCCGGATTCGCGGTGACCGCCGAGAACGCGGTGGCGGTCGCCGCGGTAGTCCAGCGGCTGGATGGCATCGCGCTGGCGGTCGAGCTGGCGGCGGCGCGGGTGCCCGCGATGACGGTGGCCGAGCTGGCCCGGCGGCTGGAGCGCAGCTTCGCGGTGCTCGCGGCCGGCCCGCGTGGCGCGGTGGCGCGTCACCAGACGCTGCAGGCCACCATCGACTGGTCCTTCCAGCTGCTGTCAGGGCCCGAACAGGCCCTGCTGACCCGGCTGGCGGTCTTCGCCGGCGGCGCCACCCTGGAAGCGGCCGAGACGGTCTGCGGCGGGGAGGGCATCGACGCGGATGCGGTGTTCGAGCTGCTGGCGGGCCTGGTAGCGCGATCGCTGGTAGTGGCCGAGGAAAGAGGCCCGGAGACCCGCTACCGGCTGCTGGAGACCATTCGCCAATACAGCGAGGAACACCTCAAGGGAGCCGGTGAGACCGAACGGTGGCGGGCCCGGCACGCCAGCTACTACGCGGGCTTCCTGTCGCGGGTCCGTCACCGCGCCCACGATCATCGAGAAGGAGATACCCTGGGCGCTCCGGATCAGCACCGAGCAAGACAACCTGCTCGCGGCGTGGTCATGGGCGATCGGCGCCAGCCACGTCGGCACCGCGTTCCAGATGCTGGCCGGTTTCGCGCCGCGTGAGGTCTGGAACACTTATCCACTCGTGCTGGCCGGCGAAGCGGCTCTGGAGCTGCCCGGCGCCGCTGAGCACCCGGGTTATCCGCTCGCCCTGGCAGTCACCGCAGTGTTCGCCTCCATCCGCGGCGATGTGACCGGCGCCGAGGAGCTCTCTCGCCGGGCGGCCGAAGTCAACGCGCGCCGGGACCCCCCCGACTGGCGTGTCGAGGAGACCATCTGCGCCGCCCGAGGAATCATCGCGACCAGTACCGGCGCCTTCGCCGACGCCGCCCACCTCACCGAACAGGCCGCCGGTATCGCGCGCGCCGGCGGCGACCTCGCCGACGCCTCCCTCGAGCTTGCCATCGCCGCGTCCGATCACGTGCTGGTCGGTGACGCGCCTGCGGCGGCCCCGCTGGCGAATGAGGCGCTGGCGCTCGCCCGCCAGATCGGCGCCCCGGACCTGGTAGCGATCGGCTTGCTCGCCGTCGGCCTGGCCGTCGCCGGCATCGATCCTGAACAGGCCCGCGCCTGCCTGCGCGAAAGCCGCGAACTTAGTAGCGCGCTCGCCTACAACAGCCTCATCGGCCACGTCTTGGCGACCGAGCTCGCGTTTCTCACCGGCGACCGAACGGCCACGCTCGAACTGGGCCGCAGTGCCCTACGCGGCCTCCAGTGGGGCGGTGGCCTCAGGATGGGAATCATCCTCCACATGATCGCGGACGTGCTATCCGAAACCCGGCCCGATGCCGCCGCGATCATCCACGGCGCCGCAGACGCCTACGCAGTCGCCCCGCCAAACCCCGCCGCGCCGGGCCCGGCCGTCCCGGCAGCCGTGGACCAAGAGCGAGCGCGGGAACTCCGTGCCCGCGGCGCGGACATGGACTGGGACCAGATCATCGCCTACACCCTCACCCAGACCACCCAGGCCCTCGGCGAACTCGAATCCGAGACCCAGCCATGAGCGAGCTGCCGCATCAAGGTGCGGATACTGCCTATGCGACCGGCCGATCATGCGCGTAAGTGACCATAGCGGCCGCGGACTGGGACTGACCGCCGAAGCCGGTCGACCGAGCCTGGGATTGCCGGTCCTTGCAGATCCGGCAGAGTCCCGAACTGGCTGTTCTGCGATGCTGAGCGCTGGTGAACTGGGCATTCACGGGACCGCTCATACTCGGCGATCTGGCTCTATGCGTCTACGTGAAAAGGTTGCGCAGCAATTGCAGCTGCGACGCAAGCACACTGGCCGAATCCTAGAAGATTAGGCATTCCAGTGCATATATGCGTCCATACGCAACGCCCTCAATTCGACATGTGCGTGAGGTGTCATAGCCCTGCGACCGGGAACGCCCGGGACCTGCTTCCGGTAACCGCCTTGAACTCGGCCGCCAGCTCCGCGGGTACCCGTCCGCGGGTTGTTCACTTCCATGCCCGGGACCGTTGACAGCGATCATGACCTCGATGTTGTTCAGGCTTGCTCCCTGATGACTGCGTCCGCCCAGGGCTGGCCGGGCACCGCCTCCGGCCGGCCGCGCAGCGTTCACATGGCGCGCCATCGCATCCCGCAGCGCCTGGGCACGCTTGGTGCCGGTACAGCTCTTCGCTATGTCCGGAGATGATGACGCGGCTCCATCGCGTGGTGCGAATCTGTAGGTGCGGCGCAGCCGCGCCTGCCTGCCGTCTCGTCCGGGTCGGCGGAAGCCCTCGTCCGGGTGTGAGGTGGCCGGTGTTCGGATCCCTGGACTACGTCTACGTTCCGGCAGGCGACGTCGACGGTGAGGTGCTGCGCTATGTCCAGGGGATGGGTGCGGAACTGGTCTGGAAGGTCCGCGGGACGGGAACCACCGTGGCCTGCCTGCGTGTCGGTGACTCAGGGCCGGCAATCCTGCTATCGGGTCACTTGCGGGGCCAAGGCGCGATCCTGGTATACCGGGTGCAGGACTACGCCGCCACGGTCGCGCAGCTGCGCGCGCGGAACCTCGCTGTGCACGAGCTGGAGATCCCGCACGGACCGTGCGCGACGTTCACGATGGAGGCGGGGCAGAGGTACGCGGTCTACCAGCTGGTGCGGCCCGGCGCGGTTCACCTCTTCGACGGCCGTATTGACCCATGAAAGCCACCGCGCTGCCGGGGTGCCGTTCGCGCTCGCGGTAGAATGCTGGCCGGCTGCTGATCGCCCGCTTGCTGGCACCCGCTCTAACCGCAGCCCGCGCTAACATTGGGCCGCGTTTCCGCGGAGACGTGATGAACATGGTTGCCGACGCTGCGGTGATCGGGTTTCGACACCTTGTCCGGGGCACAAGCGCGCGTTTTCGGCACGGAGTTGCTCTGCGTAGATGTCCAGGCTCAGGCGACCGATCGGCACCTCGCCTATAAGCTTGGCCAGGCGGGCGGCGCCGTTGGGACGACAGACCGGGGGCGCGCTCCTGCCGCTCTGCGCGATCGAGCGGACAGCTGCCTTCGTCAGCAAAGGCGCGAGGATCGGGGTGATCGGCGCTGGCCCGCGCAGGGTTCCGTTGCTTCCTGTCAGGAGCAGAGTGCTCGCCATGGCCGTCCGCGCAGTGCAGATCCGGGAGGCCAGAGCCTGAGGGAAAGGCTCAGCGGAATAATCCGTTGACCGGGAACAGGCCGCACTGATATCCATTTGAGCCTGCCTGGAATCTCGCAAATTAAGGTAAACGATGGAGAAGGTGCACGACAAGCTGCTGGTGTGGGGCAGCGAAATCGACTACCAGGCCCGGGAGCAGGCCAGCCGGGCATCCAGGCTTCCTTTTGTGCCGGGTCATGTCGCGCTCATGCCCGACGCGCACGTGGGACTGGGCGCCACGGTCGGATCGGTCATCCCGACGGAAGGCGCTATCGTCCCGTCGTTTGCGGGGGTTGACCTCGGGTGCGGCATGATCGCCACGGAGACGGCCTACAGCGCCAGCGATCTGCCGGACAACCTGGACCCTCTGCTGTCCCTGGTGGCGCAGCGGATCCCTGCAGGCGTCGGCAAGGGACGCGACCTTGGGTACCGCGACGGCCACCGGGACGTCTTCGGAGTCGTTGGCGAGCCGCCGTCCAAGCTGTCAGCCAGGCAGCAGGCGACTGCGATCGCGCAGTTCGGCACCCTGGGCTCAGGCAACCATTTCGTGGAGGTTTCCCTCGACGAGCGCGGGACGGTCTGGACGGTCCTGCACTCCGGCTCTCGCGGCATCGGCAACCAGCTCGCGACCTACCACATCGGGAAGGCCAGGAGGCTGATGAGGGAGTACCTCACCACCGTGCCCGATCCGGACCTCGCCTACTTCGCCGAGGGAACACCCGAGTTCGGCGCCTACATCCGGGACATGCTCTGGGCACAGCGCTACGCCTACGAGTCCCGGGCGCGGATGAACCGCGCACTGCTGAGGTCCCTAGCGCAGGCTGTCAGCCCGAAGCAGCCGGCCAAGGAGAAGGCGATCACGGTCCAGGTGGTCAATTGTCATCATAATTACACCGAGCGCGAGCACCATGGCGGCAAGGACCTGTGGATTACCCGGAAGGGCGCTATCAAGGCAGGCGCTGGGGACCTGGGCGTCATCCCTGGCTCCATGGGCACGGACACCTATATCGTCCGGGGCAAGGGCAACCCGGATTCATACAACTCCAGCTCCCACGGTGCCGGACGGCGCCTCTCCCGGGGCGACGCGAAGCGCCAGCTCGACAAGGCAGGCCTGCGCGCCCAGATGAAGGGCAAGACCTGGAACGCCGCCTCTGCCTCGGCCCTGATCGACGAGGATCCCCGCGCCTACAAGGACATCCGGCAGGTCATGGCCGACCAGTCCGACTTGACCGAAGTCCTCCACGTCCTCACCCAGGTCCTCAACTACAAGGGGACCGGCTGACGAACATCCACATCACGCGACCGGCCGGCGAGTTCGCGGAGGAGAAGCGGCCTGACCTTCTCGATCCCCGATCACCAGCCGGTTGACCGGCCACTTCCGCCGGTTTACTGGCAACGTATGGTCATGCTCGCCTGTGCATAAGGATGCGCTGGGCGACTCACTATTTTCGGCATTATGCCGGTGATCAAAGATCAGATCACTGCCCTCCGGCGGCATAATGCCTGATCATGCCTGTGATCGAGGCGCAGTGCGCCTCGATCCTGGTGCCTCACGATCACAGGCAGATCAACCAATGTCGGATGTCTCCCGCGGCCTTGGCTGGGAGACGAGGTGGAGTCAAGGTGCTGGAGGCCATGAAGGCGGCTGGGATGTAGTTGGCATGGCAGTCCGGGTTCGTGCGGGCTGCGGTCAGGCCGCGTCGTGGTGCGCGGGCTGGCGTGCCGGTCCGCGCTCTGCGCGTCGCGCGGGTCAGCGCCGACGTCGGGCATGGTGGATGACGGAAGTGCGGCGCCGCCGTGGCGGCTGCCGGGCGCTAGCTGCAGGCCGGGTCCAGCGGCACCGTGGCGGGTGACAGCACGTGCATGTAGGTGTTCAGTGCGTGGGCGCAGCCCAGGCTCCACTTCGCCTTCCCCAGCGAGTTGATCGCGTACCCGGTGGTGACGGGCTGGTAGCTGCCGGCGGTATCGACGGGGAAGTACGGGACGACGTCGACCTGGTTGTAGATCCGCCAGGACACCGTGCTCAGGGCGCCGTAGCGGGCGGCGAAGGCGGCGTCTCCCACCCGCGGCGCGGCGAACGTCCAGGCCTGCGGCTTCAGCGGCGTGTTCGCGGTCAGGTCCGCGACCAGCAGCGTGGCCAGCGCGCCGCCCAGGCTGTGGCCCGTCACCACGATCGGCAGCCCGCCGGGATCAACCTCGGCCGGAGGATCCTCGGTGGCCGCCCGGGCGACGTCGGCGGCGAAGGTAGCCGGCGCGGGCGTGCTGTGCTGCTGGCCCGGGGTCATCGTGCCGAAGGTGTCGTAGATGTCGCAGAAGCCCCTGGCGACCTTTCCGCCGCCGGGGATCTGGGTGAACGGCACCAGATCCCAATGGAAGTCATCCCACCACTCCATCTTCGTGGCCGTGCCGCGCAACGCGACCACCGCGGTCTTGGGCGCGCCGCCCACAGCGACGAAACCGTAGAAGACGCGGGACTGCGCGGGGCCGAGGAAATCGGTCATCTGGATCGTGCGCACCAGCGTGTAGGCGGCTGGCATGTTCGCGATCGCAGCCGGATTGACCTGACCGGGATGGCTGACGAACTGCTCGTACGCGGCCTGGATGAAGGGCCCCCAGGTGACCGCGGTTGCCGGATTCATCGGGTCAGCAGCCATGCCGTGTCCTTATCCTCACTGAGCCGGGGCCCCCCGCCAGGCACGCCATGGGCACCGCCTTCGGGCGGTTCAGCCTCGCGCTGCGCCACAGCTTTCACCTTCCCGCGGACGGGCGCAAGCGGACACTCCTCCCGCGCCGACCCAACCCCGATCGCCAGCACCCCCGGGCGTGACTCCCTGCTCCCGCCCACCCCAGCAGCCCGCGATGGAATATGCCACCGCGCCGTAGCAGCTAAAGTCCACCGACGCCACCTGATCATTCTGAACGCCGCTGATCGCGGCAGAAGAGTGCGGCCATCAGCTCGGCAGAGCAACACTGTCAGCTGGTATGCTCAGCGCTCTCGGTGACGGTCAATTTGCCCGGCGTCGACTACATGGCAGGATCAAAGATGCGATGCCCACGGATCTGACTGTAATTCTCGAACACCGGCCGGGAGAGCTTGCCCGGCTGGGGGAGATCGTTGGTGAAGTGGGAGTCAGCATTCGCGGTCTTGCTGCGTTCACCGGCGAGGGCAGGGGCGTCGTCCACCTGCTCCTTGACGACCAGGCCGTGGCCCGGTGCCGGGAGACGCTCGAGCGTGCCGGGATGGGGATCGCTGACCAGCGCGAGGTGCTCGTGGTGGATATCGAGGATAGGCCCGGCGCCCTCGGCGAGCTGACCAGGCAGTTCGCTGAGGCCAACGTCAATATCGAGCTTGCTTACACAACTTTCGGGGGCGTCAAGGTTGTGATTGCGACCGATGACCTGACCAGCGCTCGCGCCGCGCTCCCGTAGCCCGGCCCCGATGCTGGCCAGCCCTGGCCGCTGGGAGATGTACAGTCGCGACTGGCCGTTCATAACATCAGAAGCGCACAATGCGGCATGAGCGGACGCTCGGACCAAATGCAGCGATGTATAAATATAGGGTTCCCCGTCTGGTTGCCCAGTGGCAGTCAGCATTGCCAACGCTGCAAAAAGCTCTTGATAACCGCGCACAGTCCCGCTGTAGCGTCAAGGGGCAAGATCGAACGATGGCTGCAGCTGCGCATAGCGGGACGTTCTGCCGTCCCGGGGGAGTCGGCGCGCGGTCAGGATGGTCGGCTCCTGAGTCCGCCGGATCATCTGGTCGCTGAGCGACGATCGTGCACGGCCCGGCTGCCGTGGGACTGCGCGGTTGCTTTCCGCCAGCCGGTCCTACTGGATGGTCCCGGTCTTGGGACCTGTGTCCCTGGCGCGTGCCGAACGCGCTGCGCGATCATCCTCCGCGGCACCTAAGGCATGGTCCCGAGCCAGGCTCAGGGTGCTAGATGCAGGTCAAGCGCGCGGGGCCGGTGATGCGTTTCATCCTCGTCACGCGCCCGGATAGTAAAGGGAGGGATTGAGCCGGCGGGGCAGCCTTGAACTGCTCAGCGACCCGGTCGCCAAGGCGCTTGCGGAGTCGGTTAACCGCTGGCTCGGACTCAGGTCGGCAGGGCCAGGTGTCCCGGGTCGGGCATGGCCTCGCGGAGCTGCCTGCGGGAGCTGATGCCGAGCTTGGTGAACACCTTGCGCAGGTGCCACTCGACCGTGCGCGGGCTCAGGAACAGCTCCGCGCCGATCTCGGGATTGGACTGCCCATCCCGGGCCCGCCGGGCGATCTGCCGCTCCTGCGCGGTGAGCTCGTCAGGTACGTCCGCCGCGCGCTTGCGGATGGTCTCCCCGGTGGCGAGCAGCTCGCCGCGGGCCCGCTCGGTGAACGCCTCGGCTCCAATCCGCGCGAACATGTCGTAGGCCGTCCGCAGCTGGGCCCTGGCGTCGGCGCGCCGGTTCTCACGCCGTAGCCATTCCCCGTAGACCAGGTGCGCGCGGGCCAGGGCGACCGCGCCGCGGCACTGGCCCAGCCGGTCGATCGCCTCCCGGTAGAGGAGTTCAGCGGCTTCGCTCTCACTGACCAGCGCGCGGGAGCGCGCCTCGATGCCCAGCCCCCAAGCGGTGCCGCTGGGGCGGGTCGTGCGGGCCAGCCGCTCGACGGCCTCGGCGGCGCGAGCGGTCTCACCGCAGCGGACGGCCGACTCGACCAGCTCGGCCAGCCCCCAGTTGGCGAAGCCGAGCTCCTGCGGGTAGGCGCTGGCCTCCTCGGCGGCGGTCAGCGCATCCCGGTAGCGGCCGAGCCCGTTGCTGAGCACCGCGCTGGTGTGCCGGACCAGACCCAGGCCCATGCCCTCGCCCCGAACTGTCAGCCGGTCGATGGCCGCGTCGATCAGCCCGGCGGCCTCGGCCGCGCGGCCCCGCCAGCCGGCCAGGGCCAACGCGCTATAGGGCGGCAGGTCGTTCCTGGTCGCCTCGGTGATGGCCGCGGTCTCCTCAACGAGCAAGGCAGCCGCCCCGAACTCCCCGGCGTGCAGGTACACGCCGACCCGCTGGGCCAGGGCGAGAGGGAGCACGCTCAGCGCGCCGACGTCACGGGCGAGCTGGAGATGCCGGGCGGACAGTGCGTACCAGCCCTCGTCGTCCCACAGATCGTGGGCGGCGTGGCAGGCCACGAAGAACCAGCGGAGCTCGTCCTCGAGGGTCAGCTCACCACGCCGGAACGCGGCCACGGCCGGCTGGAGGGCCGGCGTACCGGCCTCATACCCGTCGGTGATCAGGACGGCCAGTCCGTCCAGCAGCAGGTCCGGCGCGCGCGCGGGCTGCGGTGCGGGCGCCGCGCCGAGCGCGGCCCTGGCCACCTCGGGCAGGCCGACCCCGCCGGCCAGTCGCCCGACGAACATAGCCGCCGCCAGCGCGTCCAGGTAGGTCTCGCGGGCCAGCCGGACGTCGAGCGGCTCCAGCCGCCGGGCCGTGTGAAGCAGCAATCTCGACGCTTCGGCGCCGTGGCTAGAGGCGAACGCCATCTGGCCGCGCAGCAGGCCGATCCGGGCGCGCAGGAGCTCATCGGCGGGCCCCGCCTCCGCCTGGGCCAGTAGCTCCAGCGCCGCGTCGGGCAGGCCGGCCCGAGCCTTGGCCCGGGCGGCCGCCAGCGCCCGGCCGGCCCGCCGTGCCGGGTCCGGGGTCAGCGCCGCCGCGTGCTCCAGGAACGCAGCCGCGGCCGTCAGGCCGCCGCGCGCCCGCGCCCGGTCGGCCGAGCGCTCCAGCTCGGCGGCGAGGTCCTCGGCGGGCTCGGACGCGGCCGCGGCCCGGTGCCAGGCGCGGCGGTCGGGGTCAAGCTGCGGATCGGTGGCCCCGGCCAGGGCGCGGTGCGCGGCCTGCCGTTCGTCCGCCGAGGCCGACCGGTAGACGGCCGAGCGCACCAGCGGGTGCCGGAACCGCACCCGGGCGCCGATCTCGACCAGGCCATCGGCGGCCGCCGACGCCGCGGCGGCCGCCGGAATGCCCAGCTGGGCGGCGGCGCGCCACACCAGCGCCAGGTCTCCGGTCGGCTCCGCCGCCGCGACCACCAGCCACAGCCGGGCCGGGCCGGGCAGGGCCTCCACGCGCCGTAGGAAGCTGTCCTCGATCCGGCCGGACAACGGCAGCACCTCCGGCAGGCCGAAGCCGCCCGCCAGCTGGGCGGGGGACAGCCCCCGCGGCAGCTCGATCAGCGCCAGCGGGTTGCCGCGCGTCTCGGCCACGATCTGTTCCGCCACCCGTTCATCCAGCGGCCATCGCACCACCGACCTCAGCACCTGCCGGGCGTCGTCCTCCCGCAGTCCCTGCACCACCAGCTCCGGCAACCCGTCGAGATCCGCGTCAGGCTCCCGCACGGCGAAGATCATCAGCACCGATTCGGCCAGCAGCCGCCGGGCCGCGAACGCCAGCACCCGCGCCGAAGCCCGGTCCAGCCATCGTGCGTCATCGATCAGGCATATCAGCGGGCCGTCCCCGGCCACCTCGGCCAGCAAGCTGAGCACGCCCAGGCCGATCAGGAAACGATCCGGCGGCGGCCCCGCCTGCAGGCCGAACGCGGTCCCGAGCGCGGCACGCTGCGGACCCGGGAGCCGTCCGAGGCGATCCAGCGCCGGCCCGCACATCTGATGCAGCGCGGCGAACGCCAGCTCCATCTCCGACTCCACCCCCGCTGCCCGCAGCAGCCGCAGACCCGCCGCCGACTGGGCTACGTAATCCAGCAAGGCGGTCTTCCCCACCCCGGCCTCGCCCCGCACCACCAACGCGGCGCTGCGGCCTGCCCACACCCCGGCCAGCAGGCCATCCAGCCTCGCGCATTCGCGGCGCCGCCCGCACAAGCCAGAGTCAGCCACGTCCTTCATTCTCATCCCTGTCGACTCGAGCAGACCAGCACTTAAGCGATCGCTCCGGCCGCCTCGCCCGCTCTCGACAACCAGGTGCTGGGATGGTCAGCTCGCCACTCCGACCCGGCGACGGGAGCGCAGGACCGGCGAGGCAGCCAGCCTCCTGCGGCCGCGTAGACGGCATCGGCGACAGCGCGAGACCCACGGCTGCGGGTCCTGCACTGACAGCCGGTTCAGCCGCCGCTTGCCGAGGACGTGTCCGCTGTGGCCACGTTGCCCCGATCCTGCACCCGGGACGTACTCGGGCGAGGCCAAATCCGGTCACGCTGGCAGGTCCGTCCCGGCCCGCTCGGTCACCAGGTAGGCGGCGTACCAGCCGGGCCAGTCCTTGTCGTGGCCGTGGCAGGTGACCGGGGCGGATTACCAGCGGCCGTTCGGCATAATAGCTGCCTCCGGCGGGGCAGGGAGCTACGGCGAGCCGACGTGGCGGGACCGCAACTGCCGCCGGGTGCTGACCCTGAGCTTGGTGAAGATCTTGCCGAGGTGCCACTCGACGGTCCGCGGGCTGAGGTACAGCGCGGCGGCGATCTCCCGGCTGGCGAGCCCACCCGTTCAACGACGGCAGCTTCCCGGATCCGGGCGAGTTCGTCGGCCCTAGGTCGCCTGGTCCTGCTGTCCCCGGCCGGCCAGCGCGGCGTGCAGCTCGCGGCGGGAGCCGATGCTCGATCAGCGGGGCGAGCTCCGCCTGGTTGCCGCGCATCGCGGCGAGGAGCATGGCCGCGAAGGGCGCGATGCGGCTCCCGGTCGCCTCGCAGACCGCATTGGCTTCCGCGATCAGGGAACCGGCCCGCCTCGAAGTCACCTCGCCAGGTGTCAACATGCGCGAGGCCTTGCAGGGGCATCAGCATCTGGTCGAGCACGCCGAGGTCACGGGCGAGCCGGATCTGGCGGACCATGATCGTGCGGAAGCAATCCTCGTCCCATAGCGCGTGGGCGGCCCCGTAGGCCATCACGCCCGAACTGAAGCAGTTCTTGCGCGGGGGCGTCGGCGCTGGCAAACGCGCTCGCCGCCTGCCGCGGGGCCGGTGCCGCGGCACCCGGCCCGTCGATGGCCAGCCGGGCAAGGCCGTCCAGCAGCAGGTCAAGAGGGCGCGGGGGCTGCTTCGGCGGGGGGAGGGCCCGGGCGCCGCGGGAGACCTCCAAAACGTCGCCGGCGCCCGCCAGGTGCCCGGCGAAGACCGCTGCCATCCAGGCGCTCAGATAGGTGTCGCGGGCTAGGTCCCGGTTGAGCGGCTCCAGCCGCTTGGCCGCCTTGAGCAGCAGCGGGGGAGCGTCGCTGCCCTGGCCCACGG
>Ga0306923_10004414_pt1 | contig 13456 bp, 13 predicted proteins | sample sta12Can44000108_FD_203841 | JGI IMG/M metagenome (GOLD analysis project Ga0306923, IMG submission 203841) | Lab enrichment of tropical soil microbial communities from Luquillo Experimental Forest, Puerto Rico - statanox.12C.anox.44.000.108 (v2)... | ecosystem: Environmental > Terrestrial >... | reverse complement strand
GGCACCGGAGCGCTCCAGCAGCGTCTTGGCGATAAAAAAGCCCAAGCCCAGCCCGAATACTGCGTCCGCCTCGTCGTCCGGGCCGCGCGGCCCGGGCTGTCGGTGCGTGACGTAGGGCGCACCGATGCGGTCGACCACTTCCGGGGCAAAGCCCGGCCCGTCGTCGCTAATGGTGATGGAGACCTCGTCGTCGGTCCAATTGGCGAAAATCTCGACCCGGCGGTGGGCGAAGTCGACGGCGTTCTCGATCAGGTTGCCGAGCCCATAGCGGATTGCCGGGTTGCGCGCGCCGACCGGCTCGGGCCCGCGGTCGGGCGGCAGCGTCACCCCGATCGACACGCCGAAATTGCGGTGCGGCGATGCCGCCTCCTCGATCAGGGCCGACAGCGGCATGCGGTCGAACGGCTCGCCGGTCGGCAGCTCGGTGATCTTGGCCAAAATTTCGCGGCAGCGCTGCGCCTGCTCGCGCAAGAGCTTTACATCCTCGGCGTGGGGCGATTTCGGATCGAGCGCCCGCTCGATCTCGCGCACCACCACGGTGATGGTGGAAAGCGGCGTGCCGAGCTCATGCGCCGCCGCCGCGGCGAGGCCGTCAAGCTGCGACAGATGCTGCTCGCGCGCCAACACGAGCTCCGTTGCCGCCAAGGCGTCGGACAATTGCCGCGCCTCTTCGGCGATCTGCCACGTGTAAACGCCGATATAGCCAATCGCGAGCAGGATCGAGAGCCAGACGCCGACCATGTAGATTTCCGGCAGTTGCAGCGGGTCTTCGGAGTCCCACGGCAGGTCGTAATGGAAGAACACCAGCACCGTCGCGCACAGCATGGCGAAAGTGCCGATCAGAAGCGTCATGCGCGGCGGTAGCGCAGTGGCCGAGATCAGCACCGGACCGAGCAGCAGGAACGAAAACGGATTTTCTAATCCGCCGGTGAGATAGAGGAGCGCCGCGAGCTCGGCGACGTCGAAGCTGAGCAGCCAAGCGGCGCGATCGGGCTCGAGCCACTGCGTCTCGCGGAAGATGATGCGCAGCGCCACATTGAGCAGCGCCGACAGCGCGATGACAGCAAGGCAGGCCCAGATCGGCACCTCGAATTCGAGCCCGAAATGCACCACCAGCACTGCGCCCAATTGGCCGAAAACCGCGAACCAGCGCAGGCGAACCAGCGTATCGAGCCGCACATTGCGCGGCCGGTCATTGATCCGTGGCAGACCGAACATGAGCGCTAATGTAGCGGCTGGTGCCGCTCTATCCAAACCGTCTGGCGCCGAGCTTGCGGATGCGCGACACTATGGACCGAGCAGAACCTCACGGGAGTGACCGCCATGGCCTATGAGCTCGACCAATTCATCTCCGACTGCCGCTCCATTCTGTCGCGCAATCCCGGCCCCGACGGCCGCGAGCAGGTGCGCACGCGGCTCGAGCAGTTGCTCCGCAATCCGGACTTCGTGCGCCAGCACTGCGAGGAAGCGCCGCGCGGACTCCATGTGCTCTACGAGGACCCGAAGCTCGGCTTCCAGGTGCTGGCCCACATCAACGAAAAGGCACGAGTGTCGCCGCCGCACGATCACGGCGCGTCGTGGGCGATCTACGGCCAGGCCACCCATTACACCGACATGACCGAATGGGAGCGCGAGGACCCTAGCGGCGATCCGAAGCACGCCAAGCTCAAGCCGGTGAAAAAATATCGCCTCGAGCCCGGCCACGCCGGCATCTACCAGGACGGCAAGATCCACTCCATCGACTATCCCGACTACTCACGCTTTGTCCGCGTCACCGGGACCAACCTCGACAAGATCCAGCGCGTGCGCTTCGACCTGAAGACCGGCGAAGTGCACCAGATGACGCCGCAACAGGCGACGTGACCGGCGGCAGTGAGCGTATCCCGGGTTAGGGCGGCCGATCTCCACGGCATGATCGGCGACGGCGGCGAGCTTGCGCTCGTCGACGTGCGCGAGGAGTTGAACTTCTCCGAGCGCCATCTGCTGCTGGCGCGCTCGATTCCGCTGAGCCGGCTCGAGCTGAAGTTCGGTACGCTGGTGCCGCGGCGCGCCACACCTATCGTGCTGTGTGACGACGGCGACGGCTTGGCCGAGCGCGCCGCGGCGGTCCTTGCCCGCAACGGTTATACGAATGTCGCGGTGCTCGACGGCGGCGTCAACGCCTGGGTGGCGGCGGGCTTCGAAGTCTTCTCCGGCGTCAATGTGCCGAGCAAGGCCTTCGGCGAATATATCGAGCACGAAGCCGGCACGCCGAGCATTTCCGCCGCCCAGCTCGAGCAGCTCATCCGCGGAAAGGCCGACATCGTCGTGCTCGACAGCCGGCCATACGACGAATATTCCCGCGTCTCGATCCCGACCGGCATCAACGTGCCCGGTGCCGAGCTGGTGCTGCGCGCGAGAGAGATCGCGCCGTCGCCACAAACCATGATCGTGGTCAATTGCGCCGGCCGCACCCGCAGCATCATCGGCGCGCAGTCGCTGATCAATGCCGGCGTGCCGAACAAGGTGGTAGCGCTGCGCAACGGCACCATGGGTTGGAGCCTCGCCGGCTTCGCCTGCGAGGCCGGCAAAAACCGGCGCGCCCCAGATGTTTCGACCACGACGCTGGATTGGGCGCGACCGGCGGCACAGCATGTGGCGGAAAAATGCGGCGTTGCCCGCATCGACCGCGCGACGCTCGATGCTTGGCGCGACGATCAAAACCGGACGCTTTATCTGTTCGACGTCCGTGATCCCGCCGAATACGCGCGCGGCCATGTCGCCGGCGCCATCTCGGCGCCAGGCGGACAGTTGGTGCAAGCGACCGACCAATATGTCGGTACGCTCGGCGCCCGCATCGTGGTCGTCGATGATATCGAGGTACGCGCCGCCATGACGGCGTCATGGCTGCGGCAGATGGGCTGGACCGACGTCGTCGTGCTGGTCGAGGCCGGGAATGAGACCGGTCGGCCCGACATTGCGCCGCTCAATGGCGACATAGGTAGCGCCGTCGCCATTGACAGCGAAGCACTCAACGAACTTCTCTCGCGCAAAGCCGCGACCGTCATCGATCTCGCATCGAGCCGGGATTATCTCGCCGGCCACATCCCCGGCGCCTGGTTTGCAATCCGCACGCGGCTCGATCGGGCGTTCAAGAAAATTCCGCTCGACGGCACGGTGGTGCTCACCTCGGAAGATGGCGCGCTGGCGCATCTCGCCGTCGCGGAAGCGCAAGCACTGGCCGCCGGCCCCGTGCGGGTGCTCGCGGGCGGCAATGCGGCGTGGAAGGCGGCGGGCTATCCGCTGTCGGTCGAGCCGAAGAACATGGCCGACGACGCCGTCGATCAATGGCGCAAGCCCTATGAGCGCTCCGGCGACACCAAGGCGGCGATGAGCGAATACCTGGCCTGGGAGATCGATCTGCTTCCGCGCATCGCGCGCGACGGTACGCTGAAGTTTTTCAGTCACTAGACGAAAAATCTATCGCGCGGCTTCGAGCAGGATTTCCGTCAGCCGCTCCGGCATATCGACCATGACATCGTGGCCGCACGGCACCTCGTAAGTGTGCCACGACCGGTCCGCCTTCGCGCCGGCAAGGGCCCGATCGAATCCGGGATTGACGTAGCTTGCCGCGCGAATATAGGTCTTGCGGGCGATCCGATCATAAGCACCCGTCAGCGCGATCTTGTCGGTAAACGTCGCGAGCGGCTGGCCGACGCAAAGCTGATCGACCCAGGCGCGATCGGCGACGTTGACCCCAAACGCTTCGGCCGGACGCGCCGGCATGGTGATGTCGCCGCGCTGCTGCGCCGCGGCCGCGGCCTCCTTCACGGCGGGGCCTGTCAAATCGCGTACCGCCTCGCCGTTGCGCGGCACGAAGGCATCGAGAAATACAATGGAGCGGATCGCCGGCGCCATTTCCTCGGCGACGCCGGAGATGATCATGCCGCCGTAGGAATGGCCGCACAGCACGACGTCGCTCAGGCCCTCCCATTTCATGACGTTGACGACATCGGTGATGTGGGTCATCAGGCGGATGCCGGCATTCAGCAGATGGGATCGTTCGCCGAGCCCGGTCAGCGTCGGCGTGAACACGACATGGCCGGCGCGGCGCAGCCGCTCGGCGACGCGCTGCCAACACCAGGCGCCATGCCAGGCGCCGTGCACCAGGACAAAGGTGTGTGGCATTTCACTTCCCACAAGGTTGCCAGGCGGCGTCCGCGGTGAGTGCCTCGACGCTGCCGCTGCGTGCTTTTTCGATGACTTTCAGCAACTCGCGCAGCACGACGTCGACGCCGTCGCCCGAGACCGCGGAGACCACCAGCGGCGTTTTCTTCGCCGCGCGCTTGAGCCGCGCCACCTGCTGTTTGATCGCATCGGCGCCGAGCGCATCGGCCTTGCTCAGCGCCACGATCTCCGGCTTTTGCGCAAGTTCGTGGCCGTAAGCTGAAAGCTCGGCGCGCACGGTCTTATAGGCAGCGCCGGCATCCTCGCAAGTGCCGTCGACGAGATGCAGCAGCACGCGGCAGCGCTCGACATGACCGAGGAAACGGTCGCCCAGGCCGACACCTTCGTGGGCGCCCTCGATCAGGCCGGGAATGTCGGCAAGCACCAATTCGCGGCTGTCGACGTCGACCACGCCGAGCTGCGGGTGCAGCGTCGTAAAGGGGTAGTCGGCGATCTTCGGCTTGGCGGCGCTGACCGCGGCGAGGAAAGTCGATTTGCCGGCATTGGGCAGGCCGACAATGCCGGCATCGGCAATGAGCTTGAGCCGCAACCGGATGGTCAGCTCCGTGCCGGGCTGGCCAGGGTTGGCGTGGCGCGGCGCGCGGTTGGTCGAAGTCTTGAAGTGAGCGTTGCCAAAGCCGCCATTGCCGCCATGCGCCAGAACGACGCGCTCGCCGACTGCGGTCAGATCGGCCAGCAAGGTCTCACCATCCTCTTCGTAGATCTGCGTGCCGACCGGCACTTTCAGCACGGCGTCGGCGCCGCTGGCGCCGCGGCGGTCCTTGCCCATGCCGCCACGGCCATTTTTGGCGGTGAAATGCTGCTGATAGCGGTAGTCGATCAGGGTGTTGAGGCCGTCGACGGCTTCGGCGACCACGTCGCCGCCGTTACCGCCATCGCCGCCGTTCGGGCCGCCGAACTCGATGAATTTCTCGCGCCGGAACGACACACAGCCGTTGCCGCCGTCGCCGGAGCGTATATAGACCTTGGCCTCGTCGAGGAACTTCATGCCGGCATTCCGTAGTCGCCAAACCCTTGCCGCGCAATGCCAATCTCGCGATAGTTCCCGCGGAGACTGGTAGACGTGTGGTCGGTTTTCAAGCTTGCGGCACGGGCGGCGATATGGCGGACGACGCCTGATACGCCGCTGGCCGGGTTACCGACCCTCATTGTTTGGGCAGTCGTACTGGCTGCCGAGCGCATGACACTGCAGTACGTCGCCGCGGGATCCACACCGCATTTCAATCCCAATGGGCTGAATGCCGTCGTCACCTGGCTCGCGCTGGCGCTCGTTGTCGCAGCGCTATTCGTGCAGCCTGCGGCGCGGGCGACTGCGCTGTCTGCCCTGGTCGTTCTCTCGATCACGATCGACCTGGTCACAGCGGCCGTCGAGTTCGGGGCTCCGCTCGTTCCATCGGTCGCCGCACTCAATACGTTTTGGTCCCGTGGCGCGACGGGAGGCGCCGTATTGGCGCTCGAGGTCGGCTGGTGGATCGGCGCCATGACGACGGTGCTGCGTAGTCTCGAACCACAGCCGTTCGTTCGGACGCTTGGCAAAGTCGGCGCGCTGTGGGCAGCGCTGTTCGTCGTCAACGCGCTGGTGCCGCATATACCGGCCTTTGTCGGCGGCGATTTCGATCCGCGCGGCGCCAATTGGTGGGAGTACCTCAATACGCGCTATGGCGCGCGCGGCGCCACGGCGATCGACGAGACGCAGCAAAAGCTGCTGCGGGCCGAAATTTCTGCGCTTAAGCCACGGCAGTCCGGCGCGGCGAGCATCTATGCGGTCGGCGTCGCCGGCATGGACCAGGATGTATTCCTCAAGGAGCTTGACGGCGCGTTGGCCACGCTCGCGGCGGACCTACCCATCAAGGATCACATCGTCCGTCTGATAAACTCGAACGAGACCGTCGCGACCGTGCCGCTTGCCACTTTGCCGAATCTGACCGCCGCGCTGCACGGCATTGCCGCGGCGATGGACAAGAACGATGACGTCATCATCGTCGTCATGACCTCGCACGGCAACCAAACTGGATTTGCGCTGCAGCTGCCCGGCAACCGCACGGCCGAGCTGACGCCGCAACAGGTCGCAGGCGCGCTCGACGCCGAAGGCATCAAGAACCGCGTCGTAATCGTGTCGGCCTGCTTTTCCGGGATTTTCGTGCCGCCACTGGCCAACGACGACACCATCGTCATGACCGCTGCCGATGCCAAGAGCACTTCGTTCGGTTGCGCGCCGGAGCGCGATTGGACCTTTTTCGGCGATGCGTTGTTCAAGCAGAGCCTGCAGCCGGGAATCGATTTCCAGCACGCCTTCACCCATGCCCGCACCTTGATCCAGGGTTGGGAGAGGATGGACCGCATCGCGCCGTCCAATCCGCAAGGCCATTTCGGACCGGCGCTCACGCAAAAGCTCGCGCCGTTCTTCGCCGCTCAGGCGAGCGCCGGCCAGTGATGGAAGCGACGCTCATAGCACGCGCGTAACGCCGCCCCAGCTTTTGAGCGAGGCCCACAGGCCGCGGTCGAGGCGGAAGCGATCGACCGGCGCCGACGAGGCGATGGCGCGGATGCGCGTCAGTTGCACGCCGGTCCACTGGAAGCCGCACTTCTCCAGCACCCGGCGTGAGGCCGGATTGCTGACGCGGGCGCCCGACTGCAATGCCTCGCATTCCAGATCGCCGAAGACGTAATCGATCACGGCGCGCGCCGCTTCGGTTGCGAAGCCGCGGCCCCAATAGGCCACACCGAGCCAATAGCCCAGCTCGCGGTCCTCGCGATTCGGATCGAGGCCGCACATCCCGATCAGCGCGCCATCGAGCGTGATGGCCCAGCACAGTTCGCCGTCGCGCTTGTTGGCCGCGGCGAGAAACTGCTTCGCATCGTCGACGCTGTAAGGATGGGGAATGCGCGCCGTGTTCGCGGCAATGCGGCGATCGTTGACGAGCAAAGTCATCGTCTTGGCATCGCCATGGCGCGGCGCGCGCAAGCTCAGCCGCTCCGTTTTCAGAACGGGGATGCAGTGCTCTTGTCTCACTGGCGCGAGGACTTCTTCGGTCAGTGTCATCGCCTGGGCTCCTGCGGCAAAAACTTAAAGGGGGAACCGGCATCGCGGTCCCCCTTTAAGTCGGAGCCCATTCGGGTCCGCCGGGCGACTGGAGCCGGCGGACCTCGTCATGATCCACCGCGTTACTGGGCCGTAGCCTCCGTCATCGGACGTATCGATACGAAAACCCGGCCTTTGGCTTTGGTACGGAACTCGAGCTTGCCGTCGATCAACGCAAACAGCGTGTGGTCCTTGCCGAGGCCGACATTGCGCCCCGGATGCCATTTGGTGCCGCGCTGGCGCGCAATGATGTTGCCGGCGACCACTTGCTCGCCGCCGAACATCTTGATCCCCAGGCGCTGGCCACCGGAATCCCGGCCGTTGCGTGAGGAGCCGCCTGCTTTCTTGTGAGCCATCGCTGGCCTCCAACCCTTTTCTAGTGACTATACGGCAAAAGTGACAAAAGCATCACCACGCCGCATCAATTCCTTGGCATTACTTCTTGGACTTCCCTTTGGCCGCCGGTTTCTTTGCCTTGGCCGCGGGGGCCTTGGCTTTGGGCTTTTTTGCCGCGGGTTTGCGTTTCGCCGCGGCGCCTTGGGCCGCGCGGGTCTCGGCTTCGCCCGTTTCGGCGCTCGCCACAGGAGCCGGTGACGGGGCCGGCGCTCGCTTCGGCCGCGGCTTTGCCTCCATATTCGGCTTCTTGCCGTCAGTCAGGATCTCGGTGATGCGGATCAGCGTGAATTCCTGGCGATGGCCACGCTTGCGACGCGAATTCTTGCGTCGGCGCTTCTTGAACGCGATGATTTTCGGACCGCGCGCCTGATCCAGCACCTCGGCGGCAACCGTGGCACCGGCGACCGTCGGCTTGCCCAGCATGACGGCCTCGCCGCCCACCACCAAAACCTCGCCGAAAGCGACGATCTGGCCGGGCTCGCCCTGAACCTTGTCGATCTGGAGCACATCATCGGCGGCGACCCGATACTGCTTGCCGCCCGTTTTGAAGACCGCGAACATTTCTCTTCCTCGTGCTCAATCCCCATGCGCGGATCGCTGGGTCCGGACCGGCTTCTTCCAGTTGATGGCGCTGAAGGTCGCCGGCGCTTGGCACCAGGCCCAAGCTTACGCCGAAGGCCGCCGGAACCGGCGTCCTTATGGCGAAAGCGGGCCCCAATTGTCAAGAAAAGCGGCACTTTGGCGCTTGCAGAACATGATCCATTGGCGTTTTTTAACGCAAATGGCGGCTGAATTGGCCTCGATCGGCCCGATGCAGGAGTGAACGCCGATGTCAGTGCTGTCGCGCCGCACCCTGCTGGCGGCCACCCTGCCGGCGCTGGCCGCCGGATTGGCACGCGCCGAAGACGCCGAGGACTTTCCGAGCCGTCCCGTCACCATCATCGTGCCGTTCGCGCCGGCCGGCGGCACCGACATTCTGGCCCGCATGCTCGCGCAAAAGCTCGAGCAGCGCCTCAGCAAGCCGTTCGTGGTCGAGAACCGGCCCGGTGCCGGCACCGTGATCGCGACCAACTTCGTCGTCAATTCGCCGCCCGACGGCTACACCATCGCGATGACGGTATCGTCGCTCGCCATCGATGTGACGCTGTACAAGAAGCTGCCATACGACCCGGCCAAGGATTTAGCGCTGGTGGCCCTGATCGCCTCGGTGCCGTTCGTGCTGGTGGTGAGCCCGTCGCTGCCTGTGACGAGCGTCGACGATCTCATCAAGCTCGCCAAGCAGCGGCCGCTGAGCTACGGCTCGGGCGGCATTGGCGCCTTCCATCACCTCGCCGGCTCGCTGTTCGCCAACATGGCCGGCATCAAGATGACGCACGTGCCATATCGCGGCACGGCACCGGCGCTCAACGATCTGCTCGGCGGCTACATCCAGCTCATGTTCAGCGACCTCGGCCCGGCGCTGCCACTGATCACCGCCGGCAAGCTGCGGGCGCTGGCCGTGACTAACAGGGACCGTTTCACGGCGCTGCCCGACGTGCCGCCGCTCGGCGATGCCGGCGTGCCGGGCTACAACATCGCCGCCTGGCAAGGCGTGATTGCGCCGGGCAAGACGCCGAAGGATGTACTCAACAAGCTCAATGCCTCGTTCAACGCCGTCGTCGCGCTCGACGACGTCAAGGCGCGCATGAAGGATCTTGGCATGATCCCCATCGGCAAGGGCGACCCGGATGAACTGAAGCGTTTCCTCGACGCCGAAATCGTGCGCTGGAGCAAAGTGGTCGAAGCCGCCGGCCTAGCCCACACCGAGTGAGCCGTGTCCGAATCGTCTCCAGCGCCGGACGTCGACCGGCAGCTTCCAGCGGGCAGCGAGATCTTTCTCGATCACCTCGCCCACTTTGTGCGTGACGCTGACGCGGCGAGCCGCGCCTTTGCCCGCTGCGGCTTCGCGCCGACGCCGGTCTCGATCCAGATCAGCCCCAATCCCACGGGCGGCTTAAGCCCGACCGGGACCGGCAACGTGACGGCGATGTTCACGCGCGGCTATGTCGAGGTGCTATTCAAAACCTCCGACACGCTACTCGCCCGTGAGTTCGATGCGGCGCTCGATCAACATGCCGGGCTGCACCTCGTTGCTTTCGCGGTCGCCGATGCGGCACAGGCGCACCAACGGCTTGCGGCCGACGGCTTTGCGGTGCGGCCGCTGGTGAACATGTCGCGGCCGGTCGATACCGAAGCAGGTCCGGGAACGGCCGCCTTCACCATCGCCCGGGTCCAACCCGGCGTCATGGCGGAAGGGCGCATCCAGATGCTGACCCATCACACCGAGCCGACGGTGTGGCAGCCGCGCTGGCTTAAACACCCGAACAGCGCCGCCGGCCTGATCGATGTGATGATCGCCGTTGCCGACGTTGCCGAAGCGGCGCAGCGCTTCGCCCGCTTTACTGGACGCGCGGCGACACCGACGCCCGGCGGCGCGCTCATTCGCCTCGACCGCGGCGGCGTCTATCTCGTCAGTCATGACCGAGTGACGGAACGCCTGCCCGAGGTGCCGATTACCTCGCTGCCATTCATCGTCGGCTATGGGGTGCGCGTGCAGTCGCTCGCTGCCGCCGAAGCGGCCGTCGACGACGCCGATCTCGATTGGCACGCTTTCGACGCCGGCATCGCCGCGGCGTTTCCTGCCGAGCTAGGCGAGGGCGCGTGGTTCTTTGTCGAGCGCGCTGACGCGCTGCCGTGGCGGCGCTGAATTATTCCGCCGGAACCTTCTCGGCCTCGGCGGGGACGACTTCTTTCACCGCGCCGCGCCAGCCGTTGTGCGTCAGATCGAAGATGACGCCGTTCGGGTCCTTGTACTTGACCTCGTAGAAGGCGTTCGGATTGCGCTCGGGAGCGCCGGCAAAATGCACGCCGCCGGCGTCGGTCACCTTCTTCGCGGTCTCCTCGAGATTGTCGACCCACATGCCGAAATGGACGAGGCCGTGGTAACCCTTGTGGAAGCCCGGCACGTCGCCTTCGTATTTCAACAGCGCCACATTGATGGTGCCGTCGGACACGTAGCAGCCGATGCCGGCCTTGCCGACAACCTTCATGCCGAAGGCGTCCTCGAAGAACTTTGCCGCCTTGTCCGGATCGGGGACCGACAGCGCGATGTGGCGAAGCCGTGCAGCCATGCTACCTCCCATGGGAATGATTGGCGGCCAGCATCCTCCGGCCGCTGCGGAGCGTCAAGCCGCCGCCCTACGCTATTGCGGCTTGATGCCGGCGCCGACAATGACATCGTGCCACTTCTTCGTTTCGGCGGCGATGCGGTCGGCGAGCTGCTGGGGTGTCGAAGGCTCTGGCTCGACGCCCATCTTGGCGAAGGTTTGCAGGACGCCTGCGTTCTTGAGAATCGCGTTCACTTCGCCGTTGAGGAGAGTCACGATCGGCGCCGGCGTGCCGGCCGGCGCATAGAGCGCTTGCCACAACACGCTCTCGTAGCCGGGCAGGCCCGATTCGGCGATGGTCGACACCTCCGGCAAAATCGGGCTGCGCGCGGCGCCGGTGACCGCGATGGCGCGCAGCTTGCCGTCGTGAATGAGATTGAGGCTCGGCGGGATGGTGCCGAACTGCATGTCGACGCGGCCTTCGATGACGTCGAGCACCTCCTGCTCGGTGCCGCGATAGAACACCGGCGTCAGCTCGATCTGCGCCATTTTGGCGAACAGCACACCGGCGAGATTGGCGAGCGTTGCCGGCCCGGCCGAGGCAAACGTGAGCTTGCCCGGCGCCGTCTTGGCCTTGGCGATCAATTCCTCGGCGTTGCGCGCCGCGAGCCCCGGATAGCTCGCCAGCACGAAAGGTGAGGCGCCGATCATCGAGATTGGCGCAAAATCTTTGAGAGGATCGTAGGTCGGATGAGCCATCAGGCTCGACGACAGGGTATGCGTCGAGGTGTTGGCGAGCCCGAGCGTGTAACCGTCGGCCGCGGCGCGGGCGACCACTTCGGTGCCCACATTGCCACTGGCGCCGGGCCGGTTCTCGACGACGAGTTGCTGGCCGAGCCGTTCGCTCAAGCCCTTCGCCACCACGCGGCCGACAATGTCGGAGCTCGAGCCGGCCGGGAACGGCACGATCAGATGGATCGGCCGGTCGGGCCACTTGGCCGTTTGCGCGGACGCGACCTGAACCGAAAGCAGCCCGCCGACGAGCCCGCCAATAACACGCCTCATTTCCGCCTTTGGCCCCCTGCTCACGCGATCGCTTCGGCTTCCTTCAAGCTTTCGAACAACGCCGTGCGCAGCAAAAACTTGCGCGCCAATACCGGATCCTCGGCGTTGCGGCGCAGCTCGTCGTGATTGCGCGCGCGCACCGCTGGATCGCGCTCGGCAAGAAGCCGCTTGTTGCGGATGGTCTGCGCTTGGGTGTGTGCGACGGCGACGTGGCGGCGCTGCCTTTCGTAGCGATCGAGCACGCCGTCGTCGGCCTCCTTGCGCGCGATCGCAATAAGCTTGTCGGCGAGATTGACGGCATCGTGAATGCCCGAATTCATGCCCATGGCGCCAATCGGGCTGTTCACATGGGCAGCATCGCCGGCAAGGATAGCCCGGCCGGCGCGGAATTTTCGCGCGACCCTCTGATGCACCACGTAGAGGTTGCTACCGACGATATCGAACGGCTTGCCGGTCGGCAGGAATTTCTGCACCTGCGCCTGCAGAGCTGCGGGCTGCAGCAGTGCAGCCTCGTCGGCCCGCAGATCGGTCGGAAAATGCACGCGCCAGCGGTCCGGCGGGCCTTTCCAGTGGAACAGATTGGACCATTCGGCGGGATCGGAAATGTAGTTGCGCTCGGCGTAGCCGTGCCGGCGGAAATCGTAAGCGACTTCGATGTTCAGCGTACGGTCGTCGTAGGTGAAACCTTCGAATGCGATACCGACGTCTTTGCGTACGATGCTGCGCGCGCCCTCGCCGCTGACCAGATAACGTCCGGCGACGATCTCCTCTTCGCCTTCGGGATTCTTGACGCGCGCAATGACGCCATCGGCATCCTGCACAAATGAAACGAATTCGGTCGAAAGATGCAGCTCGATATTCGGATGCGCTTTCGCCAGCTTCAGGGCTTCCTCAACGATCTTGATGCGCTCGCATTGCAGCACGTACGGAAAGCGTGTGTCGTCTTTCAGATGAACGTGGTCGAACGCGGCAATCAGCTTACTTGCGACGCGATCCCAGTAATGAAACACCGGGGCGATGATGCCGCGCGGCTCAAGTTTTTGGTAAAGCCCGAGCCGGTCGAACATTTCAAGCGTCGCCGGATGATTGGTCCCGGCACGCGGCACCTGTTCGAGGAAATTGTCGTCGCCGAGCGCCTCGATGAGGCAGACCTTCAAATCCGCTTGCGCGAGCGCCAATGACAGACACAAGCCGACAGGCCCGGCGCCGATGACAACGATGCGATCAGGATAGATGGGCATCGTTATCCTTCACCCTCGACAACAGCGCTCCGCACATCCTTATGGTGAAGAGCGGCGCGCAGCGCCGCGTCTCGAACCACGCTTGGATTCGGAGCAGCATCCTTCGAGACACGCCCTTCTGGCGCTCCTCAGGATGAGGCGAACAAATTACCCCTTCGCCGTCACTTCCTTCTTGGCGCCGGCCCAACCGGTGTGCGTTAGGTCGAACACCACGCCGTCGGGATCGCGGTACTTCGCCTCGTAGAACGAACTCGGTGATGTCGGCCGGCCAGCCAGATAGGTGCCGCCGGCATCGGTGA
>Ga0306923_10004413_pt1 | contig 13456 bp, 15 predicted proteins | sample sta12Can44000108_FD_203841 | JGI IMG/M metagenome (GOLD analysis project Ga0306923, IMG submission 203841) | Lab enrichment of tropical soil microbial communities from Luquillo Experimental Forest, Puerto Rico - statanox.12C.anox.44.000.108 (v2)... | ecosystem: Environmental > Terrestrial >... | reverse complement strand
CGTGTTCTCGCCGACCCGGCACGGCATTCCACTTCTCGCTATTGCGATGGTCAGCTTTGCCGGCTGGTCCATCGCCGCCAAGCATGACCCCCGTGTCGCCGCGTCGCCGCCGATCGCTGCCCCGACAAACCCTTACGCCGATGATGTCGCAGGCGCCGGCATCGTCGAACCAGCGAGCGAGGTGATCGCCCTGGCGATCGAGCGCGGCGGCGTCGTCTCCCGGATCGACGTCATGGCCGGCGACAGGGTCAAGGCGGGCCAGCCGCTCTTCGCGATCGACGACCGCGACTACCGCGCCGCCGTTGACCAGGGCGAGGCGGCAGTTGCCGCGGCGGAGGCATCGATCGCCACAATCGACCAGAGTTTGATCTTGCAGCGCGATGCGATCGATCAGGCCCGCGCTGCGCTCGACAGCGCCGAAGCCGAGCGGGTCCGCGCCGCGCTCGATCACACGCGCTACGCCGAGCTCGCCCGCGATGCTTGGGCGCCGCGCCAGCGCCTTGAAACCGCTGCCGCCGATGCCCACAAAGCCGATGCGAGCGTTGCCGCCGCACAGGCCGCTCTCGCCAGCGCGCAGCAGCAGATTGAGGTCCTGTCGGCCCAGCGCAAGGAAGCCGGGGCAAAGCTCAGCCAGGCGAAAGCGACACTCGACCAGGCGAGGGTCGATCTCGACAAGACCGTGGTCAAGGCGCCGATGGACGGCGCGATCCTCAAGGTCAATGTGCGGCTCGGCGAATATGCGCAAGCAGGTGTGCTGTCCGATCCGCTGATGACGATGGGGTCGGTCGATCCGCTGCATGTGCGGGTGGACATCGACGAGACCGAGACCTGGCGGATTCGTCCTGGCCACGCCGCGCTTGCCCGCCTGCGCGGCAATCCCGAGATCTCGGCGCCGCTCACCTTTGTCCGCTTCGAACCCTATGTTCTGGCGAAACGGTCATTGACGGGAGACACGACCGAGCGGGTGGATATGAGAGTGCTGCAGGCGATCTACGAATTCGCGCCGAGCGCGTTTCCGGCCTTTGTCGGCCAGCAGGTCGATGTCTTCATCGCCGCCCCGAGCCGGGCAGTGGCATCCCGCAGCCCGACTTCAGGCCAAATCGCCTTCAGCCCGGTTTCGGACACGCGGATGCAGATCGCCGGCGGAGCGAGTAATATCCCTCTCGCCTCTCGGGCGGATCAACCCTCCCATTAACAGCAGCCAAACATTGGCTATCGCAATCTGGAGATGCGCCGTGCTTTCATTGGTCCTGGGTGCGCTCTTCTTCGCCGGTATTCATCTTGGCATCGCCGGCACTGCGATGCGCGACCGTGCGATCGGGATATTGGGCGAAAACGGCTATAGGGGCACCTTCGCGGTAGCTTCTGTAGTCGGTCTTGGATGGCTCGTGGCGGCTTACAATCGGGCCCCCTACCTTGTCACGTGGGGAATGCTCGAATGGTGGAAGCCGATTGCTATCATTCTGATGCTCCCAGCCTCTTTGCTGGTCGTCATCGGTTTGATGACGCCAAACCCGACCTCGGTCGCCCAGGAAGGACGCGTCGGGCAGCCGCCGCAGGGGATCGTCCGGATCACGCGTCACCCGTTCCTGACGGGGGTCGGCCTCTGGGCATTGGTCCATCTGATTGGCAACGGCGATCTGGCGTCCCTGGTCTTCTTCGCGACCTGGGCCATCGTAGCTCTCGCTGGCTCCGTATCGATCGATGCGAAGCGTCGACGGCTTTTGGGACCCGCCTGGGAACCATTTGCAGCGCAGACGTCGATTGTTCCGTTCGCAGCCATCGCTGCGGGGCGGAATCGATTCATCCCTCGCGAGATCGGGCTCTGGCGCTGGGCCATCGCGCTCCTCGCCTATGTGCTGATGCTGTTTGGACACGCGCCCATCGTCGGCGTCTCGCCATTCCCTGTGTAGGTGTTGAGCAAAAAAATCTATCGTGTCGCTCTTCCGGCAGCTGGCGGATAATGAATGAGATGAGACAATTGGCCGCTTGCTCGCGGTTGGCGATCCAATCCAATGCGCATTCTACTGTTGCACTGTGTGCATCGTAGTTATAAACGCAGAAAAGATTGATCAATCCTGGTCAACCTATATCTGTCTCGAAGGTCAAAATGGCGACATTGGACGAGATCACCAAGGAGAAGCAGCGGATCAGTGCCGCGCTCGCGCGCGTCGATACTCAACGCGAGAAGGTTGTCGGGCAGCTCAGCGAATTGGAGGCGGCCGAGCGTGTGCTCACGCGTTACAGCACAGGCAGGCCCGCGAGAAGGACGGCCTCAGCTAACCCTCCGACTATGGCAACACAAGCGGCCGCTCCCGCGCGACAACGCGGGCGCCGGCGCACCGCGATCGCAATACCAGCTGGCGGTATGCGCGGCTCGTCGAACTTAAGCGATCAGGTCCTTGCTCTGGCAACCGGCAAGACGCAGCAGGAAATCGCCGCTGCATGCAAAGGCGCTCGTCCGAACCATGTTGGCGCCGCGATTGCCCGGCACAAGCGGGCTGGCCGCATCGAAGAGCGTGACGGGAGGCTCTACGCTATGCAGTCGTCGGGAATAGAGCAACGTGCTGCGGTCTGATCTGAGACCCCGCTTCGGTTGGTGACGACAATCGCAACTTATCTTGGGGTGCCATGGGCTGTTCCCATAGATCCGCCAGCGCCTCAAGCGCGGCGTCTTCAATGGCATCGTCGATCTTCTAGCCGCAGTCAACCGATACCTCGCCGAAACCAACGCCAACCCCAAGCCCTTCACTTGGACCGCCCATCCCAACGCGATCATTGAGAAGGTACGACGCGGGAAACAGGCGTTAAGCGATTTCGGCGTGGCCCGATGAGGCTCGCTTTCCGGATATCCCTGCTTGCCATCGGGCTTGCCTCATTGCTCGGTGCCGGCGCCACCTCGGCCGGGTCGCTGGTCGAGTTACCCAATATTTCAGAGCGGGAGCCGAAACTTTTGGGCTATCTGGCGCGGCCGACGGGCGAGGTCCGTTCCAGCGGCGGCTCGCTGCAACTCGCCGATAAATTGAAGGATTGGGGTTAAGTCGCGCTAATGGTCGACGCCTCAGCCCACGGGGACTCGCCACAGCCTGCGGCGGGCCCTTTATCAATCAGCCGGGCGACGCCTACGCCGTGCTGCGCTACGTGTCGCAACAATCCTTTGTCGCGCGAGAGCGGGTCGCCGTGCTCGGTAATTCGATGTGCAGCTATTCGGCGCTTTATGCCGTCGATCGCGGTTTGATGGAGCAATATTTTCGACACTTTGAAGACCGGTTCCGCGCCGTGGTCGCTTATTACCCAAACTGCGGAATTCCCACGACAATGTTGACGGCACCGTCAGCGTCCCCGTGCCACGTGCGAGCCTGCCACCGGTCCATCAGCGGCTGCGGCATCAGCGCGCGCCGATGCATCTCGAGAAAAGTCCGGCGCAGGCCACGGATCTGCGCATAACAATCCTGCAATTCGACGAACAGCGCTTCGATCCCCTGGGCTCGAATAGACGATCCGCGCCGCCGCCTGATCCCGCATGCTGCGCTGTAAGCGCAACTTCGTCTCCTGCGCCCGGCGTTCGTCGGCGAGCGCCTGGTCGATCGCCTGGCCTGGCTCAGGGCGACCTGCGCATCGGCGACCGGCAATGCCTCGCGGGTCCGGCCGGCGAGGATGTCCTCGACCAGGACGGCCGACTCGACCGCCTGGCGGTCGGCGGCGACGGCCGCCTGGGCCTCGGCGATTGCAAGGCCGGCCGCCTCGAGCTCAGCGGCTGCGCGATTCCGGGCGGCCTCCATCGTCGCGAGACGCTCTTCGCCGGCCTGCAGTTCGGCGATCAGCTCGCGCAGCCGCGGGCGACCGCGTCGGCATAAAAAGCGGTGGGCTCTGTGGCGGCAGCGGTGGTGGAACGGCCTGCCCTGGGTTCGGTATGGGAATGAACCCGGCGGGGCGTGACAGGATTCTTGGTGGGGCGCGGCATCGGTACCCTGGAGGAATGAGGCCAAAAACGTTGATCAGCCTACTCTGATTGTTGGCCGTCGTGAACATTTACGCAACAGCCCGCTCAGAACAGGCCGGGGCTGTTCGATTGCTCGTGTGCGTTAAACGCAATAAGGAAACGCGCCGCCCGTTGCAATTCTGGAAGTATGGGACCAGCCATATGACACTCTAAAGTCTACAAAAATTATAACGTTATTTAAGTTAGATAGATGATAAACCCAGCAGTTCGAGCAGCTGTGGCGACAGCATCGCATGGCGGTCCCCCGCTTTCGCGAGGGCAGGCTCTTGCCGCCCTTGTCGCGCTCGACGGGCAGCAGCATGCGCTTGGAATCGATATCGCCGGCCTTGAGCGCGACCACTTCTGAGACGCGCAGCCCAGCACCCCACGGGTCCGGCCTTCGGCCGGCCCGAGGACATGTGTGGATGGCCCCCGGCTCGCAAGGATTTTTTCACGTGTCTGCATCGAAGACCATTTGCAGTCATGTGTCCGGCCTGTTGGCGCGGCACAAGCCGCAGGCCCTGATGGGTTCGGCGGGTCGAGGTCTGATCAGGCTCTCGGGGTCGCAGTGCCCCATGTCCTCGGACAGGTGCCCCTCGATCCGTCGGTTGACCGACGATGCCATCACGCGTCTTCACCCTCGCAAGTCCTGTGTCTCTGAAGTCCTGTTTCTTTGTTCGATCAGAGGGCCGTTTCTCCGTCGGGGCACGGCTGATTGTGCCGCCGGCCGCGGAAGTCCTCCTGCCGCCTCATCACTGCCCAGCCGATGCGCGCCATCTTGTTGGCGAGCGCGCAGGCGGCGACCTTGCGCTCCTTGGTCTCGAGCAGTTTGACCAGCCAGGGATCCTCCTTGGCTCGCTTGCTGCACAGCACCGACATCGCGCCGTTGACCAGCAGCCGGCGCAGATAGCCGTTGCCGCGCTTGCTGATCGGGCCGAGCTTGACCTTGCCACCCGTGCCGTCCTGCCGCGGCACCAGGCCGAGCGAGGCAGAGAAGTGCCGCCCGCTGCCAAAGGCCGCGGGGTTGACGGTCATCGCTGCCATCGCGCTGGACAGGATCGGCCCGTAGCCGGGAATGGTGATCAGGTGGCGGCAGGTCGCATTGTCGCGGCCCCAGCCGACAATCTGCTGGTCCACGATCTCGATCCGTCGCTCGATCCCGCGCAAAGTCTCCACGATCGCCAGCAAGCCCTCGTGCAGCGGTGTCGGTATGCGCCTGTCTGCCGGATCGGCCAGGATCGCGATGAGCTCGCCGACGTGACGGGGACCTTCGGCGACGACAATGCCAAACTCCCCCATCAGCCCGCGCAATGTGTTGATCAGCATGGTGCGCTGCTTGATCAGCATCTCGCGAACCTTGTGAATGCCCGCCGCCGCTTGCTGCACCTCGGTCTTGACCGCGACAAAGCGCATCGAGGGGCGGCTCACCGCCTCGCAGATCGCCTCGGCGTCCGCCGGGTCGTTCTTGTTGCGCCGTACATAGGCCTTCGCATAGGCCGGTGGGATCAGCCGCACGTCGTGACCCAGCTTGGCGATCTCGCGCGCCCAGTAATGCGCCGTCGCGCACGCCTCCATCCCGACCAGACAGGGCGGCAGCTTGGTAAAGAACGACAGAACCTGCCTTCGCCGCACCGCCCGACGCAGCGTCACTGCCCCTGCCGCATCAACTCCGTGCACCTGAAACACTGCTTTGGCTAGATCCAGCCCGATTGTTGTAACCTCTTTCATGGATGGCTCCCGTCTGTTGGTGTTGTCACAACCCAACTTTGGCATAGGGATGCCGTGAGGGGGCCATCCACCCCATCAGGCTCCGGCGGTGGCGAACGCCCCCTTGTACTTCGGCGCTGTTGCCGCGCGCAGCAGCAGGGTCACTTCCTCGACGCTGAGCACTGCCGGTATCCGCCGCGGATACGGCACGACGGTGAGCCGGCGCGCCAGGTCCGACCGGTCCAGCGTCACCGTGAAAAAGAAGCGCAGGGCCGAGACCGCGCTGTTTATGGTCGGCGGCTGCATGCCGATCCGCGTCTGGTGCAGTTGGAACAGACGCAGGTCCTCCGCCGTCGCCGTGTCGGGCGACCGGCCGATAAAGGCTGCGAATGCCCGCACGTGGCGGACATAATCGCGGCGCGTGTCCTCCTTGAAGCCGCGCACGGTCATGTCTTCGATCATGCGTGCCCGCAGTGGGCTGATGGGCCGAGGTGAAGTATCGGAGGTCATCGGGGTTCCTCTCCCGAGCTGAAGGTTGCTGGACCTTCAATGTTCGGGATCGGATGCCCCGACCGTCACGCGCTACCGCGCATCACGTTGTCGAAAATGCGCCGACCGAGACGCGTGCTCCCCTCCCGCGCGAGCGGGTTCGTTCTTCGGCGCGACCTAGCCGTTTGTCACGGGATCGGCGAAGGTCTGCAATCCACCCCGAGCGGACTCCCAGCACGGGTACCAAGTACACGCGTGCGCTGATGATTCGGGAGAAGGCGCTCGGTCTCGAGGATCCATGGGTAGCCTTTACTCTTCAGGAATTGGCTGGGGTGTACATATACCAGGGCCGCCTGAGCGAAGCTGAGCCGCTCTACAAGCGCGCTTTGGCGATCGCAGAGAAGGCAGCGAGTCGGGTCTTTGACCCAATATCACCTATGGTTGCGCTCGCAGACGCGTATCGGTCAGAGGGCCGTTACAGAGATGCAGAACTGCTTTATATTCGCGCGCGCGCTCTTCAGGAGAAGACTGCAGGTCCCCCCTTTAGTCCTGATGATGACCCGACTGCAGGGTTTATCCTGCATCGGCTTGGCCAACTCGCATATCTGCAAAGCCGCTATACAGACGCTAAACAACTCTATAACCGCGCGCTGGTGATTACCAACAAATGGTCCGGTTCTGACAATATTCAGATTGCTCCCCTGCTTGTCGATATGGCTCTGCTTTACAAGGATGAGGACCGCTATGCCGCAGCGGAGCCCCTATTGCAGCGCGCGCTGGCGATACGGCAGAAGTTCCTAGAGGCCGGCCATCCAGACGTTGCGGCACCTCTCTATTATTTGGCTCTGTTGTACGAGTCGGAGGGCCAATCGGATCGCGCTTTTGAGTACATTAAGCACGCCGTAAATAATCTTGAGCGCCATCTCAGGAGTGAGGCGGAGGACCGGACGGATGGGAAAGCCGAAAACTACGACAGGGTTTTATTTAAGTATATCTCCATTGCTGACAAGGTCAGTACGAATTCCCCTAAAGAGCGCGATACGTTGATCAAGGACACTTTCCGGGTGAGCCAGCTCGTGCGCCCCTCTATCACTGGCGGAGCGATTACCAGCATGACCGCCCGGTTAGCCGCGGGTAATGACGCGTTGGCGAGCGTGGTTCGCGACCGCCAGGACGTTGGAAATCGGTGGCATTGGCTGAACCACGCCGTCACCAAATCGATAAGCCTCCAGCCGAATCGGCGTGATCTGGCGAAGGAAAACTCGCTGCGTGACGACCTTGCCGCAACAACGCAGAGACTAGACACGCTGAATGAACGGATAGCGGCAGAGTTTCCAGCTTATTCGGAGTTGAGCAACCCAAACCCGCTGGACTTGAAGGCCGCGCAAGCAATACTTGAAGTCGACGAGGCAATGCTGGTCTACCTCGTCGACGGGAACGAGACGTGGCTTTGGGCCCTGCGGCGCGACAGCGCCACCCTCAGCCGGATCGAGATCGGTATGAAGGCGCTGGCCGTCGAGGTTGCGGCGCTGCGCCAGCGGCTCGATCCTGCGCTCAACACCGATAAGCTGCCCTTCGATGCCGCGCGGGCCTATGAGCTGTACCAAAGGATTATCTCACCCGCGGCGCCGCTGCTCGACGGCGCTCGTCTGGTGTTCGTTGTCGCCGACGGCGCGCTGGAAAGCCTCCCCTTGGGCGTGCTGGTGACGAAACCGCCCGAGCACGAGCCGCAAGATCCTGCCGATCATCGCGATATCGCCTGGTTCGCCCGCGAGCATGCGCTGACCGTTTTGCCCTCGGTGAGCGCATTGCGAGCCTTGCGCCAGTACGCTACTGGCGGTCACGCGGCATCGGCATTTGTCGGCGTCGGCGATCCGGTTCTGGCGGGCAAGCCGGAGGGGGAGCGCCGCGTCAAGACTGCGAGCCTATTCCGCGGCGCGCTCGCCGATGTCTCCGCGGTGCGCGCCCTGCCGCCGTTGCCCGAGCCGCCGATGAATTGCGCGCCATCGCTAAGGACATGGGTGCTGGCGAGGAGGACCTTTACCTTGGAGAACGCGCCTCAGAGCCGCTATTACGCCAAGCCGGGCTCGACCGCTACCGGGTCCTGGAGTTTGCGACACATGGGTTGATGTCAGGCGATATAAAAGGGCTGGCCGAGCCGGCCCTGGTGTTGACACCACCGCCTGAGGCTACTCCAGACGATGACGGCCTGTTGACCGCGTCGAAGATCGCGACGTTCAAGCTTAATGCCGATTGGGTGGTCCTGTCGGCCTGCAATACCGCAGCGTCGGACGGTACGGCTGACGCCGGCGGCCTGTCCGGCCTGGCTAAGGCGTTCTTTTATGCCGGCGCCCGCTCGCTGCTGGTGTCACACTGGCCAGTGCCGTCGCGGGCGACTGTAAAGCTGGTGGCTGGCACCTTCGACATGCTGAAGCACGACCCGACGATCGGCCGTGCCGAGGCGTTGCGCCGCGCCGAAATGGCGATGCTCGACCCGTCGAACCCGCCAGAGTTCGCCCATCCGCTTGCCTGGGCCGCTTTCGTGCTCGCCGGCGAGGGCGGAGCAGGACGTTGACCGGGTGCACACAAGCCCCACCGATTTCGATTGTCGGAGTTATGCTGATGGTGACGCGACCGTCGTCTGGCTGGCGTGGCTGCGGCGCGTACAGAACGCCTTCACCGATTTATCGCGCGCCGCGAGGCAAGCCGCGTCTCGGCGCCGGCGACTTGCACGAGGTCACGGCGTTTTTCGCCGATCTGTCGGGCTTTCCGCGTTGTCGGGCAAGGTGGGCCCGAGCGAATTAGTGACCGTGACCAATGCCTATCTCGGCATAATTGCCGCGGCGGTCGAAGCCAATGGCGGCTATGTCGACAAGTTCATCGAAGATGCAGTGATGGGCGTCTGGCGCGCGCCGCTTGCAGGCGATCTGCGAATCAGACGGCGAAAAGACCGACGCCCCCCCATGACCGCGATAAGCCAAGGGCAGACCATCTTTACCGAGCGCCGAGCCGCCATGCCGAGACGGAGCCGCTCTTGGCGCGCAAGCCCGCGTCCCTGGTGGCGGCTGGTTCAGGTGAGCGTGCGCGCTGGTAATCGGGGGTTTTAGTCGTTGACGCAGGATTGATATTCATCCTGCGCATCTTGGATGCACATCGCCAGGTCATCGGCTTCGGATGGGTCATCATGCATCAAATGACAACTTTCGATCGCGTCCTGGTAATCAGACTTGCACCCGGCATGCGCTGACGTCGCTACGACGAGCAGAGCACACGCGGTGAAAAGTGTTGTATAGGCCCGCTTGGGCATGATCGAACTCCATTCCAGTTCGGTTGTGTTCAAGGGTGCGGCGGTGCGCAAAGACCGCGGCTGCCCTCAGATGTGACCGGCGGGCAAGGGATGCTTGATAATCCCGGCCAAAAACTTGATAACCCGCGCCAAGCCGTCAGAACCCCCCGCCAAGGCCCGTAGGGGGGCCTTCTCGGTCTGGGCTACCCCACATACAGCCGCAAATGTCCGAGAAGGCCGCCCTGCCCGCCTGCGGGGGGGATCCCCAGCAATGATCAAGTGTTTTAGCGGGGCCGTAAGCCCGCCCAGGAGGGCGGTGATGGCGTCCCCGACGGGATGAGCATAGCGCTGTAATCGAGCCGGTCCAAATCTTCAGTCGGGTAGCGCTTTGCGACGTCTGATCAAACGTTGACGTGTTCCCACCCGATTTCCCACCCGAATAGAGACAACGCGGTGGGACTTGGCGGAATGAACAGCGGGGTTGCGGTCGGGTAAATGCCTGATTTTGAGAACTAAACAACACGGCGCGGTACGTGCCGGGAGGGGTGGAAACGCTTTTCAAGACCGGTGCTTCGGCACGTGCTCCGTGCGAGCGGCGATTGGTCGCCGCTTCCTTTTATGCACTTCGATCCGATCCGATCGATAGTCCGGGGTCGGCGATGGGGTCGCGAACGATCGCCACAATCATCGGATTGCTGACGCGTAAGGTGATCAGCCTATCCGCTGTGAGGGTAGCCTATTTTGTGGCAGCGCCTGGCACTATAGCTGCGACGTTCGGCTCGGCCTCGGCTAGTCCGCGGGCAACTGCGGCGAGTTGGTCGGCGAGCGCGCGGGCCTGCTGCTTGTCGCTGTGGATATAATTCATGTAGGCTGCGTGCGATTTGTGGCCAGTCAATGCCATGCCGACGCGAGGGTTGCTGACGCTGTTCGCGGTCATCGTCGCGAACCAGTGTCGGATAGTGTGCAGCGAGCAACGTTCGACGCCAGCTCGGCCCACGATGCGCCGAAAGGCCTTTGCAACTGTATTATAGGTGAGCGGCTTGCTCGGAGCATTGGGCGCGCGGAAGACAAGGTCGACGCCAGGCATCCGCTCGACGCCATCAAGCACGGCCAGCGCCGCGGCGGAAATAGGCCGACGCGAGAACCCGGTCTTAGTATCCCGCAGATGCAGTTCCATCTCGTCGCGGCGGATGTCCCGCCATTGTAGCGAGAGCAGTTCAGAGATGCGCGCTCCGGTCAGGATAACCGCACGGACGACAGCAATGGTCTGAGGATATTCGGTCCCATCGATCTCGGCCTCGGCGAGTTCCTTCTGTAAGGCGCCGATTTCGCCCCCGGTCAACAGCCGCTCGCGGCGATGGACCTTAGGTGCGGTCATATGTTCAACCGGATTGCCGAGTTCCCTTCCGCGTAGCTTCCATTGTAACGCGTGTTTGAACATATGGTGGACCAGGCGATAGAGGTTTGCGGCCGCGGCCTTGCCGCCGATCACTTGGTTGGTGGCATTCAGCCGCAGTGGCGCGCGCACTACCGCATCAGCGTCCTCCTCGGTTACCTCATTGATCTTCAGATGGCCGAGCGCGGGTGCGATGCCGCGTTGCCACATTTGGGTTTTCTGGACGATGGTTGAAGGCTTGTTCTCGATCGCCACAACTTCTTTGCTGTAGCGTTCCCAAAGGTCCGCGACGGTCTTCTGCCGGCGGGCGTGGGCAGCTTCCGCCTCGGCGCGTTGTTTCTCTTCTTGGCGATTGGCCTCAGCCTCCTCCCGAAGAGTGGTATGCCCGCGCCCGGTGCGCTTGGCCTTGCGCAGTTCGGCGAGCTTTTCCTGCGCCTTGGCCACGGTCCAACCTTCGGACGCCCAGCCCAAAGCCTCCTCGACCTGCTTGCTGCCGACCGATAAGCGCAGCGTGAAGTAGCGATCGAGCCGGGCACCATGCTTGCGGGTGGGGTGCTTGCGGGAACGGATCCCGGGTGCCGCGGTAGTCCAATTCGACATTGTCTGCCTGCCTTTGTCCCTGATTTGTCCCTATATTTGCAGTGACGCGAATTAGGGACGAGTGATGCTCCGTGAGAGAGGTGGTGACAGAAAGCCTAGCGATCAAGCGGACTTTGTGATGTTGCGTGAGGCTGCGTGAAAGCTTTGGCAGATAACGTCCGTCCAATTATCGTCCGAAATCTGTCCCTGATTCTGATTTGTGCGGCTTGGTGCGGTCCAAGCAGCACTTGATACCGTGTGAATCTCTGCAGAACCGGCAAGAATTGATGCTACCAGACCCATCATCGCCCCTATGTAGGGTTCCCGGGCCGGTTGATCTGGAGCCGCGTCGGGCCAGGGACAACGATCCAATTTACTATACAACCGACGAAAAGAATGACCGCGCAGATTATCAACGTCATGTCGAAGCCGCCTATTGCGACGGCCTCTATAAGGGATCCGAGCGAAATTCCCAGGAAAAGCGCGCCGTTGTTCTAAGAAGTACTGCGCCTCGTCTGGCAGGAAAGTCATTGGTAAGACCGGATTGCTGCGCTGGGAAGAATAACTGGGCCACTGCTGCGCTCAACCCTACTGCGAGGTCGATGAGGGTACCAAAACGAAAAGCTCGCAAAAGTAAAAAGAAGCAGATACAAAGTCCGGCAAGGCTCACCTCTGTCGTAAATTTTGGGCCAAGCCGATCGGCCAGACGCCCGCCAATCAAGGTTCCGGCGATCGCCCCGCACCATAAACCATGACCGCTCGGGCAACTTGCGATTTCGAAAAACCGAATGCGACGAATCCGGCTCCAAGATACGTATATACGCCATAGAGCCCGGTACCCCATACAATCATCGGCATCAAGTGACGCGTCAAGGATGCCACGCCGAGGCGATTATGCGGCGGGCCGGCCGCGCCTCCATGGCTGCAGTCGCTCGGCCAGACCCAGCAGTTCAGCGCAACGAGGGCTAAGCTGAAGCCTGCGAGAGCGACAAAGAGGGCAGCCCAGCCAAAAGTTGCACCAACGAGCCCCGCGGGCGAGGCGCCGAGGGCGAGGGATACTAGGAGCCCCGACACGGTCAGCGCTAGCCAAGTGGCGCGGCGATCCGGCGGAGCGGCGTCATCGACCAACGCGTAGATCGATGGCGAGACCCCCGCCGCTGCAGGCCGGCAAATAACCTCAGAGCGAGCAGCCATGGAAAGTTTACAGCTGAAGCGGTGAGTAGGTTCGCTGTGCCAAACGCGAGCAAGCAGCAAATCAGCACTCGCCGTTTTCCGACGCGATCCGAGACGTGACCGAATAGAGGGGCAGTGATCATGTAGGCGAGGGAAAAGGTCGTTACAAACAAACCCGCCACATTTGAAGAAACATCGTAATTGACGGCAAGTGTGGGCAGTAAGGGAGAAATACAAAAAGTTCAGTTCCGATAAGGAACATGTCAAACAACCGACAGCCAATTCGGCCGGTGGGATCCTTAGGTTGATCTTCATTTATCGACAATCTCGGCGTCAGCGCATCGCGCAGACAGCTGACAGGAAACCCATCTGCACTCGAGACGGCCGTTAGAGCGATCGGCGACCAGGCTTTGCACACCGAGTTGCAACGGCGGCATCAAGATCGGTGCTATCGTTGCGCGGATAGGGTTCATCGGGTGACGGGAGCACCCTTTTCGGCGTATCGGAGAGCACCGTTGACCGGGCCCGGCGGCGAGCATTCCGGACAATCCTGTCCAAGTGAGCCCATACACCGTCGAGCGCCTCAGCCATCATCCGAGCGTCGCGCAATGTTTCGGGCAGTAGTTCCGGCCGCCCCTTGAGAACAATTTGGGTGACTGCTAGCGATTCATCTGCGTGCCGCTCTTCGATCCTCTGTGAGAAACACTCCCGGAAATAGGGCTCATTGATGAACTCTGGGAAATGCACCGAAATGGCCTCGGCGAGGGCTCGCATCCAGTCGACCTACAGGACCTCAACCGCGCACCAGGGACCGAGCGATCGCCCGTATAGTTCTCGGGCCAGT
>Ga0306923_10004412_pt1 | contig 13458 bp, 10 predicted proteins | sample sta12Can44000108_FD_203841 | JGI IMG/M metagenome (GOLD analysis project Ga0306923, IMG submission 203841) | Lab enrichment of tropical soil microbial communities from Luquillo Experimental Forest, Puerto Rico - statanox.12C.anox.44.000.108 (v2)... | ecosystem: Environmental > Terrestrial >... | reverse complement strand
CAGCCGCTTCACCGCTGGAAAGCGCGGCGAAGAACCGGTCCGCGGTTGCAGCGTCCCTACGGCAAAATCACCGCTCGCCGTCAACAAGCCATAACCCGGGGCGCATTGACTCTCTGAGGCGCTGGGCTTTCGTCGCGCCACTTGCTTGCTCTCTGGACGCCCTCGGTGCTCTCTCCGCGGGCCGCTGTGGTACGCTTTGCCTGATTCTGTAGGATCGAACGGGAGGGTGCCATGGCGCATGCGCAAAGGTTTCTAGCTCTCGTAAATGACGCGAAAAAGCGCGTCAAGGAAAGCAACGTGGCCGACGTCAAGCGGCGTCTCGACGCCGGAGAAAAACTTGTTCTGATTGATGTACGCGAGGAAAGCGAGTGGGCACGCGGCCATCTTCCCGGCGCGATTCATCTCGGCAAAGGAGTCATCGAGCGCGACATCGAGCAGCGCCTGCCCGACGCCGGCAGCAAGATGGTTCTCTACTGTGGCGGCGGATTCCGCTCCGCGCTGGCCGCCGACAATCTGCAAAAAATGGGCTATACCAACGTCGAATCGATGGATGGCGGGTGGAAGGGCTGGCTCGAAGCCGGTTTCCCCACGCAAAAGGACTGAAGAATGGGCTGGGGCGGAAGGATTCGAATTCCCATCCAAAAATTCCAAGCCTCACCTTCCCGCCGGGCTCACGTCATATCGAATTGCACTTCGACGCCGTCGAGCTGACGTCACCCGAGAGGGTCCGGTTTCAATGTGCAAGTGGAAGGCACATCGCGGTGATCTCCGTCCGCTCCTGCGGGACGAAGTCTACCGGATTGCGTGTGAGGCTGTGCGCAATGCCTTCAAGCACGCCACGCAAAGAAGATTGAAGTCGAAAATTCGCTATGACGACCGGCAGTTTCGGCTGCAGGTCCGGGATGACTGAAAGGGCATGGACGCAAGGGTTCTCAGTAAAGACGGACAGCCCGGACACTACGGTTTGCGCGGCGTCCGGGAACGCGCCAAGCTGATGGGCGGCAAACTGGCGGTGTGGAGCGAGCTTGATTCGGAGCGCTTCGCAGGACCTTCGCCCGTTGCGAGCCAGGAATGCAATTGCTGCTAAAGGCGGAGTTCGCTAAGCATCGCGATTTCATACGCATTACACCGGAAAAGGGCGGCTATATTTTGAGCGGCGAGCGAAATCTCTTTGTCGGACATGACCGTGCCACAAGCTAAGTTCTTTGTTGACATCGCCGCCTAATTGATCCTGACTGAAAAGGCTTTTGTGAAGACTCCGCTCGAGGTGTGCATTTCTGCCTGCTGTCTGCTGGCACACGGCTAGAGGCGGCAGCTTGCCTAAAAGCCGTCTTTTGTTAGAAAAACGGAAAAAATACCGGTGAATCGGTTTAGATTGGCTGGGGCGGAAGGATTCGAACCTTCACCATCCTCATTAACAGTGAGGTGTCCTACCGGTTGGACCACGCCCCAGCTGAGGGTATACCTGCTTGCGGCTAAGACCGAAGCAAATGGGTAGTTCCGCCGGACCTACGGCACACTACGCGGTAGGATAGCACGCCGGTAGTATCCGCTGAAGTACCGTGGGATTTGGTTGCGCATAAGCAATAATTATCAAGGGCCGAGACGTTCCTGCTCGTGGTTTCCTGCTCGTGGTATGGCCAAGGGGAGGTGTGTGTCATCCCGGCCAGGCGTCTCTTCTTTTTTTCTCGGGTACGCATTTGGGCGCCGAGGACGCGCTTTTCGCTTCTCAACTTCCTCCTTTTCGCTCGAAGCGAGTGAATGCCCGCGACCGTTCGCATCTTTCAAATCGCAGCTTTCAAAAACAAGCTCTACTTCAAAGGAAACAAACGCTGCGCTGCTCTCACTCCTCCGGGAATGAGGTTGCATTCCGGTTGGTTTTATTAGAAACTGTCGGGTCGAAATCGGACCCGGACACGCGCTGTCCGGCATAAGAGTGGTCGAATCTCCCGCGATTCACACCCGTTGCGGAGAAGCAGGCTCTCGGGCGCACCGCTGACATGGCACAAGTTTTTCATCGCAGTGTAAATTTTATTGCGCGGCTTAGTCTGCTCGCGGCCGTTACGCTCGGCGGACTGGCCGTAACGGGCATCTTGCTGGTTGCGCGTTCGCCCTACATTACAAACCAGCGTGTGACGCGCGTGCAACCCCTGCAGTTCAGCCACAAGCACCACGCTGGCGATGACGGGATCGATTGCCGCTACTGCCACACCAGCGTCGAGACTTCGTCCTTCGCCGGCATTCCTCCGACGAAAACCTGCATGAATTGCCATTCGGTTCTCTTCAATAACGTCGGTTATCTCGAGCCGGTTCGCGAGAGCTACAGAACGGATCAATCGATCGAGTGGGTCAAGGTTCACCGCCTCGCCGATTATGTCTATTTCAACCACAGCATTCACATCAACAAAGGAATCGGCTGCTCCTCGTGCCACGGCTCGATCAACCAGATGCCTCTGGTTTTTCAGGCCTCGCCGTTGACGATGGAGTGGTGCCTCGATTGCCACCGTAATCCCGCGAAGAACATTCGCCCGAAAGACCAGGTTTTCAACATGGATTGGAAAGCCCCCGCAAATCAGGAACAAATCGGGAAACAACTGGCCGAGGAATACAAGATCCGGACGACAGCCGAGCTCACCAGCTGCTCGACCTGTCATCGCTGACGGAAGCTATGACCGATTACGCAAAGGAAAAGAAATTCCACATCCTGGACGGCGCGAACCGAGAAAGCGCCGGTCATCATCACGATCATGAAGACCATGACGCCGCTTCCCCCGAACGGGAGAGCCATCTGGATCTCGCCGCCTTGCGCGAGAAACTCCGGGAAAAATCCGGCGCGCAGTACTGGCGGACGCTCGAAGAATTGTCCGACGATCCCCAGTTTGAAGAGCTGATTCACCGGGAGTTTCCTCGTCATGCTTCGGAGTGGGATGAATCGGTTGATCGGCGCGAATTTCTGAAGCTCATGGGTGCGTCGCTCGCGCTCGCTGGCCTCGCAGGCTGCGGCCGTCCCGACGAAACCCACATTGTTCCCTACGTGAAACAGCCGGACGGCGTGGTCCTCGGCCGCCCGTCTTTTTACGCCACGGCGATGCCCTTCGGTGGCGATGCGATCGGCTTGCTGGTGGAAAGCCACGAAGGCCGTCCCACCAAAATTGAAGGTAATCCGGATCACCCGTCGAGTCTCGGGGCCGCCAACGCCTTCGCTCAGGCTTCCGTCCTCAGTTTGTACGACCCGGACCGCTCCCAGACCGTGCAGTTCGACGGCGAAATCCGCGCCTGGTCGGCTTTCCTCGATGCGGCGCAGGCGCTGGCCAGCAACGTGAAAGCCACCAGCGGCGAAGGTTTCCGCATCCTGACCGGAACCGTCAATTCGCCGACCTTGGGTGCGCAGCTTCGCAAACTCATGGAACTCTATCCCCAAGCCAAGTGGCACACCTGGGAACCCGCCGCCGGCGACGGCCCTGGGGGCGCAAAGCTGGCGTTCGGCCGCAACGTGAACACCGTCCTCCAGGTCGGCAAAGCCAACGTGATCCTCTCCCTCGACGCCGATTTTCTCGCGAGTGGCCCTGGCCACGTCGCCTACGCCCGGCAGTTCGCCCGCAGGCGCAAGCTCGATGGACCCGGCGATACGATGAACCGCCTGTACGTGGTTGAGCCGACGCCTTCCGTGACCGGCTCGAACGCCGACCACCGCTTGCCCTTGCGCGCCTGCGACGTTGAATTGTTTGCACGAGCGCTCGCCGGAAAGCTGGGCGTCGCCGTCGCTGCCGGAACGCTGCCGGCGGATGCGAACAGATGGCTCGACGTCGTCGCCAAGGACCTCGAGGGTTCGCGCGGCGCCTCGCTCATCGTGCCTGGCGAACATCAGCCCGCCGCTGTCCACGCCCTCGCTCACGCCATGAACGCGGCGCTCGGCAATGTTGGCTCCACGCTCTATTACACCGAGCCAATCGCCGCCAACGAGGCCGGAAATGCCGATTCGCTGCGCGATCTTTGCGCCGACATGGATCGCGGCAAAGTCGACCTGCTGCTGATTCTCGGCGGCAATCCGGTCTACGACGCGCCCTACGATTTCGATTTCGTTTCTAAATTGAAAAAGGTCCGCACGTCGATTCATCTCAGTCCTTATTTCGACGAAACCTCCTCCTACTGCCAGTGGCACGTCTCCGAGTCGCACTATCTCGAATCCTGGAGCGACGCCCGCGCCTTCGACGGCACCGCCACGATCATTCAGCCTTTGATTGCGCCTCTCTATTACACCCATTCGGCCCACGAGATTGTCGCCGCCTTCGGCGGCAAGCCGGGCATGCCCGCCTACGACGCTGTGCGCGCCTACTGGACCGAGGCTTCCGTTCATCTTGAATACGCCATCGATTCCGGCTGGCGCAAATGGCTTAACGACGGCGTGATTGGCGGCACGAAATTCCCCGCGATCACCGCGCAGCTGAAGTTCAGTGCCGCAAACTTGCCGGCGTTCAAACCCGTGCCTGCCGACCAGCTAGAGTTCATCTTCCGCCCGGACCCCTCGATCCACGACGGCCGCTATGCGAACAACGGCTGGCTGCAGGAGCTGCCGAAGCCGGTCACAAAACTCACTTGGGACAACGCCGCACTTGTCAGCCCCAAGCTCGCCGAGAAAATGGATCTCGCTCACAAGGTTGTCTCCCGCGGCGGCGAGCACGGTCAGGTGCGCTCTCCCCTGGTCGACGTTGAACTGAATGGCAGCAAGGTCACGGCAGCGGCTTGGACCCTTCCTGGCCAAGCGGAGAATACCGTTGTGTTGCCTTTGGGCTATGGGCGCAGCCAAGCCGGATCCACCGGTACGAATAAGGGATTCAACGCTTACGTCGTGCGCACCTCCAACGCGCTTGGCGGCGCGACCGGGGGACGGCTCACGCCCACCGGTGAAGGTTACCCCCTGGCTTGCACGCAATATCACTTCAACATCGAAGGCCGCCAAATCCTGATGGCGGCCACGCTTGCCGAATACAAAAGGAATCCCGCGTTCGCTCATGAGGACGTGAGAGTGCCGTCGAAAGACGACACCCTTTACCACGAGTTCACATACCCCGGCTACGCCTGGGCGATGCAAATTGATCTGAACAAGTGCATCGGCTGCAACGCCTGCGTCGTCGCGTGCCAGGCGGAAAACAATATTCCAGTCGTCGGCAAGGACCAGGTCATGCGCGGACGCGAAATGCACTGGATCCGCGTCGACCGCTACTACAAAGCGGAATCGCCTAGTAACGATCCGTCGACTTACAATGCGACGCTCGACAATCCGGAAGCTTTCTTTCAGCCCGTTCCCTGCCAGCAGTGCGAAAACGCGCCCTGCGAGCAGGTCTGCCCGGTGGGCGCCACCGTTCACAGCGCCGAAGGCCTGAACGACATGGTCTACAACCGCTGCATCGGCACGCGCTACTGCTCGAACAACTGCCCGTACAAAGTGCGCCGCTTCAATTTCCTCCGCTTCCAGGACTGGGAAACGCCGCAGTTCAAGCTCATGCGCAATCCCGAAGTCACCGTGCGCAGCCGCGGTGTGATGGAAAAATGCACCTATTGCGTGCAGCGCATCAACAACGCGCGCATCGACGCCGAGAAGCAGGATCGCCCGATTCGCGACGGCGAGATCAGAACGGCCTGCGAAGCTTCCTGTCCGTCCGAGGCCATCGTTTTCGGCGACGCCAACGACCCGAGCAGCCGTGTCGCCAAGCTCAAAGCCCAGCAGCGCAGCTACACGATTCTCGGCGAACTCAATTCGCGGCCTCGCACCGCGTACCTTGCGGCTGTTCGCAATCCGAATCCCGAGTTGGAGAAGGCATGAGCACCGCAGAGCCTCCTGTGAACACGACGCACATCGCGCGGTCCGAGCCGCTGCTCGAACCTGGACACACTTACGCCTCGGTGACCGACAAAATCGCGGCCGTGGTCCTCACGCGCCCGCTGGGAATTGGGTGGCTTGCCGGTTTCACAGTCACTTTCGCCTTCACGATGCTGCTGTTAATCGCCATCACATGGCTGTTCACCAAGGGCGTGGGAATTTGGGGTATCAACATTCCGATCGGCTGGGGCTTTGCCATCGTCAATTTCGTGTGGTGGATCGGTATCGGTCACGCCGGCACGCTCATCTCCGCGATTCTCTTTCTGCTCAACCAGAAATGGCGCACTTCGATCAATCGCTTCGCCGAAGCCATGACGCTTTTTGCGGTCGCCTGCGCCGGAATTTTCCCGCTCATCCACACCGGGCGTCCGTGGATGGCCTACTACATGTTCCCTTACCCCAGTACCATGGGCATCTGGCCGCAATTCCGCAGCCCGCTGATCTGGGACGTCTTCGCCGTGTCCACCTACGGGACGGTCTCGCTGCTGTTTTGGTATGTTGGATTGCTGCCTGACCTCGCGACCCTGCGTGATCGTGCGAAAAACCGGGTTCAACAGATCGTCTATGGGATGCTTTCGATGGGCTGGCGTAACTCCGCCCGCCATTGGGACAACTACCAGTCGGCTTATCTTTTGTTAGCCGGCCTCGCAACGCCCCTGGTTCTATCGGTTCACACCGTGGTGAGCTTCGACTTCTCGATCGCGATTGTGCCCGGCTGGCACACCACGATCTTCCCACCTTATTTCGTTGCGGGAGCCATCTACTCGGGGTTCGCGATGGTACTTACCCTGACAATTCCCCTGCGCAAAGCCTACGGCCTTGAAGGCTTCATCACCATGCGGCACCTCGACACCATGGCCAAGGTCATGCTCGCAACCGGGCTGATCGTCGCTTATGGCTATTTCATCGAATTCTTCATGGCCTATTACAGTGGCAACAAGTTCGACGTTTTCCTGGCGGAGCAGCGCCTGCACGGCCCTTATAGGCATTTCTACTACGCCCTGCTTCTATGCAACATCCTTACGCCGCAACTGCTGTGGTTTTCCAAGGTCCGCCGCAGCGTTCCCGCTCTCTTCATCCTGTCCCTCATCATCAACACCGGTATGTGGCTTGAGCGCTTCGTCATCATTATCATCTCCCTTACGCGCGATTTCGTGCCTTCTGCGTGGGGCCGTTACTCGCCCACCTTTTGGGATTACGCGACCCTTGCTGGTACGATCTTCGGTCTATTCACGATGCTGGTCTTCCTGTTCGTCCGGGGCTTGCCGGCGATCGCCATCGCCGAAATGCGCGAGTTAGTCCACGAAGGGCTCGCCCGGAAGGAACCCTCATGACCGAACATCGCGCGCACCTTCACGGGCTCATGGGCGAATTCGAAACGCCGGAGCAACTCTTGTCGGCCGCCGAAAAAGCGCGCGAAGCCGGCTACAAACGTGTCGACGCTTATACTCCGTTTCCAATCGAGGGCCTTGCCGAAGCCATCGGTACGCGACGTTCGTGGGTTCCGCTCATAACCTTCATTGGCGGCCTGGGGGGAGGGCTGACGGCTTTCGGTCTGCAATACTGGGTCGCCGTCATCACCTATCCCCAGAACATTGGTGGCCGTTCGCTCAACAGTTGGCCGGCCTTCATCCCCGTCACCTTCGAATTGACGGTCCTTGGCGCTTCGATTTTTGCGGTTGTCGGCATGCTGGCCTTGAACAAGCTGCCGCAACCTTATCATCCGGTCTTCAATGTCCACCGCTTCGCAGCGGCTTCCACCGATCGTTTCTTTCTCTGCATCGAGGCTCGCGATCCCAAGTTCAATCTGAGCGAGACCGCGCGTTTCCTCCAGGGAGTCAACGCCCAGCATGTCAGCGAGGTGAACGATGAAGAATAGCCGCTCCTCGCTCGCGATTCCTCTCGTGCTCGTGCTTTTCGCCTCCTTGGTGGCAGCCTGCGGCGACAACACGCTCCGCCAGGACATGGCCAACCAGCCCCGCCAGAATCCGCTTTCTCCCACAGCTTTCTTTCCCGATGGACGGTCGGCGCGCCCCGCGATTGAAAACACGGTCGCGCGCGGCTCGCTCGAAACCGATGCCCTCATCGTCCCGAAAGACTCGAACGCTTTCCCTGTGCCCCTCACGCTCGATTTGCTCGAGCGCGGCAAAGAGCGCTACGCCATCTTCTGTTCCCCTTGCCACGGCCTGCAGGGCGACGGCAACGGCATGGTCGCCATGCGCGGTATGAAACATCCGCCCACCTACCATCAGGACCGCCTGCGCCAGGAACCCAACGGCTACATCTATGACGTCGTCACCAACGGCTTCGGTGCCATGTCCGGTTATTCCGCCCAGATCCCGCCGCAGGATCGTTGGGCCATCATCGCCTATTTGCGCGCCCTGCAGTTGAGCCGCAACGCACCGGTCGCGGCGTTGCCGCCAAGTTTGCGGGAGAAGTTGATGTCCGGAGGAGCCACGAAATGAACGCGCAAGATTACCAGGCGCCTCCGGCCGTCAACCGCGTTCAGAGAGCCGGACTGCTTGTCGGCGGAATCGCGCTGCTTCTTGCGATTCCCGGCGCCTTGAGCTCACCCGAGAAGTTCTATCATTCCTATATCTTCAGCTATATGCTCGTTTTCGGCTTGACCGTCGGCTCGCTGGGACTGTTGATGCTCCAGCACCTCACCGGGGGCAACTGGGGGATCATCATTCGTCGTCCGCTGGAAGCCGCATCGCGCAACATTTGGCTCGTGCTCGTGATGTTCATCCCCATCGTTCTTGGCATGAAGACGCTCTACCGCGCCTGGCTCGATCCCGAGCGCTTGAAAGAGGAGCCGCTCTCGAAGTTCCAGCAGGGCTACCTCACGAGCGGCGGTTTCCTCGGCCGCGCCGTTCTTTACTTCGCGATCTGGTTCCTGTTGATGTGGCTTTTCAACACCTGGTCCCGGCAGCAGGACGAGCGCAAGCAGGACCCGCAAATCCAGCGGCGCTTCAAGAGCCTCTCGGGTCCCGGCGTCATCCTGTATATCTTGCTAACGACATTTGCCGCCATCGATTGGGTCATGTCCCTCTCGCCGCACTGGGCCTCGACCATCTACGGCTTTATCTTTGTTGGCGCACAAGCCATCGCTACCATGTGCGTGATGATTATCGTGATTGTTCTGCTTTCGGGCTCCGAACCACTCGCTGGCATCATCCAGAAGCGCCACCTCCACGATCTCGGCAAATGGCTCTTTACGTTCAACATTCTATGGGCGTATTTCGCCTTTTCCCAGCTGCTCATCATCTGGTCCGGCAACCAGCCCGAAGAAATTTCGTTCTATCGAACGCGCCTCTTTGGCGGATGGGGTGCCGTCGCAGTCTTTGTGCTCGTGTTCAGCTTTTCCTTGCCGTTCCTCATTTTGCTGTCCCGCGAAGTGAAGCGCACTCCCGGCCTGATTGCAAAGGTCGCGGCCTGGATGCTCTTCATGCGCCTGGTGGACCTGTACTGGATGACGCGGCCGGAATTTACGTCGCGCGCCTTTCCCACCTGGCTCGACTTCGTGGTTCCCATCGCCCTTTTCGGTTTGTGGCTCGGCTTTTTCGCCATGAACCTGAAGCAGCGTCCCTTGCTGCCGCTCGGCGACCCCAAACTTGCGGAGGCCATTGCGCATCATGAGCACTGAGCAGCGCAAACACGCTCTTACGGAGGGCGACCGGCCCGTCCACCAGGATGTCGCTTACGAACCGACCGATGTGCGGGTCTCTCCCATCCTGAGATTTCTGATCGCTCTCGGAATCATGGTTGTTCTGTCGTACATCGTGACGATCGGCATCTACAAAGGTCTGAAGTCCTTCTGGGCCTCCACCTACGCGCCTCCTCCGCCTTCGCGGCTCACAGCGACCCCGGAACCGCCGCCCGAACCTCGTCTGCAGGCCATGCCCGGCCACCGGGTCGATCCCCAGCAGGATTTGCGCGATAAGGTCAGGGCCGACACCGAAGCGAACGAAAAATTGGGTTGGCTCGATGAAAAAGCGGGCCTGGCCCAGATTCCCGTGAGTGACGCGATGAAGATCATCGCGGAAAAAGGTTTGCCGGTTGTGGCGACACCGCCGGCGGAAACGAAGTAAAGCAAATGAAAGTTTTTCGTCACACCTTGGTTGTCGTTGGTCTGCTCCTCGGATCGTCCGTCTGCCGGGCGCAGATGATTCCCGACGGTGTCGGCAAGTCCTCGAACGGACTGCCGCCCGCGCTCGTCAATGTGGGTTTCGACCCGCAATTGAACGCTCAGATTCCCCTCGATGCGCCTTTTGTCGATGAGTACGGCCAGTCCGTCACGCTCGGCGATTTCTCCGGCAAAAAGCCCATCGTTCTTGCCTTTGTGTATTTCACTTGCCCCATGCTCTGCAATCAGGTCGAACAGGCCGTCGTTGGCACTCTCAAAATGATCTCCTTCAATCCGGGCACCGATTATCAGGTTGTCTTCCTCAGCTTCGACCCCTCAGATACTCCCGACGCGGCGCTCAAGAAAAAGCACGAAGCCATGTCCCGCTTTGCCCGCCCGATGACCGAACCCGGCTGGCATTTCCTCACCGGCTCAGAGGAGTCCATCGACGCCGTTACCAAGTCTGCGAGTTTCCGTTTCAGCCACGACCAGAAGACCGGCCTGTTCGGTCACGCCAGTGGAATCCTGCTGCTTACCCCCGAGGGCCGCATCTCGCGCTACTTCTTTGGCATCCAATATCCGCCGAGCAACGTTCGCCTCGGCTTGGTGGACGCCTCCTCCGGCAAAATCGGAAGCCCTGTCGATCACCTCCTCCTCTTCTGCTACCAATACGACCCCACGAGGGCGCGCTACAGCGCCACCATCTTGACGGTCATTCGGATGGGCGGAGTCGTCACTCTCCTCATGATGGTCATTGGTTTTGTGATCTTCCGCCGGCGGGATCATCGCGACGGCGGCATCAGCACCGGTCCCGGTTCCCCGTCGGAAGGAGCGCTCTAGAGCCGTGCAGTCACCTTTTCCATTTGCTCCCGAGCAAGCCTCCAATTTCGCAGGAAATGTGGACACCCTCTTCGCGTTTATTTTGCTTACGTGCCTGTTTTTCGCCGTGCTCATTACCGCGCTCGGCGCCTTTGCCTCTTTCCGGTACCGCCGGGCTCACCCGAACGAAGTAGGAGCTCCGATCCACGGCAATCTGGCACTCGAAATCGGTTGGACCGCAGTGCCCCTGTTCATCGCCCTGGTCATGTTTGCCTGGGGCGCCGTGGTTTACGTGAACTTTCGCTTGCCTCCCAAAGACACGCTGGACATCGACGTGATCGGCAAGCAGTGGATGTGGAGGCTGCAGCAGCCGAACGGCCGCCGCGAAATCAACGAGCTCCACGTTCCCGTGAATCGCAACATCAAGCTCATCCTGGGCAGCGAAGACGTGATTCACAATTTCTATGTTCCTGCGTTCCGCGTCAAGATGGACGTCGTGCCGGGACGCTACAACACCTTGTGGTTCCGCCCCACCAAGATCGGCAAGTATCGTTTGTTTTGCTCGCAATATTGCGGCACCAATCACGCGGTCATGACCGGCTGGGTAACGGTCATGGATCCCGCGGACTATGCTACGTGGCTTTCGGGCGAGGTTGGCGAGGTCAACCCCGCCGCTGCCGGCGAGAAGTTGTTTACGCAGCTGGCATGCGTTACTTGCCATCTCCCGAACGGCACCGGTCGCGGCCCTTCTCTCAACGGCGTCTATGGTGCCAAAGTTTTGCTGGCTGACGGCTCCATTGTAGTTGCCGATGACGGGTATATTCGCGAATCCATCCTCGAACCCAAAGCCAAGATTGTTGCTGGGTTTCAGCCCGTGATGCCCACTTTCCAGGGCCTGGTGACCGAAGAGCAGATCATGAATCTCACGGCTTACATCAAAACCATGCAGTCGCAGCCCGTGCCCCCAAAGGGTGCCGGCATTGCGCCAGTTTCAACGGGGAAGAAATAGTCATGAGTACGACAGCCACTGCGCCGGTACAGGCTTTGCCGGCACGTCATTATCTCAACGCCACCTACGGCATCCGTTCGTGGCTCCTCACCACCGACCACAAGCGCATCGCCCTGCTTTATCTCGCCTCCGTCACTTTCTTCTTCTTCATCGGCGGGTTCTTCGCCATGATGATCCGCCTGCACCTGATGACCCCCAATGGCCTGCTCCTCAGTGCAGATACCTACAACCGCATGTTCACCATGCACGGCGTGACGATGGTTTTCTTTTTTCTGATCCCGTCGATACCTGCCGTCCTCGGCAATTTCCTGATCCCCCTCATGGTCGGCGCCAAGGATCTGGCGTTCCCCAAGATCAATCTGCTCAGCTGGTACATTTACATCATCGGCGGCGGCTGCACGCTGTACTCGATGATCGCGGGCGGGTTGGACACCGGTTGGACATTCTATACGCCGTTCAGTACGGTCTATTCGAACTCCGCCGTGGCGCCCGCAGTCGTCGGAGTGTTCATCACCGGATTTTCGTCCATTCTCACCGGCCTGAACTTCCTGGTGACGGTGCACACCATGCGGGCCCCAGGAATGACGTGGTTCCGGCTGCCTATCTTTGTATGGTCGCACTACGCCACCTCCGTCGTCATGATCCTTGGCACACCGGTCATCGCCATCACCCTGGGGCTGGCTGCCATGGAGCGCGTTTTCGGCCTGGGCTTTTTCAATCCTGCCATGGGCGGAGACCCCATCCTTTTTCAGCACCTTTTCTGGTTTTATTCGCACCCCGCTGTCTACATCATGATCCTGCCCGCCATGGGGGTGGTCAGCGAACTGATTCCGACATTCGCGCGCAAGCAGATATTCGGCTATGGCTTTGTTGCGGCCGCGAGCATAGCCATCGCCGTGATCGGCTTCTTGGTGTGGGCCCACCACATGTTTGTTACCGGGCAGTCCACTTATGCTGCGCTCGCATTTTCACTGCTGACTTTCGTGGTGGCAATTCCTTCCGCGATAAAGGTCTTCAACTGGACGGCCACCCTATTCGGCGGTTCGATCTCCTTTGATACCCCGATGCTCTACGCCTTCGGCTTTGTCGGACTGTTCATCGTTGGCGGCCTCACGGGATTATTTCTCGGCTGTCTGGGCGTCGATATCCACGTCCACGACACCTACTTCGTGGTCGCCCACTTCCACTACATCATGGTGGGAGGGGCGGTCATGGGCTATCTCGGTGGCATGCACTTCTGGTGGCCCAAAATCACCGGCCGCATGTATCCCGAATGGATCGCGCGCATTGCCGCGCTCATTCTCTTTGTCGGGTTCAACCTCACCTTCTTCCCGCAATTTGTGCTCGGCTATCTCGGAATGCCGCGCCGCTATCATATGTATCCGCCGGAATTCCAGGTGTACAACGTCATGTCTACCGCGGGAGCGTCGATTCTCGCTATCGGCTACCTGCTGCCCATGATCTATCTCACTTGGGCAGCCTTTTACGGCAAGGTAGCGGGGCCGAATCCCTGGCCAGCGACAGGGCTTGAATGGAAGACCCCTTCGCCGCCACCCACAGAAAATTTCGAAGTCACGCCGGTGGTTACCTGGGAGCCTTACGACTTTCACCATCGGCCGGATC
>Ga0306923_10004410_pt1 | contig 13464 bp, 13 predicted proteins | sample sta12Can44000108_FD_203841 | JGI IMG/M metagenome (GOLD analysis project Ga0306923, IMG submission 203841) | Lab enrichment of tropical soil microbial communities from Luquillo Experimental Forest, Puerto Rico - statanox.12C.anox.44.000.108 (v2)... | ecosystem: Environmental > Terrestrial >... | reverse complement strand
TACTGCGGACCAAGGTGCTTAGCAGGCCGCCTAACCGCCAACGCATATGGTTTCTCGACAGCACCAATACGATCCTGTGCACCGCGGGACAAATCACGGTGCCGTGTGAGGGGAGTCTTACCGTTCCGCCTTGCGCTCGTGCAACGAATCGAATGGGAGGCAAGGGCGGTGTGGTCCCGGCGACGCTCGGCCCAGGCTGAAGAGCCTTTCCCATTGATCCGGAGCTGAGTTCTTTGACAATTGGGATTGAGTTCAAGGCTCGCAGGACTTTAGCTAAACCGCCGCCGCTAACTCATTGACTCTACAAGAGGAGGCCAGAAGGTCTGGATAGGTAACTCTTTTGTTTGCAGGAATTTACATATAACCACTTTTATTTGCAGGAACTTGCGCACACATGATCGACTGGAAGTAAGGTGACTGCAACCCAGCCACAGACACGATTCGTTATCATGGCCGGGCTTCCGGGAACGGGAAAAACCGAGCTTTCCGAAGCCCTCGCCAGCCGGCTGGGAGGAATTGTGCTCAGCAAGGATAAGGTCCGCGCGGCACTGTTTCCGTCGGGAGCCATTAACTACTCATTGCAGCAAAACGACTTTTCGATGTCGGTCATTCTGATGGCAGCGCAACGCATCGCGGCTGAAGGCAATGTGCCATTCGTTTTCTTCGATGGCCGCACGTTTTCGCGCAGACGGCAGGTAGAGCAAGTCATTGGCGCCGCGGCAGAAGTGAATGCAGATTACAGGATTCTGCATTTGTCCTGCCCTGACGAACTGGCGCTGGAGCGCATTCGCCAGAGTCAGGGTGAACACCTCGCCGGAAACCGCAATCGAGGACTCTACTGGGAAGTAAAGTCGCGCTTCGAGCCGATCAACTTACCTAAGCTCGACGGCGATCTTCACGCCCGCTGGAGGAGTGCGTCGAGCAGTGCGTGGCATATTTGAAGTCACCGCAAAGACACTGAGACACCGAGGAAGTCAGATTAGAAAACTCTGTGTCTCCGTGCCTCTGTGGTGAGCTTGTCTTTGCGAAGAGCGAAAGCGAACCGCGAAAAGCGCGGTGATCAATGCAGCAGCTTCTCGACCACGCCGTAGCTGTCGGCCAAGGCTGAGTCGAGTGCGCTCGGATCCTTGCCGCCGGCCTCGGCCATGTCGGGACGACCGCCGCCGGAGCCGCCAACTTTTTTCGCGACTTCGGCGATGATCTTGCCGGCCTGCACACGCGAGGTGAGATCTTTGGTCACGCCAACGATGAGCGCTACCTTGCCGTCGCTGACGGAGCCGAGGACGACGACTCCGGACCCGAGCTTGTTGCGCAGGTTGTCGATCAGCGTGCGCAGTTGCGCACGCTCGAGGTTGTCGGCACGGGTGGCGAGGACTTTGACGCCTTCGACTTCGCGCACGTTCTCAGCCGCCGACGCAACCGAGGATGAAGCCGACTTCATGCGGGCCTGCTCGAGTTCCCTGCGAAGCTTCTTGAGTTCTTCCTCACGGCGCTCGAGTTCCTGCTTCAGGGCTTCGGCGGGCGCGAGGTCGTCGCCGCCGCGCACAAGAGTGGCGACAACGTTTTCCAGCGCATGGTCTTTGCGGAAGTGGCGCAAAGAGCCTTCGCCGGTCACAGCTTCTAAACGGCGCACGCCGCTGGACACGCTGCCTTCTTTCAGAATTTTGATCAGGCCGATTTCGCCGGTAGCGGCGGTGTGCGTGCCGCCGCAGAGCTCGGTCGAAAAATTCCCGATGCGAATCACGCGAACGCGATCGCCGTACTTCTCGCCGAACAGCGCCATCGCCTTGTACTCGTTGATCGCGACCTCGATGGGCACGTCTTCGATGACCTCAACACGATCGTTTCGCAGCACTTCTTTGTTCGCGAGATCTTCGATGTCCTGCAGCTCCTCATCGCCGACGGCCGTGAAGTGCGAGAAGTCGAAGCGCAGATGTCTGGGATCAACCAGCGACCCAGCCTGCTTGACATGATTGCCGAGCACCTCGCGCAGCGCGGCGTGAACCAGGTGCGTTCCAGTGTGATTGCGCATCGTAGCGATACGCGCTGCATCGTTGACAACGGCATCCAGCTTGTCGCCGACATGAATGGGTTGCTTGGCCACAACGCGGTGTGCGCGCACGCCTTGCACCGGATAGGTTACGCCTTCGACGTCGGCGACCAGCGTGTTGTGGTCTTCCGCGTAGAACCAGCCGACATCGCCGACCTGTCCGCCAGCTTCGGCGTAGAACGGAGTGTGGTCGAGCACAATCTCACCGCGCTCGCCGGGCTTCAACTCCAGCGCTCCGACGCCTGTGCCGTTTTGATTTTTGATGATGGCCAGCACTTCGCAGTTGTCGGAGCCCGTCTGGTGATAGCCTTCAAAGACGGTCTTAGGCAGCGCGGAATAGACAGGACTCGCGGCCGCCTTGCCGCCGCCCTTCCAGGAAGCGCGGGCGCGAGCCTGCTCTTCTGATTTCGCGGACTCAAAACTCTCGCGGTCGAACCCAAGCCCGAGGTCCCGTGCAGCATCGGTCATGAAATCCAGCGGCAGCCCGTAGGTTTCGAAAATGTGGAACGCCTTATCGCCCGGGATCGTGACGGAAAAATTCCCGCCTGGAAGTTGCTTCAAGAGTTCGACGAAGTAAGTATTCGCAGCACTTGGATCACCAGACTGTAACTCGCCTAGCATTTGATCGAAGTCAACGTGATGAGTGCCAGGAACAACCGAGGCCCGCCTGACAGCGATGTCCCTTAGATTTGCCTCGTCTCTCGATACCAATGGTTGAAGCAGTTCGGCAATCGCGACATCGAAGCGTCGAGAACCCTCCGCGACTACGCGAGCGAATTGATGCTCTTCGGCCTCGACCGATTTCGACACTCTCTCAGCGGACTCGACCAGTTCCGGATAAGCGTCCTTCATAAGGTCGCGAACGGCGAAAACCATGTCGTACAGGAAGGGCTTTTCCTGACCCAGAGCGCGGCCGTGACGAATGGCACGGCGGATGATCTTGCGCAGTACGTAGCCGCGTCCCTCGTTGGATGGCAGCACACCATCAGAAATGAGAAAGGTTGCAGCACGCGAGTGATCCGCGATGATTCGAAGGGACGGATTGTTGAGCAAGCGCTGGCTAAGAATGACAGACTCGCTGCTCTCAGTGCACACATCTTGTGTCAGAGGTATTCCGAACTTGCCGGGAATGTTGACGTGTACGTTGCACAGCTCCCCGGCACGCTTGATCAGCGGCGTGAACAGGTCAGTCTCATAAATCCAACTCACGCCCTGGAGCACAGAAGTCACGCGCTCCAAGCCCATGCCGGTGTCAATGGACGGCTTGGGGAGCGGAGTGAGTTTGTAGCCGACGGTTTTGCCATCTTCAACTACGGCAGAGCGGTCGAACTGCATGAACACAAGGTTCCAAATCTCCACGTAGCGAGCGTCGTCTTCGCCGAAGGGAAGGCTTTTGTCGTACTCGGTGACCCCTGCGCGCTCGTAGACCATTTCCGAACTTGGGCCACATGGTCCGGTATCGCCCATCTGCCAGAAGTTGTCTTTCATGCCCAGTGCGAGAATGCGTTCTTTGGGAACGCCAACTTCCAGCCAGTACTTCTCGGCCTCGTCGTCGCGGGGGATTCCTTCGGCTCCCGCGAAAATCGTTACGTAGAGCTGGTCTTTCGGCAGGTTGAACCATTCTGGACTGGTCAGAAACTCCCAGGCGTACTGGATGGCTTCGCGCTTGAAGTAGTCGCCAAAGCTGAAGTTTCCCAGCATCTCGAAGAAGGTGAGATGGCGTCGCGTGAAGCCTACGTTTTCGAGGTCGTTGTGCTTGCCCCCTGCGCGCACACACTTCTGCGACGAGGTGGCGCGCGAGTAGTCGCGCTTCTCGAGGCCGAGGAAGACGTCTTTGAACTGGTTCATGCCGGCGTTGGTGAAGAGCAGCGTGGGGTCGTTGGCCGGCACGAGCGAGGAGGAGTGGACGATCTTGTGTCCTTTCTGCTCGAAGAAGCGCAGAAACATCGAACGGACTTCAGAACCTGAGGGTTTGTGCGTGGGCATAAGAATTGGTCGAATCGTGCCGTTATCCGCTAGAAATCAGGCGAAAGTGGTCGTCTGTGGCGGGGAACGTAAAGTGTGATTCTAACATTCGAGACTTGGCCGCCACGCGGCCAGATTGATTTTCGCGATGCGCTCCAGTGGCTTCGCCACTGGCGACAAACACGTAGCCGTCGCTACGCGACTCCCGTGGCATCCTGTTCGCCAATTGACCAGCGACCCGGAATCACACGATAATCGTGGTGCTCAGCGATTTTCGCTACTGCCAAGGTGGCCCGCAGTGAACAATCAGGAACCGAAAGACCGCCGTCCTTTCTCCACGGCCGGGCAGAAGCTCGACGACGTGATTGGCGACACGGTGAAGCGCGTGGAAGACGAGACGCGGCAACTGCTCGACTACATCAACGACGAAGTCGTGCCGATGGTGCGCCAGCACTCGACCAAGGGCCTGCGGATAGCGTCAGACAAGCTGAAAGAGTTGGCCGACTACATGGAGTCGGCGCAGGACAAAAAGGGCTGATCACGCGGTATCCGATTCTAACTCTGGTTGCGGCCGCTTTAGTGCTCTTCGCGGGCTGCCACAAGAATACTGCGGCGAATCATGTTCCTCCGCCGCCGACGGTGACACCGGCGCCGGCTCCCGCGACGACCGCTATTGTTACCAAGCCCTCTCCGACTGAAGCTACGGTTTCCCCAAAGACGAAGCCCATCTACGTCGAGACCGGACTGGCGAGCTGGTATGGACCTCCGTACCACAATCACAAGGGATCCAACGGCGAGATCTATAACCAGAACGCGCTGACGGCGGCCCATCGTACGATTCCATTGAACTCGATGGTGCGAGTGACGAACGAAACAACCAAGCACACGGTGATCGTGCGTATCACGGATCGGGGACCGTTTATCGAAGACCGCATCATCGATTTGTCGCTGGCGGCGGCGAAAGCTGTGGACGTGTGGCAACCAGGAACGGCGATGGTGAAGGTCGAGGTGCTGTCGTCGCCTGCACCGATCGACGAAGGGGGACGCTGGTGCGTGCAGATCGGGGTCTTCCAGAGCGAACACGAAGCCCGCAAGCTCAAAGACAGGCTGCAGGAGCGTTATGCCGACGCGAACGTCATCCAGTTCACCGGGCCGACAGGCGAGTGGGTGCGGATTCGTCCCTTGGGCGACGATAAGCGCAAAGCGCAGGAGGTTGCGGCCAAGACGCATGTGAAACAAGGCGGAGTGTTTCTGGTAAGGATAGACTAAAAGGCAGTTGCCAGCTGTCACCTTCTAGCTATTAGCACTTAGCCATCGGGTCGTTGCCATCAGCTGCCAAAGAATGTAGAGCTGAGCGCGCTGCTCGTTCCCTCCTATACTTATGGCATGGTCGAAGCCAATGGGCATCGCGAGGTGCTGGTTGCGCGCGGACGCAGGCTTGAATACTTGACCATCGGCTGGAACACCTTCGAAGCCCTGGTTGCGCTGGCCTCTGGAGTCGTCGCTGGCAGCGTTGCGCTGATGGGTTTCGGGCTGGACTCGGCGATTGAAACGGCGTCGGCGGTGATCTTGCTCTGGCGTTTAGACGCCGACAAGGACCCTACGCGTCGCGAACAGTCTGAACGAACCGCACGTCGGATGGTCGGAGCCTGCTTCCTCCTGCTCACAGCTTATATCGCCATCGATTCGATTCGCAGGTTGTGGATGCGCGAGACTCCGGCGCGAAGCATTCCGGGCGTCCTAATCGCTTTAGCGGCAGTCATCGTCATGCCATTGCTGGCGCGGGCAAAGCGCCGCGTGGCCGCAGAACTGGGCAGCCGCGCGCTCGACTCCGATTCGCGGCAAGCCGACTTCTGCGCTTACTTGTCGGCGATTCTCCTGGTGGGTCTAGCGCTTCAGTTCGTGTTCGGATGGTGGTGGATCGATCCGCTGGCTGCGCTCATGATGGTGCCCATCATCGCGCGCGAGGGCGTCGAGGGGATGCGTGCGCAGGCTTCGGACGATTGCTATCCACAGGCTAATTGACTCCTGCGCAAGGCGTTGCGATTTCGTTTCGGCGGTTGATTGTTTTCGCCATTAGGTTGGTCATACAATTTCGAGATTCACGCGATTCTCTGTTATGCATTCGCAACCTCGACTAACCACGACGAAGCTCACACCGCTTTCCACACGCTTTGACCATGCACTGTTGTTTGCCGCGCAGGTACATCGTAATCAGGACCGCAAGAAAAGCGGCATACCCTACTTGTCGCACTTGATGGGCGTAGCTGCCATTGTGCTCGATTATGGCGGAGACGAAGACATGGGCATCGCGGCGCTGCTGCACGATGCCGCCGAAGATCACGGTGGCAGGGCGATGCTGCGCGCAATCGAGCAGATGTTCGGGCCGCGTGTGGCGAAGATCGTGGATGGCTGCACGGATTCGTACGGCGAGGAAGGCAAGACAAAGCCGAAGTGGTATCCGAGGAAGCTGCGGTACCTGCGGCGCGTGAGGAAGGAGAGCGCAGAGACGCGCTTTGTCTCGGCCGCCGACAAGCTGTATAACGCAAGGGCGATCCTGCGGGACGTGCGGCAGTACGGCGACCCGGTATTCGAGCGCTTCTCGGCGCCGAAGGTAAAGACACTGTGGTATTACCGCTCTTTGGTGCAGGAATTCCGCGCGGCTGGCGTGACTCATCAGCTCAAGCCGCTGCTCGATGAACTGGATCGCGTGGTGACGGAACTGGAGCATCTATCGGGACTGCTCGCCGCTCCACTGAAATCCTCGCGCAATGGCAGGCCGAAACTGAAGAAGAAATAATTACATCTAATTCAGTTTTGCAGATAGTGTTAGACCGTGGCTCCGCAGAGGGCTAAAGCCCAGATTCTCTAATTCCGCTAACGACACGGCTGAAGCCGTGCCCGTTCAGGAGAAGGCAGACTACAGTATCTGTGACAGTGGTCTAATCGATCCCGTGAGCAAGACTGACCTCATCGGTGAGCTGCTGAAGAATGCCCGGACGATCGCGGTGGTGGGACTGAGCGACAGCCCGATGCGCACCAGCAATAGTGTCTCGAAGTACATGCAGTCGCAGGGATACAAGATCATTCCGGTGAACCCGCAGATTGATGCGTCGCTGGGTGAGAAGTCGTACGCTTCGCTGACTGACGTGCCGGAGACGATCGATTTAGTCAATGTATTTCGACGTCCGGAGCATGTGCCGGAAGTGGTGGATGAGGCGATTCGACTGAAGCTGCCGGCTATCTGGCTGCAGGAGGGCGTCGTGCATGAAGCCGCCGCAAAGAAGGCGCGCAAGGCGGGGATCTTCGTCGTAATGGACCGGTGCATTTATAAGGAACACGCGGCGAGGAGGTAGGGACGTTAACCACCGAAACCCAGAGCACAGAGATACCCAGTGTCTTGAGGATTTTGGGAAAGGTCCTGATTGCCAGCCTTAATCTTCTTCTGGGCTTTTTGATCTCTTCTTCTCTGTATCGCTGTGCCTCTGTGATGAATTTGCTTTTACCTGTCTGATTTCTTCCAGACGAGCTTTGATGCGTTTCTCGATCCCCTCTTCGGTCGGATGGTAGTAGCGGCGAGAACGCAAGTTGTTGGGAAGGCACTCCATGTCGGCGACTTTCTGGTCGAGATCGTGCGCGTACTGATAGCCCTTCGCATATCCCAGCGATTTCATCAAGCCGGTCGGAGCGTTTCGCAAATGTAACGGCACGGGATCCTGGGCCGTCTTTTCCACATCGTCATGTACCGCGCCGTATGCGGTATACAGGGCATTCGACTTCGGGGCCATGCACAAATACACCACGGCCTGGGCCAGAGCCAAGTCGCCCTCAGGCATCCCCAAAAAATCGTAGGCGTCACGTGCCGCCAGGGTGACGGCAAGCGCGTTGGGATCGGCGAGCCCGATGTCTTCTGAAGCCATGCGCACAACCCGACGGGCAATGTAGAGCCCGTCCTCGCCGGCTTCGAGCATGCGGGCCAGCCAGTAGAGCGCCGCGTCGGGATCGCTGTTGCGAACGCTCTTGTGCAATGCCGAGATGAGGTTGTAATGCTCCTCGCCGGCCTTGTCGTACAGCAGGACGCGCTTCTGCAAAGCGTCGGTAGCGATGGCTTCCGTTATGGGAGAGTTGGCTTCGTTCGCCAGGGTTGCGGCAACTTCAACTGCGTTATAGGCGCTGCGCGCGTCACCGCTGGAGTAAGCTGCGATCTTCTTCAGCGCATCTTCGTCAGCTTCGAGATTGAGCTCTCCCAAGCCGCGTTTTTTGTCGGAGAGGGCTCGATACAGTAGTCCGACGATCTGTTCCTCGGTCAGCGCTTTCAACACGTACACACGGCAGCGCGAAAGTAGCGCAGAGATGACTTCGAACGACGGGTTCTCGGTGGTCGCACCGATCAGGCGAATGCTGCCCTTTTCGACGTAGGGCAGAAATGCGTCTTGCTGTGCCTTGTTAAAACGATGCACCTCGTCTACGAACACGATCGTGCGGGTGCCGTACTGGCGCATCCGCTCGGCGTCGGCCATAACCTGCTTGATTTCCTTGATGCCGCTCAGCACAGCAGAAAACTCGATGAACTCGGCGTGCGTCATGCCCGCGATGATCTTGGCAAGTGTGGTCTTGCCGACGCCCGGTGGTCCCCAGAATATGAGCGATCCGGTGTCGTCGCGCTCGATCTGAACCCGCAAAGGCTTGCCGGGACCGAGAATGTGCTCCTGGCCGACGAATTCGTCGAGCGTGCGCGGCCGCATGCGATCGGCGAGGGGCCGCGTGCGGTCGGCTTCGGGTTGGGGCGACGGGAGGCTTTGAAAGAGGCTCACGGTTGAATTCACCACAGTGACACTGAGGCACAAAGAAAATGAGGTTATACAACTCGACGCTTGAACCTTTACCCTTGCAATAACTCTGACACCTGAATTCTAGTCCTCTGTGCCTCAGTGTTTCTGTGGTGAATTAATTCTTTGCCGTGCGGCTTCGTACAGGATGATTGACGCTGCGATGCCGGCGTTGAGCGACTCGACCCGTGGTGACTGCGGGATGGCGACAATCTCGTCCGCCTGCGCGAGAACGTCTTTACTCAGGCCAGAGCCCTCGTTGCCGACCAATAACGCCACCGGCCCGGACAAATCTGCCTGCGCTACTAGAGTTCCCTTGTGTGACGACGTTGCCAGCACGCGTATCCTGCGCGCCTTCAAGTCACTGATCACCGACGCCAGCTCTACTTTCACCGCCGGAACACGAAACATTGAACCGGCCGAAGCGCGAAGTGCTTTCCAGTTCCATTGGCTGACGGTTCCCTCGCCGAGCAAAATACCGGTCGCTCCGAACGCTTCCGCCGAGCGCGCGATCATGCCCAGATTGCCGGGATCTTGCAACCCCACGCTGGCGATTATCATTGGCGGCGGCGGCGAGAAAGCATTTTCGAGTTCGAACGATTTCAAGCGAATCAGCGCGGCGACGCCTTGCGGCGTCTCGCTCGGCACCGCGCTCGCAAATACTTCGTCTGGAAGCAGCAGCAATTCGGCGTGCGACGAAAGCTGAGGAATCAGCTTATGCGCGCGCTCTCGCGCCGACTCGCTGAAGAATACCGCCTCCAGCCGCAAGCCGCTGCGAATCGCCTCTTCCACGAGGTGCACGCTTTCGATTGCGACTTCTCCCTTTTCATTGGGTCGCGGTTCATGAAAAAGGCGGCGCAGCTCCTTCACGCGTGTGTTCTGGCGGCTCGAAACCCGCCTTAGCCGGTCTTGGTCGATGCTCTGTGGCATAGGTTCCCGAAACAGGCGTCTATCGTACACCGCTCAATTCAGGGCGGGCGCGGAGCGCTCGGGGCATGGTAATCTGCTGTCTTACAAAATTCAGGCAGCGACGCACTTCTGGGTGCTGCTGAGCTCGCGTTGCAAAAGAGGAACGGTTGCGTCCCGAAATCGTCAAGATTAGCGCCAACCATCCGGAAGCCTCACTGGTCACCTACGTTGCCGAAAAGATCGGCGCCGGGGCAGTAGTGGGCATGCCGACAGACACCTTCTACGGGCTGGCGGCTGACCCTTTCAACCTGCATGCGGTTGATCGGGTTTATGAGATCAAGACGCGTTCGCGGCATAAGCCGTTGTCGCTGCTCATTGAGTCGGTCGATCAGGCGTCGGAGCTGGCATGGCCTGTGCCCGAGGTGTTCTTCCTGCTTGCGCGCCGTTTCTGGCCCGGGCCGCTCACCATCATCGTGAAAGCTGATCCGAAGCTGCCGCTGAAGGTGACAGCGAACACCGGCAACGTTGCCTTGCGCGTGCCGGCGGCTGAAGTTCCGCTGGCCATCGTTCGTGCTGTCGGATCGCCGATAACCGCCACTTCTGCCAACCTGCACGGGGCCGTTGAATGCACGAATGCGCAAGAAGTTCGCGACCAGTTGGGCGATTGTCTTCCCCTGATCGTCGATGGCGGCCAATCTCCGCGCGACATGCCCTCGACCATCGTTGATCTCACCAGTGGTGACGGTTCGTGGCGCCTGCTGCGGCAAGGTGCCATTCCCTCCGAGCAGATTGTTGAGTTGCTCGGCCAGGAGTAGTCGCCACGGGGCCGGGCCTTCTCCAGTCGCATCCCTACCGTTGCTTTTTCGCGCTTGTAATCGGCGCTTGCGCTGCATACTTGTTTGCCGTCACGTTTCGCATCATGCACGCAGCGAGGGTCGATGAGGCGCGGCCAGCCGACGCCATCGTTGTCTTCGGAGCCGCTGAGTACTCCGGGCATCCCTCGCCCGCGTACCGGCTACGACTCGACCACGCATATCAACTGTTCGAGCGCGACATGGCCCCGCTGATTATCACCACAGGTGGCGCAGGTCGGGATCCGCGCTACAGCGAGGGGCAGGTGGGGCGCGACTACCTATCGAAGCTCGGCGTGCCGGATGTGAACCTTATCGCAGAGACACAGGCAGGTGACACTGAGCAATCGGCGCGGCGTGTTGCCGTCATCCTCGAAGCCAACGAACTCAAGACTGCTCTTTTGGTCAGCGACGCTTATCACCTCTACCGCGCCAAGCGCATGATGGAGCGCGAAGGCATTACGGTGTACATCTCCCCGCGCCCCGGCTCGATACCCAAGACTTTTTTTGGGCGTTGGCTGGCTGCTCTACGCGAGGCGCTGAGCTACACGATGTACAGGCTGCACATGGATTGAGGGGCAGGAGCTTTCAGCTTTCAGTTTTCAGCTGCTCTAGCCCGCCTGTTCAGCGAAAACTTGCGTCGGCTGCGGCAAACCCAGGTGACGCCTGCCAAAAAAAGCAGGTATTACTCTCGGCATAGTGCAATGGGGAGATTATATGGAAACAGCAATCACCGTGATATCTCACTCAGGATGATCGAATGCAGTCGCAGAAGGCTGCCGAGATCATCCAGCATAGGCTGAGTACCGAGAAGCCCGGCTTCATTAGTGTGCTGGCCATCGTCGAAATGGTGTGGGTGCTCGATCGCGTTTACGGTCTGAGAGATCAGGAAATCGCTGCGGCCCTCGAACGAACCCTTCAGATTGACGTCCTGCTAATCGAACACGAGGTCTTCGCGGCGATGATCGCGCTGAAGGAGGGACGCGGTTCCTTCGCCGACGCTCTCATCGCGGCGCTGGGCGATCGAGACGATTGCGAATACACGCTGACATTTGATCAAAAGGCACTGCGACGATCGGGATTCAAGACCGCATAGAGGTGGTGGAGAGCTTATTTCACCAGCGCCAGCAGCCGCGTTGGTCCGCCCGAGCCGTTCTCCAGTTTGATGGGAGCGACCACGACCGTTGCGCCTTGCGATGGCACCAGTCCCAGGTTCGCAACGTTCTCCAGTTGATACACGCTTTCCTTGGCGGTGAACAGGTGAACGGGATAGGTCTTGCTGGCGCCCGGATCGATGCTCATCGTATCGATGCCGAGTCCAACGGCGTTGCGGGTTTTGACGAGGAAGGTGGCGGCCTCGAGCGAAAATCCTGGGAAATGAGGCTGACCATCGGCCCCGGCGTTGCGGAAGGCTTTGGGTGAGTTCCAGCGGTCTTCCCATCCGGTGTAAGCCATGACGACAGCTCCGGAACTGATTTCGCCGTTCTTGCTCTCCCACTCGGCGATGTCCTGCACACTGATTTCGTAATCTGGATGCCCGTTGGCCTTCTCGCGAACATTCAGTACGATCAAGGGACGAACGAGCCGCTCGGCAGGAATCTGGTCCACCGTCCACATCCCGCGTGCGAAGTGAGCCGGTGCGTCGAGGTGTGTGCCGTAGTGTTCCTGGGTGGTGAAGACACGCGAGTAGTAGCCGTCGCGCTCGATGTTGCCCAGCTCTTTCGCGTGGAAGGGAGACTCGGCGGTGCCTTCCCAATTGGGAGAGTGGTCGTTCAGATCGTGAGTGAGGTCCACGACTGCACGATAAACGAGCGGATCAGGCATAGTGCTCTTGTGTTGCGCGAACAGGAACAGTGCTATCGCCAACGCGAGACTACAGCCTATCGCAAATGTCTTCCACTTGATCATCGTGCCCGAGCTATCAGCCGTCAGTCATCAGCGGACAAGCTTTCGGCTCGTCCTGTTAACAAAAGATTTCTACGCGCAAAGATCCACTGAATTAGACGGGTCTCGATCGTCGTTTGTTTCGCAAGCCGAACCGAGAACCTCCCCTTCAGATCCAATTTTCTTCGAAATCTGGCCCTGCGATCGACCAACTAGGCCAACAGCTGAAAGCTGATGGCTGACAGCTAAAAGCTGATGGCCAACAGCTACGAGCTAGTTGCTTCTTCCCAAGGCAAAGCTGAACCACAGCGAGTTTGATCCGTTGTAACTGATGCCCGACCTTGACTGGGTCATAAACCCCATGCGTTCGACCTTCAAGGTGCATTCCTTGCATGGCTGTTCCAGCACAAATTCGTAACGTCCGTCTTTCTTCGTAGCAGCGGTCGAGACGATATTGCCTTGAGCGTCAAGGAGGGTCAACTTCGTTCGCGGCATGGCATATCCGCCTTCATCGGTAACGGCTCCCTGCAGTTTGCCGCGAGGCGCCAGTCCATCGGGAAGATAGTCGTGCATCGAGTATCCTGGGCCGCGCAGCGGACGGCCGCCCATCTGCCCGGTCACTTTATCGTGCTCCAGTGCGAGCACTCCATTGACGAATACATACTCGAACCCAACCGAGGTCCGATTGGGATCCTCAAACGTCGCCACGTCTTTCACGGTCGCAGGATTGAAGATCGTAATGTCGGCGAAATAGCCCGAACGCAAGAACCCTCGGTTTTCGAGTTTCACCTGCTGCGCCGGAAGTGACGTGAACTTGCGGATCGCATCTTCTAACGTCAGCACATGCTCGTCGCGAACGTACTTGCCAAGGATTCGTGCAAAGCTGCCATATCCGCGCGGATGTGCTTTGCCCTCGCTGAGCGGCCCTGTGGGACTGACTTCAGGATGATCGGTTCCCACGCTCACCCAGGGTTGT
>Ga0306923_10004399_pt1 | contig 13472 bp, 20 predicted proteins | sample sta12Can44000108_FD_203841 | JGI IMG/M metagenome (GOLD analysis project Ga0306923, IMG submission 203841) | Lab enrichment of tropical soil microbial communities from Luquillo Experimental Forest, Puerto Rico - statanox.12C.anox.44.000.108 (v2)... | ecosystem: Environmental > Terrestrial >... | reverse complement strand
CGATCTGGCTTTGCTCGCTGAACGGCATTATGTGGCTGCGGCGGAGGCAATCGCCGCCTGCTCTCGACGGACGATGCGCCCGGCAGCCGTGCTGCACGGGCTTCACCGTGCCCTTCTCGAAGAGCTTGTCGCGCGCGGCTGGCGTCGGCTCGACGAGCCCGTGCGCATCCCCGACTGCCGCAAGCTGGCCCTCGTGATTCGTCACGGGCTGACCGGGCGTTGAACACTTCGGTCCTAGTCCCAGTGACCGGCGCGTCGCGAATCGAGAGAGTCGATGCAGTATCAAAGCCCGTTTGAGGATTGGTATACCTATAGTACCGTGCACAAGCCATTGCCGGATTTTACATGCGAAACCGGTCTGGTACTTTTTCCATCCGAACTCGTGCCGGGCATCGGTCATCCATTGGTCAAGAGACTGGGAAATCACGCTGCACAGCGTGTGACGATGCGTAAACTGGAGAGCTACAACGCCTTTACCGAAACCCTCGAATACCAAGCCGTAATGGGGGCCGCAATCAAGATCGCTCAGAATCCGGTGGCGTTTGGGTTGAGTGAACAGGCGGGGGAGGGAGGCGCGGCTGATCGTAACTGACGAAAGCCACCATGCCTACGTGGCTGCCGAACTAATGAAGCGGATTCCTGGATCTTCAGAATTGCCGCCGCTCACCACATCGCAACCGCCGTTCTTGAGAGGTTTAGAGGAGTTGGAGAGGAGTCTTCCGACGGAGTTCGCCGATGACCTCCTGATCGCGTTCGTCTCGATCTCAGAGACGCTGATAACGTCCATCCTGCGCGGGATTCCGCGTGACCCGCGCGTCGTCAGCGCCGTTCGCAATACTGTCCGCGACCATTCCATCGACGAGGCAAGACACCATTCTTATTTCGTCTATGTCGTTCACCAGCACTGGGCTTCGAGCCCGCCGGACCGGAGGGAGATACTCGGACCACTCTATGCAAACCTGATACGGCTTTTTCTGAACCCGGACCTCGATCTGTGCCGGGATTGGCTTATGGAAGCTGGGCTTCCCCCGCGGGATGCAGAGCTGGTTCTGCGGGATCACTACTCGCCAGAACGCATCGCAGCCGGCCTCCGCGCCGATGCGTTTCCGACTCTCAAACTCATGGGGAGGGTCGGTGTTTTGGATCATCCGGCGGCGCGTGCTGCATTCGTGGAGCAGAAGCTCATCGATTAGCCGGGTGGTGGGCGGCAGAAAGGGGCTCGAGCATGATCCGCATGGCGGTGTTACAACATGTCGAATTCGAAGGGCCGGCGGCTATCGCCGACTGGGCGGCGGCGCGCGGAGTTCCGGTCCGCGTGTGTCGCCTCGGCCGCAACGCCATCCTCCCGTCGATCGACGATCTCGACATGCTGACGGTCATGGGCGGACCGATGAGTGCGAATGACCAGGCTCAGTTCGACTGGCTCGGTCCCCAGATCGCGCTGGTTCGCGAGGCGATCGCCGCGGACAAGACCGTGTTCGGAGTTTGTCTGGGCGCCCAGATGATCGCCAAGGCTTTGGGTGCGCGGGTCTATCCCGGCAGTGCCAAAGAGATAGGCTGGTTTCCCGTCGAGCGGACGAGCGCACATCCTCTTTTCGATGACTTGCCCGACAGCTTTACACCCCTTCACTGGCATGGCGAGACATTCGATCTACCTCACGGAGCGAAGTTGCTTGCCAAGAGCAAGATTACGTTGAATCAGGCTTTTGCAGTGGGTCAGCGCGTGCTCGGGGTACAGTTTCACATGGAGCCGACCGAGGACAGCGTGCGTATGCTGGTGAAAGCCGCTGCCCGCGAAATCGGTTGCGGAACTTTCGAACAGCAGCCCGGGATAATTCTATCGAACCTCGGCCAATGCGCCGGACTGCGCCCTCTGCTAGAGACGGTGCTCGACCGCCTGACCGGGTTCGCGGCCAGAGCTGCCTGACGCGATCGCCTGAATCGACGTCTGAAGCTTCAACCTGAGAAATAATACATGAGCCACAAAGGTTTTCGCACATCGGGCCGCCCACCCTCGACCTCGACAAAACCCGCGAGTTTTATGAAATGGTACTCGTCGCCGACACGATAACGATCCAAGAAGGGGTCGGCTTTGGCACCTCTTCGTCGACGTCGGTCACGGGAGGCCATCCTGAGCTCTGCGGCCGCAGGCCAGCCGAATTTCGCGCCTCTCGTGCCAAATCATCATGAGCGCCGCGCTCGACGGGCTCATCGTCTCGATGCCGGAGCGCCAGCAATAGACTAGCAACCGCTGCGTAAATTGACGCATGTCTCTTCTCGGGATCCTCCTTCTCGCGGAAGCGACGATGAGCAGCAATAACCTCCGTCGTCCCCGCGAAAGCGACGCGAAAGCGGGACCCAGGGCGGCCGATCGGGCATGAATGACAAGCGTCCTTGCGTCGACATCCTCACCAGCACGCGCCATGGTACGCTTTACGTCGGTGTCGCAAGCGATATTGCGCGCTTGGGAGCACCGTTCGAATGCTGTCGGCAGAGTTGTTCGAGATTACGGCATGCAGAGGTTGGTGTTTGTCGAGTTTCACGAAACCACGGCCGATGCGGTCCTTCGCGAAAAGCGCATCAAGAAATGGCGGCGTGCGTGGAAATTGGAGTTGATCGAGCGCCGTAATCCACAACGGCGCGATCTTTGGGATGAGCTGGCGTAAGCGCCGCTCGCCTGTGTCCCCGCTTTTCGCGGGCCGACGAGAAGGATGGGGGTCCCATTCACTAATTTTCGCAACCAGGTACTAGTGGGCTATTGAATTCAAATGAGGTCGTCATGCCAGGCCTTGTGCCGGGCATCCACAAACGAGTGGACTGAATCGTCTAGCAGAGTGCGGAAAAACGCGGCTGTCGTTCCGGGACGACCCTTCAGGGTCGGGCCCGGAACCCAGTGTGCCGAGCATGTTCGACAGCTTGGGGGTGCAAGTCCTCTATCCAGCTTGATGGAGCGAAGGATTAGCGAAGCGCAAGGGCGTCGCCGCCGAGGCGGGGCCTGGAGGAAGCGTGGAGCAAAGCCGCGACCCGATGGACAAGAACCGGATAATGAGGCTGAGCCGGCCGGTAACCGCGAAGTCCATGCTATCAAGGGCCGGAGCAGTAAATTCGGCGGGTGTGCGGCGACGGCGGTCGAACTTACCTCGGGAGGTCTGCGGCGTGTCCCGCAATCGGGACTGATCGGTTCGCAAGGATCGATGACCGCGCCGCAGAAGTCAGCAGCGGGCATAGTAGTCGGCGTCAGCCGGCGAAGGCCCAAACGGTGGCAAGGAGCCTGCAAGACAGGCCTCTCCTGCGGTCCACGCGGCAGCAGATCCAACTGGAGTTGGCCTTGGAACCGATGGGGAGGGGTGAAGCCCCGAACCGCCGGATCGAAGAGGCCGAAGGCGGCATGGCGAGGCCTGGCGGAGAGGGCTCGGCAGCCACGCCGGGGTTCACCGGCGGGCTGATGGAGGTGATTGTCGCTCGCGACAATCTGAAGAAGGCCTTGGCGCAGGTGAAGCGCAACAAGGGGGCGCCGGGGGTCGACGGGATGACCGTGGCCGAACTGACGCCTTACTTGAAGGAGCACTGGCCGACGATCCGCGCCCAGCTGCTCGACGGCACCTACCGGCCGCAACCGGTGCGGCGGGCCGAGATCCCGAAGCCAGCCGGGGGCACACGTGCCCTCGGCATCCCGACGGTGCTCGACCGCTTTATCCAGCAGGCGGTGCTGCAGGTGCTGCAGGTGCTGCAGCGCCAATGGGACGCGACGTTCAGTCCGAGCAGCTATGGCTTTCGCCCGGGCCGCTCGGCGCATCAGGCGGTGACACGCGCGCAACAATATATTGCCACGGGCCGCCGCTGGGTGGTGGACGTCGACCTGGAGAAGTTTTTCGACCGGGTCAACCATGACCTGTTGATGGGGCTGGTGGCCAAGCGGGTTGCCGACCAGCGCGTGGGGCGGCTGATCGGCGGTTATCTGACCGCGGGGGTGCTGGCTGACGGGCTGGTCGGACCGACCGACGAGGGCACGCCGCAGGGCGGGCCGCTCTCGCCGCTGCTGTCCAACCTGATGCTGGATGTGCTGAACAAGGAATTTGGAGCGACGCGGCCACCGCTTTGTCCGCTACGCCGATGACTGCGATATCTATGTGCAGAGCCAGCGGGCGGGGGAGCGGGTCATGGCCAGCGCCAAGCAGTTCCTGACCCGCCGCCTGAAGCTGAAGGTCAACAGCGCGAAGAGCGCGGTCGCGCGCCCCAGTGCGCGCAAATTCCTCGGCTTCAGCTTCACCAGCGAGACGGCGTCGCATCGCGCCGCAGGCGCTGGCCCGGTACACCAGCCGGGTGCGGGCGCTGACCCGGCGCATGCCGGGCGTGAGCCCGGACCGAGCCATCGATCGGCTGTCGGTCTATCTGACGGGCTGGCGGGGCTATTTCGGGTTCTGTCAGACCGCCTCGGTCTTGCGCGACCTGGACGGATGGGTACGGCGGCGGTTGCGTTGTCTGGCCTGGGTGCAATGGCGCTCCGGGCGGCGGCGCTACCGCGCCTTGCGTCAACACGGGATCAGCATGCTGCTGGCGGCCACTACGGCGGCCGCAGCACGCGCCCATGGCCCATGGCGGCTCAGCCGGCACCCCGCTCTCCAGGCCGCCTTGCCAACCACCTTCTTCGCCGCCCATGGCCTGCCAACCCTGGCGCCGGCCGCCTCATGATGCCGCCACCGAACCGCCGTGTATGGACCCGTATGCACGGTCGTGGGAGGGGCGAGGCCGCGAGGCTCCCCCCTATCCCGATTGAACACCAGTGAAGCCATTGATTTCTCAAGTCTGTGTTCCTGGATCCCAGGCTCGCGGGCAAAGCCCGCGGCCCCGGAATGACGACGTTAAATCGTTTTCCGCGGCCTGCTAGACGAGGCAATCATTTTCGACATTCACCACCGATGCTTCTCGACCCCAACGAGCATGCGGATGAACGCATCAGATGGTCGTAGAGTTGATCGACCAACACGGCGCGCTGCACACGCCGATTCGGTTCAGCGTCTGGGGGATCGATCGGGCGCGCCGGGGTTGACCGGCGAACCGGCGGTGCCGACCGGGGTGGGAAGGCAACCGCGCGGGAGTAGCCAGTCTGCGGATCAGCGCCATACGCACTGAGGGATATCGCGCTAAGACCGGCAATAATGGCCGCCAAAGCACCCCGCCCGATTATTCTGCGGCGGACGGCTCTGCTCGTGATATGACGGGTGGCCGGGGAAACCTGTACAGTCATGTCAAGCCTCTTCGATGATTGACATGAAGAGGATGGGGGTATCGCGCTACGCCGCGATTTCAGAACGGAAGAAACGGATTACGTCTGTAATTCCTCGGCCGAAACCGGCGAAGCCGTCAGGCAGCGCGCCATAGCCGACGCGAGCTCGTCGGAGACGAGAGGCCGATGCACGATTTCAGCAATCCCGGCAGCCATCAAAGGATCGGCGCCAATCTGGTCGGCCGACGCTGTCGCCCACAGGATCGGCACGTCCGGCACGATCTCGTGCACTGCAGTAGCCAGGTCGAGTGCGGACCTGGGAGAGCCCAACCGGCCAACCAGCAACGCATCGAACCTCTTCGGATTGGCCCGGCATGCGGCCAGCGCGTCGTCCGAGCGCGTGAACCCAACCGGCTCATAGCCTAGCGCCGCCAGCATTTCCTCGTCGGCGAGCAGCCTCTCGCTCGTATCGTCGACGACCATTACCGTTTCGCCGCGCCCGAGGCGGAAGGTCGGCACCTCGTCACGAGGCGCGGACGCAGCTGCAGTAATGCAAGGCAACCAAACCTCAAAACGGTTGCCGACACCCGGCAGGCTCCAGACGTTGATCGCGCCGCCATGCTCGCGGACGATTTCGCGCACGGTTGCAAGCCCCAGGCCGGTGCCGGCGAGGCGCGTGGTGAAGAACGGTTCGAAAAGGTGCTCCAGGGTCGTCTCCTCGATGCCGCGCCCGGTGTCGCTGACGACAATGCGCACGTAGCGTCCCGGTGGAAGATCGCCATGGGTGAGCGATTGCGGCGTGGTGATCCGGTGCACCCCGGTTTCGATCTCAACCCTCCCCACTCCGTCGATCGCCTGTGCAGCGTTGTTGCAAAGATTGAGAAGCACCTGCTGCAGCTGCGCCGGCTGGCCGGATATGACGGCTGCGTCCGGCACCTCGCCAATAACCAGCTCGACCCGCGACGGCAGCGAGACCTGAAGCAGCGAACCCGTCTCGGCGACGAGGCCCTTCATACTTACGGGCTGTCGCCGCACATCCCGCCGCCGACCAAAAGCGAGCATCTGATCGACGAGATCACGCGCCCGCTCTCCCGCGCGGCGAATCTCTTCGAGGTTTCGGGCAGATGGGCCCTCGGACGCGAGATGTGCCTCGGCGATCTCTGCATGACCGAGGATCGCACCGACAATGTTGTTGAAATTGTGCGCGACACCGCTGGCGAGAGCACCGACGGTTTCCATGCGCCGGGCCTGCTGCAGGCTTCTCTCTAACCGGGCCCGCTCTTGTTCGAGATTTGCCCGCGCTATCGCGTTTCCGATTGCGTCGAGAGCCATGCGCAATAATCCCAGCTCAGGCGATTGGGTGATAACGCCCGGCTGCAATGCGTCGAAAGCCGAGGATAGCGAAGCCGCCGCACTGACCTAAAACTTCGAAACACACGCCCAGCCGCGCAGGCCAGCGGCGGCTAGGACGTCTTTATTCGCGCCGTCAGGAAGCCGATCTATGTTCGGGACATGGATGACGCCCTCCGTATTCGCGAAATCTGTCGCCAACGCCAGAGCCCGGTCTGGCCAGTTTGGAGGAAACGCAATCCCCTCTTTGCACCACGAATGCGACCTTGTGAGGTAGCCTGAGACGATCAGGTATGCGCGATCCGCGTCGAAAATTGCCGCCAGCTCGGCCAAGGCCAGGTCTATTTGTCCGCCGATCTCGTGTGCCCGCGCGTCAATCAGGCGTGTCGAGATACCGGCGATCAAATGCTCGAAGGCAGCGCGGCGCCGCAGTGCAAGGGCTCGCGCGCGCAGCCGAAGTCCGAGGTGGGCGAGGACCCCAAGCAGAACTAGCGAGGCAGCGTAAAGCAGAAAGCGGAATTCCCTTGCCGTTGCCCTCGACTGGGCCTGACGCTCAAGGATCATTGTGCGGAGAGTCTTCAGCTCCGCCTGGCTCGGCGCCGCGAGTAGGGCCCTCAACACACCGTCGGTTGCCGGAAGCAGGTCGTGGAGCAAGCCCGCATGGGCCAGCAGCGCGTGAACTGAAGCTGCGGCATCAGTCGGGAGACTCTGGCTCGCCAGCCCGCTCAATCGTTCCGCGACCTCGCGCGCAGCCGCCGCAGACGTGTCGTACGTCAGCTGCAGCATCGCGGCGGTAAGCGCGCTCACTCCAGGGACCAGAGGGCTACTCCTGTCCGAGGCGGAAAGGCCGGCGCTGAGCAGTCGGAAATAAGCGAGCGAGTTCTGAAGCAGAGCGTTGCCGCTCTTGAACTGCTCCGTCAGCTCGTCCTGTCGGGCCGCCGCGGCCGCAAATCGATCGACCGCCGCCGCCTCTTCGGTATCCCCTGCGGCATTGTCGCGCAACCGACCAAGCGCATCACGGAGGGCATTCAGCTCTCGCACCAGCGGATCATAGTTGCGCAACATACCGGCGCACGCGCTGAGGACATCCCGGTGCAGCGCAATCTCCATCAGCGTGAAACGGTCGAGCGCTTTGAGCGCGCGATCAAATCTTTCCGCTTCCGGATCGACTGCGCGGAAAGCCAGCCAAGACAGCGCCAAGAGGAGGATCGGAATGGCCGCGGCGGCCGGCGACACTTCATGGCGAGGCCGCGGTAACGGGAGCCCCGCGATAGGTCCCCGTTAGGGTGTTGAGGAAGGCAACGATTGCCTTGATTTGCTGGTCCGACAATGCCTGGTCAAGCTGAGCGTTGGCCATCCGGCGCACTGCCTCATCGAGGGCGGGAGCGCTGCCGTCGTGAAAATAGGGTGGTGTCGCTGCCACGTTGCGCAAACTCGGCACCCTGACGATATCGGGCGGTGGCGAGACGAGCGTATGAAAGATGCCCTGCCGCTCGAACAGATTGCCGCCGACATTGACACCCTGATGACAGGAGATGCAGCCGATAGACTTGAACAGCTGATAGCCGTCTCGCTCCTCGGCCGAGAGCGCCGCGGGGTCGCCACTCAGCCAGCGATCGAACCGGCTTCCGGGGGTCAGCAGCGAACGCTCATAAGTGGTGATTGCATCGAGCAGACTCGTGCGGTCCGGCGGACGCCCAAAGGCCTGAGTAAACTGCCGAACTACCTCTGGATCGGCATCCAGCTTTTTGAGGACCTCGTCGGCATTCGTCGCCAAATTTGCGGCATTTTCCAATGAGGATTCAGTGTGATCCTCGAGCGTGCAAAAATTCCCTTCCCAATTGAGGCGAAAGCTGAGTGCCGCGTTGAAGACGGTAGGGATATTGAATGTCATCACCGAACCGTCTCGTGCGGTGCGTAGTCTTTTGCTGTCGGCTCCGTTGCTGTGGACGTCGTGGCAGGACGAGCAGGTGAGCGTCCCATCATGTGATAGACGAGGATCCGCAAAGAGCCGCTCACCAAGAGCGAGCTTCCAGGGGTCGGCATCAGGCGCCGGTGGTATCGGCGTGATCGGCTCTTGCGCGGCAGGACTCTGCGAGGAAGGAATCTGAGATTTCGGAGCTGCTCCCACCGTCACCGCGATTACAAACAGCAACGCCAGGCACCCGGGAACGAACGGCAAGCTATGAATGAGAGGCTTCAAAGCACCTGGCGCGTCAAACAATGCCGCCAGCCCCAAGTGTCATGCATCCATCGCATACTCGACTTCGAGGCGGGAAGTTCCGATGTCGTTCAGCGTCCGGTCATCAACCATCGCCCAAGCCGCATTCATACGGCGAATCTCTCGTCCACGGTGGATTCTCGACCGCAGCTGGCCGAAGATCGAAGAGAGCAGGGGGATCCACCTGCGCCGGTTAGGGGATTTGGCCAAATTCCAGCGATCGGGGGCCTCACCGCCTTGGTTCAGGCGAAGGTCGGTCCGGCTACGCATCCGGTCGCCGAGGCCGCGGAACATCTCGTCTTCGGGATCGTCGGCAACCAAGACAGGAGCGGTGATGGCGTCGCCGCACCATTCACTTTCAAACAGCATCGACCTCTCCTCGAGCGGGTTCCGATCAGTGAGATCGTCCCAACCGCGCGCTACTGTTCGGTTTCGCTATCCGGGAGAAAGGCTACGATTGAAACACAGAGCGACGAACCTGCTCGACCGGGAGCGCGAACACGTAGCCGACGCCGCGCTCGGTTTGAATGATTTGCGGCGCGCTCGGATCAGCCTCGAGTTTGCGCCGCAACCGCAGGATCTGTACATCGATGCTGCGATCGAAAATGTCTTCGTGCACACGCGTTGCTTGCAGCAATTGTTCGCGGCTGACGGGCCGCTGGGGCGCGTCGAGAAAGGCGGTCAGCAGGGCATATTCGCCTTTGGTCAGCGGGACCCCGGTCCCGCTGGGGTCGGTGAGCCGCCGGTTGCGCGGATCGAGCTGCCAGCCGCCGAAACGGTATCGACCGCGCTCCACATCCCGTGGGGACGCCGCACGTCCGGCCTCCTGCCGGCGCAGAACAGCGCGAATTCGCGCCAGACGCTCCCGGAGGCTGAACGGCTTGGTGACATAGTCATCGGCACCCAGTTCCAATCCGACCACGCGGTCGACTTCATCACGTCGGTCACCAGTGGTGATGATCACCGGAACATCGGAGCGAGTTCTCATCTCGCGCAGCAGGTCGAGCCCATCATCTTGGTCGAGCCGCAGATCGAGAACCACCAGATCAGGCTCTCCGGCAGCGAATAGCCGCGCCATCTCTTGCCGCCCGGATACAGCAATGGCGCGCATATTGTGCTGTTCGAGATAGTCGCCGGCCATCCTGAGCATGACCGGGTCGTCCTCGACAATGCAGATGCGCGCCGGCTGGTGGTCGGCGGCGCTCGGGCTCGCCTCGGATTGATTGAGTGCCGCGGTTCCGTTTTGATTGCCGCTCTCGGAACCTGAGAAGATCCGGTTTTTCGGTTGGTCGAGACCGCCTGCATCATAGGTCATCGCGCGAAATCCTGTGAACAGCAGGAAACCAGTATCCGGTCGCCTGGTTAATGCTCAAAGCGATGGCCGCGATCCGCCGCGCCAGGCTAACGACGCGGCTCGTCTCACGCATCGATTTAGGGAGAAGAAACGGATTTGCAATTAAATTATTAACTGGATGCCAGTGGGGCACCAACGCAAAGCGGCATGCAGGGCCTCGAGCTCTTCCGCAACTTTGTCTCGCGCTGCCATCGACCGATATGGTTCCGGGCACATTGCTGGTCGCCGGCGGACCGGGGTAGAGCAGGCGGCCTCGGATATCGTGCACGTCGACTGGCTCCGCGACCGGGCCGAACGCGTGCGCCGCGTTGCATCAGTTTGTACCGGAGCGGTCCTGTTGGCGACGGCCGGCGTGCTGAATGGACGACGGGCGACGACCCACTGGTCCGTGTGCACGGAGCTCAGCCGAAGCTTCACTGAAGTGCGCGTGGAACCGGACCTGATTTTCGTGCGCGACGGCCCCGTCTGGACTTCTGCCGGGGTGACCGCTGGCATCGATCTCGCGCTGGCGCTCGTCGAAGAGGATTAGGACTCAGCGTCGCGTTGGCTGCGGCGCGATATCTCATGGTCTTCCTAAAAACGGCCGGGCGGGCAGGCGCAATTCCGCGCGACATTGTCGCTGCAGACGGCCGAGGACAAATTCGGCGTGCTTCATGCCTGGATCGAGGCGCATTTGGCTGACGATCTCTCGCTTGCGGCATTGGCGCGGCAGGCAGGGATGAGCGAGCGCAGCTTCAGCCGCCACTACGCCGAGACAATCGGCCTGACGCCCGCGCGGAGCATCGAGCGCCTCAGAGTAGAGGCGACACGGCGCCTGCTTACCGACTCACGAGGCTCCGGCACGCCCCCATGGCAGCTTAAATTCGGCGCTACCGCGCCATAGGGTGCACGGGGGCCGATCGGCCGGATCACCCATGAAACCAGTCATTCGGTTAAATTTGCATGCCGCCTCATCGGCGGTGCTGGGAGCGGCACGGTCGGGATCGAGGAGGCAATCATGCGGACCGCGATCCCACTACCTGTGCCTTCGAAGCGGGCTCCCTGGAACAGCCCGCCTCATCGGCCAGAAGCGCCCTCTGAAGCCGAAAGAGGTCTGGGCCATTCGAGTTCGGCTTCAGCTGAACGGTCGGAAACGAGATCTCGCCTTGTTCAACCTTGCGATCGACAGCAAGCTCCGAGGATGCGATCTCGTCCGTTTGCAGCTCGACGACGTATGCGCCGGGCGAGATCATGGCGCCGTAACCCAAAAAAGACAGGGAGACCGATCCAGTTCGAAATCACGGAACAGACTCGGGCCTCGATCCGCACCTTTCTACCCGGCAATACGCTCGCATCGTTGGTGCCTGGGTCGAGAGTGCGGGGCTCGATGGTTCGGCCTACGGCACACATTCGATGCGTCGGACGAAGGCGGCGCAGATCTTGCCCAAGCTGCGCGCGTTCATCGAGCACGTGAAATACCGGAGCGCCGATGCACCCCGCGACGGAACAGCTGCGCGAAAATTGCGCAAGATCAACATTGTGAATTCTTGATCTAGAAGCTGCGTTCAGCTCATCCCTCTTCACGCGGCCGTTCCCTTACTACCTCGCGAGCGCGGCTTTTGCCACCGCCGCTGCGAGCGTTAGTAGATTTCATCCAGGCCCATAGACAGGGCCGGTAGAGGGTCGCATGAAGAGTTGTCCGCGCCTGCAAATAATCGTTGGCTTCGGATGTACGGTCGCCAGGGCTGGTTTTCCCTGCGCTTTCTAGAGATGCGGAGACAGAGGCAGGCTTTTCATCACAGACCGGCGGTCAGTGGCCAGCTCGGTCGCCGAAGGTGACGCTCGTTGCAGTTTCAATCGAGCCCCCAGATGGGTACTGGTTCGGTGTAGCCTTTCACTGCAACCTTGCCCAACGGTCTTGCTGCTCCGGCGGCGGCGCCCAACGCTGTCATCATTGCATCGGAGACGATCAAGCGAGCGGGATACTCCTTGGTGAGCTGCTCGAGGCGTGACGCGAGATTGACCGTGTCGCCGATCGCGGTGAACTCCTTACGACGCGGTGAGCCGACATTGCCGGTAACGGCGGAACCCAAGTGGAGCCCGATCCCAACCCTGAGCTGCCATGGGCCGTCGGACAGACCACGCTTGTCAATCTCAGCCAGTATCTCCCGCGCCGCCTCAACCGCGTGGCAGGCAGCGAAGAGATCGTCGAGCGGCGCGCCAAATATTGCCAAGAACCCGTCACCCAGGAATTTGTTGATGAAGCCTCCGTGGCGGTCGATCGCTTCGATCATGAATGCAAAGTTGGTATTGAGGAACTCGACCACCGCCTCGGCTGGGCGGTCGCGCGCATTTTCCGTGAAGTTACGTATGTCGAGAAACATCACGCAGATCTCGCGGATGTCGCCTGTGAACTCTGACGGGCTATCCAACAGGCGGTCGACGACCGATGGAGACACGTGCTGGCCAAAGAGGTTGGTAACACGCTCGCGCGAGACCGCCTCTTCGAACGCACGTCGAAACTTCGCGCGCAGCCGGAGCGCGACCAGCCCGGCTACCACTCCGGCGACCACCATGAGCACGGGCTTGATGACATGGTTCGGGTTGGTGGCTATTCCCTGAAGAGAGAGAACCCAAACGGCTACCCCAGATAGCCCGCAGCCGCGACGATGCCAGTAAATGCAGGAAGCAAGAAGTCGAGTCGCAGGGTCGAGGCGACGATAAAGATAAAATAGAGCATCGTCGGCCAAGTGCCGAATGCGACGGCCCGTGTTGTGAACTCGTTGGCCGACGATAGGATAACTGTCGGCAGGCTGGTCTCAATGAGCGCGTTGGCGAACCTTGCGGCGGTTGGAAAGGTACTTCCACGCGCAAGTCGGTGGCGCAAAACGAGCAGCGCCACGATCTCGTAGACGAGGAAAGGTCCGATGATCTCAGCGGGCAGCCATGCAGGCAGGGGCTTCTGAGTGAACTGCTCGACAAGGTCGCGCGCGAAAAGAAACAGCAACTGCTCAGCGACCAACAAGACCGCGAGCGTTGCCGCCAGCACGCACACGCGCAGCAGTTCGCTCGCGGCTATCCTCTGCGGACAACGCGCGCTCGAATGCCGAATCAATCGCGGAAATCTTCACCGCCGCTCAGCTTAATTGGCGAAAACGCGTTCGCGAAGTAGATTGTCGGGCAATTGCAGGAGGAGCGGTAAGACCGGACTCCACTTTCCGGCGCCTTCCCGCCGTTAATCGGGCGATCGGCGAATGCTCAGAATTGGTAGAGTCGGAGTGTGACGCGGGTGGCTTGAGTTCGACCATATCTGTTGCCGGCCCTTTCGTCTGGCGGTGCCT
>Ga0306923_10004392_pt1 | contig 13482 bp, 10 predicted proteins | sample sta12Can44000108_FD_203841 | JGI IMG/M metagenome (GOLD analysis project Ga0306923, IMG submission 203841) | Lab enrichment of tropical soil microbial communities from Luquillo Experimental Forest, Puerto Rico - statanox.12C.anox.44.000.108 (v2)... | ecosystem: Environmental > Terrestrial >... | reverse complement strand
CCATAGCTCGCGAAAAATAGCGGATAGATTCCCCAGGACATCCCGTCGTTCAAGTTGTTCACCAGCCCCGCTTGGCTGCACGAAAACAGGTTGCGATCTTTCCAGGAAGCCAGCGCAAAGATTTCACGCAGCGACGGCGCATCGCGTTGGATGGCATTCGAAGCCCGCGCCAAGCTGGGTGCGGCATGGTGGAGCTTAGACTCCAGCCTGGCGTGATCGATCGTTTCTTTCGCGCCAAAAACAGAAAACAACAATCCGGCGATAGCGACGCCGATACCCAGGTAAAACGGTTGCGGCCGCAAAGCGTATTCCGCGGCAAGATAGCCGGTCAGCCAGGCGGTGAAGCCCAACGCCAGATAGCCGGCACACTCGTTGATTCCGAGAGCCAAACCTCGGCGTTTCGGTCCTACCAAGTCCACTTTCATCACCACCGTCATCGACCAGCACAACGCCTGGTTGACACCGAGCAGCACGTTGGCAATGTCGAACCAGAACCAGTGGTTTGCGAAGATAATCAGAAAGGGAACGGGAAGACCGACGAGCCATCCCAAGACCAAGATCTTCTTCCGGCCGACCTGTTCTGAGGTTCTCGCCGCGAAGAGGTTCGAGACCGCCTTCGTCACCCCGAAACTGACGATGAAAGAAACGATCGCCGTCTTGGAGGTGAGCCCAAATTCTTTTTCCCCGATCAGCGGAACAACGGTCCGTTCAAGGCCGACCATCATGCCGACGAAGACGTTGATGAGCACCAGCAGGGAGAATTGGGCGAGGTTCTCGCGCAAGCCGAGCCGAAGAGGACTCTCCTCAGCTGCCATGAGAATTTGCGCTGCTCGGCGCGACCAACCGCCCAAGGTTCACGTCGCGGTTTTCTTTCGCGTTTGACGGTGGAGTCGGGATTTCGCGCAGCATGTGGGCGATAAACTCGTCGCGGTCCGCGATTTGGAACGCGCGATTGAACCGGCGTTCGAAACCGATCGTCGACATCGGTTTGCCGCTCAGCGCTCGCCCGCACACCGAACCCGCGAACGCACCTGGCAGAACTTCCACGTAGTCCGACAGGGATTTTAGCTTCCGCACCGTATCAAACAGCGTCCGTGCTCCTTCTTCCGCGCTGACGGCAAGTTCGGTGCGGCCTAGGTCGCCAACCATCAGCGTGTGCCCACTCAACAGGAACCACGGCTCGGCGCCGCGCGTCTTGTCCGTCACGAGCAACGATATGTGTTCTGGCGTATGGCCGGGCGTGTGTAAGATTCCGACTTGAACGTTCGCCATATCGAGGACGTCGTTCTCCTTCACTCCAAGAAACGGGTAGCTCGCCTCCACGCTTGCATGCAGCACGTACCGTGCACCGGCTACTTCCGCCAGCCTTCGCCCGGACGAGATGTGGTCGGCGTGAACATGCGTGTCGATGACGTAGCGAATGCCAATCTGACTCTCACGCGCGACACGCAAATAAGTTTCCGGTTCGTCTATGGGGTCGCACACGGCGCCCAAGCCCTTACCCGCTCAACCGAAGAAATAAGAAACGCCGATCACCGGCGATGTGTGCAAGAACTGTCGAAGTATCATTTCGATCTCCCCGCCCTAGCTGCGCGCGAGCCGGATCCCGTTTCGATGGCTAGGCTCCGGTTCTTCCATTCCGGAAACCCTTCCTCCAAACGCAGCGCGCGGTACCCTCTCGCACAGAGAATTGACACCGCCTCATCGGCGAAAACACAGTAAGGGCCACGACAGTAGGCGACCACCGTGCGCTTTTTGGGAACTTCGCGCAGCCGGGCTCTCAACTCCGCGAGCGGGATCGATCGCGCTCCCGCGATATGGCCGGCCTCGTACTCTTCGCGGGGCCGCACATCGAGCATGAACACGCTCTTGTCTTTGAGATCTTTGAGCAGATCCTGGCAGCTGATCGGCTCCAGCTTTTCGCGGGACGAAAGATAGCTGTCGACGAGTTGCCGGATGTCGCCGAGGTGTTTCTCCCCCAACCGGCGCATGGAAATCCATATTTGTAGCACGTCGTTGCCGGCCAGGCTGTAGTGTGCGTACAGACCGTCCCGCCTTACGCTAACGAGATTCGACTTTCGGAGGACCTGCAGATGCTGTGAAGCATTCGCGATGGAAAGTTCCGCTTTGCGCGCCACTTCTTCCACGGTATGCGGCCCCTGCGCCAGAAGCTCCAGAATTTCCAGTCGTCGGCCATTCGATAGGCACTTTCCGATGCGCGCGAATTGCTCGAAGAGCTGATCTTTGAACTCGCGTTTTACGGAGTTTTCTATTTCCATATTCAACAGAATACTTGAGTAAAGCGAGACGATCAACTAGATTTGTCTTGCGGGCCGTCCGCCCCTAGCCTGATGCAAACAAAAGCCGCCAAGCAAGTCTTTTGACTATCCGCCGTTACTACCAACAGATGATTGCTGCGCGGCTTGAGCCGCATGTGGGAGTTAGCCATGAAAGTAAATTTCCGTTATCAAAAAAGCTATCTTTACGAAGACCACGGTGCATGGTACGTGCAATACCGCCAGCGAATCTCGCAGGCAGACGGATCCAGCCAGCTTAAGCGCGTCTCCAAGTATCTCGGCCGCTCGAATGACTTCTCTAATATTTTTGAAGTCGAGCAGGGTCGGGAATCCTTCATGCAAACCGTCAATCGCGATCGGCTCAGCGCAAATTCAAGGATCACATTAACCGCCTTTGTCGAGGGAGCTTACTTGCCTTGGGCCAAGGAAGAGTGTCGAGCCAGCACTAGCAAGGGGCATCAAGAAATCTGGATCAATTACCTTCGCGATCATGTCGGGGATCTTCGTTTGCGAGAATTCCGCACTGTGGATGCCAGTCGAATGTTGCGCGCAGTCGCGAAAGAGCGGGATCTTACGAAAACTACGCTGCAACACATCAAGTCGGTGCTCAGCACGATCTTCACCTTTGCCAAAAATGACGGAGCGTTCGATGGGGCAAATCCGGTTGATGACGTCTTGATCCCCTGGGATGCCAGAGAGCCGGGAGAGACCCATGCCTACGATCTCAGCGAAGTCCTCCAAATGCTCGATCGGCTTCCGCTCCTCTTAAAGAGTTTGGTTGCGACCGCGGCCTTTGCTGGGTTACGCCTAGGTGAGCTACGCGGACTCGAGTGGACCGATTACACTGGCACCGAATTGACGATCAACCGTTCGATTTGGAGATCTGTAGTCAGCTCTCCGAAGACGCGTGCCAGCCGCAATTCCATCCCGGTCATTCCGGCCTTGGCCGAAATCTTAGACGAACACCGCAAGTCCATGGGTAATCCTGAAACCGGTGTCGTTTTTCACTCCGGTAACCGGCTTCCGATTAATGCGGACAAACTCGGGCGAGGAGTAATTAGGCCAACTCTCGAAGCTATCCACCTGCCGTGGTACGGATGGCATGCGTTCCGACGCGGGCTTGCTTCGAACTTGTATGCGATGGGAGCTCCGGACAAGGTGGTGCAACGCATCTTGCGTCATTCGAAACCACACGTTACCAAGGAACATTACATTAAGGTATTTGATCGTACCGTGGTGGAAGCCGTCGACAAGATGCAGGCACAGATCGAAGAATTAAGAAAAGCGACAGGAGACCGCCGGCAACTCGAGTTGAGATTTGACGATGGCCAACCAGCGACGAGCGCATCCGAATGCGCAACAAGCCACGGTTTCCCGCAACTCTCCGCGGTCAGGCCAGCAGTTGGCCAGCAGGTTTCTTCGAGTTGTGTCGGAAGCGATTGAAATTGCGTTCTTGCGTGTGCCGCCAAGATTCGACGTTAGAACAAGTTGCACGAATCTGGCGGAGAGGGGGGGATTCGAACCCCCGGTACCGGTTTTAGCCAGTACAACGGTTTAGCAAACCGCCGCATTCAGCCACTCTGCCACCTCTCCGCGGCGTGTTATCAACAGCTTACCACACTGCCCTACTGAATTCGGTGCACTCTTGGTGCACTCTGGTTCACCAAGTCAACCGTAGCCTCCAGTTTCTTCATCGCCGCGACCAGCGCCGGGTCGAACGTCTTGATGTAACGATCCTTCGTGACATGCGACTTTGCATGACGCAGGACTAGTATGACCCTCGAACACCTGCTCTCGCGCCTTTTTGAGCGCGGGGCCATTTGTATGAATCGCGGGTTTTACAGCTAACTTGGCTTACCTCCGGATTGCAGGTTGACTCGGGAGTGAGGCCGCGAAATAAGTATCAGTACAGAATTAATGGAGTTTGGCGTACTCCAGTTTCGCCTGTCTTAGGATGGGTATTTCAGTATCGGCCCCTTTCCAGGCAGTGAAAAAGTTCTCATATTCAACGCGGGCTTGGGCCTTGTCACCTTGTATAGCGTAGGCTCTGGCTATTTGAAGGCGCACTAGTGCCCCCTGCACGCAGTTGTGCACTATACCTCTGTGGTCCAACAATTTCTGAAATTCGGCGGCTGCGGCTGTGCCGTTGTGTGCCAGAAGATAGGCCTGACCACGAATGTAGGCCGGCAGCAGATTCAAATTGTTACTGAGTTCGTAGGGAGCGGCGGTTTCCAACTGCACAAGCACTTGGTTAGAATTGCGCTGCGCCAGCGCATTGGCCGCTCTGATTGTAGGAAGCCACAGGACATTCAGCATGGTGTACGTCGGATTATTCTTCTGTAAGTCCCTGACCAGCGCCTGAGCTTCGGAAACATTGCCCGCGCGGGCCAGCGCGAGAGCCGCCAGCATCTTCGCATTCCGGCCCGAGGATAAGGCCAACGCGGCAACGGCATCGCGCCTTGCGGATGCACTGTTACCAAGCTCTGCCTCCCACCGTGCGGCATTGGCCAACCACAAGGCCGCCCTTTCTTTGGAGTCCGCACGAAGGGAGGAATCAATGGCTCGCTGGCTGAACTCCCGCGCTTTCTTGACATGCCCGTAGTACACCTCAGAATTCGACTGCGCATACAGGAAGGTATCCTCAACCCCCGGCTTGCCTGTAGCCCAAGCCAACTGTTGCTCCATCTGGGTCGAATCTCCGCGCAGAAAAGCAACCTGGTAAATGTCCCAGCGTAATTCTCTCCCATCGAGCCCGTGTCCAAGCGCATCATCAAGGGTCGCGTTGGCCTCGTCCAGCCTGTTCAAAAGGAGGTAGGCGAAACCCAGATTTGAATAGTTGACGACATCGTCGGGCGCAAGTCGCAACGCTTCCTGACCTTCCCTGAGAGCTTTTTCGTACTGACCCATGCTCATATAGTTCGCGCTCAGGTTTGCGTGAGGGACGCAGTCGCGGGGATAGATTGTGGTCCACAGTTCGTAGGCCTGTGCCTCGTTCTCCAACTCCTTCCTAGACATGAAATAACTCGCGGAGATTCGCAGCTTTTCCCGTTCTGTAACGTTGCCACGCAATTGATAGGCTTGGGTAGCAGATTCCAGGGCGAGCGACGATTGATAAAGATGATTGTATCTCTCGGATAACCCGGCGTACGCCAGGGCGAAATTGGGATCGAGTTCAATCGCACGCTTGAAAAGCGGAATGCTCGCCTCTTCTCCCTTTTCGCGCTCGACTCTATTGCCCAGGCTGTAGCTTTTCAAGGCTTCGAGGGAGGAGGTTGTAGCTTCAGCCGGCACATCAAACTTCTGGACCGAAGGCAGCGACTCTCCGAGACGCGTTCGGAGTTTGGAAGAAGCCTGACTAAGTGCCTTCAGAACATCTTCTTTGCTTGCAGCTTCGATTTGTTCCCGGGCTAGGTCATCACCCGAGCCACAAGCGAGCGCTTTTAGGTCTATCAAATAATGAGTGCCAATGGTGGAGATCGCTCCGACTAGCAGCGCCTTGCTTCCGGTACGCACGCAAATCTCTTTGCCGGTGACTGCATTGACGTGTTCGTTGACGGGCCGGTTCATCATCAACAATGTCTCGCCGACCTTTTGGTCGGAAAGCACATTCAGGAACGGAGATTGCCCCAGTTCCATTGCCAGCGCCTGCTTCAGAGCTTCGTCAAAAACAGAATCGCCTGTTGTATTGACAAAGTCTGCGAGGACAATGGTGTCCCGGTCAGTAAGCTTTGGCGTCTCGCTGTGGAAGGAATGCTTACCTGCCCAGATAGCGAGGATGGTGAGGATTATTAGCGAAGCCCCAACCCACTCTCTTCTTTTGGTGCCTGGTCTTGTATCTGAGCGGATCGGCTTTTCGGTAACCTTAGCCTCCCCTGCCGTGGGCAAGTCGAATCCCGCCCCGTCTGGACCCCGGTCTTCTCCGTTTGGAGTTATTGGAAATACAAACCGGTACCCCCGCCGCGGGACCGTCTCAATGAACTTCGGCGACTCCGCATCATCATCCAGGGCCAGCCGGATCTGACGCACACAGAAATTCAGGCCCTGCTCGAAATCTACAAATGTTGTGCCGTTCCAAATTTGATGTTTCAGTTCTTCCCGTGTGACCAGTTCGCCCGATCGCGACGCTAACGCGCTCAGAACTTTACACGGCTGCGGCTGCAGCCTTACCGGCCGGCCCTTTTTGCGAAGCTCGCCCTTCTCCAGGTCCAGCTCAAACTCGCCGAACCGCAATCGCGCAGTCTGGCCGTTCACACCCACAACGTCCGCCTCGTATCCATGAGCTTCTGCGGCGACCCCGCGTAGCCGCAGAACAGGGGAATTTGTCGGCGATTATACATTCCTGAATCGCATCCTGACTATATGCTCGACTCATATCCTACCTAAATTGAGCCACTTGGCTCCTCATAACTGCCTCATGGAAAACTCACAACCTGTGCATTGATTTCCCAATCGTGTTCGTGCAACTTCACGCTGTTTGGGATAGCCGATTAGTTACGGAGGGACACGATGTGGGGAAGCAGACGGCCATGCTCGTGAAGAATATTCGTTTGAAGGGTGCACTCCTCTTCGCCCTAATCATGTTGGTGTTCCCCGCGAGTGCCCAGCAAACGACGAAAAAGGCTCCTCCCACAAAGACTGCACCAGGTGTTGTCGATTCATTTGGCTTTGACGACCCACAACATGCCGGGCAGAACCGTAATCGGCTCTTTGATTTGGTTCGTAATGTTATCGAGCATTCCGCCGAAGTCTATGGCCAACTCAGCGTCTACTACCGCGTTGGCGACATGATTCCGCCCGAGTCTCGGCCAAAGAAAGCCGCCGAGGAGATCAAGCCGACACTGCCGGGCGGGAAAATCCGAACCTACTACCTGCAATTCAATTTTGCCGGGAGAATGATTGATGCTTCCTCAATCCGCTCTGCAGAAATTCCGTGAGTCCCTTCGCGGACAGACCTTTTGTCCCGACGATTCCGGCTATGACGAGGCTCGCACCGTCCCCAACGCGATGATTGATCGCAAGCCCGCGCTCATCGTCCGATGCAGCGGCGCGGCAGACGTGATCGCCTGTGTGCGATTTGCCCTCGAGCAAGACGCTCTCGTCTCGGTTCGCGGCGGCGGACACAGCGTCGCCGGCAAATCCGTCTGCGATGGCGGACTCATGATCGATCTTTCCGCCATGAAAGGAATTCGCGTCGATCTAGCGAAGAAAACCGCTCGCGCCGAACCAGGATTGACCCTCGGCGAATTCGATCGCGAAACGCAAGCGTTCAGTCTCGCAACGACACTCGGCACCATCTCCAAGACTGGCATTTCCGGCCTGACGCTCGGCGCGGGTTGGGGCCATTTGCATGGAACGTATGGACTCGCGCTCGACAATCTGCTCAACCTCGACGTAGTGACCGCCGACGGTCGCATGCTGACGGCCACCGCGACCGAAAATACCGATCTCTTCTGGGGCTTGCGCGGCAGTGGCGGCAATCTCGGCATTGTCACATCGCTCGAATACCGGCTTCATGACCCGGGTCCCGTATTCGCCGGTGGTGTGCTGTATCCGCTCTCATTTACGAAAGAAGCGCTGCGCTTCTTCCGTGATTGGGCGCCAACGATTCCCGACGAGCTGGTGACTCAGGTCGTTTCTCTGACGTTTCCTGATCTCGGCCGCGTTTTCGCGATTGCCGGAGCTTATCATGGCGATCTCAAAAAGGCCGAAGAGGTCCTCAAACCTTTGCGCAGTTTCGGCAAACCGCTTCTCGACATCTTTCAACCGATGCCGTACGTCCAGTTGCAAAGCATGTTCGATCCATTTTTCCCTCCCGGCCGCATGGTTTACGTGAAATCAAACTTCTTCGAGACGCTCAACGAGGAAGCTGCGGAAGTGGTGGACGAATTCCTCGCGACCTGCCCGTCGCCGCACACTTTTGCGGGTTCGGAGCATTGGCACGGCGCGGCGACGCGCGTTCCATCTACCGACACGGCATTTCCGCACCGCTCCAATCCCTTCAATCTCATCATCTGGTCACAGTGGGAAGGCGCTGAGAATTCAGAGAAAAATATCCGTTGGACCAGAGATTTTTGGAACGCGATGAAACCGTTCTTGATCGAAAGCTCTTACGGAAATTATCTCTCCGACGAAGGTGAAGAAAGCTCGCGCGCTTCCTACGGCGCCAACTACGATCGGCTCGCGCAATTGAAAGCCAAATACGACCCGACAAATCTTTTCCGCATGAATCACAACATTCCACCGGCAAAATCCGCGCAAGCGGTCAGTTGATTTATCGGATCACTCCGGTCGCGGTCATTCGGTGTTTGGCAGTTCCCGTGGAAAGGAGAAATCTCATGTTTGCCCCTCGATCCACAGTCATCGCGAGCGCCATTCTTTTCCTCGCAGCGACTTCCACCATCGGACAAACAATGCCCACTGCTATCTGCAATGACAACCGCGTTCCAGCCGGTTCTCTTGCGAGTGGCGTTCTAAATGTTCATCTCGAAGCGCGTCCGGCGATTTGGTACCCAAACGAAGCCGGAAAAACATCGCTCGTCGTTTCGGCCTTCGCCGAAGAAGGGCGCAAGCCGCAAATACCGGGGCCCCTCCTGCGCGTTATGGCTGGCTTAGAAATTTCCGCCACGGTACGCAACTCTCTCGACCACACGATCTACGTTCACGGTCTCGCCTCGCGCCCAGACACAGATTCCCAACCCACATCTCCGGCCGATCCGACCACGACGGCTGACGCCGCTGACACGCTTGAAATTCCTGTCGGTGCCGTCAAGCAAGTTCGATTTAAATCCGGCGCTGTTGGCAGCTACTATTATTGGGCCTCGAATGATCGGCAATCCCTCTTGATGCGCAACGGGCCGGATTCAATGCTTTCCGGCGCGTTCATTGTCGATCCTCCTGGTGCACGTAATGACGATCGCGTGTTTGTCGTGAATACCTGGGTTCCGGTTGGCGGCAACGCCTTCAATACGCTTCCCACGATCAACGGGAAATCTTGGCCGGACACCGAGCGCATCGGTCTCAAAATTGGCGAGGCCGTTCGCTGGCGCTGGATTAACGCCAGCGATTCCGATCACTCCATGCATCTGCACGGTTTCTATTTTCAAGTCAGCGGCGTCGGCGATCAGTCGCATTTCCAGCAGTTCGCGCCGCCGGAGCAACTCTCCGTCGTGACGCAAGAGATGCTTCCCGGCGGAACCTTTGACATGACGTGGATTCCCGAGCGTCCGGGCCATTGGCTCATGCATTGCCACATGACTTTCCACATGATGCAGCCGGAAAATCTGCCGGGATATTCGGCATCGAGCCACTACACTCAGGCAAACGCTGGCATGGGCGGCGTTGTTCTTGGTCTGGACGTCCAACCGTCTTCCAATTTGGAATCAACCCCTGCCAAAGCGACTCCATCTCCGGTGGCGGCTCACAAGTTTCGCCTGCTCGTTCGCGAACGTCCGGCCACCTCTCGTTACTTCGCTGGATTTGGTTACGACCTGATTTCCGCCCCTGCAGACACTACAGCCCATGAATTGCCGCCAGTCGGCAGCCCCCTGGTGTTGACTCGCGGCGAGCCGGCGGAAATCGAAATCGTTAATACGCTCAAGGAACCGACCACCGTTCATTGGCACGGAATCGAACTCGACAGTCCCTACGATGGCGTTCCGGACTGGAGCGGTATGGGAAAGCAGGCCACACCGCCCATTGCTCCCGGCGGTTCCTATATCGCGCGCATGACTCCGCCCCGCGCCGGAACCTTCATCTATCACTCGCATTGGCACGAACAGAAACAGCTTGGCGAAGGTCTGACCGGTCCACTGATCGTTTTGGAGCCCGGAGCGAAATTCGATCCTGCGACCGACAAAACCTTTCTTTTTTCTCGCGACGGCGTGCAAAGCAACGAACCGCTCCTCATGAATGGCAACTCCCAACCTCCTCCCATCGCCATGGTCGCCGGTACGGCCTATCGCATGCGCTTTATCAACATCACGCCAGTCGATTCGGATCTCAGCTATTCCATCGTTGACGCCGCTGGCGCTCCAGTGTCTTGGCGCCCGATCGCGAAAGATGGGAAGGACTTACCTCCGCAACAAGCCGGCACCAAATCGGCTTCGGGCGACACCATCACCGTCGGCGAGACGCGCGATTATCTGTTCACACCCCAGAAGGAAGGTGAGCTCTACCTACAAGCTGCCTCCTTTCAGCGCATGTGGGTGAAAACCACCTTGATTGTAAGCCCGCAGGCGCTGCGGCCGGTCGCGAGCCCCTCAGCCACGCTGCTCGATCAGTGGAATGAAATTAGCAGAAAGCTCATTGCCATGGCCGAAGATTTTCCGGAGGAGAAGTACGACTACAAACCTGCAACGAACATGCGCAGCTTCGCCGAACGGCTCATTCACGCGGCGGCGGCGAACTATTTCTTCATCAACTCCGCGCTCGGCCAGCCGCTACCCGGCGACGAAGATCCGCCTCGCGCGCAGTTCAAAAATAAAGCGGCGGTCGTCGAGTACGTTAAGAAGTCCTTTGCCGACGGCGCCGCGGCGATCAAGTCCAAGGGTGACGCGGGCATCTCCGGCCTCGTGATTGACCCATTCGGTTACGACGATCCGCAACACGCAAGTAAAGCCCAGATTCGTTTGAGCGATCTTGCACACAACATCATCGAACACTCAGGCGAAGTCTACGGTCAGTTGAGCGCCTACTATCGCGTTTCGGGTTTGATTCCGCCGGAATCCCGCCCCAAGAAATAGAAACTCCCTTCTACTTCAGCAACGTGCATAGAGTTGGGTCACGTCCGAGAACTGCCGCGGCTCTTCCTATCAGGTCAATTGTTGGTCTCCGAAGGATACGCGTCACGCGGGTATTTGCTGTGTTCGCGCGCAAACGGGTGGTCGCACGAGCGCGCGGTTTCTGATTATCGAAATGCCCTCGAACTCAATCCGAACCTCGCAGAAGCCCATCATCAGCTAATCAACGTGTATAACCACGTCGGCATTCTGAAGAAGGCGCAGGGAGAGATCCAGAAAGCCGTAACGCTGGATCCTCTGAATACTGGCAGCCACTATCGAGTAGCCATCACCTTGCTGTACCAAGGGAAATACGAGGAATCCCTTGTTGAGATGCGTGATTCCGAAAAGTTCTTGCCTCATTTTATCGCGTTTCAGACCTCGTTCGCGCTGCAACATCTCGGAGGGCGAGAGCAGGCCAAGGAAAGAATCGATGCCTTGCTCGACCGTAGCCCGTCAGACGATGGCGGTTCTCTTACTGCCATGCAGGCGTTGCTCGCTGCGGATGCTGGTGATGTTCATTTGGCGGAACACAAGATTCAAGAAGCGCTTCTGAAAGGAAAGGGCTACCAACATTTCCATCACATCACGTATGCCGTCGCGTCAGCCTATGCACTACTCGACAGGCGTGAGCAAGCCCTCCAGTATTTGCGGCTGACAGCTGAAGATGGCTTTCCTTGCTATCCCTTATTCGAGCATGATTCGAACCTGGATCACCCGCGGAGGGATCCCCGCTGTTTGAGCTTCCTCGCGGAGCAAAAAAGCAATGGGAATACTTCCGGGAACACTGATAGTCTTTGATCCGTCACGAATCGATTACAGAATCTGGTGCACTCTTGGTGCACTTTAGGCTGCAAATGAGGCTTTTCGGCGCAACTGAGAGCTTGCTAAATTGCTGAAAACAAATGAATGGATGTGAGTACAAACAGGGCAGGATGAATTAGCAAACCGCCGCATTCAGCCACTCTGCCACCTCTCCGAAGCTAATGCGCTGAAACATTGTAGCTTATACCGGCGTTTAGTGACAGTTCGTCTTTCGAGTGCTGCATTCTGGTGCAAACTGTCACCCGCCCTTCGAGTCTCGCGACCGCAGCATGTTTTGAATCGAGATTTGTGTGCGTATAGCGCATGGTTACGGTGACAGAGGAATGCCCGAGCAATTGCTGGACTGTCACTATGTCCGCGCCTCGAGCACAGAGTTGGGATCGTGGCAATCGTCGATGATGACGAAGATTTACGCGAGGCGCTGGCCAGCTTGCTGAAGGCCTCAAGGTTCACAATTGATTCGTTTTCCAGGGCGGAGGCGTTCCTCGAGTTCCCGCGCCGTAATGAAACACGCTGTTTGATCCTTGACGTGCGTCTTCCTGGGATGAGCGGGATCGAGCTGCAGAAACGGCTGACTGACGAGGGTGGCAGGCTTCCGATCGTCTTCATAAGCGGTCATGGGGACGACTCGTTGCGCGACTTGGTCATGAAAGCCGGCGCCGTCGCGTTTCTGACCAAGCCGGTGAGAAGCCAAACACTCCTCAACGTGGCTCCGGGCCCTTTTAGGGCTGCGTCAGGATGCAGTGAGGGAAGCAAAGTCAGTGGGCCGAGCCTGCGTTTGAACCACTCCACTCCCAAGCACGTTTTCAGGAGTTGTGCCGTAAACTGGGCCTGCCGCTATCTACAGGATCGGGTCGAAATTGACTGTTTGCCTCCCGCGGTCGCTATAAGCATGGAAGTACCGGTTAACTCATGATTTGGCGGCAACGCTCTGGGCAGTTCAAATCAGTCGGCTTCTTCTCGAAATCCTCTTTTTGACAACTAAGAGGGATGCTAGGTCGTCGACTCGGGGATGACTTCCGGTTTGCTCGACAATCCTGAGACAATCCAAGAATCCATCTCAATTGAGTCCGATGCAGACGGCTCGTGCGATTTCTAGCGAAATTACTTCGTTCGAGGCGAGCCGATTATTTGTCGCTCAGCGAAGACGCGAGGGCTCGTATAATGCCCCCAATGAGCGATTCGCTAGCGAAACATATGAAATGCTTGGAAGTTTGTGGCGGAAGCCAGCTTACGGCGCAAGGTGTCGTCATCGGCGGGCTGGACGCCTGGGTCTACAGCAAACCGCATGGGCAGGCGAAGCGCGGCGGCGACGTTTACTATGCCTCAAGCTGCGCGGCGGGCCGGATCACCCGCTTGCTCCTGGCCGACGTTTCCGGGCACGGAAAGTCTGTTGCGGTCATCGCCGCCGATCTCCGCCTACTGATGCGGCGATTTATCAATCGTTGGGATCAAGCGGAATTCGTACGTTTGTTGAATCAGCAATTCTCAACACTGTCGAAGACGGGAACGTTCGCCACGGCAATCGTCAGCACGTTTTTCGCTCCCAGCCGAAGGCTGATCCTGTGCAACGCGGGACATCC
>Ga0306923_10004389_pt1 | contig 13485 bp, 8 predicted proteins | sample sta12Can44000108_FD_203841 | JGI IMG/M metagenome (GOLD analysis project Ga0306923, IMG submission 203841) | Lab enrichment of tropical soil microbial communities from Luquillo Experimental Forest, Puerto Rico - statanox.12C.anox.44.000.108 (v2)... | ecosystem: Environmental > Terrestrial > Soil... | reverse complement strand
GGTCACCGCATGCAGCACGGTGGCAAACAGCATGGTGGCCAGCGTCAGCACCATCGAGGTGCCGATCACGGTCGAAGTCGGCACCCGCAGCAGATAGATCATGACCGGCACCAGGATGAAGCCGCCCCCGATGCCCATGATGGCGCCGAGAAAGCCGATGACGATGCCGACGACGACGACCGGGATCACCGAAAGATAGATCTTGGAGCGTTTGAAGCGCATTTTCAGCGGCAGGGTGTGGATCCAGCCATGGGTACGGCGTGGCGGTGGCGCACCGCGATGCGTACGCATGATGGCGCGCATGCCCTCCAGCAGCATCAGGGCGCCCACGGTTGAGAGCAGCACGACATAGGACAGCGCGATCATCAGATCGAGTTGGCCAAGCGAGCGCAGATACGTAAACGCCGAAACGCCGAGCATTGTGCCGATCGTTCCGCCCGTCAGCAGTACCGCCGCCAGCGTTGGATCAATGGCGCGGCGGCGCCAGTAGGAAATGGCGCCCGAGAACGAGGAGGCGGCGATGTGGCTGGTCACGGACGCCACCGCGACCGCCGGCGTAATCCCGACGAAGATCAGTAGCGGCGTCATCAGGAATCCGCCGCCGATGCCGAACATGCCGGACACAAAGCCGACCGCCGCGCCCATCGCCAGGATGAGGAAAATGTTGACCGGTATGTCGGCAATCGGAAGGTAAATCTGCACGCGCAATCGTTTCCACGGTCAGCCGACAAGGCTTGCCATCGAGGGCGCTTGCGGCGCGGTGTTCATCAAAGCGCGATAGCTGCGAATGAAATCGCTGTCGCACTTAGGCCTGCTGTTTGAGCATGATCTCCGTGCAAACGCTATGCGCTTGTTGGCGGACAAAAGACAGGATTAACGGGAGGCGCGCCTCGTCGGGGCTGGCTTTCCGGGCGGCTTCGTGGCCGAGGCCTGCGGCGGTGCGGAGTCCCATCCGCCGGGCGGTGTCGCCACGTTGACGGCGTCATCGGGTTGCGGTTCGGCCATGAAGGTTTGGATCGCAAGCCTGGCCGCCGCCAGCGACTGGGCATCGAGACGCTTGGCGATATCGTCGCGCTTCTGGGCTGCGTCGGCATCGCCCTGGGCCGCCGCGAGGCTGAACCACTTGAAGGATTCGGCGAGGTTCTGTTCGACACCGATGCCGCGGGCATAGAGAATGCCGAGGTTGAACTGGCTGTCGGCAACGCCGTGCTCGGCGGCCTTGCGGAACCATTGGGCCGCGCTCTTGTAGTCGGCGGCCTTGCCGCCGCCGTCAGCGTCCAGCACGGCAATGTTATGCATCGCCTTGGCGTTACCGCGCTCGGCCGCCTGCTCATAGTAGCGCCGCGCAATATCGACGTCCTTTTTTACACCGAGGCCCTTCTCGTAGAAGGTGCCGAGCCGGAAGATTGCCGGTACGATGCCCGCTTGGGCGGCGCGGTCGTACCATTTCACGGCCTCGTCGAGATTTTGCGGCACGCCTCTGCCTTCGGCAAAGCGCGCGCCCACCTCATAAACCGCCGCCGGGTCGCCCCTCAGCACGGCGGCGCGCAGTGCCGGACCGCCGATACCGTCCGGCAAGTGCTCGTTGGGCGGCACGGCCGCAAAAACATCCTTGCGGGTACTCGCGGCCGGAACCGCGGCGGTGATGTCGTTACCCGCAATCGGGGCGGCGGCCGCGGCGGCGCCTAGCGGAATTTCGACGGAGGCGGTTGTCTCGCTCCCGCCCTGCTCATTCTCATTCATCGACTGGCGGCCGATTGCCGCAGGCGATGTCATCGAAGGCGTCACCGGACTTGGACCTTGGGACGGGACTTGGCTTGGAACGGGCGCCATGGTGGCCGCATCCGGAGGTGGCGGTGGCAGCCTTGAGGGCGTCTCGCTCGACGTTTCGACCGAGGGCTGTGGAGGCACGCCGCTCTCCAAGAGCCCCATGGCCATCTTGAAACCGCCGAGCACGATCACAACGACGCTCGCGGCAACCAGCAAGGAGCGGATCTTAGCACCGATGGTGGAGGGTTCCTTGCTGCTTCTGCTCATGGACTTGTCGGCCGCTTTCGACGGGGTGCCCCTATCGCCGACCGGCTGGGCCGCGGCTGCCTGGGCGGCGCGGCGTGCGGCCGCAATAAAGCTTGCCGTGGAAACCGGCGGTCGCGGGGTGGCCGGGGCGGGTATCTCGCTGATTACGTTCTCCGAAGCCGCAATCCGTTCCGACGGCGAGGCAACGTGGCCGCTCGGCCGTGTTCCCGGCTCGAGCGGATGATCAGGCGGCAAGTCCGATGCAACCGGCGTCCACGCCGGCGCTGCGCGCGGCACGAGAATTTCACTGATCGCAGGTGGCGGCGCCGGAAACGTGAGTGGCGCCGGAGGCTCAGCCGCATGGAACTCTCGGGGCGCCGCGTCGAAATGAGACTGCGACATGGCCGCAAAGTCGGGTTTTTCCTGTGGGGGCGGCGCGATCGGCGCAATGCTCGCTTGCGGTTCGATCGGCTCACTGACCATCGCCGGCACCGGTGCGGGCGGAGGCTCCGCCGCCGGTGGGGAGGCAGGCGCGGGAGCGGGAACAGGTTCAGGAGAGGCCGACCGCACGGTGCGCAGATCGCCCTCGATCATCGCCAACCGATCGACCACATGGCCGAGCGTCGAATGCACGACCTCCAGCGAATCCTGGGTGTGACGATCGGTCTTGGTCTGACTGAAGCGCATTTCGGACAGTTCGCGCTTGACCAGGTCGATCAGCTCGGATTCTTGCGGCTCCGGTTCGTCACGGTTGCGATCGGCGGCAAAGTTGGCAAAGGCGGCATGCTGCCTTTCGAGGTGACGCAACACATCCTGCAATCCCTCTTCGACGCGCAACAGATCGCGCTCATCGTCATCGCCGGACGGCTGGCCCGAGGCTTCGACACGTTCGAGCAGAAAGGACACGCGCTGTTCGAGATGGGCGAGGGCAGAAGTGCTGTCGTTACCGTCCTGAAGATGATCGATGCGATCGGACAGCGCGCGAAGCGCGCCTTCGATCTGCTCGTATCCGCCGTTGCCGGCTCGCAGACCGTCAATGCGGTCGGACAATGCACGAAGCGCGCCCTCGATCTGCCCGTAGTGGTCGGTGCCGACCCGGAGACCGTCGATGCGATCGGACAAAGCGCGAAAGGCGCTTTCGATCCGTTCGGAGTGGTCGTTGCCGATCCGGAGGCTGTCGATACGATCAGACAAGGCGCGAAAGGCGCTTTCGATCCGTTCGGAGTGGTCGTTGCCGACCCGCAGACTGTCGATGCGTTCGGATAAGGCGCGGAAGGCGCCTTCGATCCGCTCGGAATGGTCGTTGCCGACCCGCAGACTGTCGATGCGTTCGGATAAGGCGCGGAAGGCGCCTTCGATCTGCCCGGAATGGTCGTTGCCCGCCCGCAGACTGTCGATGCGGTCGGACAATGCCCGGAAGGCACCTTCGATCTGCTCGGAATGGCCGTTGCCGGGCTCGAGTTGGTCAATGCGGTCGGACAGCCTGCGGAGCGTGCCTTTGATCTGCTCGGAATGGTCGCTGCCGAGCTGGAGATGGTCGATGCGATCGGATAGCGCGCGGAGCGCGCCTTTGACTTGCTCGGAGTGGTCGCTGCCGAGCCGGAGATGGTCGATGCGCTCGGACAGCGCGCGGAGCGCGCCTTCGATCTGCTCTGACCGGTCGTTGACAACAGGCTGGTTGCGGCTTTCCAGCGCCGCCGTCAACGCGGCGATGCGCTGCTCGAGTGCCGCAAGTGAGTCGCTGTTGTCTCCGGCGCGGACAAGCTGATCGACCTTGGACGACAGTAGATGCACATCGTCGGAAAGCCGTCCCAGCGCTTCGTCGGAAGCCACATTGGCCACGATGGCGCGAAGCGCGGAGATCGCTCCCTCGAGCTGCCGCACCATGGCCGGATTGTCGTTGGCGCGCAGGATCACATCGAGCTTGGCGCCGAGATTGAAGATCGCCTCGTCATAGCCCTTGAGCTGCTCGGCCGGCATCAGCGTGCGCAGCACCTCACGAATTTCCGAGAGCGCCTGTTCGATATTTGCCAGCGCATTATCGTCGATGCTGCCTTGCCGGTTCTCCTCGATGCGGCGCGTGAGCGAGCGAATGTCGCTCTCGATCGATTCGATCGCCTGCCGTGGCATCGCTTCGGTAATCGCGGCGCGGATTTCGGCAAGCTCGTTACGGAATGCTGTGATCGACTGCTCGAGCTGATCGGGCCGTTGCAGCGCCTCGATCTGGCCGGTGATCTTGAACAGATGGCGTTCGAGGGCAGCGAAATCAGGGCTCGGCGCGGGAGCAGGAGCAATCGGCGGCGCGGCAAGCGGTGGCATCGCGCGCGGCGCCTCAGGTTCGCTCTGGCGCACGGCGATTTCGGCAACCGGGAAATCGGGCAGTTCGGGGCTTAGCGGCGGCGAGCCGCGATAGGCTTCCGGCGGGTGGGCTTGGAGCTGGTAGGTCTGCGATGGGAAGCCTTGAGACGTGAAGGCTTGGGACGGGTAGCTCTCGGCCGGGTAAACCTGGGTTGCCGCCCGCTCGACTGCCTCGGCCTGGCGCGCATGCCTCTCCTGGGCTTGTCTCACGTTTTGCGGGTTTGAAATCTGCGACAGCCGTGCGTCCAGGCGCGAGATGGCGTCGCTCAGTTGGCGGACGACACCCTGTTCACGGGGAACCTCGCCGCGCGGCCCGCCGCGCGAAATCTGTTCGATCTGGCGGGTGATCGAATCCAGCTGCTGGTGGATGTCGGCGACATCCGAGGTCCGCGACACGGGATTGCGAAGATCAGGCGGGATGGAATCGCCGATCGTGGAATTGAGCCATTCGTTCAGCGACATGCCGGCGCGCCGCGCGGCGGCCTCGGCCCTTTCGCGGACGGATGGATCGATGCCTTCAACACTCCACGGTACGCGTGAATTCATGATTCCGTCCGGTTCAGCTCCGGCGCCGCCCCTGGCGCCTTCGGCCTCCCCGCGCGTCCCCGATGGGGAGACAATCGAATTCGGCGCGGGTCGTCTGCCTCTGCTCCCGACTTTTTCGCGTCACGGTAAATATGCAGTTAAGGAATTCGATCGGCGGCGCATAAAGTTATGCTTCCGCTGGGATCAGCCGGCGGTGCGGATCGGACATGGGACCAAGACGACTTTAGCCGTCGCTGATGTCTGCGCCGCCCGTCTCGCGTGTAAGTGTCTGCAGCGCTTCTTCGCACCATTCGACCACCGCGCGTTCGTGGCGGAGCCCCAGGCGGAGTCCGAGCAGCTTGCCGGTATCGGCAAGCGATGCCGACCCTTGCGGAAAGCGCTTCTTGAGCACGCGCTCGTAGCGCGCCAGGCGGTCGCGATGATATTCCAGCCTCGCCATCAGATCGGCGCGCATGGGCTCCATGTCGATGGCATCGAGGGCGCAGAGCCGCACCAGCATGTCGTCCTTGATCGAGGGCGGGCTGGAGGGGCGGGCCGCCCAGTGCCGCAATGCCGCCTTGCCCTCGGCCGTTAGCGTGTAGACCAGCTTGTTGGGCTTGCCCGATTGCACGATCTCGCGGCCCTCTACGTAGCCGCGATCGCGCAGCCGCGTCAGCTCGCGGTAGATCTGCTGGTGGTCGGCTTTCCAGAAAAATCCGATCGAGGCGTCGAACGTCTTGGCGAGTTCATAGCCCGTCATCGAATGTTCGGTCAGGCAGACAAGGATCGCCTCGCCAAGCGCCACGCAGCCTTCCTCCGGTTCGAGCCCGCGCCAGCTTGACTTTATGCATAAAGTTGCATATGCGTCAATGTGCATAGCAAGCAGGTCGCACAGGAGCCGTCCGATGACGATGACCGGGCTCGAGGGGTGGTACGCCTACATCAAGTCGCACGACAAGGCGGCGCTCTGGGACCTGCTACATCCGGATGCCGTGTTCGAAAGTCCGGTGGTCCATACGCCGCAGCGCGGCCGCGAGATCACATACAAATATTTGTTGAGCGCGGAGAAGGTGTTGGGCAATCCCACCTTTGCCTATGTCGGTGAATGGCGCAGCCAGAACGGCGCCGTTCTGGAGTTCGAAAACGAAATCGACGGCATCAGGATCAACGGCGTCGACATCATCACCTTCGCAAATGACGGCCGCATCACGCACTTCAAGGTGATGGTGCGCCCGCTCAAGGCGATCAACCTGCTGCACCGCCTGATGGGCGAGCAGCTCGCAAAACCGTGAGGGAATTTGCCAGGCGCTTGAACGTCCCGTCCCGTGATCGGTGTTGTGGACTTGAAGAACAAGGCTACTGTCCACGCCGCAGCCGATTTGATGATTGTGTCGCCAACCTTCCCTTGAACTGAAGCCTGCCGGGAGAATGCCATGCCGATCTACAAAGCACCTGTCGAAGACGTCAGTTTCCTGCTCAACGACGTTTTCCAGATCGACCGCTACGACAACCTTCCCGGTTTTTCCGATGCTTCCAGCGATGTTCGCGAGGCCATCCTGGGCGAGGCTGCAAAACTCTCCGAGGAGGTGTTGCAGCCCCTTAATCGTGTCGGCGATCTCGAGGGCTGCGTCCGAAAGGACGACGGCAGCGTCACAACGCCCAAGGGCTTCAAGGAGGCGTTCAAGCAAGTGGCCGAAGGCGGCTGGCTCGGCCTTTCCGCGCCAACCGAATATGGCGGGCAGGGGCTCCCGGTCACGCTGAGCCAGGCCGTCAACGAATTCCAGATTTCGGCCAACATGGCGTTCTCGATGTATGGCGGCCTGACCATGGGGGCCACCGCGGCGCTCTTGGTGCACGGCAACGCAGAACAGAAAAAGACCTACGTTCCGAAGATGGTGGCGGGGCAGTGGACCGGCACCATGAACCTCACCGAGCCGCAATGTGGCACCGATCTCGGCCTCTTGCGTACCAAGGCGGTGCGGCAGGGCGATGGCAGCTTCAAGATCACCGGCACGAAGATCTTCATCTCCGCGGGCGAGCATGATCTTACGGAGAATATCATCCATCTGGTGCTGGCACGCATCGAGGGCGCACCGGCAGGCATCAAGGGCGTCTCGCTGTTCGTGGTGCCGAAGGTTCTTGTCAATGCCGACGGCACGTTGGGCGCGCGTAACGGCGTCACCTGCGGCTCGATCGAGCACAAGATGGGGATTCACGGCAATTCCACCTGCGTGATGAACTACGACAACGCCACCGGCTGGCTGATCGGCGAAGAGAACAAGGGCATGCAGGGCATGTTCGTGATGATGAACGAGGCCCGGCTCGGGGTTGCCGTCCAGGGCCTGGCGCAGTCCGAGGTCGCCTATCAGAACGCGGCCGCCTATGCGCGGGACCGCCTGCAGGGACGTGCCCTGACTGGAGCCAAGGCGCCGGACAAGCCGGCCGATCCGATCATCGTGCATCCCGACGTGCGCCGCACGCTTCTGACCATTCGCGCCTTCAACGAGGCCGCGCGGGCCATGGTGGTGTGGACGGCGCTGAAAAGCGACGTCGCCCACCGCTCCTCCGATCCGAAGGACCGCGAGGCGGCCGACGATCATATGGGGCTGATGACGCCGGTGCTCAAAGGCTTTCTCACCGACACCGGCTTTGCCAATGCGGTCCAGGCGCAGCAGATGTATGGCGGCCACGGCTATATCGCCGAGCAGGGGATGGAGCAGTTCGTGCGCGATGCGCGCATCGCCATGATCTATGAGGGCGCCAACGGCATCCAGGCGCTCGATCTCGTCGTCCGCAAGCTGCCGCGCGCCGGCGGCAGGGCAGTAATGTCGTTCTTTGCCGAGGTTGCCGCCTTCGCCAAGGACCACGGTTCGGACGAGGCGATGAAGCCCTATGTCGCGCCGCTCGGCGCCGCGCTCGGCCATCTGCAGCAGGCCACCGCCTGGCTGATGCAGAACGCCTTGGCAAAACCCGACAATGCCGGTGCCGCGGCCACCGATTACCTGCAATTGTTCGGTTTTGTCGTGCTCGGCTACATGTGGGCACGGATGGCCAAGGTCGCGCTCGACAAGATTGCGTCCGGCGGCGCCACGCCCTATCTGAAGACCAAGCTCGTGACCGGCCGCTTCTTCATGGAACGAATGTTGCCGGAGACAGCGCTACATCTGGCGCGCATCCAGACCGGCTGCGCCACCACCATGGAACTGGCGGCTGAAGCATTCTAAAGAGGGTCTCGCTTTCGCCACTCGGCTCAATCCGTTATAATATGATGGTCATCATCGTTGGAGGGCGTCATGCCTGAGGCATATATCTACGATCACGTTCGCACGCCGCGCGGTCGCGGCAAGGCCGATGGCGCGCTGCACGAGGTGACGGCGCTACGGCTTGCCACCGTGCCGCTGGAGGCGCTCAAGGAGCGCAACAATCTCGGCGAGGACGTCGTCGACGACGTCGTGCTCGGGGTCGTCGATCCCGTTGGTGAGGCCGGTTCCGATATCGCGCGTTTCGCAGCGATCAAGGCAGGCCTTGGAGAGGCCGTGCCCGGTGTGCAAATCAACCGCTTCTGCGCCTCTGGGCTCGACGCCGTGAATTTCGCAGCCGCCCAGATCATGAGCGGACAGCATCAGCTGGTGATCGGCGGTGGCGCCGAATCGATGAGCCGGGTCGGCATTGGCTCCTCCGGCGGCGCCTGGCCGATGGATCCGTCGATAGCGGTACCCGCCTATTTCATGCCGCAGGGCGTCTCCGCCGACCTGATCGCGACCAAATACGGCTTCTCCCGCGACGATGTCGACGCCTATGCGGTGCAAAGCCAGCAGCGTGCCGGCAAGGCCTGGGAAGAAGGCCGCTTCAAGAGATCGGTGGTGCCGGTCAAGGACCTCAACGGGCTGACCATTCTCGCCAAAGACGAGCATATGCGGCCAAACACCACGATGCAGTCGCTCGCGCAGTTGCAGCCGTCGTTTGTGCAGGTGGCGCAGATGGGCGGCTTCGATGCAGTCGCGATCCAGTCGCACCCCGAGGTCGAGCGGATCAACTACGTGCATCACGCCGGCAATTCGTCGGGCATCGTCGATGGTGCGGGCGCCGTGCTGCTCGGTAGCAAGGAAGCGGGCGCCAAGCTTGGACTGAAGCCGCGAGCAAAGATTCGCGCCTTCGCCAATATCGGCTCGGAGCCCGCGATGATGCTGACGGGTCCGGTCGACGTCACCGAAAAGCTGTTCGCGCGTTCGGGGATGAAAAAGTCCGATATCGATCTGTTCGAGCTGAACGAGGCCTTCGCCTCCGTGGTGCTGCGCTACATCCAGGCCTTCGACATCGACAACGCCAAAATCAACGTCAATGGCGGCGCGATCGCGCTCGGCCATCCGCTCGGTGCGACCGGTGCGATGATTCTGGGCACCGTGCTTGACGAGCTCGAGCGCACCGACAAGTCGACCGCGCTGGTGACGCTCTGCATCGGCGGCGGCATGGGGACAGCGACGATCATCGAACGGGTGTGATGTCTGGCGCTGGCGCTTCTCTCCTCCCCTACAAGGGGGGAGGGAGCGGACTGCCGCCTCGGCGGGCACGAATGGCCTCACGAATTTTGGGAGCAGCACATGACCTTCAAGAATTTCAAGCTCGAAATCGATGCCGACGGCATCGCGCTCGTCACTTGGGATATTCCCGGCCGTTCGATGAACGTGCTGGATGAAACCTCGATCAACGAGCTCGAGGAGATCGTCAAGCAGACAACGGCCGATGCAAATGTGAAGGGTGTCGTCATCACCTCGGGCAAGGAGGCGCTGTCGGCCGGCGCCGACCTCTCGATGCTCGAAGGCATGAGCCGCACCTACGCTGCGGCGCTCAAGGAGAAGGGCGAGGTTGCGGCGAACCAGATCCTGTTTGACCAGAGCCGGCGCTTCTCTCTGGTGTTCCGATCGATCGAGACCTCGGGCAAGCCGTGGGTTGCCGCGATCAACGGGCTTGCGCTCGGCGGCGGTTTCGAACTGACATTGAGCTGCCACTACCGCGTCGCCGCCGAAAATCCAAAAACCCGTCTAGGCCTGCCGGAGATCAAGGTCGGCCTGTTCCCCGGCGCCGGCGGGACCCAGCGCGTGCCGCGCATCGTGCCGCCGCAGGATGCCATGCAGATTCTGCTCAAGGGTGAGGCGCTCGACCTTGCCAAGGCAAAGGCGCTCAAACTGGTCGACGCCATCGTTCCGCCCGCAGACCTGATCAAGTCCGCCAAGGACTGGATCAAGGGCGGCGGCAAGGCGGTGGCTCCCTGGGACGAAAAGAATTTCAGGCTGCCGGGAGGGCCGGTCTATTCCAAGGCCGGCATGATGATGTTTCCGGCGGGGAACGCGATCTTCCGCCGAGAGACGTTCGACAATTACCCGGCGGCGCGCGCGGTCATGAGTTGCGTTTACGAAGGTCTGCAGTTGCCGATCGATGCTGCGCTCCGGGTGGAATCGCGCTACTTCACGCAAATTCTGCGCTCCAAGGAAGCAGCCGCGATGATCCGCAGCCTGTTCCTGTCGATGCAGGAATTGAACAAGGGCGCGCGGCGTCCGCAGAACGTGCCGCCGACCAAGGTGAAGAAGCTCGCCGTGATCGGCGCCGGCTTCATGGGTGCCAGCATCGGCTATGTCTCGGCGCGCGCCGGTATCGACGTGGTGCTGATCGATCGCGACCAGCCGAGCGCCGACAAGGGCAAGGCCCATGCGCAAAGCGTGCTCGACGACCTCATCAAGAAGGGCCGCGCCAGGGAAAGCGACCGCGACGCGACGCTGTCGCGCATTGCGGCTACCGCCGACTTTGCCGCGATCAGGGATTGCGATCTGATCATCGAAGCGGTGTTTGAGGATCGCAAGGTAAAGGCTGAAACCTTCGCCAAGGCGCAGCCGCTGATGAAGCCGGGCGCGATCTTCGCCTCCAACACCTCGACGTTGCCGATCAATTCGCTTGCCGAGGAGTTCAAGGACCAGGGCAGGTTCATCGGCATCCACTTCTTCTCGCCGGTCGAGAAGATGATGCTGGTGGAAACCATTCTCGGCAGGAACACCGGCGATGTCGCGCTGGCAACCGCGCTCGATTATGTACGCCAGATCGGCAAGACGCCGATCGTGGTGAACGACTCGCGCGGCTTCTTCGCCAACCGCTGCGTGCTGCGCTTTACCGCCGAAGGCCTGGAGATGCTGATGGAAGGCGTGCCGCCGGCGATGATCGAAAACACGGCCAGGATGGCCGGCATGCCGGTCGGGCCGCTGTCGCTGTCTGACGAGGTGGCGCTCGATCTCGTGCTGAAGATCATGAAGGCCACCGAGGCCGATCTTGGAGCAAACGCCGTCGACCAGGCGCAGAAGAAATTGATGGTCGAGATGGTCGAAAAACAGGGCCGCTTCGGCCGCAAGAACGGCAAGGGCTTCTACGACTATCCGGAGAAGGGCAAGGGCCAGAAGAGCCTGTGGGACGGCCTCGCTGCGCTTCAGCCAAGGCATCTCGATCCAGACACCCTCGATGTCGAGGAGCTGAAGCAGCGCTTTTTGGTGGTGCAGGCCGTGGAGGCCGCACGCACGGTCGAGGACCACGTCATCGTCGATCCACGCGAGGCCGACGTCGGCTCCATCCTCGGTTTCGGTTTCGCGCCGTTCACCGGCGGCACGCTGTCCTATATCGATTTCATGGGAACGAAGAAGTTCGTCGAGCTTTGCCACAAGCTCGAGGCAAAATACGGTTCGCGCTTCACGCCGCCGAAGCTGTTGGAGGAGATGGCGGCCAAGGGCGAGACCTTCTACGGCCGCTTTCCGCCGAAGAAGCTCGCTGCCGCTGCGGCTTAGCCCCGGTGAATACCCTCCCCCTTGTGGGGGAGGGTATAGCCTCAGACCCTCATGGTGAGGAGCACGGCCGCGGTGGGTCTTGGTGGCTCACCCTCGAGACGCCGCGCAAACGCGGCTCCTCGGGATGAGGCTTGAGGCTGCGACCTCACGCCGCCTTCAGAAGGCCTTCCCGGCTCAGCGCTTCCTGTACCTTCGGGCGGGCGGCGACGCGCGCCTTGTAGGCAAGGAGGTTCGGCATGCCGGAGAGATCGAATTTCAGCCGCTCAGCCCACATCAGCATCGTGAACAGATAGCCGTCGGCGACGGTGAATTGCTTGCCCATCAGGTAGTCGCGCCCGGCAAGCTGGGTTTCCAGATACTTGAACTTGCCCATCACGCGGTCCTTGAAGAAGGCCTTGGCGTCGTCGCCAAGGGCCGGCGAGAACATCACACCGAGATTCTTGTGCAGCTCGCTGGTGATGTAGTTGAGCCACTCCAACAGTTTGTAGCGCTCGGCGTTGTCGCGGCCAGGCGCAAGATTCTTGCCCGCCGCCCTGTCGGCGATCATCTGGACGATGACCGGACCTTCGGTCGCAAGCTCTCCATTGTCGAGCGCGAGCGCCGGTACCTGGCCTTTCGGGTTCACCTTGAGATAGTCGTCGCCATTGTCGAGCTTCTTGGCCCGCAGGTCGACCTTGACCAGGTCAAAGGGCAGGCCGGCTTCCAGGAGAGCGATATGTGGGGAGAGCGAGCAGGCGCCCGGTGCGTAGTAGAGCTTCATGGCAAATTTCCTCCTGTGACATCTTGGGGCAGACCAACGGATCACTAAATGCAATTGCATGAAATAGTCAAGATTGATGCAGATGCATTCAGTGCGGTAAGGTCGGGCGCGAGAATACGGGTCAAACCATGAAGCGAAAACCATCGACCGAGGCGACCGCCGCCTGGATCCGCCTGATGCGGGTGCAGGGGCGGGTGCTCGATGCCGTCGAGCAGGACCTGAAAAAGGCCGGATTTCCGCCGCTTGCCTGGTATGACGCGCTGCTGGAGCTGTCGCGCGCGCCGTCGGGCGAGTTGCGTCCCGTCGAGCTCGAACGGCAGATGCTGATCCCGCAATATTCGGCCTCGCGGCTGATCGATCGCCTGGTCGAGGAGGGACTGGCGGCGCGGCGCGAGTGCAAGGTCGACAAGCGCGGCCAGTTTATCGAGATCACGGAGGCTGGCCGCGAGCTGCAGAAGAAGATGTGGAGTGCCTATTCGGCCGCGATCGAGAAACATGTCGGCTCGAAATTGACCGATGCGGACGCAACCAAGCTCTGCGCACTGCTCGATCGGCTGGGTTGTTCTTGCGGCGAGATGACCTCGCCCGCCGTGGGCGAGGGCGCGGCGCCGCGATGACCCCGTCCTTGTCTTTTGCGTCCGCTTGCCGGTCGGCTGCGCGGACATCGCCGACACCGCGCGCCCGCCCGGCGCGCCACTGATCCGGAATTTTGTATGGCACGAGACCAGATCGATATGACGCCGCTGCAGTCGCGCGACGAACTCGTGGCGTGGCTCGAAGCCGGGGTGAAACCACCATCGGAATTCCGGATCGGCACCGAACACGAGAAGACGCCGTTCACGCTCTCCGGACATCACGCGGTTCCCTATGAGGGGTCTCGCGGCATCGGCGCGTTGCTTGAGGGCATGAAGCACCTGCTCGGCTGGGAGCCGATCATGGAGCGCGACAACATCATCGGGCTCTACGACGTCACCGGCGGCGGCGCCATTTCGTTGGAGCGGG
>Ga0306923_10004385_pt1 | contig 13493 bp, 11 predicted proteins | sample sta12Can44000108_FD_203841 | JGI IMG/M metagenome (GOLD analysis project Ga0306923, IMG submission 203841) | Lab enrichment of tropical soil microbial communities from Luquillo Experimental Forest, Puerto Rico - statanox.12C.anox.44.000.108 (v2)... | ecosystem: Environmental > Terrestrial >... | reverse complement strand
CAGCCCACGACAGGTCTGGACCACTACGGTAGCGTGACACTTCAAGGCAGCTGTCCTACGCTGCCTTGAGGAGGACGCCATGGTGCAGGCATACATCCTCGTCCAGACAGAGGTCGGCAAAGCCGCCGACGTGGCACGGCAGATAGCGGAGATCGCCGGTGTCACGCAGGCGGAGGATGTGACCGGCCCATACGACGTCATCGTGCGCGCCCGCGCCGAGAACGTGGACGAGCTAGGCAAGCTAGTCGCGGCTCAGATTCAGGCCGTGGAGGGAATCACCCGGACGCTGACCTGTCCGGTGGTGCACATCTGAGGCAGCGTGGTGCACGGCGCGGGGTCACGCGTCGGCGAGCAGTTCCCCCGCCAGCGCTGCGGTACGGAACCCGGCTCCGAGCATGACCGCCGTCCGCAGGTCCTCCGGCGTGTCCACATCACGCCGGAGGCCCGGCACGCCGTCGAGCGACAGCTCGACGGCGCCGGACGAGGCATGCCGCGCCCGGGACGGGCCGCCGAACATGGGCCGGAACGCCCCGCCGGGCACCACCGCGTACATCGTCGTGCCCACCCCCGCCGCGTCCGGCATGAACGAGGCGGCACCGGCGATGGCGGCCGCCCGCAGCGCACGGCCGAGCTCGGCGGGCCGCAGTGCCGGCAGGTCCGCCGCGAGGGCCGCGATCCCGCTGCCCGGCCACCGGCTGGCCACCGCGGACGCGCCGTAGGCGAGCGCCGCGTTGAGCCCGCCCGGCGGCTCGCCGCCGATCACATGCGCGCCGAGCGCGGCCAGCCGCGGGGCGGCCACGGCGTCGGAGGTGACCACCAGCACCCGCGCGACCTCCGGGCAGGCGACGGCGGCGGAAACCGTGTCCGACGCCAAGGCGAGCGCCAGCTCAGAACGTCGCTGCCCGGCCAGGTCGGCCAGCCTTGACTTGGCATGGACTAGTACCTTGACAGGCATTACCACTGTCCACGGGAACAGGGCAGACTCAGTCATGCAGGTGACCACCGGCAGATTTCGGAGCATGACGTCCATGACGCGCGGAACCGGACCATGGGAAGGCCTCCCCGATGAGCAAGTCTTACTCTTACTCGCCCACGTGGCGGCTGATCTCCGTCATCGTGCTGCGACCACTGCTGACCCTGCTGATCAGGAACAAGTTGGCGGGCCGGGAGAACATTCCCAAGACCGGCGGCGTGATCATCGCGCCGAACCACCTGTCCTACGCGGACTGGGGCACGGACTCGTTCTTCATCTACAGGTCCGGGCGGTACCCGACGTACCTGATCAAAGCGTCGGCGTTCGAGGTCAAGGGCATCGGATGGTTCCTGCGCAAGGCGGGCCAGCTCCCGGTGAACCGCGGCCGGGCGGACGCCGCGCTGGTGCTCAAGGAGGCGGAGACGGCGCTCGAGGCGGGCGCCGCCGTGGTTATCTACCCCGAGTCCACCGCCACCAGGGACCCGGACCTGTGGCCGATGGTGGCCAAGACCGGCGTCGCCCGGCTCGCGCTGGCCACGGGCGCTCCGGTCATCCCGGTCGCGCACTGGGGCACCCAAGACATTCTCCCTTACGGCAGCAAGAAGGTCCGGCTGTTCCCCCGCAAGACCGTGCGTACGGTAGCCGGCCCGCCGGTCGACCTGTCCCAGTGGGCCGGCCAGAAGACCTCGGCGCGGGCGCTGCGCGCCGCCACCGCCGCGATCATGGCGGAGGTCACGGCCCTCGTGGCGCAACTGCGCGCGGAAGAGCCGCCCGCCGTACCTTACGATCCATCCCTTAGCTCCCGAACGGTCGGTGGCGACTCCCCGCCCCCCAAGCCGCTGCCCGAAGAGGCGGCCGGCGCGGAGCCATCCCGCGAGCCCAGCGAGGAAAGCAGCTAGTGATGGCGACCGTCCTGGGCTCGGGCTCATGGGGCACCACGTTCGCGCAGGTCCTCTGCGACGCCGGCACGCCCGCGGTGATGTGGGCGCGCACCGCGGACGTCGCGGACTCGATCACGGTCGGCCACGAGAACCCCGAGTTCCTGCCCGGGATCGCGCTGCCGGCGTCGCTGACCGCGACGACCGACCCCGCGGCCGCGCTGGCCGGCGCGGACCTGGTGGTATTCGCCGTTCCCGCGCAGGCGCTGCGGTCGTGTCTGTCGGTGTGGGGGCCGCTCATCCCGCCGGGAGCACTGCTCGTCAGCCTGATGAAGGGCATCGAGCGGGGCACCTGCAAGCGGATGAGCGAGGTCATCATGGAGGTGCTCGGCGTCCCGCCAGCGCGGGTCGCGATCGTCTCCGGTCCCAACCTGGCGCGGGAGATCGCCGAGCGCCAGTTCGCGGCGACCGTGGTCGCCTGCTCCGACGAACAGAGCGCCCGATTGCTGCAACAGTCCTGCCACACGCCGTACTTCCGGCCATACTGGAACACCGACGTGACCGGATGCGAGCTCGGCGGGACGGTGAAGAACATCATCGCGCTGGCGGTCGGGATCGCGACCGCCCTCGGCCAGGGCGACAACACCAAGGCGACGCTGATCACTCGCGGGCTGGCCGAGATGGCCCGGCTCGGCGCGGCGATGGGCGCCGATCCGCGGACGTTCGCCGGCCTGGCCGGGATGGGCGACCTGGTGGCCACGTGCAGCTCGCCGTTGTCGCGCAACAGGACATTCGGCGAGCGCCTCGGCCAGGGCATGACCGTGGCGCAGGTGCAGGCGGTCACCAGCCAGACCGCCGAGGGTGTCACATCATATGCCCCGGTTCTCGAACTGGCCCGCAAGCACGGAGTGGAGATGCCGATCACGGAGGTGGTGGCCGCGGTGATCACCGGCGACCTTCCCGTCGGGGACGCCGGGAAGGTGCTAGCGTCACGGTCGGCCAAGCCGGAATGGTACGGAGCCTAAGCCCGTCGATGGAGCCTGATCCGTGGAGATAGCCAGAAGGCAGCTCGGCGAGAACACCCGGGCGGTGCACCTGCCGCCGCCGCCTGAGTCCGCGCAGCGGCCGCTCGGCACGCCCGTGTACCGGACAGCGGCGTTCGCGTTCGGCACCGCCGAGGAGTACGCGGCGGTGCTGAGCGACCAGGTGCCCGGCTACAGCTACAGCCGGATCGACAACCCGACCGTGGACGCGTTCGCGCGCTCGGTCGCGGCTCTCGAGGGAGCGAACCTGCCGCGCTGGCCGGCCGCCCAGGCGTTCGCGTCGGGGATGGCGGCGATCTCCGGGGTGTTCTGGACGTTCGCGCGGACGGGCGCCCACGTGGTGGCGTCCGCCACGCTGTACGGGGGGACGTACAGCCTGCTGCGCAACGTGCTCAACCGCTTCGGGATCGAGACGGACTTCGTGGACTTCTCCGACCTCGACGCGGTCCGTGCCGCGATGCGGTCCTCGACCCGCATCGTGTACACGGAGACGATCGCCAACCCGACGACGGCGGTCGCGGACCTGCCGCGACTGGCCGACATCGCGCATGACTACGGGGCATTGTTCGTCGTCGACTCGACGCTGGCGCCCCCGGTCATCTGCCGGCCCCTGGAGCACGGCGCCGACCTCGTGCTGCACTCGGCGACCAAGTACATCGGCGGCCACTCCGACGTCACCGGCGGCGTCGTCACCGGGCAGATCGAGCTGATCAGCCAGCTCCGGGCGACCCGCATCGACACCGGCGGTTCGCTATCCCCCGACGACGCGTTCCTGCTCCGCCGCGGCCTGGAGACGCTGCCGGTCCGGGTGCGCCGCGCATGCTCCACAGCCACCGTGTTCGCCGCGACGCTGGCCAGGCATCCCGCGGTCGCGTACGTCGACTACCCGGGGCTGCCGACGCATCCAGGGCACGAGACCGCCAGGCGGATGTTCGACGCCGGACCGGAAGGCGTGCGCTTCGGGGCGATCGTCACGGTCACGCCGTACGGCGGCCGGGAGGCGGGGCTCGCGTTCGTCAGCAAGCTGCGGCTGGCGGCCGCGGCGACCTCCCTCGGCGGAACGCACACCCAGGTCTCGCACGTCGCCTCCACGACCCACCGCCAGCTCGACGACCGGGCGCTCGGCGCGGCCGGCATCGACCCGGGCGCGGTGCGGTTCTCCATCGGGCTGGAAGACGCCGAGGACCTGGTCTCCGACGCGTACGTGGCCCTGGAGGGGCTGGGCCGGTAGGTTCGCCTCATGTATCACGCCTAGCCCACGCTGGCAGCGCGGACGAGCATTGTGAGCTGGTAGCGAGTCCGGACGCCGAGCTTTGCGTAGGCGTGTCCGAGGTGATATTCGACCGTCTTGGGGCTCAGGTAGAGCTCTACGGCGGTCTCCCTGTTTGACTTGCCCAAGGCGACCAGCCGTGCCACGCGCAGCTCTTGGGCGGTCAGGTCGGCGAGGCCGCCGAGCCAGATGGCGGACGCCCGGCGGTCGCCGTCGATGAACCTGACCCAGGCAGGGGGCAGGCCCTTGGACGGCTCGGCCGTGCAGGACAGCAGGACGAGCAGCCGGTCGTCGGCGAGCCGCCTGCAGGCGAACAGCAGCGCGCTCGCGGACGGCGGGTCGGCCCACTGCATGTCCTCGGCCACGACGACCGCCGGGGACCCCGCGGCGAGCGCGGCGAAGAGCGCCCGCAGGCCCGCGCCGACCGCCAGCGGGTCGGCGGTTGCGGGCAGCCGCTCTGGCTGCAGGTCCGCGAGCACGGCCGCGGCGCCGTGCGGCAGGCCGGCCGTCCTGCCCCGTGCCAGGGCGTCTACCGCGAGCAGGTGCACGACGCCGTATGACAGCTCCGCCTCGCCTTCCGCGCCCGCCGCGGCGATGACCGGCAGGCCCGCGTGCCGCCGCAGGAATTCGGCGATGAGCCACGATTTGCCGATTCCCGCGTCGCCGTGCAGCAAGACCACCTGCGGCTTGGCGGCCGTGGCGGCGGCGAACGCGGCGCTTAGCGCCGCCAGCTCTGACTGCCTGCCCGCGAAGGCCTTGGGCATCACCTGACCCACCCCCCACTCTGCGTTCCTGTGGTCAATTGTCGGAATCTGGTCTGGCAGAAATCTGGCAACCGGGGCTGACCTGGTGTTTCATCGCGTTATGCGATTCGGGCTACTTGGCACGGTGGAGTTCCGGCCGGACGGGAAGCCGGTCTCGGCAGGCGGCCTGAAGCAGCGCTCGCTGCTCGCGGTGCTGCTGCTGCACGCGAACAGGCCGGTTTCCAGGGACCGGCTGATCAGCGCGCTGTGGGGCGGGACGCCGCCGCCGAGCGCGCAGGCGACGCTCGACGCGTACGTGTACCGGCTGCGCAGGCTGGTGGGGAGCGACCGGCTTGAGCGCAGCGGTGCCGGGTACGTGCTGCACGTCGAGCCGGGCGAGCTTGACGTCACCGTGTTCGAGCGGCTGGTGGCCGAGGGCCGCGCGGCGCTTGGCACCGGGGATTACCCGTGCGCCGCCCGGCAGCTCGCCGCGGCGCTCGCGCTGTGGCGCGGCCCCGCGCTTGCGGACCTCGGCGGCCAGCCGTTCGCGGACGGCGAGACCGCCCGGCTGGAAGAGGCGCGGCTCGGCGCGCTCGAAGACTGCTTTGACGCCGAGCTCGCGGCGGGCCGCAGTGCCGAGATGGTGCCCCGGCTGGAACAGGCAGCCGCCGACCACCCGCTGCGCGAACGGCTGGTCGCGGCGCTGATGCTCGCTCTGTACCGGGCGGGACGGCAGTCAGAAGCACTGGCTGTCTACCGGGCGGCGCGGCACCGCCTTATCGACGAACTCGGCCTCGAGCCAGCCCCCATGGTCCGGGACCTGGAGCAGCGCATCCTGCGCCAGGACGCGTCTCTCGACTTGCCAGCCCCGACACCTGGCTCACCCGGCATGCCGCCGGCCGAACCGGGGCCTGCCCGCCGCACACGGCGTGCCAGATTGCTGCTGGCAGGCACGACGGCCCTGGCGGTGGCCGCCGCCGCGCTGGCGAGCGGGATCTCGCACGGCAGCACCCCGACGCTCAGGGCGGGGCCGGACTCGGTCGGCCTGATCGACGGTGCCCGGGCAACCCTGAGCGCGGTGGTGACCGGAGTTGGCCGGCCGGCCGGGATCGCCTACGGCGCGGGCGCTGCCTGGGTTACCGACAGTGCGGACGGGATGCTGTTGCGCGTCAACCCAGTGGGGCAGGTGATCGACAGCATTCAGGTCGGCCACGGACCGGCCGGCGTGGCGGTCGGCGACGGCGAGGTCTGGGTGGCCAACGAACTCGACGGGACGGTCTCCGAAGTCAACCCAGGCGCCGGGATACGGGTCGCGACGATAAGTGTCGGGATTGGCCCCAGCGCGATCTCGGTCGGTGACGGCTCCGTCTGGGTGGGCAATCTCATTAGCGATACAGTGTCTCGGATCAACGCGGCCACCGGTGGGGTGACCGATACCATACCCCTCGGCGTCACGCCCGATGACCTCGCATTCGGTGCGGGCTCGCTCTGGGTGCTCAGCCAGGCGACCGGCCAGTTGGTTGCCATCGACCCGGCAGACAATCGTCCGACGCGGGCGCCCACCATGGCCGGAAACCCCGACGGCCTCGCCATCGGTGCCGGCGCGGTGTGGATCTCCGGCGCCGATGGCACCTTGTCACGGTTCGATCCACGCACTGGCCGGGTACGGACGATCGGTCTAGCGGGCTCCCCCGCCGGCTTGGCGTACGCGTCGGGCGCCGTGTGGGTGGCGAACGGCCTGACCGGAACGGTGTCGAAGGTCGACCCGCGGACAGGCGCGACGCAGGTCATCCAGGTCGGCAACGAGCCGACCGCCCTCGCCGCCAGCGACGATGGCATCTGGGCAACGGTGCTGCCGTCGGACACGAGCCATCGCGGCGGCACGCTCACCATCATCGGACCGCAGACCTGGCCTGGCCACCCGGAGCCGCCCACCGATCCCGCGGTCGCCTACGACCCCGTGATATGGCAGATGCTGAGCCTCGTCAATGACGGGCTCGTCGGCTATCGCAGGGTGGCCGGCCTGGCGGGCGACGCCCTCGTCCCGGATCTCGCACGGGCGCTGCCGTCGCCGGGTGACGGCGGGCGTACCTATACCTTCCGGCTCCGGCCAGGCCTCAGGTACTCGACCGGCGCGCCGGTCAGGGCCGCGGATTTCCGCCGTGCGATCGAGCGCGTCTTTGATATCGACAAGCGGCAGAATCCGGGGATCCTGCTGTACTACGCCGGGATCGCCGGCGCCGGGCAATGCCAGCGCGGTCGCGGGCCATGCGACCTGAGCCACGGGATCGTCACCGATGACGCGGCCGGCGCGGTGACGTTCCATCTCGTCGCGCCCGACGCGGAATTCCTCTACAAGCTGGCGTTCCCGTGGGCCTACGCGGTGCCGGCGGGCACGCCTGACCACATGATCAGCGCGACGCAACTGCCCGCCACCGGCCCGTACCTGACCCGATCCCTTGCCCCGGGTCATGCCTGGGTACTTGTCAGGAACCCGCGATTCCGGCAGTGGTCAGCGCAGGCGCAGCCCGGCGGCTACCCAGACCGGATCGTGCTCAGGGTCGACGTCGGCCCGCGCCAGGCGGTGGCGGACGTGGAAAACGGCCGGGCTGACGTGCTGCTAGCCCCGCAGCCGGGGAGCGTCGGCCAGCTCGCGGCGCACGACACCAGCCAGCTGCACAGCGGGCCGCTCGCGGCGACGATCGCGTTGACCCTGAACACCCGGGTAGCACCCTTCGACAAGCTGGCCGCCAGGCAGGCGGTCAACTACGCGATCGACAGGAACCTGGTGGTCGCGCTCAGCGGCGGGCCGCTCGCGGTGCAGGCCACCTGCCAGATCCTGCCGCCTACCATGCCCGGCTACCGGCCGTACTGCCCCTACACGATCCAGCCAGGTGCTGGCGGCGCGTGGACCGCCCCGGACCTCGCGCTGGCGAAACAGCTCGTGCGGGCCTCAGGAACCGCAGGCGACAAGGTGACCTTGCTCTACTCAGCGGGTTTGGATCCGAACTGGCCCTCGCCGGCGACCGCGCGTTACGTCGTGTCGCTCCTCGATCAGCTCGGGTACCGCGCGTCGCTGCGCGAGACGGGCGCGGACACCTACTGGAGCCTGCTCGGCGACTCCCGCGACCACATGCAGGCCGGGTTCTTCGTCTGGTACGCGGACTACCCCGAGCCGTCGGAGTTCGTCGGCCCGCTGCTCTCCTGCGGGTCCTTCCTGAACGGCAACCCGAACAACGTCAACACCGCGGAGTTCTGCGATCCGCGGATCGACGCGTCGGCGGCGGCGGCGATCGCGGCGGAGCCGGCCAGCCCGGTACTCGCCGCGAGCCGGTGGACCGCCGTCGATCACGACCTCACCGACGCGGCGCCCTGGGTCTCGCTGTACTACCCGCGCGACCTGACCGTGCTGTCCGCCCGGGTCGGCAACTACCAGTTCCATCCCTACTGGAACCTGCTCATCGACCAGCTCTGGGTCCGCTGACGCTGGACGCAGGGATCCTCCCGGAGGCTAGGGAGCACCCAGGGGATTCCCCCGAAGACGGGAAGCCGCGCGGGTCCGTAGCGTCAGCGGCATGAGCGCGTACCGCTGCTAGCGCCCGGTCGGCGCTCCCGCGACGGAGGGAGCCATCGCATGCGGCTCGTCCTCGACATCACCGTCACACTCGACGACCGGTACCAGGGCCACGTCGCCGTGGCCGGGACCAGCGTCCGCCAGGAGTTCAGCGGCGTGCTCGAGCTCCTCGCGATCCTCGAACGGCTCCTGCTGCCTGGCGGGGGCACGCCAGGCAGCTCAGCAGGTAATCCCTAGGAGAGACAATGAAACGACGGCTACGCGGGCTGCTGGCCTGCCTGACCCTGTCGGCCGCGACGGCGGCCGGTAGCCTGCTCGCCGCGGGCACCGCGACGGCCAGCCTTGTCCCCGCCACGGGACACCGCGGCCAGGAACAGGTCACGGCGCCGGCCCGGCTGCCGCTTGACAGGGTACAGCCGGGTCGCCTGGCGGCCGCCGGCTACCCTACCGGGGCGGCGTGGGCGACCGGGGGCACGTCAGCCAGGCTCAGCGGAAGCCCAGGGGTCCCGGCTGCTAACCCGGCGACGCACACGCTCTACGTACCAATCCAGTGCACAAACGGGAGCTCAAACGCCACCTGCTCCGCCACGCCAGGCGACGTGGTGGACATCCTCAGCACCGCCACGTGCTCGCCGGCGGCCAGCTCGCACTGCCGGGTGATCGCCCGGGCGCGCGTCGGGCGCTCGCCGCTGATGGCGCTCGTGGACGCGCCGACCGACACCGTATACGTGCTCAACTCGGGCCCGAACACGGTCTCGGTGATCAACGGGGCCGCCTGCAACGCCACGGTCACGCGCGGCTGCGCCCGCCCGGTCGCCACGATCAGGCTGCGTGGAGCCTTCCCCGTCGCGGCCGCGATCAACGACCGGACGCGCACCCTGTACGTGGGCAACGCCGGCAGCAACAACATCTCGGTCATCAACATCGCCCGGTGCGACGCGAAGACGACCAGGGGATGCGGGCAGCCGGCCCGGCTCATTCCCGACAGGGCCGGCCCGTCCGGGGTCGCGGTCGACCTGGCCACGGACACCGTCTACGTCGCGAACTCCGGCCAGTCGGGCAACGGCGACACGGTTTCCGTGATCAACGGCGCCACCTGCAACGGGTCCACCGGCCGTGGCTGCGGCAGCAGGCCGCACGTGATCACGGTGGGCAGCGGGGCATTCTGGGCCGACGTCGATCAGGCGACGAACACCGTCTACACCGCGAACAACAACGACGGCACCGTCTCGGTCATCAACGGGGCCGCCTGCAACGCGCACGTCGCCACGGGATGCGGCCGCGTGCCGCGCGCCGTGCAGACCGGACCGGGGACCGGGTTCCTGGCGGTCGATCCGGCGCTGCACACGGTCTTCGCGATCAGCCAGGCAGACGGAACGATCGCGGCGATCAGCACCCGCTCCTGCAACGGCAGGGTGACATCCGGGTGCCCGGCACGTGCCCGGAACGCGCGGGCCGCGTTCGACCCGCCAGTCGGCTTCAACGCCAACGCGTTCGCGCTTAACCCGAGGACTGGCACCGCCTACCTGGTCAATGTGGGCGGCGAGCCGTTCCTGCAGGCGATGAACGTCGCCGGCTGCGATGCCGCCAACAGCCGCGGCTGCCGCAGCGAGGCGCCGACCGCCGCCGTCCCAGCCTTGCTTTACACGGTCGACCCGGCCACCGACACCATCTACGCGGGCGACCTGGCCGCACCGCAGATCGACGTGATCGACGGCGCCACCTGCCGGGCGGGGCACATGTCGCACTGCGCGCCGGTGGCCACCATCCCGATGCCGGACCCGTTCGCCAATGTGGGCGCGATCGACGCGGCCAGGCACACGCTGTACGCCTCCGACGAGTCGCCGAACGGCGGCCTCGCGGTGATTGACACGGCCGCGTGCAACGCGGCCCACACGGCCGGCTGCGCCGTCAAGCCCACCGAGGTCAAGCTCGGCGCCTTCCCGAACCCCCCTGTGATCAACCCCGCGACGCACACCGTCTACGTGTCATACGGCGCCACCTCCAGCCAGGTCGCGGTCATCAACACCGCTACCTGCAACGCGGCCGTGGCCACCGGCTGCGCAAGGCCCGCGGCCGTGGCCAGGGTGGGGGCCGGCACGTTCAACCTCGCGGTCAGCGTGGCGACCGACACCGTCTACGGCACCGCCTCGGGCATGAACAACAACGGCCGCACCATGTCGGTGCTCAACGGCGCGACGTGCAACGCCACGGACACCTCTGGGTGCGCCCACCCCGCGGCGTCGGTGCGCGTCGGCCCGGGACCGTGGGGCATCGCCGTCTCAGACCCGACGCACACCGTCTACGTCGGCATCAACGCCAACGGGGACCTGCCGGGCAGCGTATGGGTGATCAACGGCGCGACCTGCAAGGGGACGGATGTCACCGGTTGCCGGCGCGTCGCAGTGGCGCCCACCGGCCGGTTTCCGCTGCAGGTCACGCTGGACGCCGCGACCCGTACCCTATACGTCGCCGACTTCTCCAGCGCGGCGGTGAGCGTACTCAACCTGGCCCGCTGCACCGCATCGGTGACGAGCGGGTGCGGCACCGCCGCCCGCCTGCAAGCGGTCGGATCCCAGCCCGCGGCTGTCGCCGTCAACCCCGCCACCCGCACCGTTTACGTGGCTGACCTGTTCGCCGGCCTCACCTCGATATTCGGAGCGTGACCCGGGCGGGAATGCACCGGAATAGTCTGGCAAGACATACCCCACCAGGGTGTCTAGCGGGCAGTCGTTCATGATCGCGAAGAGATTTGCGCACCATAGGACAAAAGGTCTTCGTCAGGGGCAAAATCCTTCGCGATCATGACGGTACGGCTGGGGCTACATAGGTGTTAAATCCTGAAATATCGGTATTTGATACCCTTCTGTCCCCCTCGCTTGCCGGGTCTTGCCGGGCCGCTGCAGGACCCCACAGCATGCCGCCACAACCCTCGGCAACCGGACCCCAGGGACCCGCGGGGTCACAGCTGCGCTCTTTCGAGACAGCCCGGCCGTTCCGTGAAGCGAGAAAGCAGCACCACAACCGGACCCGCACCTTCGCACCCGGTACGAAACGGCGTGGCAACCTCCCAGGTGCTGCGCAGGCACTACGATCTGGGGGTTGACTGAGCAGCGGAGGTGAGCGGATGAGCGAGCAGCGCAAGATCAGGGTCGCCGTCGTGTTCGGGGGCCGCAGCGCGGAGCACGCGGTATCGTGCGCCAGCGCGGGCCTGGTGCTCGGGGCCATCGACCACGACCGTTACGAGGTTGTCCCGATCGGCATCGCGCGCGACGGCCGGTGGATGCTGACCTCGGGCGACCCGGCACGACTCGCGCTCGGCTCCGGCGAGCCGCCATCCGTCGAGGCGATCGCCACGCCCGGAGTGTCGATCACGCCGCAGGCCGGCTCGCTGGTCATCACCGGCCCGAGCGAGGTTCCCGCGGACCTCGGCGAAGTCGACGTCGTGCTCCCGCTGCTGCACGGCACCTACGGCGAGGACGGCACGATCCAGGGACTGCTGGAGATGACCGGCATCCGGTACGCCGGCGCCGGCGTGCTCGCCAGCGCGACGGGCATGGACAAGGAGTACATGAAGGTCCTGTTCACCGCTCGCGGCCTGCCGATCGGGCGTTATGTCGTGGTGCGGGACCGGGACTGGGGCCCGGCCGCGCCGACCGCGGAGCGCAAGCGCGTGTTCGACGAGATCGCCGAACTCGGCTGGCCCGTGTTCGTCAAGCCGGCCCGCGGCGGGTCCAGCATCGGCACTTCCCGCGTGACCAGCCCGGCCGATCTCGAGGCGGCGATCGAAGACGCCCGCCAGTACGATCGCAAGGTGCTGGTGGAAGCGGCCATCGAAGGGGCCGAAGTCGAGTGCGCGGTGCTCGAGGGCGTCGACGGCGGGCTGCCGGAGGCGAGCCTGCCCGGCCAGATCGTCGTCGACCCCGGTTCGGCGTTCTATGACTTCCGCGCCAAGTACCTGGGCGCGGACAGCCGCATGGAGATCCCCGCGCCGATCCCGCCGGCCGCCGCGGAGCGGATCCGCCAGCTCGCGTGCGCCGCGTTCGACGCGATCTCCTGCGAGGGGCTGGCCCGCGTGGACTTCTTCTACACGCCTGCCGGAGAGGTCCTCATCAACGAGATAAACACCATGCCGGGGATGACCCCGTCATCGGGCTTCCCGATGATGTGGGCGGCGAGCGGCCTGCCACTGCCGGCGCTCATCGACCGGATCATCCAGACGGCCCTGGCCAAGCCGGACAGCCCAAGGTAGGCAGCTGGCGGACGGGGTCCGCAGACCGGCAGGAAGCCATAGCCTCGCCTGCCGGCCGCGCGCGGCCGGCGAAAACGACAGGCGGCGGCCACGGGAGACCTCCCCCCATACCGCCGCCCGTCGATACCGTGCGCTACCCCGCGGCCGCTACTTCTTCTTGGCCGCCTTGGCCGGCGCCTTCGCGGAGGCGCCCTTGTCGCCGTTAACGAGAGCCTTGAAGTCCGCCCCGGGCCGGAACTTCGGCACCGAAGACGCGGCTACGTCGATCGGTTCTCCGGTGGCGGGGTTGCGAGCCGTCCGGGCCGGGCGGTCCGCCTTCTCGAAGACCCCGAATCCCGTGATCGCGACTTTGTCACCGTTCGCAACCGCGGACTGAATGGTGTCAAGTACTGCGTTCAGCGCCTCGGTCGCGGACTTTTTGTCGCCTAGGCGGCCCGAGATCGCGTCGATCAGATCACGCTTGTTCATTCTTCACTCCTGCGTTCCCCCGGGGACGCCGCGCAGGCTGCTTGCCTGGCTTACGACCCCTGACCAGCCCGAAATTAGGCGATCAAGCTCCGCTGCACAATAACCTTGGCGAATATTGCCTCGCGTGTCGGCCCAGTTCAGCGCGTTTTCGGTCTAAGAAATTGCGCATAAGGGGAAAAATCTACGCATTAGACCGTGAGTGTTTGTGCGCCGCTGATGACCCGCGCTCGACGCGAAACGGCCGGCGCGGGGGGCGGGTATCCCCCCCCGCCGGCCCTCAAAAACCGGTCGG
>Ga0306923_10004384_pt1 | contig 13494 bp, 10 predicted proteins | sample sta12Can44000108_FD_203841 | JGI IMG/M metagenome (GOLD analysis project Ga0306923, IMG submission 203841) | Lab enrichment of tropical soil microbial communities from Luquillo Experimental Forest, Puerto Rico - statanox.12C.anox.44.000.108 (v2)... | ecosystem: Environmental > Terrestrial >... | reverse complement strand
CGGGCGGCTGTTATTCCAGATGCCCGTGGGACAATTTGCCGTCGAAGCGAACGCGACGGTGCTGGCGCTAGGCGGCGCCAGCTGGCCACGGCTCGGTTCCAATGGCGGATGGGTGGAAACGCTTCGCGCCAAGGGCGTGACTGTCTCATCGCTTAAACCTGCCAATTGCGGCTTCACCGTCAACTGGTCGGACATTTTTCGCGATCGTTTCGAGGGCGAGCCTCTAAAAAGCATCGCGCTCTCGTTTGGTGGCCGTACTGTCCGCGGCGAAGCCGTGATCACGACAGGCGGCATCGAAGGCGGCGCGATCTATGCGCTTTCGGCCGACTTGCGCGAGGCGATCCTCGGCTCAGGCAGTGCGACGTTGCACATCGCCCTGCGGCCTGATCTTCAAGCAGCTGCGCTTTCCGCGCGGCTGTCGGCACCGCGGGGCAAGCAGACGTTTTCGAACTGGCTCCGCAAGGCCACGCAGTTGTCGCCGGTCGCCCTCGGACTGTTGCAGGAAACAGCAAAAGCATCCGGGATATCGCTGTCGTCCTTGTCGGCGGAAACGCTTGCGGAGCGCATCAACGATGTGCGGCTACCGCTCACCGGCGTTGCCCCGATCGCGCGCGCAATCTCGAGCGCCGGCGGCATTGCCTTGGATGAACTTGAGGCCGATTTCATGATCCGCCGCTTGCCCGGCGTCTTCGCCGCGGGCGAAATGCTAGACTGGGAGGCGCCAACCGGCGGCTATCTCTTGCAAGCCTGTTTTGCCACCGGCGCGGCAGCGGGAAGAGGGGTGTTGACGTGGATCAAGCGTTAGACGTCGTCCCTGTCGTTGCGAGCGGAGCGACGCAATCCAGCGTCGTCGAACCACTCGGGATTGCTTCGTCGCGTTCGCTTCTCGCAATGACGCCATCACGCGGCGACGCTTACTCCTCGCAATGACGCCGGGCAATCACCGCAACTTCCCCCGGGCCTCCACGCGCAGCGTCCCGACGATTTCCTCGCCGCGCACCATCACCACTTCGTCCATCATGTTGACGACCACGCAAACGTGGTTCGGAACGATCCGAACGACGTCGCCGACCTGCGGCCGGGTGTTGCTGCGGGCAAGGTCGAGGAAGCCGTGTTCTTCCGCAAAACGCGCGATCCTGGCTTCGGGATGCTCGAGGATCAGCCCATGGCCATCGAGTCCGCTGCCGGTATCGGAGGTGAGTGTTTTTGAACCGGCATCGAGAATGCCGCGATCGGGGCCGGCGCGGCTCACGACGGTTGAATAGATGTTCAGCGCGCAGTCGTCCCAGGACGCCACGCCCGCTGCGACCTGCATGCGGTCGTTGTAAATGTAAGTGCCGGGCCGGTGCTCGGTGGCGCCCTTGAGCTTGCCGAGGTTCTTCAGGTTGGGCGTGCCGCCGGTCGAGACCATCCGCGCATCGAGGCCATAGGCGCGCACGCCCTCCAGGGCCTCGTCGTAAAACTTCTGCGCCTCGACCCAACCGCCTTCGGTCGGATACAGCATGAAGCCTGCAAAGGTCAGTCCGTCAGAGGAAGCGATCTCGCGAGCGAGTGCGATCGCCTCCGCAGGCGTCTCTACGCCGGCGCGCTTGCGGCCGGTGTCGCATTCAACGACGACCGAGAGCGGGCGCCCGGAAGCTGCTGCCGCCTGCGTCAGGCTTGCGACAACTGTTGGATTGTCGGCGGCAACCGTCATGTCGGCTCTGGCCTGCAGAGCGGCCAGCCGCGCCATTTTCTCTTCGCCAAGCAGATTATAGCTGATCAGGATGTCGTCGATGCCGGCGTCCGCCATCACTTCGGCTTCGCCCAGCTTCTGGCAGGTGATCCCCTTGGCGCCGGCCTCGATCTGAAGTTTCGCCAGCACCGGGCTCTTGTGGGTCTTGATATGGGGACGGTTGGCGAGCCCTGCCGCATCGCAGGCGGCTTGAATCCGCACGATGTTGCGTTCGACGCGATCCATGTCGATGACGGCAACGGGTGTGCCGTATTCGCGGGCGATTTTGGCGGCGAGTGGGGTAGTCATTCAGTCGGCTCCAAATCTCACATATCGTCATCGCGAGGAGTGAAACGACGAAGCGATCCAGTTAACCTCTTTAACAATAATTCTGGATCGCGTCGCTTGCGCTCGCGATGACGGCAGAAAATACTTAGCCTAGGCCTGTTCGATCTCTTCACGCAACAATTCAAGTTCCAGCCACCTGTCTTCCGCCTCGTGAAGCTCCATCTGTGCTTTTGCAAGAGCTTCGGAGGCCTGGTCGAATTTTCTGCGATCCTTGTTATAGAGATCGGTGTCAGCGAGGACTTCTTGCTGGCTGGCGATTTCGGCCTGGAGGCGGGCAATCGTGCCCGGCAGGGTTTCCAGCGCATGCTTTTCGTTGAAGTTAAGGCGGCGCTTCGGCGCATTCGACGCCGCTTTCGCCGGCGCAACCTTTTCGCGTTCGATGGCGGGAGGCTTCGCCACCTCGCGCGTCAAATCGGCGCCGCGCTGGGCCAGCATGTCGGTATAGCCGCCGGCATACTCGATCCAGCGGCCGTTACCCTCAGGCGTGATCACCGAGGTAACGACGCGGTCGAGGAAATCGCGGTCGTGGCTGATCAGGATCACGGTGCCCGCATATTCGCTAAGCATCTCCTCCAGTACATCTAGCGTTTCGAGATCGAGGTCGTTGGTGGGCTCGTCGAGCACCAGCAGATTGGAAGGTTTGGCCAGCGCGCGCGCCAGCATCAGCCGGCCGCGTTCGCCGCCGGAAAGCGATTCCAGCGGCGTGCCCCTCTGCTCCTGCGCGAACAGGAAGTCTTTCATGTAGCCGATGACGTGCTTCGGCCTGCCGCCGACCATTACGTGGTCGCCGCGCCCGCCGGTGAGCGCTTCGGAGAGCGTCGATTTGGGATCGAGGCTCTCGCGATGCTGGTCGAGCGTCGCCATCTCGATATTGGCGCCCAAGCGCACCGCGCCGGCGTCGGGCGGATTGGCGCCTGTGAGCATCTCGATCAATGTCGTCTTGCCCACGCCGTTCGGGCCGACGATGCCGATCCGGTCGCCGCGCTGGATGCGGATCGAGAAGCTTTCGACGATCTTGCGTTCGCCATAGGTCCTGCCGATGTTCTTGGCCTCGATGACGAGCCTGCCGGATTTTTCGGCTTCGGCGGCGGCAAGGTTGGCGTTGCCGGCCGCGCCGCGATATTCGCGGCGTTCCCGCCGCAGCGCCCTTAGATTGTCGAGCCGCTTGACGTTGCGCTTGCGGCGGCCGGAGACGCCGTATCGCAGCCAATGTTCCTCGTCGACGATCTTGCGGTCGAGCTTGTGCTGCTCGCGCTCCTCCTCAGTCAGTACCTCGTCCCGCCAGGTTTCGAAGGCTTCGAAACCGCGGTCGATCTGCCTGATCTGGCCGCGGTCAAGCCAGGCGGTCGAACGCGACAGGTTGGAAAGAAAGCGGCGATCGTGGCTGATCAGGACAAGCGCGCTGCGGCGGGCCTCAAGTTCGTTTTCGAGCCATTCGATCGTGGGCAGATCGAGATGGTTGGTGGGTTCGTCCAGCAGCAGGATATCGGGCGAGGGCGCCAGCACCCGCGCCAGCGCCGCGCGCCGCGCCTCGCCGCCCGAAAGATGCGTGATGTCCTCGCTGCCATGAAGACCAAGCTGCTGCAAAAGATAGCGCGCCTGATAGCGGTCGTCGCCAGGTCCAAGACCTGCCTCGACATAGGCGAGCGTCGTGGCGTGTCCGGCGAGATCCGCTTCCTGCGGCAAATAACGGATGGTCACGCCCGGCTGCACGAAGCGGCTGCCACGATCGGGCTCGATAATTCCAGCCGCGATCTTCAACAACGTCGACTTGCCGGAGCCGTTGCGGCCGATCAGACAGACGCGCTCGCCGGAAGACACCGACAATTCGACACCCGACAACAGCGGCGTGCCGCCGAAGGTCAGCGCGATGTCTTTCAACTGGATCAGCGGAGGCGCCATGGTGCTTGGATTTCAGATATGGGGCAGGGGTCTCGGCCTGACGGCGCGGGATGCGCCAGGCCGCGGTGCTTTCGAGATGCGCGTGGTAGCCCATCGGGTGAGGGAATGCGAGGAAAAGGCGTCACCCGGATGCCTTGCCACACCCTTTCCTTCGCGTACCATTGCTGTTTGGAACCTGAAAAGACTCAAAGGAAACGTCCATGACAAGTCGGCTCGAGACCTATCGCGTCGAGGCCCGCAACACCTCAAAGCTCTCCGAGAACAAGATACACGACGATGCCGTCGCGCGCCGGTTCGGCTTTAGCGGCGGCCTCGTGCCCGGCGTCGACGTCATGGCCTACATGATGCATTTGCCGGTGAAGAAATGGGGCCGCGCCTTTCTCGAACGGGGGATGTTCGAAGCGCGTTTGGTCAAGCCGGTCTATGACGGCGAGATCGCCGAGATCGCGGGCCAAGACAGCGATGGCGTACTTTCGATCGAAGTTTCAAGCCGTGGCGAGCTCTGCGCGACCGGCACCGCCTCTATACCTCTCTCCGTGCCATCGCTCCTGATTTCAGAGTTCCCGGAAACCGCGCCAGTAGCCGAACGCAAGCCGGTCAGCGCAACCTCGTATGAAGTGGGCAAGTGGCTCGGAACGGTGCCGCGGACCTGGGCCGGCGAGGCGAGGGAATATCTGGCGGATGTGCGGGAGCGCGATTCGATCTTTGTCCGCGAAGGACTTGGCCATCCCGGCCTGTTGCAGCGGATGATGAACAAGGTTTTGGTCGACAACGCCATCCTCGGCCCCTGGATTCATGTCGGCAGCCGGATGCAGCTCTTAAGCGCCGGCCGCAACGGCGATGAATTGACCGCACGCGCGCGTGTCGCTGCAAACTACGAGAAGAAAGGCCATCGCTTCGTCGAGCTCGACGCACTTGTCGTAGCCAACGGCCGCATGCCGCTTGCGCATTGTCACCACGTGGCGATTTACCAACCGCGCGAGCAGGCGGCGGCGTAGCTTGGCAGTTTTTACGTCATTGCGAGCGCCAGCGAAGCAATCCAGAAAGCCAGGCGAAGAAGGACTGGATTGCTCTGTCGCTTCCGCGCCTCGCAATGACAGAGCTGCACAGGTCGGCAGTTTTCAAACTGTCGGGGAGGAGCGCGGCGCAATACCTCACGCCGCCTTCGCCTTGGCATCCCGGATCGCGCGCCAGACGCGTTCGGGCGTCAGCGGCATGTCGATGTGGGTGATGCCGTATTCGGACAGCGCGTCGAGCACGGCGTTGACGAGTGTCGAAAGCGACCCGGCGCAGCCGGCTTCGCCACAGCCCTTGGTGCCCAGCGGATTGGATTTCGCCGGCACCGGATGATCACCGATTTCCATCACCGGAATGTCTTCGGCGCGCGGCAGCGCATAATCCATGAAAGAACCGGTGATCGGCTGGCCGCTGCCGTCATAGCTGACGCTTTCCATAAACGCCTGCCCGATGCCCTGCGCGACGCCACCATGCAATTGTCCCGCAACCAGCATCGGGTTGACGATGGTACCGAAGTCGTTGACGCCGGTGTAGCGGACGATCTGCACGATGCCGGTTTCGGGCTCGATTTCGACCTCCGAGACGTGGCAACCATTGGGAAATGTCGACGGCACGACGTCGGTGGTATGATCGACGTCAAGCGAGGAGGGTACCCCTTCCGGCATCTTGCCTTCGCGCAAGCGCCGCGCAAGCTCGATGATGTCGATCGAACGGTCGGTGCCGGCGATGGTGAAGCGGCCATTGGCGAATTCGATGTCGGCTTCGGCGGCTTCCAACAGATGGGCGGCCGCACGTTTGCCTTTTTCGATGACAAGCCGCGAGGCTTCGACGATTGCCATGCCGCTCGCGGTGATCGAGCGCGAGCCACCGGTTCCACTGCCGGTATGGACGAGATCGCTGTCGCCCTGTTCGAGTGTGATGCTCTCGAAGGGGATACCGAGCTGCGCGGACAGCACCTGCGCGAACGGCGTCGCATGACCTTGCCCGTAGTCGAGCGTTCCCGTGATCAGCTTCACCGAGCCGTCGTCCTCGAACACGATCTTGCCGAGTTCGACGCCGGGAGGCGCGGTGACTTCGAGATAGGAGCCTATGGCGATCCCGCGCAGCTTGCCGCGTTTGCGGCTCTCCTTCTTGCGTTTGGCAAAGTTGGCGTAATCGGAGATTTCCAGCGCCTTGTTGAACACGCCCTGGAAATCGCCGCTGTCATAGACCATGCCGGATGAGGCGTTGAACGGCATTTGCGCCGACTTGATAAAATTGCGCTTGCGCAGCGTCAGACGGTTGATGCCCATCTCGTCGGCGGCGCGATCAATCAGACGTTCCATGAAGTAGTTGGCCTCGGGCCGCCCGGCGCCGCGATAGGCGCCCATCAGCGTGGTGTTGGTCAGGACCGTCTTGATGTCGATGGCCATCTCCGGCGTTCGATAGACGCTGGCGAGGTTTTTGCCGATGTTAAGCGACAACGGTTGTGGCGCGACGCCGGTGATGTAGGCGCCAAGATTGCCGTAGCCCGAGACCTTCACCGCGAGGAACTTGCCCTCGCTGTCGAGCGCGAGCTCGCAGTGGATTTTTTGCGCCCGGCCGTGGCTGTCGGAGAGGAAGCTGGTGGAACGTTCGTCGGTCCATTTGACTGGGCGGCCCAGCTCCCTGGCGGCATGAAGAATGCAGACATATTCCGGATAGTTGATGTTCTTCATGCCGAACGAGCCGCCGACATTGGCGGTGAGCAGGTGAACCTTCTCGTTCGGAACTTTCAGAATGTTCTTGGCAAGGTTGAGCCGGTTGCCGGCCACTCCCTGGGTCGGCACCTGGATCGTGTAGCGCTGGCTTGCCTTGTCATAGGAGGCGAGCGCCGCGCGCGGCTCCATCGCCACGACCGCGACGCGGGTGTTGACGATGTCGAGCCTGGTGACGTGTGTAGCGCTTTTGAAGGCCGCCTCGACCTTGGCGGCGTCGCCGTAGTGATAATCGAGCGCCACGTTGTTGGGGATGTGATCGTAGAGCTGCGGTGCGCCGGGCTTGGCCGCCTCCTCGGGGTCGGTGACGGCAGGCAACGGATCGATATCGACGACCACGGCTTCACCCGCATCGCGCGCCTGAGCCAGCGTCTCCGCCACCACGAACGCCACGGGATCGCCGACATAGCGAACCTTGTCGGTCATCAGCGCGGTGCGGTTGGTCTGCAACAGCGGCGTGCCGTCGCGGCTCTTCAGCGGCAGGCCGCAGGTGAATGGACCGTAACCGGCAGCCGCAAGGTCGGCCCCCGTCCAGACTCCAAGCACGCCGGGCATGGCCTCGGCGGCTTCGGCTGCAATGCCGCGGATGATGCCGTGCGCATGGCTGGAGCGCACGATCCAGGCATAGGCCTGGCGAGGCAGATTGAAATCGTCGGTGTATTTGCCCTTGCCGCGGACCAGGGTGTCGTCCTCCTTGCGCCGGACCGGCTGGCCGACGCCGTATTTTTGCAGTGCAATAGTGTTTTCCAGGGAGGCTGGAGGCGGTCGATCTTGCATTGAAAGCACCCGAAATAGCCGGTTTTTGAACGGTTTTGCGGCCGTTGACCCCCAGATAGACCACGTCCGGTCGGACGACAACGCCTGATTGGGCATGGGCGCCGGCACTAGTGGAGTGGATTTGACATTCGCTTCAGCGGGTGCGGCAGGGAACCGGCGAATGTCAAATCCGAAACTCCACTAGAATCCGATATTTGCCAGTGGTCCTACGATTCCAGCATTCGCAAAAAAGTTCACCGCAACAGGAAGCGAATGCTGGAATCGGACCACTAGTCGCTGCTAGAGTTTGTCCCGAAGCGAAATTCTCGTCGGCCGGTCGTGGGCCGGGAAAAGAAATTTGATGAAGGACGATACGCGGCTTCGCGACGACATGACGTCGCGCGAAGGCTCGATCATACCGGCCGCGGCAAGCGGTGCCGGAGAGGTGAGGTTGGCGCCTGCGGCGGACGTCTATGCGGCGCTCGACCTCGGCACCAATAATTGTCGCCTGCTGATCGCCTGTCCCACCGAGGACGGGTTCCGCGTGGTCGATTCATTCTCGCGGATCATCAGGCTTGGCGAGGGAATCTCGACCACCGGCTGCATCAGCGAGGCTGCAATCGAGCGGGCGATCGCAGCCCTTAGCATCTGCCGCGACAAGATCCGGTCCAAGAAGGCCAAACGGCTGCGGCTGATCGCGACCGAGGCCTGCCGCGCCGCCTCGAACGCCGAAGGTTTCCGCGATCGCGTTGCCGCGGAGACCGGCATCCGGCTCGAAGTAATCGATCGCGAAACCGAAGCCGCCTTGGCCGTGATCGGTTGTTCGCCGCTGCTCGATCCGCGTGGACGAGGCGCCATCCTGTTCGATATTGGCGGCGGATCGACCGAGCTGGTTCGGATTGCGCGCGATCCGGCCGCAGCGAAGCAGTCGCCAGGCATCAAGGCATGGATGTCGATCCCGCTCGGCGTCGTCACGCTCGCCGAGCATTTCGGCGGCCGGGACGTCACCAGGCAATCCTACGCGCGGATGGTCGAGGAGGTCACAAAACATGTCGGGCCGTTCGCGGCCGAGCACGGCGGTGATCTTGCAGACATGCATTTGCTCGGCACTTCCGGCACGGTGACGACGCTGGCGGGCGTTCATCTCAACCTGCCGCGCTACGATCGGCGCCGGGTCGACGGCATCTGGATGAGCGATGCGGATATCACCAGGACCATTACGCGTCTGCTTGGCATGAGCTATCAGGAGCGCGCCGCCAATCATTGCATCAGTGTCGAGCGCGCCGATCTGGTGCTGGCGGGTTGCGCCATTCTCGACGCCATCCGCCATGCCTTCCCGCTGCCGCGGCTGCGGGTTGCCGACCGTGGCCTGCGCGAAGGCATGCTGGTGGAAATGATGCGCGAGGACGGCGCGCAGAGGGCACGTTAGTAGCCGCATCCGCTTTCAGTGTGGCCTCATCCTTCGAGACGCGCGTTGCGCTCCTCAGGACGAGGACACCCGGCCCCAGGATGAGGTATTTGGCCCTCATGCTGAGGAGTGCGGGCACCCGAGCAGACCGAGCTATGGCGAGGCCGTTGCGAATGGTGCAAATAGAAGGCCGCGCGTTTCTGGACGATGCTTTGCATCGCCGGGAGAACCCGGCCCGGGACGAAAATCAAATGGCGAAAGACACGACCGGCCGGCTCCATGTCACGGTGAAGACCGGCGGCAAGCGCAAGCTTTCCTCAAAACTCTGGACCGACGACATTTCGCGCGCGGTGCTGCATCACGAGCCCGCGCTTTATGGCGACAACGTCGTCGCGATGGTGCGTTGACCGTGGTCACGCCCAAGAGCAAGTTGCCGCTCGACGATCTGCACTGGTTGCCGATGATCATGGCGCATCATTTTTTGTCGGAGAAACTTGTCGGCACACGGCTTTCGTCTTACGCGAGCGATGAGCTGCGCAATCAACTCGCACGAGGTAAACTGCGTTGCATGCGCCGGGACGCGACCGGCAAGCCCGAACTGGTGCCGCGCACGTTTTGGCGAGATCACGAGATCGACACCCACACTGGTGCTGTTGAAATTTATCGCGGCCCCCGCGGACCACACGGTCGCGATCATCAAAGTCGCGTCAACAGCTTGTTCTATGTCTGGAAGCCGGACCTCGATCAGTTCTGGTTAACGGCGGAAGCTGAGCAGGCGCAACCGGTGCGCCAAAGGTCCGGACCGAAGCCGATCAAGAACTGGAAGCTGCACGTCGCTGGTGAGCTGCACCGCATTATTGTGGTGGAGCGCAAACAGCCTCCTCCTGCTTCCTATTTCGCGCAGTTTTGTGAAGACAAGTCGGGCTACCATCCGGACATTCGCGCGGTGCAGCGGCTACTCAGAGTGCTGCTCGGCTAGTTCGCCGCATCTATTCTCACCCCTATTGATATTGCAGAGCAATTCCCGATATGCGTTCACCCGCAAGGGGAGAAGAAGAAGGACGGAGAATGGCAAAAGACACGACCGGCCGGCTCCATGTCACGGTGAAGACCGGTGGCAAGCGCAAGCTGTCCTCAAAACTCTGGCTGGAACGACAGCTCAACGATCCCTATGTGTTGCGCGCCAAACGCGAAGGTTTTCGCTCGCGCGCGGCCTACAAGCTGATCGAGATCGACGACAAATATCGCTTCCTCAAACCTGGCATGACCGTGGTTGATCTTGGCGCCGCACCTGGCGGCTGGAGCCAGGTCGCCGCCAAGCGGGTGAACAGCGAGAACGGCAAGGGCAGGGTGGTGGCCATTGATCTCCTGGAGATGGGGGAAGTCGGCGGCGTCAACTTTTCGCAGCTTGATTTTCTAGAGCCAGACGCGCCTGCGCGCCTGATGGAAATGACGGAAGGCAGAGCTGACGTGGTGATGTCGGACATGGCTGCGAACGCCACGGGCCATCGCAAGACCGATCAGTTGCGCATGGTTGGTCTGGTCGAAGCGGCCGCCGCCTTTGCCGCGGAGGTCTTGAAGGTGGGCGGAACATTCCTTGCCAAGACGTTTCAGAGCGGCGCGGATGCGGAATTGATGGCGCAGCTCAAGCGCGACTTTGCAAGCGTCCGTCACGTCAAGCCGTCGGCGAGCCGGCAGGATTCTTCCGAGCGCTACGTGTTGGCGACAGGATTTAGGGGTGGGTCTTCAGGCCGTAAAGATAGCGTGCCAACGATCAAATGATCCCGTTGCCGTCGTCGCGAGGAGCAAAGCGACGAAGCAATCCAGGATCTCTTTTTCCGCTGCACGACTGGATTGCTTCGCTCCGCTCGCAATGACGGGTCACACGAAACGCGGCAATTGAGCGCATCTACCCCAACCGCTGATCCCTTGCGTTCTGGGTCTCTTCGGTCGCGACCTTGACGGCGGCGGTCGCCGCGCCCTTGCGGCTGGAAATCTCAACCGCCTTGCGCCCGGAGATTTCATGGCCGGCATCATCGGGCATTTGCCAGAAGAACCAGGAAGACATCACCGAAATGATGGCGACCACGAGAAAGGCGGGTGCGAAATCATTTGCGCTCAGCTCGCTCGCGTGGCGCCACCATAGCGTCGTTTCCACCGAAAACGCCCCCACCGCCACGCCAGCCGAAATCGCCAACTGCTGGTTGACGCTGACAAGGGTGGTGGCGCGGCTCATTCGCGCCACCTCGACCTCCGCGTAGGCCACCGTGTTGATCGCCGTGAATTCCAGCGAGCGGAAGAAGCCGCCGACCACCAGAATGATCATGATCAGAAGCAACGGGGTGTTCACGGTAAACAGCGCGCAGGCGGCAAGGAAAAGCGAACTGACGACGGCATTGATGGTCATCAGGTTGCGGAAGCCGAAGGTTCGGATGATGCGCGCAGCGAGCGTTTTCATGCCCATGGCGCCGACGGCGGAGGCGAAGGTCACCAGTCCCGACTTGAACGGCGACAGGCCGAATCCGATCTGCATCAACAGAGGCAACAGGAACGGCAGCGCGCCGATGCCGAGCCGAAACAGAAATCCGCCGATGATGCTGGCGCGCATGGTCGGCAAGTGAAGCAGGCCGAAGTCGAGCACCGGAGACGCCGTTCGCCTGGCGTGGATGAGGTAAAGCGTCATCGAGATCGAGCCGACCGCAATCAGCGAGGCAACGACCGGCCATGGCAAGAGATTGAGCCCCGCGACCGAAAGCCCGAAGGCAATTCCGCCAAGCCCGATACCGGCGAGTACCATCCCGTAAAGGTCGAAGCGCTCGGGATCCTCGCTCTTGATCGGGTCGATGAAGCGCAACGCCATGAAGATGCCGAGGAGCCCGATTGGAATATTGATCAGGAAAATCCAGTGCCAGGAAAAATAGGTGGTGATGAAACCGCCAAGCGGCGGGCCGATCACCGGCCCCACCAGCGCCGGCACCGTGACCCAGGCCATGGCGTTCACCAGCGCGCTTTTGTCGATCGAGCGTAGCAGCACCAGCCGGCCGACCGGCGTCATCATCGCCCCGCCCATGCCTTGCACGATGCGCGCGATCACGAAACCGGTCACCGATTCCGACAGCGCGCAGCCGATCGAACCCACCATGAAAACGGCGACAGCGGCCGAGAAAACCAGGCGCGCCCCGAAGCGATCGGCGGTCCAGCCGCTGGCCGGAATGAACACGGCGAGCGAGAGCAGATATGAGGTGATCGCGAGCTTGAGCGTCAGCGGGCTCGTGCCAATATCCGCAGCGATCGCCGGAAGCGAGGTCGCAATCACCGTCGAATCCATGTTTTCCATGAACAGCGCAGTGGCCACGATCAGCGGTATCAGGCGTTCTTTGTTGTTCATCGGGAACTGGGCCAGGCGGCAAATGGGCGAAGGCGTGGCGGGAAAGCGGCGGTATTACCTGGTCGACATACGATCAATCAGGGGACCGGTACAACAATCCAAGTAATTTTTGTCAGTTTTTTCAGTTGTTTGCACAATAAGTCTTACCCGGAGCTTGGAGGTATTTCTGCCTGTTGTTTAGAAACCTTAACAGACGGCAACCCGCATAGCTCCTCGGCTCGATATGCTTGACAAAGTCTTGCCTCTCACGCCGCATTGTGGGACCTAGCCCGTGCCGAGCCGTCAGGCTCTTTTCCCCCCTGTCAATTTGAAGAAGGAACACCCCCGGATGGGTCTTCGTTTGCTGGTTGTTTTGACCATCTTCCTCGGGCTGTCTTCCCAGGCATCTGCCAGTGAGGGCATCCTGCATCGTGCGTCGTGCTCCGTCGTTCGATATTACGTTGCAAAGTACAGCGCTCCGATGGCCGAGGCCTGGGCGCGGAGCAAGGGCGCTACCGACGCCGAAATCGAGGCTGCACGGCGTTGTCTGAATGCGGCTCCAAGCCGGACTATTCGCACCGCTCAGGAAATAAACTAAAAAAGTCAATGCGGGTGCGATGCTCTCGCATTCGTGAAATGGCGGTCCGGCATTTTACCGGGCCGCTCTTTTTTTGCCCATACCGGTGCGGGATTCGGAGTTCCGGACCCCTTTGAATCGCGCGGGTGGCGTGCTATCGACCACCGCCAACCCTATCGATGGGCTCTGATTCGACGGCGAAACTAGTGTCCCGTTTCTGACATTCGTATGCCGCTGCGGCGGGTTCGTTTACGAATGTCAGAAACAAAGGGGCACTAGCAAAAATAATTTCTAGCGCGGCTTTGGATTTTACATTCGCTTTGCGAACTCGCTGCAAACTCGAGCGAATGTCAAATCCGCCACACTAGCCTTTGCCGGCGCGTTCGCTCATCCCTATCCAATGCGGCCAATCAGCCGCCGAACGGGAGTTGGTAATGGCGCAGCTGCAGGGACTTCACGCCTTACGCGAAGCCTACACGTTCGATGACGTGCTTCTCAAACCTGGTCTTTCGGACATCCTGCCCTCCGAGGTCGATATCCGCTCACGCGTCACGCGCGACATTCCGCTCAACATTCCCATCATCGCTTCGGCGATGGATACGGTGACCGAAGCGCGCATGGCGATCGCCATGGCGCAGGCGGGTGGCATCGGCGTCATTCACCGCAATT